>Ga0099364_10003485_pt1 | contig 24409 bp, 23 predicted proteins | sample TergutTh196P3_FD_73070 | JGI IMG/M metagenome (GOLD analysis project Ga0099364, IMG submission 73070) | Microcerotermes parvus P3 segment gut microbial communities from Pointe-Noire, Republic of the Congo - Th196 P3 | ecosystem: Host-associated > Arthropoda: Insects > Digestive system > Gut ...
GTTACTTTTGACGATATTACGCCCCGTTGGGGCTAAAAAGAGTTCGGGAGGTTTTTCCGCCGGTTGACACCGGCGGTTATAGACATCGCGCCCTTGCAGGGCGAAAACTACCCACTAAACTTGGATGCTCCCTTGAAACGGTATGAAAATTACCCATTGCGCACTTCGCAAAGGAATACGCAAAGATTAGTGTTATGGATATAATACCCCTTTCTTTGCATCCGGAAATTCTTCTTCCGTCCATTTGTTACTATCGGGGATTAGCATTCTTCCCTGGTTCTTTATGGTAATATCTGCTCCACTTAAACCATAATAAAAATGAACTGGTTCATCTTCATTCTTCTGCAAAACTTCGCGAAGATAATCCTCAAATGAATTTCCTAGAACAATCATAACCGCATTTCTGTTCTTGGCATAATAACAGGCAGCGTTCGGCAATAATACCAATGCTTCCTTATCTTCACTATCAAGGGTAATAATGATTGGCTCTTCCTGCGTTCCGGGTTGGTGGACGGACAAGATGCCGAGTTGAGCAAAATTACACTGAAAACGTGTGAAAATACGCAAAATGGTTGACTTTTTGCTCTGTTTTGGGTAAAATGGCTATCCTGTAACAGAAACTTTACTGCCCAAACAATACACCAACCCGGAACGAAGGTAGAGCCTAATGATTTTGTTCCATTTGCTCATAGTATGTAGTGGTCTGTAATCCCACGAGCGAACAACAAAGAGGGCACGAAACCTCGATAGAACATCCTTATCTGTTATAACTTGTGTTTTCTTTGTCAGAGGCTGTTTAATAATTAGACGCTGAAAATCAAGGGGTTTTCGTCTTTAGACAAATGCTGTTTCCCAGAAAAACATAGGGGTTTTCACAAAAACCCAAAAAACGGCAATCGTCGCCACCCTTTTTTTCAAGCACTTAATTTCCAAACAGCCTCTCACTTCCGGCCCGGCACCAACGCAATACTCGGCTTCAATAGACAACCACTGATGCCCCTCAATATGCCCGAACGGTCGTTCACGCGAACATGAAGTACAAATTACCACAATGGTAACAAAAACAAAACACGATATACTACGCATCATGCCCTCCCTTTTTATCGTCTACTTATTTTTTACATACGCATACGTAACGGTTTCCTTCGGCATAACAACCTGTGTCAACCGATTCCGATGATCCCAAACATACTTCGTCTTTTCCTTTGTTGAAATCGACATTTTCTCAACACGATTTCCCTCACCATCGTAAGCATAGCAGAAAACTCCATCGCTTGTCAACTGGTTATTTTTGCCCAGTCCGTCGACACGTTTTGATTTTTCGTCCTTCCGGCGAAAGCCGGAATCCAGGGAAACAGGATTAAAATCGCTCGTCTGGATTCCGGCGTGCGCCGGAATGACCGGTTTTAGGGATAACGTGTCGACGGACTGTTTGCCCGTCTCAAAACTTTTCCGGTTTCCGTTGGCATCGTAGTCATAGACTTCGTTCGGCTGGAAAGCATTGTAATCCGCAGAAACAAGTTGCGATGTGTTGTCATACCCATACTCAGCGGTCTTTTCGTCTTTTTCACCAAAATAGGTGAAATCGAAGTCCGTAATCCGATTGGCAATATCCCATGAATAATTTTCAGCCGCCAGGGCTGTAAATTCTCTTTTTTTAACCGCAAGGTACGCAAGGGAATGCGCAAAGATCAGGAATTTTAGACCGGGCGCGGCACCGGAGAGGATTTACAAAATCTTCCGCTCCTTCTCCGGCAGTTTGAGCAATTCCCGGCGGCACAGTTCGCCGAGCCGCTGCATTGTTTTGAGCGGCAATGTCTCTGCCCGCGTCGTTGCGTCGAATTGCATTTCATCCATAATTCCATCGATCCGCTCCTTCGGTATCGTGTGTTTGAAGGCACTGCAAAGTTCCGCCCGGAGAAACTTCCGCCGGTGAAAAAACATCGCCCGGCAGAACTCATTGAAAAATTTCAAGTCGGGAATCTTGCTGCGCCGCTTTTCGTCCAGTGTCAGCCGAATGATTGCCGAGTCCACTTTTGGTCGGGGCCAAAAAACATTCGGCGGCATTGTCCGCACGATCTCCGCCCGGCATTGTGCCTGAATCCAAAGTGATAAGGCTCCCCAATCTTTACTTCGCGGCTTGGCAACGATGCGGTCGGCAAGTTCCTTTTGAATGGTTACACACATCAGCATCGGCGGCGTATCGGTCAGGAGCAAATTGGAAATCAGCGGCGTGGCGACATTGTAAGGCAAGTTCGCCACCAGTTTGAATTGCCGTTGACAGGGTTGATTCTCACTGTCTTCGCCGGGCAGGGCAAGTTCCTCCCGGATAACATCCAGCACTTCGTCCCGCAGCCGGTTTTTATTTTTCAGAATGTCCGTTTTTAGGAAACGCACATTTGTCCGACCGAACAATTCCTGTTTCGCAAGGTTTTGCATCACGGGATCAACCTCCACGGTAATCACCACAGCGGCTTTGTCCGCCATCGGAGCGGTCAGCGAACCGGTACCGGTGCCGACTTCGAGGATAACATCATTTTTCATAATATTGCCCGACTCATGAAGGAGCCGCAGCAGGTTGAGGTCGATCAGAAAATTCTGTCCGAAACGGGATTGGGGACGGATTCCCACCGTCTCGAACTTTTTCATCAGATAGGAACGTGTTTGTGCTTGATCCATTGTCATGTTTTGTAATTTTTTGCAAGCGTTCGCGTATTTGCGTGTATTCGTTTGTGTACTTTAGTCCTGCAATGCTTGGATATTAAAAAGCAGACCTTCCGGCTTAAATGGCATTGATTATTTGTTTTCCAATTTTGCCCCGCACAAGGGCACAAAGAATCTCGAATACCCATAAATCCCTTTGTGTCCTTCGTGCCTTTGTGCGAAATATAATCAGGCATCATTTAAGGCACAATTGTAGTAGGCAACCGACTTCCGGGCGGTTGCGAGCGGCACTCCGCACTGGGAAGCGGGTTTGGCGGGACTGACCGAACACGCCTCCAAGTCGGTTATCGCCGACCCGCCGCCCGGAGGTCGGCGGCGACCCTCAACTTTTCCTGTTTTTGCCAAATTTGCCTAAATGAAACATTGCCTAAATGAAACACGAGTATGTGAACGCTTGGAAACTTTTACATCCCTGAGTGAGTTCAGCAACACAGTAACTGATTTTCTCGCAACAGGATACGGCAGTTTATTCACCCGCACTACTACTTGCGTCGGCTCTGACCACATGGTCTGTGATGAATGCAACCGAGAGTACTTCATTCATGTTTCCCGGCGCATGCACGACTATCGCATAGACACTGTAAGGATCGGCACTTGGATTTACCCTTTTATTATTGATCGCTCTTATCTCCGCCTCGTTCAATTTGTACCTGTCTTCCACCGGCAATGTCCGTGGATTTGCCGCTGGACCTCGCGGAGTCGGAAAATTCCATATCGAAGCATCTTTGTTGCCCGGCAGGGTGAACGTTGCAGACGCATCAGAACCACTCAACGGACTCTCGATAGTAAACGTGCCATCATTGTAGGCAGTTACGAGTCCTATCACCGTATTTCGCCGTCCTGCGGCAAAGATGTCGCCGCCGCCGAGCATCCATGTTACGGCTGCCGGTATTGTGCCATTCGTCCAAGTGGCTTCTCTGCGAATGGCTTGAAGAGTTACGTTGGCAAGCAACCCGTCATTTCCTATTCCACCGGCGGCAACTCTGTACAGCGGATAATCCGTATCTGCGTCTTCTACCAAATTGCCGATACGTACCAGTTGCCCGGTATTGATGCCATTAGAGCCCAAGAGTCCGCCGCCAGCCCCGTGGGAAGTGGGAAAAGCGATATTCACTTTGCCCTTGCCCGTTACAAAAGCAGTTCCGGTCGCATAGGGCAATCCGCCGATGTTTGTCCGTCCGTCGTCATATGTAAAAACCAAAGCGTGGTATTGCGGTTCAATCACGCAAGCACATGGGCGTGCGTTACAGCCTAATGTACACACGACAACAGGACCGGTAGGTACGAAAGTATTGACAGGATCGCGTCCTCCGCCGCGTTGTCCTTGGGCGGGACGAGGTTCCGGTGAAAGCGTCGCTACGTGTGCCTTAAACTCTTCCAGATGCTTCATCAATTTCGGAAACATCTCGGCGGGGATCATTCGTCTGTTTCCATTCGCTAAGGGCAGGATCACCGTTTCGCGATACTCTGCCCAGAGTTCGTCGAGTTCTTTGCCTGTATATTCCACGAAAACGGCAGGCGAATACGTCCGCTTGCGTCCATGGACATTTAAGAGCGGCACAATATCGAGGTTATAGTGTTCAGTGATCCACATAAGGAAACCGGCAGATGTCTGATAGGCATCTTGATATCTCGCATTACGTCCAATGGGTCGCATAGGTACTTTCGGCTCAAACATTGCGTGGCGGACGTAGTCGCCGATCCCTTCGGTGATCCAGCCGGGGACTCCGGTTCCAGCCCCGCCGGGATAACCTTGGACGAAGTGCACTAATTCGTGGGCTATCATTCCCCAATCTTTTTCGCCGCCTCTGCCTGGGGCAATGTATTCGATAGAAAATCCAATCGTTGTGCTGCTGTTCCAGCCGATAGGTCCCGAACTTTCGGCTTGAAGGGTAACATTTCCTGACGGAACATGTCCTTCGGATTCGAGATACTTGTCATATAGGGGATAGAACTCGCGGATAACCTTGACCGCTTCGGCGAGCCATTCAGGAATACCTTCCGTTCCAATGACTTTTGCGTCCATATAGCGGACGGAAATTTGCGTCGGCATGTAGTAGCCGCGCTCTTGTTTCGCATCTTCGGAAGATTCTTGAGCCATCAAATGGACGGCGGCGGTGTTTACAGCGAAGAAGCCGAGCACCCAAAAGACGGCAAATGTAATGCCAAAAGTGTGTCTCATAATTTTTCCTTTCTTTCTGTTGAGGGGGCGAACGGACGCTACGGAGGATTCTATACGAACTGTCTCCGTTTGCAACCCCTCATAATTTTGGAATGTCAAGAGAATTTTAGGCTCTATTCTGGTTCCGGGTTGGTGATTTAATCAGTGGCAAAAAAGTTTTCTGTTTTTTTTACCGCAAAGTACGCAAAGAAAGCACGAGGGACGCAAAGGAAGATGTCCAATTTCTGCCCGTTTATGGTACAATGGCACCGTCATCGACCTTTTTTCCCATTCCTTCACTCTCCACGAATCCAATGACCAAAAAATTTGGAATTATCGGTTGCGGTATGATTGCCGCTTTTCATGCCAATGCGATCAACGCCGCAGGCGGTACGCTCGTCGCTTGCTTCGATACCCGTCCCGAAGCGGCGGATAAACTCGCCCAGCAGTATCCCGGCTGTAAACCTTATCACACTCTCAAAGAGTTTTTGGCGGACAAGGCCATTGACATCGTTACCATCGGTACACCCAGCGGTGCGCATCTGGAACCCGCCGTTGCCGCTGCTGAAGCGGGAAAGCACATCATCGTCGAAAAGCCGCTGGAAATCACATTGGAGCGGTGCCGGAAAATCATTACCGCCTGTGAGAAAAATAATGTCGTCGTGGCGACCATTTTTCCCAGCCGGTTTCACGATTCGTCCCTGACGCTCAAATCAGCAATGGACGCGGGACGATTCGGTCGGCTCACACTCGGCGACGCTATCGTGAAATGGTACCGCACGCAGGAATACTATGACAGCGGAGCGTGGCGGGGAACTTGGGAACTCGACGGCGGCGGTGCTTTGATGAACCAGGCAATTCACACCATTGACCTTTTGACGTGGCTGATGGGACCCGTTGCAGAAGTAACCGCCCATACTGCGCTGCTGGCACACGAGCGGATTGAGGTGGAAGATACTGCCGTTGCCGCACTCAAGTTTGCCAATGGTGCTCTGGGAACGATTGTCGGCACGACAGCGGCGTATCCGGGCTACTTGAAGCGGATTGAAATCAGCGGCTCCAAAGGCTCGGCTGTCTTAGAAGAAGAGGACCTTATCCGCTGGGATTTTGCGGAGGAATTGCCTTCGGACAAGGCGGTGCAAGAGGCGATGGCAAGCCGGAAATCGGGCGGCGGCGGAGCAGCAGACCCGTCGGCGATCAACTTTGCGGGGCACGCAAAATTGTTCGCCAACGCCATTGCCGCTATCGACGGGAAAGAAAAACTGGTCGTGGATGGTCCCGAAGGCTGCCGAAGTGTAGAAATCATCCTTGCGATCTACCAGTCCGCTAAGACGGGGCAAGCGGTGAAGTTGATGGGAAGTTAGACGTTTTCCCTTTGCGTCCCTTGCACTTTCCATTGACAAGTTTGCATAAACTCCGTCATTCCGGCGCACGCCGGAATCCAGATGAGGGACTCGCAGCCTGTCTTTCTGGATTCCGGCTTTCGCCGGAATGACGAGAAATCAAAACTTGTCGAAGGGCAGACACACCGCACTCGTCCTTCCCCAATTCCGAACACTATACGGTAGAATAGAGAGCGTTGACGATGCTCAAAATCGTACCGTCAGGCACTTGAAAATTGCTTGAATACCCTTGCACCATGCCCATTGAATTCGGCTGTCCACAATGTCTGTCTCCGCAAAAGATTGACGAAAGTAAAGTCGGGCAACATGTTTACTGCCGCGTTTGCTATTTTAAGTTGACCGTTCCTGCCGAAAGTACAAATAAGCCCATTGGCGAATCGCAACTCTACGCCCTCGGTTCCAAACCTTGGGATACGCAAGATAAGCAGGAGTTGATATCGTTTCGTTGCGATATATGCAAAACGATTATCAGTGTTCGGGAAGAACAAGTCGGCGAAGAAATTATCTGTGAAGAATGCGGTAAAAAAATGATAGTGCCGAAGTCCATTGCCGAAAAAGCGCAAGCAAGACTGCAAGCAACACTCGATAAAGCCGCTGCGCTGAAGGCTCCCAAGGCAACCTATTCATTGCACGACGGAATTGCTGCGTCTGCCGATGATGAACCGAAATCTTTTCGTTTCTCTTGTCGGCTTTGCGGAACAGCATTATTCGCAACGGAAGAGCAAATCGGAACCCTTGTACCTTGTCCCGACTGCGAAACTACGACAAAAGTTCCACCGCAGATAATCACCAGCAAAACGTTACCGTCGCCGCCTTCGATATTTGAAGGTGCCGCCGCCTACGAACTTGCGAACCCCTCAAAAACTGGAGCGAGCGCACAGTCGCACAAAAACCTCGTACCGGTCATTTGCCGCCTTTGCGGGACACGCATGTATGCCGATGAATCGCAAATCGGACAGTCCCAAACCTGTCCCGATTGCGGTCAGGCAACGGAAATCAAATATGTCCCCAAACCTCCAAAGATAACAACACAGACAACCAGTGCCGATGCTTACACACCCGACAAAGCCGATGTAACGGCTCCGCGTCCTACTCGCACATGGCGCACTTCGTTATCGCCCGCTCTACTGCGAAAAAGACTAAACGATTGGGAATCCTGCCAGGCACTTGAACGCCCTGCATTACCCAAGCGACCGCTAACGGAACGTTTCTTTGTGCCGTTTACTTACATCGAAACTTGGACGCTTTTGTTACTGTTCGTTTTCGTTGTTCCGTTAGGAGTGCTGGTTATTGCGGGAGTTGCCATTTTCTTTGGGGGCGCTGTCGCAGTGCTTACTGTTGGTATGCCTGTCGGTGTCACACTCGTCGCTACATTCTGTTACTTCGCCACTTTTTTGTTGCATGTTTATAGTTTCACGAGCAGCGGAATGGACGCTAAGGAATTTAAAGAATGGTTGCCGCCGGCTGATTATGTTATCAATGGATTCTGGCTTGTCACGTTCTCATGCATTGCTGCCACGCCCGGTTATCTAATAGGCAAATTTTTTGTATCAGAGGTATTGTTGATAATTCTGATGATGCGGATTTCGCATTGGTTGTTCTTTCCTATTGCTTTTTTATCAAGCATGGAGACGGGTTCGATGTTTGCGGTCTTTGCGAAAAATACGATGACTTCGCTTTTTCGTTTTCCGTTTGCTTGGTTCCGGTTCTATTTCCTGACAGGCACTCTTTTTATCCTTGCCGATCTCTCCCTTATTGGTGCTCTATGGTTTGATTCTACCGGCTCGATGTTTTTCGTTACGCTCACGTTTTTTTGTTTTATAGATGTTATTCAATCGTTGTTCTTTTTCCGATTTCTCGGTCGGCTTGCTTGGTTGCTAGAAGAAACCGACCGGCAGAGCCGCGAATTGGAAGAAGATCAGAATTGACGAATATGACCGGCAAGTTTTCCGAGAGTCGTGTGAGACAGGCGGGGTGTATCAAGGTTCAGTTGCTAATTTGGGTAATCTAGGGCGAGACACTTTTTTCAGAGGCGTGATTTTCTGGTGCGGACACATATACTGTAGACGGCATGAAATTGTACTTTGCGAACCTTGCACTTCTCTGCGTCTTTGCGGTTAAATTCTCTTTTTTTAACCGCAAAGTTCGCAAGGGAGTGCGCAAAGGACGCAAAGAAAACCTCCAATTTCTCCCCGTTTACAGTATAGCCCAATAAATCCACATCAAAACACTGTCAATAACGATTGACACAGGTGAGAAATCGTCGCCATGGAAAGATGTCCATGATCTGCGAAAAAACCATTCGACCTTGCTGCATTGGACCCGCCGAGGAACTTTTAGTCCCAGAAAATCAAACTTCAAATTGAAATCGTTACAGGTCAATTATCGCATCTATGTCCATATCTATCAATAGGTTACAGAAAACTTTTCAAAAAACGTTTGAAAGCCAGTGTCCAACCAATTTTTTACACACCCATAAAATTTTGCCCCCGTTGACACACCGACTCAAAAAGAGGACAATGACGGGCATGCAAGTATTTGAAGGACGAATTTGTCCCCCTCCGACGAGCGGGAACATTACGATTGTTGTTGCCCGATTTAATAAAACGATCACCCAGCGGCTTCTTGACGGTGCGGTGGCAAAACTGTTGCAGCACAAAATGCACGCAGACGACATCCGTGTTGTATGGGTACCGGGCTCTTATGAAATCCCCTTTATGGCGGAGCATTTCGCCAAAGACCCGGACTGTATGGCGGTCATCTGTTTGGGAGCGGTCATCAAGGGGGAAACCAGCCATGACCAGCATATCAACCGATATGTCAGCATGTCCCTCGGTGAGACGGCTGCCCAATACGGTAAGCCGGTCATTTTCGGTGTGATCACCTGCGATACTGTCGAGCAGGCAAATGCCCGGAGCGGAATCATCGAATCCGAGAAGGACAAAGCACGCAACCCTGCCCCCGGCAACAAAGGTGCTGAAGCGGCAGAGGCAGCACTCGAAATGATTGATTTGCTAGAGGAGATTCCTGACTACCGCGTTGCCTTTTCTCCGCAAGAAATTTTGTCCCGCCTGATGGGCGATGATGATGATGATGATGATGACGATGACGACTTCGACGACATGCCGTTCTTTCCCCCATTGCCGTCCCGAAGAGGGGGTAAAGGTGTAAAGAAAGCAAAAAAGGGGACGAAGAAGTAGCGTTGAGGGTTGCGTGTAAATAGCCCAAACGGCAACTTTCCCGATGAGCCTCTTTTTTTAACCGCAAAGACGCAAGGAAGCGCGAGGGACGCGGTGGGAAAAGGAGGCAGGAGTTAGGAGTCTGACCCTTGCGTCCCTTGCGGTAAAAAAAATCATCCGCATCAAAAATTTCGCTGCAAACACTCCGCCCTCGAAGACTCAACCGACTCGCCGGTTTGCAAATCTTTGATTTGGCAGTTACCATTTGCCCATTCATCCTCGCCGATGATGATTGCCCAGCGGAATCCGCGTTTGTCGGCATATTTTAGTTGCTGTCCTAACTTTTTTGCTTCAGGATAGAATTCCACGCCGACCCCTGCCCGGCGGAGTTCCGACGCAAAGCGCAAATAGTCTGCAAGATGATTCGCTGCAAAGAAGGGCATAAAAACTTGTACCGGCACGGCTCTCTTTTCGAGCATACCGAGTTCATCCATTGCTGCCATAAGGCGATCCAAACCAAGCGAGGAACCCACGCCGGGTAACGCCTGTTTCGTGTAAGTCCCCGCCAGGTTATCGTACCGCCCGCCGCTGCACACGCTGCCGATTTTGGGCAAGTCGTCGAGAAATGTTTCGTAAATCGTGCCGGTGTAATAGTCCAATCCGCGGGCAATGGACAGATCCAAAACAATGCGGTTTTCCGGCAGTCCCGCCGCCCGCACCGAGCGCATCAATTCGTCCAATTCGGCAATCCCCTCTTCGCCGAGAGGATTGCCGGCAAGCAACGGATGCAGTGCTGAAAGCATCTCCTCTGTGGTTCCGGTGAGTTCAGTGAGCGTCAAGACTGCCTCCGCCTGGGTTTCAGAAATTGCCGTCCCGACTGTCGGCACAGCGGTCATTTCTTTGAGTACCGCTTGTTTTCCGATTTTTCCGAGTTTATCCAAAGCCCGAAGGATCGGCGTGGTCTTGTCGGCAATGTCATGCTTGTCCAGCAAACCGCTCAATACTTTGCGGTTGTTGATTCGTATTTTGAATCGGGTGAACGGCTGCTTCGTTTTCAAGTCAATGCGTTCGAGCAGATCGTTAATCACGAGGGCAATTTCAATGTCGGCGGCAAGCGAACTTGTCCCGATTGCATCGAAATCGCACTGCGTAAACTCCCGATACCTACCGGCTTGCGTGTTTTCGCCGCGCCACACCTTGCCGATGTGATACCGCTTGAAGGGGAAAGTGAGTTCCGGGAAATGCTGTGCGGTGTATCGGGCAAGCGGCACGGTGAGGTCAAAGCGGAGTCCGACCTGACGATTGCCGTGGTCGGTAAAATGGTAGAGTTGCTTATCGGTTTCCTCGCTCCCTTTACCTTGCAAAATTTCCAGGTATTCCAAAGCGGGTGTGTCGATGGGGCAAAATCCGTAAGAGCGGAAAACCTTGGTTGCCGTTTCGAGGAGCCATTCCCTCTGCAGCATGACATCCGGCAAAAAATCACGAAATCCTTTGAGCGTTCTTGGCGTAATCATTATGCGGTAAGTGTACCAGAAAAGAGCCGTCAAGTAAGGGAGCGGTCTGGTTCGCCCTGTACTGCTGTACTGTAAGCGGGGAGAAATGGGCGTTTTTTCCTTGCGTCCGTTGCGGTTCAATGATTAACAGGGCTTTGCGACCTTTGCGGTTAAAAAATGAAGCGCAAGGAACGCAAAGTACAATTTCGTGCCGTTCACAGTATTAGGTTATTTGAGAAACGGTGTACTACAGCCCTGGCGGCACAAATGTGCTTGGATTGGAGGGCAGAATTGGCGAAGCAGGATATGTTTGAGAGGGTGCTGTGGGTGCAAAGTTGGGGGGCGAAACGGGAGTGCCTATCGATCCCCCTAAAGAACCGGTTCCTATCGAACCCGTCGGTGCGGGCGGCACAGCAACAGCAGGACCGCCCACTCGCGGCACACCGTCGGCATAGGCGGTTTGACGGAATTCTTCTGCACGGGCAACGAGTTCCCTGCCGGAAACAACCTGTTCCGGCTGTAAGTCCAATTCATAATACTTGTGGTCGGTCAGTTTTCCCGGCAGTAAGACTTCGGAAACGAAATCGAAACCGACCCATTGATACCAGGGCGCACGCACCGGCAACAGGACGGTTTTCGTTTCGTAGCCCTGTTTGACGGCACGGAATTCTCTCTTGCCGTAGTGGGTGAAGTTCGTCGAAATGGGAGTGCGTCCGAGTTCTTTTCCATCAAGATAGACCATCGCCCCAGGAGGGTTACTCATAATGGTCATTCTCCGCCGGACGCAACCGCAGAGCAACGGTATCATCAACAGCAGGATCATAGAAACGCAAAACCACCTGGGCATACCAAATGGTATAAAAAATACCGAGGGGAGTCCAGAGCAGTTTTATGGATTGTACCGTTATACCGAAAATGGTGTGAAAAAGTCCCACCTGATCCCGTTTACGGTTTACTTTCTCTACGGTATCACCACCGCACTATCAGAAGTCAGTCCGCCGAATCCAACAGGCGGGTCAATGCTGATGGGCAATCCCTTCGCTTCTTCCGCCAATTTTGCTTTACGTTTGCTCAATTCCTCTCCAAACGGAGTTCCGCCCGGTTTCGGAGCAGACGGGGGCAATCCCGCGGTACGAACCAGCGCACCCGACTCGCGGGTGTGTCCATTTTTTATTGCCTCATAGACTTCTTGCCGGTGTACGGAAACATCGGATGGAGCCTGAACTCCAATCCGTACCCGGTCTCCCCGGATATCAACTACCGTAATGACAATATCGTCACCAATATAAATGCTTTCATCACGGTATCTGGACAGAACTAACATACTTAAATCCCTTAAATCAATTCGTTGTCTATGCGGAACGCACCCTCACACGGCGAAAATCCCTCACGATTTCCTATCGACCATCCGCCGCTACACTCTTTTTCGACACTGGAAAAGTGCCAATTTAGCCGAATAGTAAAAGTAGAGAGAATGGTTAAAATTTTCCTATTACAGAAAGGAAAAGTCCGTTTATTTCGCACAAACGGACTTTTTCGGCGGGAAAATGGTACTTTAGCCCTTTGCGGTTTTCTTTTTTTTAACCGCAAAGAGCGCAAAGAAGGTGCAAAGTACGCAACGCACAAAGTCCAGTGATTTAATGTATCCCGTGCATTTTTTTCTTCAGCGTCGGTGCCAGACACAAAGCAATCGCTCCAATGACGAGCGGGATCACCGCCATCAAGAGGAAGAAGTCCGCAAGTCCGCCATCGACACCGAAGAAGATCATGATGCCTTCACCGCTGCCGAAGTAACTCGCCATGTAACCCGCCAATATGTACGAAACACTACTTGCTAAAAACCAGCATCCCATTGCAATCGACGCATAGCGGACTGGGGCGAGTTTCGTGACCATCGACAAGCCGATCGGCGACAAACACAGTTCCCCCCAAGTAGCAAGGAGATAGCACATCAGCAGCCAGTAGAACATTGCTTTCCCACCCGTCATTTTTGCATCGATGGCACCGGGAATCATCACCCAGAAACTTGCCGAGATAAGGAACAGCCCCAGGGCAAACTTCGTCGGGGTACTCGGTTCAATGCCGAACCGGGCAAGGACTCCCCACATCAGCATAAAGAGCGGGGCGAAAATCACTACGCACGCCGCATTGACCGATTGATACCACGTTGCCGGGAAGGTCAACACCTCTGTACCGGCAACATAGCGCACGTCGAATCGTCGTTCTGCGCCGTCCATTGTCGATAAAGCGGCTTGGATTTCTATGCCTCGTTTGCCCTGCTCGCCTTCGACTAACGTAGTAATTGCCTTCAGAATCCTTGCCCGACGTTCCTCATGACTCTTGATTTTTTCATCCGCCGCTTTATCGGTCTCACTTTCAGGCAGGTGATCAATAATACGAGTGAGTATCGGGTTTTTCAATTCTTCCCGAATCTTTTCGGCGGCAAGTGCCTTGTCTGTAATATTCAGGGCAGCAGTTTTGATTTCGGCAACCATCTCACCGACAGCGGAATCATCCTTTCCTTCTTCCGCAATCATGTCCAGTTTTGCCAGCAATCCTTCTACAATCGCTTCGTCGTCTTCAATGACCGCTTGATTCAACTTCTCAATGGCTTCCTGAACGATTTCGTATTTGCTAGAGCGCAACACACGTCGAAGTTCGACAGCGAGCGTTTTCAGTTCGGCAATCTGCTCTTCGATGGCGGCTTCTTCCTCCTTTTTGGAACTGCGGAATATGTTAAACCGGTTAAGCCGATCCGCAAAAGTGGGACCTTCGACGACTTCATCTTCGCGACCGATTTGATTGGACAGTTTTTGAACCTTTTCGACGATACCCTTGTACTCGACGAAATCTTCGTTCTTGAGCAACCACGCTCCCGGCAGGACTTGCTGAACGACTCCGCCGACTTCCCGGTTCGTACTGTTCTTGGCAAAGATATTCAGTGACGAACCGGCCTGCTCGAAGGCAATCCAGAAGGCGATGACAAAAATCGACAAGACCGCAATGACAAATATCCGGTCGTAGTCTTTTTTGACCAGCGGTCGGGTTTGCTCGTACAGGGCGGTTTCGTGGGCTTTTTCTTCTTCGGGCGTTCTCGCCATATTAGGATTTATGTTTTCATCATTCACATCCTGCTTTGCGGGCGGGTCGCCGATACCTTTCAGGTACTTACCCCAGACGAGGAAAGAAACGAGTCCGAAAAGCATTCCGAAGCCTGCAATGAGAAAACCGTATTGGTAGCCATAAACTTCGGCAACGGTTCCCCCAACGAGCGGCGACATGAATGCACCGATATTGATACCCATGTAGAAGATAGTGAAACCGGCATCGCGTCTCCGGTCATCGCCGGGAGCGTAGAGTTGTCCGACCATCACGGAGATGCATGGTTTGAAAAATCCGTTGCCGAGGATCATCAGACCCAGCCCGGCGTAAAACGTCCACATGGCGGCGGGGTCGGTTCCTAAATTGACATCGACGTTTCCTATTCGGACGAATTCGGCAGCGGCGAGGACAAATTCGCCGAGAGCCATTAGGATTGCCCCGATGATGACGCACATTCGCTGTCCGATGAACCGGTCGGCAATCCAACCGCCGAGCAGCGGAGAGAGATAGACGAGACCGGTGTACCAGCCGTAGAGTTTGTAGGCTTCGGCTTCTGTCCAGCCGAAACCGGGGGTGTCTCCCATCGAAATACTGACGAGGTAGAGAACGAGAATCGCCCGCATGGTATAGAAGGCGAAGCGTTCCCAAAGTTCGGTGGTGAAAAGTACCCAGAGTCCGGCGGGATGCCGGGAAGATTTTTTATTGTTGGTCATTTGGCGAGTGAGATTGCTAGTACACGTTCTGATTATACCATAGACGGGAAAAAATGTCTTGCCCCAATCTTGACGGACATCAGTAGTCCGTGTGAAATTGCTCTCTGCGTCCTTTGCGAAAACTTTGCGCCCTTTGCGGTTAAAAAAAGAGGATTTAACCGCAAGGTCGCCAAGACAATTTCATGCCGCAAACGGTAATAATCATCCACGCGGAATCTCAAAGCCGGTGCGTTGTTCTCTGGCAAGGAAACTCTGCGATTGCGCATCGCCTGTTTTTTCTGTCTTTGGGTCCCAAATGATTTCGCGTCCCAGCCGGGCAGTGATCGCGCAGAGATGGCAGACCGTCATCGCTTGAACATGGGAGAAAAGGTCAGAAACCGGCAGTCCCCCCTCACGGATACAGCGGACGAAGTTCTCCTTGTGCCCTTCGAACCGTTTGCCGTTGTAGAGTTTGTTGAACTCTTCATCCGGGAAAATTTCCCGAATTTGGTCTCGGATGTTTTCAAACGGTCTCCCCGTAATTCGTCCCCGATTGACGTTCATTCGTCCGTCGGTTCCCTCGAAAAGAATCCCGTTGCCGTCCGGGGAATGACTGACCACGTGCATCACCGCCCCGTCCCCAAGTGCACATGCGATGTCGAATCGCTGCGATGTATTGAACCGGTCGTCCATCGTTGGATAGCCGTCCCTGTAAGGAACCGGGTGCTCGGCGATGACAGGCGTGAACTTGACGGGACCTTCCCCTTCTCCGAGCATATCCAAAGCCCACATGGCACAGTCAATGTGATGGGCTCCCCAGTCTGTAAACTTCCCGCCGCTGTATTCGTACCACCACCGGAAATTGCTGTGAACCCGTTGCGGTATGTAATCCACCTCCTTGCACTGCCCCTGCCAGAAGTCCCAGTCCAGACGTTCCGGCGGCGTTCCCTTGGCGAATGGTCCGCCCAAGTCGCCGCTGCCGATGTCGCAGGTGATTTTTTGGATTTTGCCCAGAAGTCCCTTACGCACCATGAGCGTGGCGAGAGCAAACTCGTTCCGTTGACTTCGCTGCTGCGTGCCGACCTGGAACACTTTATCGTACCTCTTGCCAGCCGCACGCATCAACTGGTCTTCTTCGACAGTCAGCGTGAGCGGCTTCTCGCAGAAAACGTGCTTGCCCGCTTGCAAGGCTTCGATGCAGATTTTCGTGTGCCAGTGATCCGGCGTACCGATAGAGACCACGTCGATATCGTCCCGCTCAAGGATTCTGCGGTAGTCCTTGTAGCCTTCGGGATCGATCTTGTTACCGTCCACTCTTCTGCCGATATTGTTATCATTTTGCGCGTTTGCCAAATGTACCGAATCGACATCACAAACAGCAACGATGTCCACGAGCCCATTAAATCCGTGGGCGTTGCCGCGTCCCATGCCGCCCATACCGATACAGCCCATTCGGAGGCGGTCGCTCGGTGCCCGCCGCCGTTGGGCAAGAACCGGTTCGCTCGAAAGGAAATAGGGGACAGTGCCGGCTGCCGCAGCAGCAACGGCGGATTGTTTCAGAAAATCACGACGTGTCGTCTTACTCATAAAAACTCCTCCATCAAAAGGTTGAACATCAGAACGCCCGGACAACCAGAGCGTCCAGAAACAGATTATACCGAAAATGGCATGAAATGATACCTTGCGCTGCTAACGTTCACAATCACGTAAAGATTTAGGGGAAACTCTAAAAATAGATTCTTTACGTCCCTTGCGGTTAAAATAGTTTGGATTTAACCGCAAAGTACGCAATGGGTTAAGAAAAGAACGCAAAGGGAGTGCAAAGTTCGCAAAGAAAAAACGTTCAATTTCTCCCCGTTTACAGTATAGACACTTTTGGCGTAGGTGCCGGGGAAGAGAGCCGGGAACGGAACGCAGTTCCCGGTGGACATCTTCAAAAAAGTTGAATGATACCGCATATCCTATCTATTTCCGTTTCACATTTTTCATACCTTCCGAGCAACAATACAACACGATTGTCTTTGGGAGTTTTTCTTTGCATTGCCAGTAAGCGGTTTTTCACTTGTGTGATAACCTCACTCATATCGCCCAAAACCTCTTGATAAAAATTCTTTTTCTCGGACAAGGACACGGTATCAGGACGCGGCTGTTGACCTGTTTTTATTTCGTTAGCAAGGTGCTGCATTCCCAGCCCATTGAAAAATCCAGTGATAGCTTCCTGCCAAGGCGCATTACGCAAAACTTCCGTATTCTGTCTCTGCATCGCATTCAGGTTTTCCGAACACAGAACGAGTTGCAAATTTTGCTCTATTGCACCGGCTGTAAAGAGTCCGTTAAAGATACTCTCTTCTATTTGAAGTATGTATTTTTCAAACGCATCCAGATTGCCCTCTGCGAGCATTTCACGCATTTCATCGCGCGGGATTTTGTAGAGGGAGATGGCAGAATAAAGCGTGCCCATATCTTCCCACACGCCATGACTGTACAAGCGATTTTCTGCGTCGTTTTGTTTTTTCCGTGCGGTATTCAATGGGAATTTTCCTCCTTATCGCAACCCTGTTACCAAGAGATCCAGACCTTCTCTCATTGTTTGATTTTGGTCTCGGACTCCCTGTTTCAATTCCGGCGACACGAGTTCTTCGCTTATTTCCAAGCCGGTGTGATTCAACTTCAGGAAACATTCAGCGGCTCTGCTTCCTAAACTATTGATACGCGGATCGTTGGGACACTGATGTTTCAACTCTTTCAAACGCAGTATATGCATTTGCTTGCTTTTGCCTATCAGCATGCCGACCATTTCGCCTCCTTTGGCGATCATCGCGTTCGGATCGGTAATCGCACGTATCTGACTTACGATTGCATCGACACTGATTTTCCCAGAGGCGATTTCTTTTTCGCACTCGCTTACTACCGCTTCGATGGCGGTGAGTTCTTCGTTTAGAGACATTGTTTTTCTCCTGAAAAAAATCTATTGAAATATACCATAAACGATATGAAATTGTACTTTGTCTTTGTGTCCTTTGCGTCCATCTTTTCGGTTAAACAAAATTGACCACAAAGACCGCAAAAGTTTCGCAAAGGACCATTTCCTGCCGTTTACGATATGAATGTTCTTGCCCATTTCGTATGCCTGTTGCATCGCCAGATTGTGTTTGACAGCATCCGCCACAAAATCAAAAAATGCAAGTACATGACCGCCTTCTTGAATGTTTTCAAAATTACTTATGTATCTACGAAAACTGCTGAGTATCGTTTTTTTCTTTTTCTGATGATCGCTGGGGTCTAGGGTGGCGGCGATCAAATACACAGTTTTGTTCCGTAATCTTCTGTGTTCTTCATGAGATCTCCGTATGAATTCATACGCGAGCCAACCATATGAAAAAAACCTACCAACCGGAGAAGTAACAAGAATAATATCTGCTCCACAAATTGCTTCGTAGAGTTTGTCCATACCGCCATGGTTACCAGCACTTTCTATACAGTGAAGTATCTTGCAGCAAGCAAGGCATCCCCAACGAGCAAGATCAATTTTCTCTACGGTTACATGTCCGTTTTCCTTCGCCCCGCGAATAAACTCATCGCCGAGTTTATCCGAATAGTACCTCCCGTGTGTACTGCCTGACAATACCAATACTTTTCTATACATAGGATTTTTTTCTAAATGTTTGTACTACCGTAACATAGATTAGCAGAGCCGCAATCTTTAGATTGCGCCCGTTGCCGCCGCACTTGTGCGGCGCAACGGAACTACTACACTTCGATAGCGGTAACGCAGCCGGAGTACGTTCTGTGTTCGGTATGAAACTCGCCTACCTTGCTGCCGCCGGCATCGTAAACGAAGTACAAGTTCGTGACGTGAGCATAAGGCTCTCTGGCTTTGTAACTGACAGGATTGCCGAATGACGTAAGGTCAAGCGATCCCATCCATTCGCTAACGTTGTACCACTGACCATTGATCTGCACCCGCCTCGGTTTTTTACTCATTGTTTTAGACTCCTATGTTCATGATAATCTCTTGTAATAACCCTCCCGGCACCGTGCCGGGAAAGGTAAGCAGAGCCGCAATCGTTAGGTTGCGAAACGTCCGTCGAGCCGGGAACTGTGTCCCCCCCGAGTCTGGCGGCACAGCCACCGTCCCTGATTTTATGCATTTCCAAAGAGCCGGATACGCAGCGCAATCCCCATGTACACTCGGAAGTTATGCTACGTTCCACTTCCGGCTCTTTGCTGTTCCGCAATAATCCTCTGTATTTCGGTTGTCTGCAAACCAAAGACCAAATACTGCGCGCCGGAAACACAAATTGTGATTGAACCCATGTACATCCATCCACTTACTTCTACGCTTGATATCTCTTCGTATGGAAGTTGAAAATTGTGGAGGTCAAACAAAATCGTTCCGAATTGTGCTGCCGTTTTAGACGTACAAACTCCGGCAATTCCGTTTTCATAAACTGTAATTTTTGTCATTTTCGCACCGATACAAACGCACACTGCGAATAAAACATAAATTACACTTAGCCAGAACGCTCCCATAAGCCATAGTAGTAGCACAACTGGCAGAACAATAATCCCAGCAATAATCAATAGGGAGCGTTGTAATCCCTGGTCGAAAGCCAGCTCGTTGCCGAGTTGTATCCCTTCAATAAAAATCTTTATATCGAGGGGACATTCATCGGTGCAACCGTAGAAAGCGCATTTGTCGTGAACGTTTTTCGTGTCCAAGAGATTATGCGGCAAATTGGGGCTTACATCGCCACGGCGAAGGCGTTCTCTATATTCTGCATAATAGTTATAGTCAGGGTCTTCATTTGCCTTGACAAGGCGTTTTCTGTATTTTTCACAATACCAGTATTTACTACCAAAAACAGTAGTGCGAAGTGTTAGTTCGGGACAACAATCCTCAAGCCCTTTTATGGTTTTGGCTTTTCTTAACCCCATCTGTCTATCTCCTTTTGAAAAAATAACTTCTTACAGCCCCGGCGAACGAAAATTAACAGAGCTAAAATTTACCCGCCAGGGCTGTAATTCTTCTTCTGTTGTTGTCTGAGTAAATTTTGATAAGTATAGGATATACCCTTTGCTCGTACGTCCTAAAAATACAGGACTCCACGAAACGGTGAGTAGCCACAAAATCCTCAAAAAACGCTAAATGACACAGTAGAATTAACACCCCCAAATGGATAATACTATGAGGACTGTTAGAACGACAAACAAACAACAGCCCAAGCATGTATTCCGATCCTTGCGCTCTTTCTTTTCTCTCATATACTGTGCATGTTGTTCAGCATCTCCCATTGCTGCCCTCACTACCAATTCTCTCTCGTCAATCACTATTTTTCTCCCATAAAGTAAACATCGTGAAACCGACCTTCCCGACACTGTATCGGGAATAAAAAGTCGTTTGCGTTTGTTTGTCTGATCACTATCGATCAAGAATTAGCAGCACGTCGCAACAGGCTAATGCAATCCGAAGAACAGTCGCTGTTCTCAGCTAAATTCAACAATATCATTTGGTTTCCCATGAGGTGTCCACCCGGCATGTTATAGGTGGGACTATCGAGGAGTTCCTCGACGGACGGGTGGCTAGGGCTTGGACGAAACTTGAGGCATGAACTGCACAGTTGGTCTTTACTGACTTTCATATTTGCTTCCTTATGGTTAAAGTACACCGCTTGAAACGACCTTCCCGGCACCACACTGAGAATAAAAGCCGATTTCCATTGATCCGAATCCGGCAAGCAAAATCACTCAAGACAGGAGCGATGCGTTCAAAAGATGGTTCCTTCCCGCGCTCGAATGCGGTGCTTGTTGTTTTCAACGCAACAGTGCTGAAGATTTCCACAGAGTATGCGCAGACGCTCCCTTTCGGAAGCACGCCACATTCATACTCTTTGATCATCTTCACTCTGCTGTGCAGTTTCGAGCGTGAAGTCAACCAATCCGCATTTCGATTTTTAAGAAATCGAACACGGCTTTTGAATTGCTGACGAACTCTAATTTAATCTGTCCAGAACAACCGGACAGGTATTCCAAAATTCTGTGGGGCATTGTAACACACTTTTGGGCGATTGCAATAACCCCTCATAAAAAAAGTCGAAATCAAAAAAGAGCCGCAAGTGCAGCGGTACTCCGCGTAACTTGCGGTGCGCCCGCAGATTACTGCGGAGCACCGCCTGCACCTGTACGGCTCTTTTGTTTCCCCGGCTTAGGTGTCAGACTCTGGCAACCTACAAACTATCGCCGAAGTCCGCCTTGAACTTCGCCACGAGTTTCTGCTGCCAATCCCCTATCGGTTCCAAAATACCGTAGAAGAACCGCAATATCTTCGGCTCCTCAAGCCACTTGAGACCGCCAACGAGATTGCGGTTCTGGTACAGCCAGTTAATTCTGTCCACCGTATAAACAATCTGCGACATTGTGAATACCCGACGCGGCAATGCAAGCCGCACCAGTTCCATGTGCGCAATCGGCTCTGTACCGTCTTCGTTGCGCTGCTCCGACAGTGTCCCGCGCTCCATTCCCCGCACACCGCTAATGATGTACAGTGCCGATGCCAACGAACCCGCCGGATATTCCGTCGGCTTCAAATGCAATAAAAAGTCCCTCGCATTGAGATGGCACCCCAATCCGCCCGGCGGAGTCACCACCGGCACGTTAAGATTGACGAGTTCATTCGTCATATACTCGATGAACTGCGGACCCTGAGAAATGACATCTTCGTCAAGCGTTTCATACATTCCCACGGCGAGGGCTTCCATTTCACGCACCGACATACCGCCGTAAGTGAGAAAGCCTTCGTAAAGCGGCACGAGTTCCCTGATGGTCATGTAATACTGCTTACTGTTCGTACACATTCCGCCGCCGCGGGCGAAACCGAGTTTGCGTCCCGAAAAATAGAGTATGTCGCTCGCCTCCGCAAACGCCAACGCAATTTCGTGAATGCTCATGTTCTTGCACTTCGCTTCCCGCTGCTTGCAGAAATGCAGATTGTCCGAAAGAAGACTGACATCCTGCACCAGCGGAATACCATTCGCCCGGCAGATTTTCGAGACCTCTTGCAGGTTTTCCAACGAAAAAGGTTGCCCGCCGATGAGATTCGTACCGGCTTCCATTCGGACGTAAGCGATGCCTTCTTTTCCGCGTTCGGCAATCACCTTTTTGAGTGCGTCGATGTCCAGATTTCCCTTAAAAGGACAATCGGAAGTCATCTCGAAGGCTTCTTTGACGGGAATTTCCAGAATGTCGCCGCCGAGTACGGTAATGTGTGCTTTCGACGTAGTGAAGTGGTAGTTCATCGGCACCACTTGTCCCGGCTTGACGAAGACTTTGGAAAGAATATGTTCGCACGCCCTTCCCTGGTGGGCGGGCAGGAAGTATTGCATACCGAAGACATCTTGCAGTGCCTTTTCGAGCCGGTAAAAGGTGGCGGAGCCGGCGTAACTGTCGTCTGCTTGGGACATGGCGGCGAGTTGATCGTTCGACATGGCATTGACCCCGCTGTCGGTGAGCATATCAAGAAACACGTCGTCGTTTTTGAGCAGGAAGGTGTTGTTGCCTGCGTGTTTCATGGCTTCCCAGCGTTCGTCAATCGGGCGCAGGTTGAGTTTTTGAATGATACGGACACGGTGCATTTCAATCGGCGTAGTCTTGCCGGAAAAGAATTTGATGTTTGCCATACGGCGTTACCTTTCGTTGAAAGTTAAGGTGGATAAAGTGCCGGAAATTTTAGCGGGTTCGATTTTTTTTGCAACAGGTTCCCGTGATCTTCCCTTTCCTAAAATGTTTTGAAATTTCTCTTTACGCGGAGTCGGCTTTTGGTGTACAGGATTTTTTACAAAAATGACCTCTAAACTGAAAAACCGACTCCCATGCTTCATCAAGGACGATAAACATCCATTAAGGCATAAGAGATCGCTCCCATCTTGTTACACACTCCTTGACGATTGTGGCTTCGCGGACTTGTGGTATAATATGCGGGTACATGTTCTAACCGCATAGATCAAACCTTTAACCACTTTTTTAACACAATGGAAATATCCGCAGCAATAGTAAAAGCCTTTCGGGACAAGACGGGACTGCCGATGATGGACTGTAAACGTGCTCTTGTCGAAGCAAAGGGGGATGAAGACAAAGCCATCGAAATCCTCCGAAAAGCAGGGGCGAAAACAATGGCAGCCCGAACCGATAGGGAAACCGAAGCGGGACGCATTGCCCTCTTTACCGATAGTAAAAAGCAGGTCTCGGCAATGGTCGAACTTCTCTGCGAAAGTGCGCCGGTCTCCAATACCGAAGAGTTTATCGCTCTCGCCAATGGACTTGCCGAACAACTGGCGACCGGTCCCGGTGCAAAAACACCGGCTGAACTCCTCGCCCAACCTTTTCCGGGCAAGCCGGGGGTTACGCTCCAACAGTTTTACGATGAACTTGTCAATAAAATCCGGGAAGTTTTCAAACTGCCCCGGATCATCCGTATTGAAGGACCGTGCGGTGCCTACGTTCATCACAATGCGGCAATTGGAGTGCTGTTGCCGATGGAAGGGGAAAATACCGAACTGGGCAAGGATATTGCGATGCACGTCGCTTCGATGAAACCGCAGGCTTTATCGGAAGCCGACATTGACCCAGCAATCGTCAAAAAGGAACGGGACATGATCCTCAATGAAGTCCAAGATACGAGCAAGGGCAAGCCGGAGAACATCATCCAAAAAATCGTGGACGGCAAAATGAAAACCTTCTTTGCCGAGCGGACGCTTTTGGGACAACCCTTTGTCAAGGACAGTACCAAAACCGTTGCTCAGGTTTGCGAAGAGGGCAAGATTAAGATCAAGGAAATGGTGCACTGGGTCTTGGGGCAGGGCTGACGCACAAGACGCTGAAATACCTTGTGGGAACCTTCTAAAAATACATTCCTTGCATCCTTTGCACAATCTTTGTGCCCCTTGCGGTTAAGAATAGTTCGGATTGAACCGCAAAGTTCGCAATGGGTGACGCAAAGTGTACAAAGCACAGATTTGGTGCGTTTCGGCATCAGTCAAAATGCACAAATGATTTTTAGAGGTTTCCGTTAAAAAATCCATCTCTACGAAAATGTCTCAACGGAATATCCATTCCAATGACTTGGCGGTTTCACGTTCGCATCAGCGGCAACAGATACTCGACGGTGCTGTTCATATTATCGAGTTTTGGATAATCTTCTTCGGGAATTTGCACCCGATAGCGTTTGCGCAACTCAAGCACAATGTCGAGCAAGTCCATGCTGTCCATCTCGAATTGATCGCGAAAGGGAACATCGTCCTTGATGGCGGAAAAGTCCTCATCGGGGGCGATGTCCGAAAGAATATTGATAACGGCTTCTCGTATTTCAGGTCCGGTCATGAAAAAAGTCGATATTGTGTCTCGCTAAGCCACTATTGTTACCGATGAGCAGAGAATTGTCAATAACCCCGGTGCGGTTGTGAAAAAATGACCGAAATACGGGGTGTGTTTGCTAAGGGATTGTGCGCAAATATCTATTCCGATTGTTTAATGGTATAATTCCATTCTCCGTGAAAGGCATGTTTCGTGATATTGAACGATGCAAGTTCTTTATCACTGATCTTTATTCCTTTTGCATAACTTCCTTCATCGACGACACAACGCACTTCCAAACCCGCCT
>Ga0099364_10003486_pt1 | contig 24406 bp, 18 predicted proteins | sample TergutTh196P3_FD_73070 | JGI IMG/M metagenome (GOLD analysis project Ga0099364, IMG submission 73070) | Microcerotermes parvus P3 segment gut microbial communities from Pointe-Noire, Republic of the Congo - Th196 P3 | ecosystem: Host-associated > Arthropoda: Insects > Digestive system > Gut ...
GCTTTTGCCGTATATCGCGGATTGACTGAGGCGCTTCCTTATCACAGATTATTTAACACACCTATTGCAGAAGGTGCTATTGCAGGCACAGCCATCGGTTATGCTATGTGCGGAGGTCGCGCATTAATTGAAATTATGTATTGCGACTTTCTTGGTCGTTGCGGCGACGAGGTCTTCAATCAGTTGCCCAAATGGCAGGCAATGAGCGGCAACACGCTAAAGATGCCAGTAGTGATTAGCGTATCTGTAGGCTCGAAATACGGCGCACAACACTCACAAGACTGGTCATCGCTCGTTGCGCACATACCGGGCTTGAAAGTATGTTTCCCTGCAACTCCCTACGATGCCAAAGGTTTGATGAATGCGGCGCTACAAGGAACAGATCCTGTTATTTTCTTTGAAAGCCAACGAATCTACGATGTGGGTGAACAGTTCCACGAAGGTGGCGTTCCCGAAGGGTACTACGAGGTTCCATTCGGCGAACCTGATGTGAAGCTTGTTGGCAAGGATATAACGATTCTAACCATCGGTTCGACGCTATACACTGCATTACAAGCTGCAAAGGTATTGAATGAAAAATACGGCGTAGAAGCCGAAGTGATAGACGCACGCAGTTTGGTGCCCTTCAACTACGAGCCTGTACTGAAATCGGTGCATAAAACCGGACGTATCGTTCTGGCAAGCGATGCTTCAACGCGCGGTTCATTCCTCAATGATATGGCACAAAATATTACCCAGTTGGCTTTCGACGAACTGGACGCGCCTGCCATTGTAGTCGGCTCGCGAAACTGGATAATTCCGGCATACGAATTAGAAACGTTCTTCTTCCCGAAAAAGGAATGGATTATTGATGCAATACACGAAAAAATACTCCCGTTAGCTGGACACAAATCAACAAACAATTGGAACAACAACGATATATTGAGGAGAAGTAGAATGGGGATTTAGTTTTTATAGTTAAAAAAGCGAATAGAGAGGCATCACACTCCCTCATCCAATTATGAATTTAAAACAAACAGCCCATTTTAATATAAATTTTCTATTTCAACATTTCCCTTATAAAATTAACAAAAAAAAATATTATAATAGTTTCCTAAATCCTCGACCTTTGCAGTCGAAAATTTTGTTTTATTTAATATACATAAAAAAATAATATGAGCAAGTTAAGATTTGGGCTTCTACAAGAGGCTCTCGGACGCAAAGCCGTTACGGTAAGCAGTGAAAATCGCCCTGCCGACGATTTCGCAAAATATGTATTCAACCGCGAAAAGATGCAGCGGTATCTCTCAAAATATACGTATACGACCCTTACCGATTCTATTGACAAGGGTTTGCCGCTCAACCGGGCAATCGCCGACGGAGTGGCAACAGGTATGAAACATTGGGCAATGTCTATGGGCGCTACCCGCTATACCCACTGGTTTCAGCCGCTAACAGGCGGTACGGCAGAAAAACACGATTCCTTTATCGAGTACGACGCCAACGGAGGCTTGATAGAATCGTTTTCCGGAAAATTGCTTGTACAGCAAGAGCCTGACGCTTCATCGTTTCCCAGCGGCGGTCTGCGCAACACTTTCGAAGCTCGCGGATATTCGGCATGGGATCCGTCGTCGCCTGCATTTTTAATGGGCGACACGCTGTGTATTCCCACCGTGTTTATCGCCTATACGGGCGAAGCGTTAGACTATAAAACGCCGCTGCTGCGCTCTGTCAACGCGCTGAACAAGTCGGCAACGGCTGTCTGCAAGTACTTCGACGAAAGTGTAACAAAAGTTATTTCGTATCTCGGATGGGAACAGGAATATTTTCTTGTAGACGAGGCTCTCTGGGCTGCGCGCCACGACCTTGTGATGACGGGACGTACGCTGATGGGACACGAAAGCGCAAGAAATCAGCAATTGGAAGACCATTACTTCGGTTCTATTCCCTCGCGTGTTCTTGCCTTTATGACCGACCTCGAAAACGAATCATTAAAACTCGGTATTCCGTATAAAACACGTCATAACGAAGTGGCTCCCAATCAGTTTGAGGTTGCTCCGATATATGAAGAAATCAACCTTGCCAACGACCACAATCTGTTGTTGATGTCAATAATGAAAAAGATTGGACGTCGTCATAATTTCCGCGTACTGTTGCACGAAAAACCATTTAAAGGCGTAAATGGCTCCGGCAAGCATAACAATTGGAGCATTGGAACCAATACCGGCGTAAATCTGTTTGCTCCGGGCAAAAACGACGTTGAAAATCTGCAATTTATAACTTTCCTTGTCAATACGATGATGGCGGTATATAAGCACAACGGACTGCTGAAAGCCTCTATCAGTTCGGCAAACAACGCGCATCGGCTTGGCGCTAACGAGGCTCCGCCCGCTATCGTTTCAATTTTTCTTGGAAAACAGATAAGCGAAGTATTGAAAAAATTGGAAAGCGCCAATACCGACGATGTTATCCATTTTGACGACAAGGCGGCGCTCAAGCTTGGCGTGGCGCATATTCCCGAAGTTTTGTTAGACAATACCGACCGCAACCGCACCTCGCCGTTTGCCTTTGTAGGCGACCGTTTTGAGTTTCGCGCAGTCGGTTCGTCGGCAAACAGCGCCGAGGCTATGCTTACGCTAAATACTGCCGTTGCCGCTCAATTGGTGCAGTTCAAATTAGAGGTCGATGCGCTTATTGACGACGGTATGCCAAAAGAAAAGGCTATAATTACCGTTATCAAAAGCCTGATTACCAAGTGCAAGGCAATTCATTTTGAAGGCAACGGCTACAGCGACGAATGGAAAGCGGAAGCGCTAAAACGCGGTCTTGACTGCGAAACAAGCGTACCGTTGATTCTCGACAATTATATAAAGCCGGAAAGCCTTCGTATATTTGAAAACTGCGAAGTGTTGAGCCATGCCGAAATGGAATCGCGCTGCGAAGTGAAATGGGAAACGTACACAAAGAAAATTCAGATTGAATCGCGCGTGTTAGGCGATTTGGCGATGAATCATATTATTTCTGTCGCTTCGAAATATCAGTCGGTACTTTTAGACAATGTGTATAAAATCAATAATCTATTTCCAAAAGATGACGCAGATACGATGAACAGTCAGAACAAGCGTATTATCAAGGAGATAAGCGTTCATATCGACTTTATAATCGAAAAGACCGCCGAGATGATTGAGGCTCGCAAAAAAGCGAATGTTATAGAATCGGAACGCGAAAAAGCGATAGCCTATCACGATACGATTGTGCCGCTGACGGAGGATATTCGTTACCATATCGACAAATTGGAACTGATTGTAGACGACGGCATGTGGACGTTGCCGAAATATCGGGAGTTGTTGTTTGTGCGGTAAGCAAAGTTTGCCTTCACTATGGCGTTATTTTTACTCAATAATGTAGTAAAGATAACGCTTTTCTTTTTTTATACAATAAATTATCCGATGTTTCAGTTATTATGTATGAAAAATTATTATATGTCTAAAGAAAAAGATGAATTTCCGGAAACCGGCAAAAAAAATCGTATAGGAAGATTTAATTTGCTGAAAATATTGTCGTCTTATAGAACCATGATGGCGCTATTGGCTCTTTATGCGATAACTATGGCAATAGCCACATTTATAGAAAAAAATCGCGGAGCAGAGTTTGTAAAAACGACGATTTACTATTCGCTACCATTCATTTTATTACATTATATGCTTGTAATCAATTTTGTAATGATTACAATCAAGCATAATTTGTTGAAATCGCGAAAATGGGGGTTGTTATTAGTCCATTTTTCATTTATTGTGATACTTTTGGGCGCTTTGATAACCCATATTTTCGGCAGGGAAGGGATTTTGCATTTGAGAGAAGGCGACATAAGCGCCCATGTTCATGTTCAGACATCGCATGGACATAGAAACGTTATGTTACTGCCTTTTCATGTAGAGTTGGTCAAATTTACCTTGACGCGCTATCCGGGATCAACAAGCCCTTCTTCCTATGAAAGCGAACTGCTGGTACATATAGACGGAACAACGCGCCACGAACGGGTATATATGAATAATGTATTAGACATAAAAGGCTATCGCTTCTTTCAGGCGTCATACGACGCAGACGAAGAAGGTACCGTTTTATCGGTAAATAAAGACGTAGCCGGCAGAACCGTAACATACGCAGGCTATATCCTTCTGTTCATCGGCAGCATACTGTGCCTGACCGGTAGAAACGGACGGATTCGCACCTTATACAGACAATTAAACAATCAAAATCTTAATCACGTCTTGCCAAACCCGACAGAATCAATCAAAAATCAAAAATCAAAAATCAAAAATTGCCTGATTGCACTACTTTTATGTTTTTCAGGACAGGTTATGGCAGATGTAGTTCCTGAATCGATGTCCGACGCCGTACAGCATTATGTAGTGTCGCCGGCACACGCTAAACGATTCGGCTCTTTAACCGCACAATCCACTAACGGACGCATGATTCCCGTAAATACGTTTTCTTCCGAGATATTGCGAAAATTGTACAGGGATACAAAAATAGGACGGATGAACTCCGACCAGTTTTTGCTCAGCCTCCTGACTTTGCCGGAAATGTGGATGCATGTCCCGCTGGTAACATATTCAAACGACGAGGTAGCCAACTATTTTAGCCTTCCGCGAAAAAAATGCGCTTATCTTGATTTTTTTCGCGACGACGGAACGTACAAGTTACAGGTAAAATTGAACGAAGCATACCGTAAAACGCCATCAGAACGCACTGCGTTTGACCGCGATATTCTTAAACTTGATGAACAGGCAAACATTCTGCATCAATTATTTGATTATCAAATGTTACATTTATTTCCAAAACCTGATGACCCGCAGCAAAAATGGTATGCTCCGGGCGATGATTTGTCGGAATTTAGTGGTATGGATTCAGTGTTTGTTTCGCGCATATTTCCATGGTATCTGTCAGAAGTCCAAAATTCGTTACATTCAGGCGATTGGAGCAAACCCAATGAAGTTCTTGACATGATTTTAACTTATCAGACTGCAAAGAATAATGTTCCGGAATTTGATTTAAAAAAGATTGCCCTTGAACTGAAATACAATAGATTGGATTTTTTTTGGTGGAGTAAATTCGGCTATTTATTATCAGGCGGCTTGCTACTGATATTTTCATTTTTATTGTTTTTAGGAATTAAACCTTTGGGAGGATGGATTGTCAAATTATCAGGAGCAGGAGTATTGCTTGTCTTCCTTTTCCACACAGCAGGAATGGGAATGCGGTGGTTGATTGCAGGTTATGCGCCTTGGAGCAATTCATATGAAACCATGGTGTTTTTATCGTGGGCTGCTGTATTTGCAGGTTTGCTTTTTGCCCGTCGAAGTCCTGTCACCTTTTCGCTTGCAACGCTTTTTGCCGGCGTAATACTTTTAGTATCGGGCATGAACTGGATGAACCCGCAAATAAGCCCGTTAGTTCCGGTGCTGAAATCGCCATGGCTGATGTATCATGTAGCCGTATTGATGGCTGCATACGGATTTTTCGGAATCGGTTTTCTGATTGGGCTGTTTAATTTATGTACATTATCATTTTTTCGTAGAGAAAAACTGACTGATTTAGTACGTGAATTGACAATTATCACAGAAATAGCGCTGATTGTCGGATTGATACTGATGACCGTCGGGTCGTTTATGGGCGCCGTATGGGCTAACGAATCATGGGGGCGCTACTGGGGCTGGGACCCCAAAGAAACATGGGCGCTGATTACCATAATCGTATATGCGATGGTAACGCATCTGCATTTAGCACGAAAATGGTACAGTCTGCGGCTTTTTAATCTCTGCTCGGTATTGGCATTCGCTTCGGTGCTGATGACGTATTTTGGAGTGAATTATTTATTGAGTGGTATGCATTCGTATGGATAAAATATTTATGGGCATAACGATCAAACCCAAAGTTATCATTGTTTATTTTTAAAATTTTTCATCTGTCCAAACGATAAGAATAATCAGGCCATAAAGGACAATTAAGATCAATCCAAAGTTTCAAAGCCCTCTGGTCATCAGACGACAAAACTACATCTTTATGATTATCATTGTCAAGCACTTTCCAAATTTTACTCTGTACTGTTCCGAACGAGTAAGGTTCAGCTTTATAGTGCCGCATTGCCCAGTCATAGTTAAAGTAGTGAACATAACCTCCTTCGATAATTGAACGAAATGAAACCGGCACGCGATCACTGTCTTTTGTTCCAACAAATACCGGTCTATCGGTCTTCGTTTCACCATGACATTTCACACAATGGTTATCCAATATAGGCTGTATTGTTTTTTCATAACTAAACGGGGTGTCACCGGAAGGATCGGGCGTTATTAATCGAGGTTTATTCATTTGGGCAATCGGTTTTCTGACAATAGGGGCCATCTTGCGATCCTCATGACAACCAATGCAACTACGCACCTCGCCGGGTTGCAGTTGTATGACGCTCCTCATGCGCTGAATCTCGTTGTAGACCGAATCAAGCAAGTGAAAATAGAGGATTTTATTTGCCGGAGCAATAAAATTTGCCGATCCATCTGCTTCAATGGGTACAGTGCCCAGAGATTGCTTTGCCACATAACTCGCCCAATTTCCATAACCTCTGTTCTCGGTAATCCTGAAAAGGCCTGGCTCAATTTCTTCCGTATTTTCTTTCCAATCGGCGTTAGTTCTCATTGAAGTTATATTGGCATTTGTGGTACGTGTAAGAAATGAATTTGGTGGTCCATGAACAAGATGGTAAGGAGTAGCATAATAGTCTTCAAATGGATCGTATGAAGCACAGAACTGTCCGTCGGGTAATTCGTCCAAATATGCCGGCATCTCAATCGATACCCTGAGGTGTTTTGCACTACCCCGTTTCACTTCATCGCCAAGACCGATATAAACATCCTGAATGGTAAATTGTCCCGTCTGCTGATCCGCTAAATCTTGTCTGTGAATTATCTGCGGTAGTATATTCTGCAACTCACGTTTGCAAAGAGGCATAGGATGCATCGAGCTTATCAACGGGTCACAATAGAGAAGTTCTCGATTTCCGTAGCGGTCAATAATATAAAGGCTGTAGTGGCGATTCAAATCGGGATTGTGAGAAACGATAAAGTAGTCGCTTGATAGAGGATACGGATTCCTGAACGTGCGGTTATAGTCGCGATCCATTTGGTAGCATGGGCGAGTATCGGGCGTAATATTTGTGATAGCTTCCACATCATGATTTGCCTTCGAACGGTTTATAAGCGCTATCGGTCCGTCATGATTTCCGTGAGAGATAAGCACCGACACCAACTCATTCGTACCCGGCACTTCATGCGCCTGACCGTAGCAGTTTGGCGTGTTGTTGCCAAAGATCAACTCGGGCTGTGTTCCGTCAGGTCTTATTGCCCATAATGTATGACCAAAGTCGGAACCCTTGTCAAGATACTCGGATCTGGTCCACATGATTCGACCGTCTTTCATTACCGAGGGATTCCATTCGCTCAGATTGGCATGAGAAAGTCTCTTGATATTGGAACCATCGTTATCCATCCGAAAAAGTACATAAGCCTGCGGTCGCCAACACAAAAAGCGCGCCTTACAGCGTGTCGAGTTGAAGGCTATCCCTCCGTCGGGCAGGCACACCGGGTCAAAATCATGGAACGGCCCGCTTGTTATCTGACGCAAATCACTGCCGTCACAATTCATTTCATAAATATTCCAGTAAGGACTCCAATTTTCTGTGAGCGGTTTGTCAGGCCGATACGAAAAATATATTTTGTCAGCTCGGTGGTTAGCCACCGGTTCGCGTGCAATGCCGGCATCGGCATTGAATATCTCGGTAATAATCCCATTCTCAGGCGTAAGACGCCCGTTTTCATCGCGTGGAATATTCAGCACGTAAATTCCTCCGCCCGATTTCAATATCCCATCAAGATGTTCGCTATAGTTGTGCGATTCAAGATAATGGTGTCGCTTTGCAAATAGAATCGCTGATGCCGCGTTGATGTCCGGGTCACGGAAAAACAAGTCCCTTTTCGCCTGACGTATGGTAAGATAGTACCTTTGATCATCACCTTTTGATAGAAGATTTTTTCTTAGCTCTTCAGCCTGACTTCGTTCCCGGCTAACATCAATACCTTTCTTTTCAAATCGTTCCATCATTTCTTCAAACTGAACCAGCGCTCTTTCCGACGGATTCAAAGCGGCAATACGTCCCCAATAAGGTGTTCCATCAGGTATTGCAGGTCGATTTGACAACGATGGCGTCAGATAGTCATCCTTGGGCATAGCTAACCATGAGTTGCGTTCGCAGAGAAAGGAATATTGTAATAAAGCCTCCCAACTTCTATCCTGCCCAAGTTGCGATTTTGGAAAAAATAAAAAATGAGAGTAGGGATCCTTCAATGTTACATGAATTGCCGAGGTCCATTTTTTTCCATCTTTCGACAGCAATACTTCAATGTTTTTTGCCTTACGATCATAAAACTTGCCTTCACGATCACGGGAAACAACAATTTTTTCTATCTTTTCAATATTCGGAATTTCAACTTCTATCCATTGCGGAAACGATGTAGCGCCGGCAATCCAACTGAAGTTATTGCCATATTTGCCGTCGTTCAAATTCTTTGTATCATGAATAGCATACCCTTGAAGAGCTGATGAACTTCGTGCATGAGCGCCTGAGGAGGCAAGCGCAATGTTCTTTTTCGAAAACGGTGCAAAGATTTCAATCTCATCGATACAACACTGCAACCTATCATAAACTGAATGAATCATGATTCGAACAAATTTAGCTTCCTGTGGCGTAAAAATAATGGTATCAATAGCATCGTGTGTGTTTATCTGATCCAAATGCGACTGATACTCAAGAATAACAGGCTTGGCGTTGCTATGCGTATGAGATTTTTTCTGCATCATACCTGCGCTTACCGTGAGGGTAACACATGCTGTTAAAAAAAATAATTGCTTTTTCATTTGATTATAATTTATTTTTGTTTTTTGTGATTAATTATTTTATTTATTTATCTATAATGTTTTGATATATAAGACTAAATCATCCAATTCTTTGCTATTGAGATTTGAAGTTATCCCATGCTGGTCATTGTCATTGTATTTTGTAAATACATCTTCCAATGTAGCGGCTCGTCCGTCGTAGAGATAAGGAGCAGTACGCCAAACTTCCCGCAGTGTAGGGGTATCAAACGGTCTGTTGAGATCCTCGCCATCACCTGTGCCAACATTGTATTTTTTCAGGTCGGTATAATATTTTCCGCTGTGACATTGTGCGCAACCTGTCTTTTCAAACAGTTTCCGTCCTTTGTTAAGGTCTTTTTTTGATGCTTTTCTTAGATACGGGCTTTCCTGAATGGGCATATTTTTAAGGTATTCGTCCATATCAGCCGCTATTGATTCGGGCTGAACGGTAAACAAAATATGTACAATTCCGGCTCTTACAGCCTTTTCTGCCGTTTCGCGTACTCCTGTTATCATACTGGGTGGTGTAACATGCGAAAACAGAAGACTTTTCGTTTTTTTAGGATTTCCGAAACCGTCGTTTTGCTGGTCCCAACTAAGTCCGTCGGCTCGTCCGTCGGGATGGCATGAAGCGCAGGAATGCCACTGCTGGAAACAAATCGTGGCGTCGTTGAAAGCCAGTTCACCACGACGATATGAATCCGGTTCAGGTTCTGCGCCAAGCATTATGTGCTCATGTTTTTGCGCGTCGTGCAGAATTTCTAAAAATGGCGAAAACCGGCTGCTTACCAACACGGCATTTTTTGTAAATGCCAAATTTTGAGGCAACCGACCTTTCATCTCTATCCGTTTTTTGAATGGATAAGTAAATGACAATGAATTGGATAAATCTTCCTTGTTTTTTATGAACGGATCCGTAACGGCTCCACTGAATAGTCCTGTTATACTTTCATGCAATTTTTTTAAATCCATTTGCATCAATTCGTGATTTCCGGCTATTGCTATATAAAGATTTCCATCGCCGCCAATGCCCATACCTGCGGGATTAGCTGCGCCACGATCAATATCGTCAAGCAACACGGTGGCGTAATGCGATTTTTCTTTTACATCGATTATACTCAACGCATTGGTGTTCGTCCATCCTCGGTCTATCTGCGTTATCGGCACATTAAATCGTGAGAGAAGATGAACAGCGTACAAATACCGTCCATCTGATGAAAATGCAACGCCCATCACCGATTGCGAGCCATTGGGGAGAAGAACGTTCGCGCTGACCGTATTGGTTTTTGTATCCATAAGTGAAATTACCGCCGCCACAGTTTCGCTGGTTGACCCCTGAACGGGAAGGAAGTTGCCGACTGCCAGCGTCGCTCCGTTGGGACTGATGGCAATGTAACGCGGCTCGCGGACTACCGGAATTTCAGCAATGATCTTACTGTTAACGGTATTTATCGCAGAAACCGTGTTGGAAAAGCGATTGGAAACATACAGGGTTTTTCCGTCGGTTGAGAGCGCCATCCCAAACGGAGTGTGGCCAACCTTGATACTCTTTTTCACCTTGTTTTGCGGCAACGAAATGATTTCAACAGTGCCACCCGCCTCTCCGGTTGCAGCCCATAGCGTTTTTCCGTCGGACGACAATAAAATTCCGTTTGGATTTTGGATGGTTTCAATTTTTCCGGTTGTTTCGCCGGTTAAAAGATCTGTTATGGCAATGGAGCATGCGGTGGTAAGAGCGGTATAAACAGTTTGTCCGTCGCTGCTTACTGCAAGCGGACCGGGTGAAAGGTAAACTGTTTCCTGTCGGGGGTGGCTTGCGTGAGTTCCGCCGTTTGACCACGTTGCATTTGCGATATCGAACGTTCCCGTAGGATCTTCCGGTGGTGTTTGCGCATTTGCAGTTATGGTCATTACCATTGTAAGAACCATTATTTTCATAAGATTAGCAAGACCTCCAAGATCTTTCCATCCTGTCCATCCTGATACTCTCCCAAATCGCGGTTCATACGATTTATGACGAACGCTTATGTTCGCCCCTACATTTGCTGCACTCGGAGCGGCAGCGGCTACTACTGTTTGGTTATAATATTTATACATAACGATTTAGATTAAAAATTTACAATTACAAAAACTTATTATTTATTTATTATTATTATTTACTTACAAAAATTTCAAAGAACACAAATCTAAAAAGCGCGAAACCTAACTGTTTCCCGCAATCTGTGGTATCTGGCGTAACCTTGTTCAAAGAGAAATAAGCCAAGTTCACGCAACACGTGAACATCCAACTTGATCTTCCTTGAACAACCCTCTAATCGCCAGATTTTCAGATTACAAAGAATAAAGCCCAATGCTTTTCCAAAAAACTTTTCCGCGCCCTTTGGCACGTTTTTCATTTCATCCTGCCCAAAACATGGATTGAAATGAACGGCAAATATAACACTATTTTTCATAACAAGAAAAAAATTTTTATTTTGCCACAAATTTCACTAATTGCCACTAATATATACGTAAAAAATTGGTGATAATTCGTGTCATTCGTGGCAAAAGACGGCAATTGCGCTGTTTGGGTATGGTTTTCAGTTTCCATTGCTGCACTCGGAGCGGCAGCGGCTACTACTGTTTGGTTATAATATTTATACATAACGATTTAGATTTTTTTATTTATGGTTTTGATTTACAGGTTAATAACAAAAAGCGTGGAATCATTTCTTGCCTGTATTCAGGTTTCCACGCCTTCAAAATCTAACAAGTCTTTCCACGCCGCGACGCGACGTTTATTCACTTATTCTTGATTTTTAAATAATAACCCCGCAACGGGCTTACTTGTGGAAATTGAATACAAGAATATAACTAAACTTCTACTTCTATACTTTTATGTTACGTTTTTTATTTTGTCATTGGCAATTCTATTTATGTTTTGACTACTATGCTATTGTTTAGGTTTTTTATTTTATTCCTAATCTTCGCCGCAATTCAGCATTTTCATTTTGCAGGGCTGCGTTATTGCTTTGCAGGGTTGTATTGCTGCTTTGCAGGGCTGTATTACTGCTTTGCAGGGCTGCAATTGTATTGTCCCTTCTTCTGATTTCACTTTGTACTACTCCCATATCGTTTAGGCTTTTTAAATATTTTCTTGCATCTTTTTTATTCATTTTGGCAATTTTGGCTATGTCCAAAATTTTCTCAAAAATATCGTTTTTGAAGCCCCAGAATTTCAGTATTGACATAACTCAAGTCTGTGATGCCTCCATCAATGTCCAAGACTGTATTCAAGAAGTTCAGCATCACCTCTTTAACCCCGAAAATCCGCTTGAAACCAAAATCGGTTTTCAGGTTTATATATACGCTCAAATCTTTTGCATTTGTGTTATTTGCGTCAGAAATGTCTGCGTCTGTATTTATAAAATCGCTATCCATACGACCATAAATTTATCATCGGCAAAGATAACACATTTTTTTCATAACAAGAAAAAATTTTTGATTTTGGGATTATTTTTGCAAATTTTGCCACTAATTTCACTAATTGCCACTAATATATACGTAAAAAATTGGTGAAAATTCGTGTCATTCGTGGCAAAAGACAACAATTGCGCTGTTTTTGAATGGTTTTCAGTTTCCGTCGGAAAATGAATGTTGCGAGCGATGCAATAGTCGTTGCACGACTTTGCTTGTTGCCGTAATTTTGTCAGTGACACGACACTAACGGATTGCCACCAAGTGGTGTGTGGCTTTATCCTTATCTACCCTGATATTTTTTGAATAATATTCGATCCTTTATACAGTTACCTTCACTTTATTACTGATTTTATTATTAATATTCCTATTGTTATTAGAATTTTTGACGTTTCGCAAAGGCGCAAAAAGGGATAAAAGGTTAAGCGATCAAGGGCTGTTTTGAATGTGTCGCCAAGATGCAATGCTTTTATTTTCCTTGAAATTTGATTCAAACCATCTAAATTCTCTGTCCGTTTCTTCGCTGTGCGATATATCTTTATACTCTTCATTTTTATTATTTTATTTATGATATTAAACATTTCTTTTTTTTTGACAAATACGCATATGTAATATTTGTTATAAAGTATACGTTACGAAAATGGAAAGGTTACATTTAAGGTGTTAAAAAAGGTTAAAAATTGATGGGGTGAATTGAACAAAGTAAATAATTGCCAAATTTTGACACAATTATCTTTTTTTGTCATTTTTTTGCAATTTTTTCAATTTATTTCCAAATTATTTTGTAATTTTGCGGCGAAAATTGTGTCAAACAATAGGAAAAATGGAACAAAATTTATTTGTTATCAACGAGTTGCTTCCTGTTTTGACGTCTGGAAATACAGGCGTTTGGGTGTGCGATGCGAAGTCGGGACGGTTAGAGTTCAAAAATGATTTCTTCAACCTGCTGGGTCTGACGCGCTTGGGTATTGCTTTTTCGTCGCTTGACGAACTGCTTACGTTTGTTCACGCAGACGACAGGAAAGCGTTTGACGAAGCGCTCGCCGCCGCAAAAACAGGCAAAAGCGCTTCTGTTACATATCACTGTTGCAATGCCGACAGGGAGAAGGTTCAATTGGAAACGACGTTCATGCCGGGCGGAGGCGATTATGTGGCAGCCTGCACTGTGAACAAAACGGCAATGCAGCAAATGCAGCATTGGGAAAAACAGTATCGAACCCTTGTAAATACACTGTTTCCGAACTTTATTTTCGTTTGGGACGAGGATTTTCATTACGTAGACGTCATCACGCCCGACGGACTGCGACTGTTTCACACAAGAGAAGAACTTATAGGGCAGGATGCGCGCCAGTTTTATTCTCCCGAAGTTGGCGAACTGCTTATTTCTAACATTCGGGAAGCGCTGAAAACCAACCAGTGCAGGGAAGTTGAGCATCATATAGAACTGCATGGAACGCGCTTTTTCTATCAAACGCGCATCGTTCCTGTCGATGGCGACAAGGCTTTTTGTCTCATTCGCGACATCGGCGACCGCGTGCGACGTATGGAAGAACTCCTCGCACAGCGACAACGCGCCGAAGAATCAGACAGGATGAAAGGCGAACTTATTGCAAACATGAGCCACGAAATACGAACGCCCCTGAACGCAATCGTCGGTTTTTCCGAGTTCCTCATTAACGAACTGATGCCCGAAAAACGACAAAAATATATGGACCTGATTCGCAATAATAACACTGTATTGCTGCAAATCGTAAACGATATTCTTGATCTGTCGCGCCTTGAATCAGGAATGAGCGAGTTTCATTTCGAGGAAACGGACGTTACTGCATTGATTATGGAAGTGTCAGAAGTTCATATGCTTAACATGAAACAGGGTATTCGATTTATACCCGACTTCCCCGAAGAAGATATACATGTAATCACCGACGCAAATCGTATAAAACAGATATTGAACAATTTGATATTAAATGCAATAAAGTTCACCGAAAAAGGAAGCATCATACTAAAAGTAGAGGAAGGCTTCGAACATCTGATTTTTTCTGTTGCCGACACAGGTTGCGGCATCGTAGAAGAAAAATTGGAAACTATTTTCGAGCGTTTTGAAAAACTAAACCGCTTTGCGCAAGGCACAGGACTTGGATTGCCAATCTGCAGAGCCATCGCAAAACTGCTTGGCGGACATATTTCGGTAAAATCAAAAACAGGCGAAGGAAGCGTCTTTTCGTTTACTATTCCATATCGTCATACTGCGCCACAAAAAAATACAATAGGCGATGCAAGCGAAATTTTTGCAAACAAACGAAAAAAAGTATTAATCTTCGAAACTTCACAGGAAGATATGCAGCATATCAAAAGTATCCTGACTAAAAAATACGATGTAGTTGAAGTTTCCGAAATTGAAAAGATAATCAGCGCCTTTATTCTCGACCAGCCAAATCTTGTACTGATAGGCATGGAAGCGGTCAGCAAAGAGAACATAGTCGCCAAGATTCATGCTATAACCCCCAGTATGCCCGTAATTGCGATGACCACGAGCGATTTCTACCACGACCAGCGATTAGCAATCGATTACGGCTGTGTAGACGTGATAGCCAAACCGCTCTCACCAAGCAAGTTAGAAGAGGTTGTAATGGCGTTTATAATTTAATGTAAAATGAACAATAGAGGATTTGCAAGCGATAACAATGCAGGAGTTCATCCCCGCATAATGCAGGCTTTAGCCGACGTAAATATCGGGCATTGTATCGCATATGGCGACGACCCCTATACAGGAGCGGCAAAGGAACATTTCAAACAACTGTTTGGCGAGTGTGAAATTTTTTTCGTTTTTAACGGCACCGGCGCTAACGTGTTGTCACTTCAGGCAATGACACAGCCGTTCAACGCGGTTATCTGCGCCGAAACCGCCCATATTCACGTAGACGAATGTGGCGCGCCCGAACGTTTTACAGGTTGCAAAATGCTGTCTAATCATATTCTTGACGGCAAACTACGGATTCCCGACATAGCGCGACATCTGCACGGTTTCGGATTTGAGCATCATGCGCAGCCGCGCGTGGTCTCCGTCACACAGGCTACTGAAATGGGAACGGTATACACTATTGACGAACTGTGCGAAATATCAAATTATGTTCATGCCAACGGATTGCTGTTGCATGTAGACGGCGCCCGCATAGCAAATGCCGCCGCATATCTGGACGTTTCGTTCAAGGAAATGATAACGGATACGGGCGTAGACATCCTCTCGTTTGGCGGAACAAAAAACGGACTAATGTTCGGAGAGGCTGTGGTAATACTGAATTCGGCGTTATACGAAAATTTCAAATATATCCGTAAACAGGGTATGCAGTTGGCGTCGAAGATGCGCTATATTTCGGCGCAGTTCGATGAATATCTAAAAGACGGACTTTGGTTGGAAAATGCGCGACACTCAAACCGAATGGCGCAACTTCTGTGCAACGAAGTACAGGCATTGGGAATAGCCGTTACGCAAAAGGTAGAGGCAAACGAAGTATTTGCCGTTCTTCCGCCGCAGTCTATTGAAGCGCTTCAACGCGAGTTTTTCTTCTACGTTTGGGACGCTTCGCAAAACGAAGTACGCTGGGTATGCTCATGGGATACCGAACAAAACGATATCGAACGTTTTGTGGAAACATTGAAAAAATTTGTTTAGTGTATTTTTATGAATAAATTAAGCATCACCGAATCGTCGTCAGCCTTTGAGCATCTTGACGAGATGTCTACACACGAAATTCTTTCGGGTATGAACGAAGAAGATGCGAAAGTTGCTCAAGCAACAGGCAAAGCTATTCCACAGATAGAAGCGTTGATAGAGCGCATTATGGAACGGCTCCCCGAAGGTGGGCGCGTTTTTTATCTTGGAGCCGGCACCAGCGGTCGGTTGGGCGTTCTCGACGCTTCGGAAATACCGCCAACGTATGGCGTTCGCGATGTGTTCATCGGTCTGATAGCAGGAGGCGACGACGCTCTGCGACGGTCGATAGAACACGCTGAAGACGACCGCGAAAAAGCATGGCAGGAATTGCAGGATTTCAACATCGGAGAAATGGACACCGTAATCGGCGTTGCAGCGTCGGGAACTACGCCCTATGTGGTCGGAGCGATTGAAAAAGCACGCGAAAACGGTCTATTAACCGGTTGCATCACATGTAACCCCGGTTCGCCTGCGGCGAAAGCCGCAGAATATCCCATTGAAGTAGTTGTTGGTCCCGAATTTGTGACCGGAAGTACGCGCATGAAATCCGGTACGGCACAAAAATTAGTTTTGAACATGATTTCAACTACCCTGATGATAAAAATGGGACGCGTAAAAGGCAACAAGATGGTAAACATGCAGTTGGTCAATAAAAAACTGCTGGAACGCGGCGCTCGTATGATTGTGGACGAACTTGGCATAGACGCCGAGAATGCGCGCGAACTGCTGTTGCGGCACGGGTCGGTAAAAAAAGCGTTAGAAAGCAGTTTACTGTAAATATCCGGCAATTATTCTGTCTGCAACCTCTTCGGGCGTAAGTAACGATGTGTCAATAATTAGATTGAAATTTGACAAATCGGAGCAGTCTGCGCCGTACAATTCCATATATCGTTTATTTTCGCTGGCTTTACGTGCAACGACGTCCCGAATTGTTTCCTCAAGAGATTCGCATTTTTTTTCGCTATTTCGCTGATTATCGCTTGATATTCTTTTTGCAGCTACAATGATATCGGTTGTTAAATAAACCTTAAATGATGCCGGTATGAAAAACCATGCCATACGCGAATCTACTATTAAATCGGTGGCGTCGTTTAGCGCTTTGAACGTAGAATCAATCTCCTCGTCAATTTCAGGATGAGTTTCAGCGTATTGATTTAACTCCAAAGTAGTCATCTGATACCTGTTGGCTATCTCGCGCTGTATCTTTCCCGTATACACATAATCGTAGTTCAAACGTTCTATCAATATTTTAGAAACGGTTGATTTGCCGCTACCTAAATCGCCTGTTATGGTAATAATCTTTGCCATATAATGATTAAAAATTAAACGATAAAATTTATGTTGCAAAAATAAAACATTTTCATAAATTTTCAAAAAATTATTTTATCAAATTCAAAAAAAAATGTATCTTTGCCGTCACAAATGAATCTTGATATACGTAAATATTTCATTGGTTCTGCCATCATATTTGTAGGAATAGTATTGCTTGTCAGGCTTTTTTTTCTGCAAGTTGTTGATGATAAGACCACGGAGAGCGCTGACAATAATTCTCTGCGACGGGTTACGCAATATCCGGCACGGGGCTTGATACTCGACCGCAATGGCAATACTATTGTAGACAACGAGGCGGCATACGACCTTATGGTAATCCCGCGACAACTCAAACCGTTTGATACCACCGAGTTTGCACAGATTTTGGGAATAACAAAGGAAGAGGTAATACGGACGTTTGGCAGATTGCAACAAACTCGCGGATATTCATCATTTCGTCCGCAAGAGTTTTTAAGGCAGATGTCGGCAGAAACTTATGCGTTGTTTTCGGAGCGATTGTACAAATTTCAGGGATTTTTCGTGCAACCGCGTACTCTTCGCAACTATGTTCGCCGCATTGCGCCGCACGTACTTGGATACGTTGCCGAAGTCGATTCGTCGGACATACGTCAAGACAGATATTACAGAAGCGGCGACTATATCGGAAAGTACGGCATAGAACGATATTACGAAAAAGAACTTCGCGGTCACAAAGGCGTTAATATACAATTGGTTGATGTTCATAACCGCGTAGTAGGTTCTTTTCGCGATGGCAGTTTGGATACCATGGCAATCGTTGGTTCCGACCTGACGCTGACCCTTGACGCCGATTTACAGGAATACGCCGAAAAACTGATGTCTAAAATGCGCGGCGCCGTTGTTGCCATTGAGCCGGCAACAGGCGAAATACTTGCGATGGCGTCCGTACCAAACTATGACCCATCTATTTTGGTTGGGCGCGTACGTTCCGAAAATTTTATAAGATTGCAAAATGACGTAAGTTTGCCATTGTTAGACCGCGCGGTTATGGCGTCTTACCCGCCGGGGTCGGTGTTCAAGATAGCTCAAGGATTAGTAGGTTTGCAGGAAGGAATAATAACGCCCGATACCCGCTTTGGTTGCGGCGGCGCATACGTTGTAGGCGGTTGGTCGCAGCGATGTCGCGGACACGTATCGCCGGTAAACCTGTCGCAAGCCGTATGCGTTTCATGCAATACATATTTTGCAATAACATTCAGAGCAACACTTGATAACAGCAGAAACGGCACATTAAGAGAAAATTATGAAACATGGCGTAACGACATTCACAGTTTTGGGTTCGGGCAAATGCTGGGCGTTGATTTGCAGCATGAAAGGAATGGTAATGTCCCCTCGTTAGGATATTATGACAGGATATATCCCGCCAACTTAGGCGGCTGGAGGTCGCTTACCGTTGTTTCGCTTTCAATCGGTCAGGCAGAAATGGGTACTACTGTTTTGCAGATGGCAAATTTTGCCGCATTGATAGCCAACGGAGGCTATTTCCACACTCCTCATTTCATTAAGCAAATCGACGGACGCGATACTATTCCGCCTCAATATGCCGAGCGACGTTACACCGCCGTTGATACTGCGCATTTTAAGGCAATCAGAGAAGGTATGTATCTTGCAACATCCGCTCCGGGCGGTACGGCGCAGAGAGTAAATATTCCCGGTATTGAAATATGCGGTAAGACCGGTACTTCGCAAAACTCATTCGGCACCGACCACAGTACATTTATTGCATTTGCGCCGAAAGACAATCCAAAGATAGCCATCGCCGTGTATGTGGAAAATGCAGGCTTCGGTTCGCGATGGGCTGTTCCGGTGGCTTCGCTGATGATGGAAAAATACCTTACAGGCGAAGTGAAACGAACATGGGAGGAAGAGCAAATGTTGAATTTTAGCGTATACGATAATCGTGAAAAGGCAAACTAACGTAATCAGAGACATCGACTGGTTCACCATCGGTTTATATGCCGTTTTGGTGCTTTTAGGCTGGTTTAACATTTATGCTGCCGTTTACGATGAACAATATTCAAGTATATTTACTTTTTCGCAACGTTATGGAAAACAAATGATATGGATAATTGCCGCTCTCGTGTTTGCTATGGCAATTTGCATAATCGACGTGCAATTTTATACTTCATTTTCATATCCATTATACGCTTTCGGCATTCTTGCGCTGATGGCGGTTTTGGTATTTGGAAAGGAAGTAGGCGGTCAAAAGGGGTGGTTTTTATTTTTTGGAGTGATACAGGTACAACCAGCCGAATTTACTAAAATAACAGTCAGCCTTGCATTAGCAAAATTTTTAGGCAATTATAACGGACGGCTGATGGCATTTAAAAACATCGCTACTGCATTGGGAATCATCTTTTTACCTTCGGTATTCATACTTATGCAGCCCGACGCAGGTTCCTGTTTGGTCTATTTAGCGTTTTTTCTTGTATTATACCGCGAAGGCTTGCCGCCTGTTGTAATCCTGTTTGGATTGCTGGCTGTTGTACTTTTTATACTTTCCATATGGATGCAGAGCGCAGAAGCGTATTTGACAGGTGGATTGATAATTTCAGGATTTGCTATTTTTGGAATAAAAACCAAAAGAAAAATGGACTTTCTGAAAGGAATAGGACTCTTTTCAGGTATTTTATGTTTGTTGTGGCTCATAAATTTTCTAACAATAAAACGTTTTGAACTGCATGAAATATTATTGGGAACTGCCATAATATCGGCGATAGTATTTATTATTGTGTCATACATCGTCAGATTACCTATTATACGGGCAGTATCCATGTTTCTTGTCGGCGCAATGCTGTTCACTTACTCTGTTGATTTTGTGTTCGACGAGTTATTGAAAGACCATCATCGCAAACGAATTTTGGTAATGCTTGGTTTGGAACACGACCCGCGTGGCTACGGATACAACGTCAATCAATCGAAAATTGCTATTGGTTCCGGCGACATCACAGGAAAAGGATTCCTAAAAGGCACGCAAACCAAACATAATTTCGTACCGGAGCAAGCCACTGACTTTATTTTCTGCACCGTAGGCGAAGAATGGGGATTCGTAGGCTCCACCATAGTTATAACCCTGTTTGTTACCTTACTGCTGCGACTGCTCTATCTTGCCGAGCGACAGCGGTCGATATTCAGCCGCGTATACTGCTATTGCGTAGTAAGTATATTTTTCTTTCATGTAACAATCAACTTGGGCATGACAATAGGCTTAATGCCTGTTATAGGGATTCCGTTGCCTTTTTTCAGTTACGGAGGCTCGTCGCTATGGGCGTTTACTATGTTGCTGTTTGTAATGTTGAGGCTGGATGCATCGAGGGGCGAATTTATTAGATAGATAGAAACGTTTATCAATTCAGCGAAAAGATTGCTAAATCTGAAACTTTGAACCATACAAACTATTCCTTTCCACAGGTTTATATCCGGCAGCGCTAATCATCTGTTTCATTTCGTCTACGGTCATTGAATGTTTTGGAGCGACCATCGAATATATTTTAGTAGTATCGTCGATTGTGCCGTCCATATCGTCGGCGCCGAATGTCAGCGCTAATTGCGCCATATCTTTGCCAATCATGGGCCAATAGGCTTTGATGTGCGGTATATTATCTAAAAAAATACGGGAAACGGCATAGTTTTTCATGTCTTCAATTGCGGTTACCTCGCCTTGTTGTGACATTATATTATTGTCGGCGCGAAATTTCAGAGGTATGAACGTATTGAAACCGCGCGTTTCGTCCTGCAGGTCGCGCAGGCGCATCATATGCTCAATTCGATGTCTGTATTCTTCAATATGTCCGTAGAGCATTGTTGCATTCGAAAAGATACCCGCATGATGTGCTGCACGATGAATGTACAGCCAACGATTTGAGCCTGTTTTTTCAGGACATATTTTTTCGCGTATATTTTCATCGAAAATTTCGGCGCCACCGCCCGGTATCGACTGTAGTCCCGCCTGTTTCAATATTTCCAAACCTTCTTCGACGGTTACGTTCGCTTTTTCGAACATATAGTCAAGTTCTACCGCGCTGAACGCCTTAATATGAACATCGGGCAAAACCGCGCGAACGGCTTTCAGCATGGCTTCATAAAAGCGTACATCCCTGTCGGGGTGAACCCCTCCAACGATATGCACTTCGGTAATACCCGAACCTTGATAGCGTTTTGCATCATTTGCAACCTCGTCAATAGTCTTTTCATACGAATTGTTATCGCCTGATTTACAGGAATACGAGCAGAATCTACAACGATATATACATATATTTGATGGTTCGATATGAATGTTCCTGTTGAAATAGACCTCATTCCCGCTTTTTTGCCGTTTCACAAAACAAGCCAAAGCTCCCAGCATACCCAAATCATTGCTTTGGTAAAGAACCAAACCATCATCTGCCGAAAGACGCTGCCCGTCAATCACCCTTTTGCCTATAGCGGCAACCCGACTGTCAGCCTGCGAAAGCAAGTAATCCAAACCTTGAACCTTGAACCTTGAACTTGAAACCTGAAACTAAAAACTTGAAACTATTTTTTCGAGAATTCAGATGAAACAGAAAGTTTCTTACGTCCTTTTGCACGGCGAGCCGACAATACTTTTCTTCCATTGGCTGTTGCCATACGCGCCCTGAAGCCATGTTTGTTCTTTCTTTTCCGATTCGACGGCTGAAATGTCATCTTCATTTTTTAGATACTTATTATGTTGATTATCAAATTAATTCAAAATATTTTACCCGAAAAACGGGAGTGCAAAGGTATAACAATATTTGACAAACAACAAAAAAAATGAAAAATGATTTGAAAAATGCTTATCTTTGTCCCGTCAAAAATTTGTGCTCATGTTGATAAAACTTTATCCTGAAAATCCCAATCCCAAGCAGATTGAATCTATTGTGAAGGTTCTGCATGGCGGCGGCGTGATAATATATCCTACCGATACGGTATACGGTATAGGTTGTGATATCCACAATCATAAGGCAGTTGAACGAATAGCGCGCATTAAGGGCGTGAAAGCAGAAACTGCAAATTTTTCATTTATATGTCGGGATATGAGCCACATCAGCGAATATGCGCGTCAAGTACCAAATGCCGTGTTTAAATTAATGAGACGCAATCTTCCCGGTCCGTTTACTTTCATACTCAACGCCAGTAACAAAGTGCCTAAAATACTTGAAACCAAAAAGAAAACTGTGGGAATTCGCATACCCGACAACGATATTGTAGCGGCAATTGTAGAGGAATTGGGTAACCCACTGCTAACCACTTCCATACATTTTGACGATGAAATGATTGAATACTCAACCGACCCCGAACTGATTCACGAAAAATATGCTGAAGCGGTCGATATAGTCATTGATGGAGGCTATGGCGGCATAGAATTTTCAACTATTGTAAACTGTACGGGAAATGAACCTGAAATCGTCAGGCATGGAATGGGGATATTAGATTCTTAATTTTCGTCATAATTGCAAAGCTCTCTCCCCCATTTCTAATCTTAAAACACCTCCATTGACGATCTCTTGAAAAGGAATAAACACCGAATCAAGCTCTCTTCCGTTGAGGGTTGCCGATTGAACATAAACATTTGTTTTGCTGTTGTTAATTGTTTCAATAACAAACTTATCGCCCGAATAGTAATCTGGGTTTAGTTTAATTGTTATTATGTCAAACATTGGGCTGCCTATTTGGAATGTTGGATTTTCGCCTGTTAGCGCCTTAACATCGAATAGTCCCATTGCAGCCATCACATACCATGCTCCGAGCTGTCCCTGATCTTCATCTTGTCCGTATCCATATCCGTGTATGGCGTCAATTCCGTAAAATTCATCGCATATTGCTCGCGTCCATTTTTGTGTTAGCCACGGCTTTCCGGAATAATTAAACAGCCATGAAATATGCAAACTTGGCTGATTACCATGATTATATAATGTCTCTATGCCTGCAAAAGCGTGAATAGTTGTTCCGCCTCCAAAAATCTCTTTTTGTGATTCAGTAAAAATATGTTCTAACCGCTCGTTAAAAACATCAACACCTAATGTATCTATCAATCCCTGCACATCGTGTGGCACATAAAAAGTGTATTGCCATGCATTTCCTTCCTGAAAACCGCGCCATGATTCATATGGATTAAAATTATCCAAAAAATCGCCGTCTTCTCCTCTTGGTCTAATAAATTTCGTTTCAGCACAATAAAGGTGTTTCCATCCATTTGACAACCGTTTCAACAGCTGATAGTCGTCATTTTTTCCAAGTTGCTTGGCAAAATGTGCAACTGCATAAGAGCTAAACGAATATTCGAGCGTATGTGATGCGCTGAAACGCGAGCCAATGTCTGAGCCTTCGGCTATTCGTAAACGTTCACGCTCTACATACGGCGAGTAGCCGCGTTGAACAAACTGTCGTACATCCATTTTTCCGGCGCCTTCTACTCGTCCTTCCCATTCTATTTCGTTTTTCAATGCCGCCTCGTATCCTAACGGTACGTTGAAATCACGAATCCCGCAATTATGAGCTGCAGCAATAACAAGGCTTACAAAGTTGGTTCCCACCCCTGATACATATCTGCTGCATGCAATACCATCGCCTAACCAACCACCGTCTTTATACACAAGCAGTTGGCTTTGTATCCAGTCTGAAAGATACTCGGGATATGCAAGTGTCCAAAGTTGCGTCAAATTCCAAAATGCGCCCCAAATAGCGTCTGTATTGTAATGATGGTGTATGGGACGTCCATTGCCATCAAGTTCTATTTGTCCTATTCTGCCGTCGTTTGTGGGATACGCTCCATTGACATCGCTTGCTAAACCGCGTCCCAGAAGCGCATGATACAAGCCGGTGTAGAATTTAACTTTGTCGTCTCTGTTAGTCCCTTCTACCAAGATACGCCCCAGATAATCGTTCCACGTTTTTATTGCTGCCTTGTGTACTTTGTCAAAACTCATACCTGTT
>Ga0099364_10003488_pt1 | contig 24397 bp, 18 predicted proteins | sample TergutTh196P3_FD_73070 | JGI IMG/M metagenome (GOLD analysis project Ga0099364, IMG submission 73070) | Microcerotermes parvus P3 segment gut microbial communities from Pointe-Noire, Republic of the Congo - Th196 P3 | ecosystem: Host-associated > Arthropoda: Insects > Digestive system > Gut ...
CTTTCACTAGCATTGGTTATCTTCACCCGGTACACCGGTTGGAACGTGAAAGTCAACCAATCCGTCTTACGACGGCTTATGAATTGCTGACGAACTCTAAATCAATCGCCCGGAACGGAGTCAGGGCAGTATTTCTGTTTGTACCACTGCATTGTACCGGATTTTTGCCGATATGCAATATAGCCCCGGCAGGGGTGTGTCCAAATTTTTTGGATATTTGTCTTTTTCTTTGCGTTCCTTGCATACTTTGCGGTTAATCCTTTTTTTACCTCAAAGTACGCAAAGAAACATAACGAAATCCGAATTTAAAGGCTACCCCCAAAACTTGGAAACACCCGCCGAAGATCGCAAAGATTTTTTTCTGTCACCCCCGCTTTCACGGGAATGACGCTATATTCTTTTCCGGCGACAGACTAAAAGCGTGCAGTCGTTACGCTTCGCCGTCGGTTTCCGATTCTACTTCGGCGAGAACCTCCGTTCCGTGTTCCGGCTCTACTTCGGTGGACTCCACTTCGACGGGTTGCTCATCCGCTTCGGGTTCCGGTTCTTCAGCGGCTGCCTTGGCTGCTTGGGCAGCGGCTTCCTCTTCCTGCTTCGCTTGCAATTCTTTGAGAAGTTCGAAAGTCCGCTTTTCCTGCTCTTCCTGCTCCTTCTTCGCCTTTTCGGCTTCTTCCTTGGCTTTTTCGGCGGCGATTCTTTCCTTTTCCGCTTCGGCTTTTGCCTTGTCAGCATCTGCCTTTGCCTTATCGGCGTCAGCCTTCGCCTTATCTGCGGCGGCTTTCATTTCTTCGGCTGCCTTGCGAAACTTCGCTAGTTCGGCTTCTGCGACAACGGCTTCGCTGAGTGCCTTTTCCGCATCCTTTTTAGCCTGCTCGGCTTCTTCCTTAGCCTTATCGAATGCCTGCCTTGCCGCTTCTACCTCGCGCCGGGCGTTTTCCAGTGCCGTTTTTTCTTTTGCCAATTCTTCTAATTGGGCTTTCACTTCGGCATCTTTTTCCGAGGCGGCGGCAAATTGAGCATCCGCTTCCGCCTGCTGTTCGGCGGCCCTGCGTTGTGCTTGCAGAGCCAGCGACATCTGATAGCGAGCCGACTTCATTGCCCGGGTTTCAATGCCGAGACAACCGAGCAAGCCCCGCTGTTGGACGTATTGTGCGTTTGCCGATTCAACTGCCGCGAGGGAAACCAAGGCTAAAGTCGTTAAAATGACCAATCGTTTCATCGTTTTTCTCCTTTTTAAGAATGAACTCTTTCGTTACTATCGGCAGGATAACAAAAAAAATAAAATAAACAAGATGCGTCAAGTACGAAAAATAAAAAAAATAGGCAATTTTTTAGATGCGCCATAACCGCTCCATTCCTGTCGGTCACCTGTTTTGTCCTACAGACGGATACGTTAGAATTGTCTAAAATACCCTTTTTTCCTCTTTTGATTGAAGTCTCGGGTTGCCTTTTTTCGATAACGGCAAGAGGGAGTCGGTGGGTCGACTCTGCCGGTTCACGCCGGATATAGATTTAACGGGAGATGAATTTCATGAAATTCAATCGTCAATGGAGTCGCCTTGTGGCTGGTACACTTCTTGTTTTGCTTTCTCTTGCCGCACTGGGTTCGACAGGATGTACGGTCTATACAAACGGCATGACATTGCCGAATCCGTATTATCAAAAGAATCATCCGCAGTATTTTCCGCGCGGCACAGCGTTTCCTTTTCCGAACGAAGCAGCGAATTTACAAGAAGTGCGCCAGGACGTTCAGCGCGGGCATTGATAAGCGATGGAACTATCGGCAGCCGCCCAAGCATGGGTCAATTTGATACTGGTCTGGGTCGGATTCGGCACCGTTGTTGGATTCGTAGCGAACATGTTCTTGCCAAAGGGTAATCCACAGAGTTTCTTTGGTAACATCGTGATCGGCATCACAGGAAGTTGTGCCGGTCCCATAGCGTTCGTAGTGTTTCTGAAGCCGGAACATTTTCATCCGATGAGTCCAATAGGCTTTGCCGTTGCAGTTTTTGCCTCGATCTTTCTGCTGATACTTTACCGGTTTCTCTTGTTTTTCACAGGCATATCAGTAAAGAAGAATTGAGGGCGGAGCGGTAGCGGGAGTCCAATCCCTTCAGCGGTTCTTGAGCACGAACACGACATCTTCCGTGTTTTCTGTAACTTTGATCGGTTGGGAAACATCGTAGTCGAAAGAATAGGTCTCCAAAATATCGAACCGGTTCACGTCGGCTAACAGGTCGCTAAATTGCTTTGCCGTGTAAATACGAAACGGAAAGTGGTCGACGATTTTGTACCGTTTTTTCGGCGTTTCGGCTTCGATGTAAATTTCGATCATTTCGATGCGTTTTTTCAAGTCCTGCGACAGTGATTTCAAATACGATTCTACGGCAAGCGTTCCTCGGCGCACTGACCAAGATTCATTTGCACAATACTGTGTGCCTTTCGGTTTGAGGTGAATTCCGAGTAGATAGATACCGCCCGGCTTCGAGACATCGGCAATCGTCTGCAAGTGCTGTGCCGCCTCGGTTTCTGTGGTCAAATGCAAAAAACTGCTGACAAGGTTAAACGCCGCATCGAACTTTTTGGTTCTGCCCAGGTCGGCTAGGGAAAAAGAGACCATATTCCCCACGATGGCAGATTCCCTAAATCCGTGCTGTTTCAATCGGCGGTTGCAAAAGGCAACGGAGAGAGGATTCAAATCAAGACCTGAAACATCAAAACCGAGTTTCGCAAGTTGATAGATCAATCGTCCCGAACCGCAGGCAGGTTCAAAAATCGAAAGGTTTTTCTTCTTGCCGCAGAAACGTTTAATAATTGCCGTTAGAAATTTGATCTCGGATCGGGACGTGTCGGAAAAGAGAACGTCGTATATTCTCGGATAATCGTAAACGTTGCCGGTAATCTTTTGCGTCATGAAAGGTTAGGTAATCAAATTGCGCAATCCGCATAGACACATCAACAAACGGCTTTTTTCACGTTGTATCTTTTGTGCCGTTTGTACGTATTCTGCGGTTCAATTATACCACAAAGGACACAAAGAAAAACGAAGATTATGCCGCTGGAGTACACACCCAAGTCGGGATACATCGGTCATACCGCTTTTAACCGGAGAGGGACTAAAAGTTCCCTATAAAAGTGCATGAGTCGCCGGTTTTTTGTCCCCGATAAGGTACACTGTCATGCCGATAGATTCGATGAGGTTTTTCGCCGTTCTTGCAGTGCGCAAGTTTCGGAGGACCAACACTCCAGCCAGTTTGGGAACTATGTCCTATTTCAAAAAGTGCAGCATTATCGCCGTTTTGTTTGCGGTCGTTGTGCCGGTATGCGGTACGTATCCGACCGCTCAAGCAGAAGAAGCGGAAATACCCTTCCTCTATCCCGATCCGCGCACGGTAGGTGTGCTTCCCTACGTTATGCAAGGAAAACCGGCGGGTGCCGTTACCGGCGACCGTTATGCGGGTATTTCCGAACAGGAACGGCAACTGCGATTACAGTGGGAGCAATACGCCGATCACCATGGTCTGCCGAAATACGAGCAACCGCCTTGTCCCCTCTGCATAGAGGACCCGATGACTCCTTGCCGAACTTGCAAAATGTGTGTGTTAGGATATCCCTGTGAAAAAACGCTCTGTCGGCATTGCGTTCAACCCCGGAGTAAAAACATGATGAATGCCTGCGATTTGACCGCAGGGGACGAACCTTGCGGAACCTGTGATTCTTGTAGGGAACACCGGAGCGATCCGTGTGAACATGCCGACGACGGATATGGACCCTTGGGAGAATTCAATCCCTATAAGGAGCCCCGCTACTTGTCCGTGATTCCGAGACCCATCTTGGACACGTACAACAATGGGGCGAGAAAGTTTCCGGTTTATTACAATCCGGCACCGTACTATCGACCGACATGGAATCCTTCGACATTTACGGGATACGCTCGACCGTTTACGTTCCGATGGACATGTGCATTATGCTTCCGAGACCCGTGCGGATGTGATTCACCCGGACTCGCCGGTCAGGTTCCGTATGCCTATGCATGTAAGTTCTGCAACCGTAATCCTTGTGCCTGCACAGCGGAAATCTGCGATGTCAATGAGGCGATGGATCCGATTGGAATCGCTAACGCCCTAGCAGAGTTGAACGCGGAAGCGGAGTCCGAGGAAATACAGGACACGCCATCGTTCACGACTCCCGGTACATCGCCTCTGGAAACGCCTACACCTTCGGACAGTGGAGGAGTAAGCGATTTGTTTGATGACGAGGCACCGGTTCCGACCGGCGGATAAAAGTTCACAGAGCCCGGAGTGGAAACTCCGGTGTGAGAACGAAAACGCCGTATCTGCCGATACGGGCTCTGTTTGTTCTGCGTTAAAATTTTCCCGGCGGGACAGTAACGTTCGTTTCCTTGTTTATACTTCTGGTTCTGTGAACCGTGTCTAAACCGTATAGGGGGAGCGTTGTTCACTCTGTAACATCGCATCGGCTTCACTGTCGTTCACAAAACGCTCTTTCTCCGCATTCCATTGCAGTTTTCTGCCGCCCAGACGCATCGAAATGTTCGTCAAATGACACGCCGTAACCGACCGATGTTCGATCCGGGCGGGCGTTACCGGTTCTTCTCGGCTACGCACACAGTCGAAAAAATTCTTCATGTGATCGCTACTCGGTTTGACTCTCCATGCATCTGCCGGAAGGGGATTCTCTGGCAGTTCCTCTGCCGGTCTGCCATAGACCGCACCGCGATTAACGAAAATCCGACCCTTGTCTCCGATGAACATAATGCCGTTGCGTGCATTTTCGTCCAGTTCTGTGGGATAGTCCTTGCCCCAAAGCCACGCCTTCTCTTCAGCCGTCGTTTCCGGGTAATCGTTGATACCGCCGAATCGGAATTGATCGGTCAGCACCACGTAAAAGTTCAGCGTTACACCGTTGGCGTATTTCATTTCCGAATAGAATCTGTCCGGCGTATTGAAGCAGTCCGCCTTACCGGCATTGGGAAAAAGTCCTCGGGCTTCCACGGAAACCGGTCCGGTCTCTTCCACGTCCATTCCCCAATGGGCAATGTCGATATGATGGTTTCCCCAATCGGTCGCCATTCCGCCGGTGTATTCGTACCACCATCGGAAAATCGAGTGAGTCCGTTGCGGATAATAGGGACGCAATGGAGCCTGTCCTTGATACAAGTCCCAATCCAAGTTTTGGGGAATCGGTTGCGGCGTGAAGGGACCACCGAGCATACTGCACCAAGGCAAAGCCACGATGACCCGTTGAAGTGTACCGAGCCGACCATTGCGGACAAGTTCGACTGCCGTTTGAAATTCTTTACCGCTGCGCTGCTGCGTTCCGGTTTGGAAAACCCTCCTGGTCTCTTCGACGACGCGGCACAGTTTTTGTCCTTCGGCAACGGTGTACGTCAGCGGTTTTTCGCCATAAACGTCTTTACCGGCGAGCATTGCGTCGATGTTGATTTTCGTGTGCCAATGGTCTGGCGTTGCCTGAATGACTACGTCCACATCTTTGTTTTCCAGAAGTTTTCGGTAATCCTGATAGGCAATCGGTTTACCATCAAAGATGTTTTTGACGTTTTCGGCACGGGCGATATCTGCATCGGCGGCGGCGACAATATCACCGAATCGGGCTGCGGATCGGACATCGCCGGTTCCCATTCCGCCGCAACCAACCAGGGCGATGCCGATGCGTTCGTTGGGAGATTGCGCCCAGGCAACCGCCGGTATCACGAGGGGGACTGCGAGGCAGGACTGAAGAAAATTTCGTCGCTTCATCATTTTATTGGGGTTAGGCTTGCTCCATAGTGAATAATGTACCAGTTTTCATCAGGATTGGCTACTACCCGACCACGTCAAAGTTTGATGATCCGTTGTCTTTCGACTCTTTTTCCTCTACACTTCCCGATGTTTTCAGTCCTTGTTATTCCCGACTCGTTCGGATAGAATGGACGGATACTCTTTTGTTTTTGTTGCTTACCCACTTCCCATAAACCACGCCAACCGTTTTGGAGTTCTGATGAAATCCTTCCTCTCCCTTTCCCATGAACGAAGTGATCCTCTCATGGCACGCTATCGAATCGTGCCCATTCCCTACGAAGGTACAGTCTGCTTTCTCGGCGGCACCGCTCGCGGTCCCGAAACCATTTTGGACGTTTCTGATCAGATGGAACACTTTGACGAAGAGTTGCTCTGCGATTTTACCCGGCTCGGTATTGCGACCTTTCCGCCAATTCCAGCCGCCGACACGCCAGAAAAGATGTTCGACCGGATTTATCAGACGGTCAGGCAAGAAACGTATTTTCAGCCGGGTAAATTCCCGATTTTTCTCGGCGGAGAACACAGCATCACTCCGCCGATTGTCCGAGCTGTTGCCGAATGTTACGACACAATCAGTGTTCTGCAATTCGATGCTCACGCGGACCTTCGGGACACATTCACCGGCGGAAAATTTTCCCACGCTTCGGCAATGCGTCGGGTCTTGGAAATTACGCCGCACCTCGTTCAAGTCGGTATCCGTAGTTTTAGCGGAGAGGAATATCGGGAATGTCCGCAGCAAATTGCAACACTCATCACCCCAAAAATGCTAGCGCAAGACAAGGAACATTGCATCAAAAGAATCCTTGATTCTTTGACGGAGCACGTCTATATCACGGTGGACATTGACGTGTTCGACCCCTCTTTTGCGCCGGGGACAGGCACACCGGAGCCGGGTGGGCTCGATTGGTTTCAAGTTACGGACGTATTGCGCCGGGTGTGTGTAGCGAAAAATATCCTGGGAGCGGATGTCGTTGAAGTCTCTCCGCTGGGCAGCGGCAACGTTACGACGGAGTTCCTCGCCGCCCGACTCGTCGGTAAAATTATTGCTTATACGAGTAGCGAGCGGTAGTGCTCCCCCTTCACTTCGTTGTGATTTCGGTTACAATGAGACGGCTGTTAGTAGTGGAGGGAACAATGCCCAAGCAAAAGACACACAAAGGAATCAAGAAACGTTTTAAGGTAACCGCAACCGGAAAAGCAATGCACCGGCACAGCGGAACAAGCCACTTGGCGTATCGGATCACCAAAAAACAACGCCGAAAACTGCGTGGAACAACTGCCGTCGCCAAAGCCGAAACAAGCAGAATTGTCAACGCGCTGATTCCTGCCCAATAGACACTGAAAGCCGGTGTACCGCTTGAATGACCGGGCAAATGAGATGAATCGGGTTGTAACGTTTCGGTCACGGGATCGAGAGACCTGGAGTTCGTTGTAAATAAAAAGAAAGAGCAGAGGAAGTTATGAGAACGCAGCGAGGGGCGGCGCGTCGGCAATCGAAACGCCGCCTGTTCCAACGGGTAAAGGGTTTTCGGGGAGGACGCAGGAAATTGCTCCGAACCGTCAAAGAGACTATTGTTCGGGCAGATTGCTACGCCACCCGGGATCGACGGGTACGTAAGCGGGAGTTTCGAGCACTCTGGATCACCCGCATCAATGCCGCAACGCGACAACTGGGACTCCGGTACGGCGAGTTTATCGCTGGTCTGAAAAAAGCGCAAATCGAACTCGACCGCAAAACACTAGCCGAAATGGCAGTAAACGACAACGCCGCTTTCACAAAAGTCGTCGAAGCCGTCAAGACCGCTCTGGGAAAGGTGTAAGAGAGCAGTAGACCTGCTGTTGTATGCCGTAAATGAGGTCAAATGGGACGTTATTTCTTTGCGCCCTTTGCGTACCCTTCGGTTAAATCCTTTTTTTAACCGCAAAGTACGCAAGGATCGCAAAGACTGCTTTTAGCCGTTTATGGTATAACAAAACGAAAGGAGCAATCGGAGTGGGCGAATCTATTCATGTTCCCGTGTTGCTCCGGGAAGTTCTCGAATTGCTCAACCCTCAAAACGGAAAGACCTACATCGACGGCACCCTTGGCGGCGGCGGACATGCAGAAGCGATTTGCCGACATGGAGCAAGAGTGATCGCCTTTGACCGGGATGGCGACTCCCTTGAACGCACCGAACGGCGGTTGAAAATTTTGTTCGAGGAAACACCCTGTCCTATCCGGTTCGTTCATGCTGATTACCGCTACTTCGCAGAAGCACTGGATATGCTGGAAATCGACAAGGTTGACGGTTTTCTCCTTGATCTCGGTTTGTCGAGCGACCAACTTGCCGATGGGCAGCGCGGTTTCAGTTTTGATTCAGACGGCGAACTCGATATGCGTTTCGATATTTCCGAAGGAATGCCCGCATATCAATGGCTTGAAAAACTTCCCGAAGAGGGGCTTGCCGACATCATTTACGTCTGCGGTGAGGAGCGGTACAGCCGGAGAATTGCCCGAAAAATTGTCGAAGCCCGCGAAAAAAAACTGCCGATTCGGACTGCCCGGCAACTTGCCGAACTTGTCCGGCGGTGCGTTCCGAAGAGCCGAAAGAACCCTATTGATCCGGCGACGCGCACCTTTCAGGCACTCCGCATAGCGGTCAACGGCGAACTCGAAGCGTTGGAATCGGCTCTGAAACAATTACCGCTACGAATCAAGCCGGACGGAGTCGCAACGGTGATCTCGTTTCACTCTTTGGAAGACCGAATCGTCAAAAATGCTTTTCGGGAGAGCCGATATTGGCAACCGATGACTCCAAAGCCGATCACCGCTTCGGAAGAGGAAATTGCCCGAAATCCTCGTTCTCGAAGTGCAAAGTTGCGAGGAGCAAAACGCATATGATCATCGGCATTGCCTACGAACGCCGAATAAACAGACGGTAGATTCGATCCGAAAGACCGACGCAACCTCGGTAATATACTGGCGAAATGCGAGACTGTCGCCACAGAATGGGCGAAAATTTCCGTAATGTATTGCCATTCTACAAGTTACATCGTTTGGCAATGTGATGATTTTGTTTCTCACAAAGGCACAAAGAACACCAAGGAATGTCCGGCAATGCACACTCCTTTGTGAACTTTGTGCCTTTGTGTGAGAAAAAACACCAACTTTTACGATACAGTGTCCGAAATGCTCCGCACAGTCCCGCTCGGCGGCAACGGCAGACTCAGTTCGTTTTCTTTCGTTTGGGCGGAGCATCTGCTCGGAAGGGCATGCCAAACTCACGGAGCAGTTCGCGGGACTCGTCGTCGCTGTCCCCTCTGATGGTGAACGTTACATTGAGTCCTTGACTTCGGGAAAACTTATCGGGATTCAATTCAGGAAAGACCAAAAATTCGGTGATGCCCAAATTGTAATTACCGTGTCCGTCGAAACTTTTGGGATTGACCCCCTGAAAGTCGCGGACGCGGGGCAACACAATGGAGATAAGCCGATCCATAAATTCGTACATACGGGCACCGCGGAGCGTTACCATGCAACCGACGTTCATTCCTTCGCGCAGTTTGAAGTTCGCAATGGACTTTCGTGCCTTGGTTATCACGGGCTTTTGTCCGGTGATCTGCGTTAGCACATCGACGGCTTCTTCCATGTATTTTTTTTCACTTAAATTGCTTCCGACTCCCATGTTGAGGACGATCTTCTGCAATTTGGGGAGCGACATGTGATTTTTCCGCTTGAATTTCGTCTTCAAACTGGAAACGATGGTCTTCTGATATTTTTCTTGTAATCTTGGTATTGCCATGAAACTCTGATCTCCTGTTGCGGCATTGTACGCAACGACTTTTTTCAAGACTCGTGTCATTATACCGGCAAGTCTTTTTTTGTAAATATCCCCTGCTTTTCAGCACCGATTGCTTTCAATACTTCAATAGGGGGTGTTCAAGTTTCTTGGGTGTCGGCAGTCTCTCCTCGGTTGACATTGGACTTTGCCCCGCTGGGAGTCGCAAAAGGCAAGCCCCAAAACCAATGGGCACTGTATTTCGCAAAAAACTACCTATCTTGACATAAAAAAATACCCGCAAACTTGGAGACACCTTCGCTTCGTGTGCTTTGCGTTCGCGATTGCAAAAAAGGCAGTTTCCTGTAAAATCACAGAGCAAGCCCTGCCAAATTGCAGCGAAAATGACAGACACCGCACAAAATCAAGAAGCACAGAAAGCCCTTTTGCGAATCGACGGCAAGCAAATCGAATTGCCGGTTTTGGTCGGTGCCGATGGACAAAAAGCCGTTGATATCTCCAAATTATACGACGAACACCGGCTCGTAACGTTCGATCCGTCACTCGGCAACACCAGCGTTTGCCAAAGTGCCGTCACTTACGTGAATGGCGACGAGGGGATTCTACGCTATCGGGGAATTCCCATCGAACAGTTTGACCGTCCCAATCCCAATTTCAGCGAAGTTGCCTGGCTCTTGATTTTCGGTGCATTGCCGACCCGGGCAGAATTGACGGATTTCCGGGCACGGTTGACCAGCCATGAATTGCTCCACGAAGGGTTGCGTGACCAATTCAGCCACCTGCCTCCCAAATCGCCGCCGATGGCAATTCTCGCCGCCATGTTCAGCCAACTGGCGTGCTACCACGAAAAATTTCTTCCACTGGGAGATGACGAACTCTTCATCGAAGCCGCCACCCGACTCATTAGCAAGGCACGGACGATTGCTGCCTACGCTTACCGCCGCTCGCAGGGACTGCCCTTCACCTATCCTGATCCGGCATTGCGGTACTGTGCTAATTTTTTGCACATGATGTTTTCGATCCCCTATCAGCAGTATATCATCGGTTCGGAAATCGAAGATGCGATGAATCTCGTCTTGATTCTCCATGCTGATCATGAGCAGAATTGTAGCACTTCTGCCGTTCGGACGGTCGGATCGGCAAGGGCAAATCTCTTTGCATCGTGTGCCGCTGGAGTGAGTGCGCTTTGGGGACCATTGCACGGCGGTGCGAACGTTGAAGTCATGAAAATGCTCGAATCTATCTGCAACGGCGGTATGACTCCAGAAGAATGTCTCAAAGCGGCAAAGGACAAGCGGAATCCGTTCAGACTCTTCGGCTTCGGTCATCGGATTTACAAAAATTATGATCCAAGAGCGAAAATATTACAAGCGGCAGCCGAACGGGTTTTTACCCGTCATAACATGGATGATCCGCTTTTGAACGTTGCCAGAAAGTTGGAAGAACTGGCACTGAAAGACCCCTATTTTGCGGATCGAAAACTTTATCCGAATGTCGATTTTTACAGCGGTTTGTTACTCCGGGCGATTGGCATTCCGACGAACATGTTTACTGTGATTTTTGCCTTAGGTCGTTTGCCGGGTTGGATTGCTCATTGGCGGGAACTGCACGACGATCCCGGTCAAAAGATATTGCGTCCTCGTCAAATGTACATCGGCGAAACATCCGCCGAATATGTGCCGGTAGAAGATCGGGAGTAAGGCGTTGCCCATTGCGTTGGTGTTGCGCTCCCGGCTTTCATTTTGTTGCTCAAAATTTTCCGGCGAAAGCCTTATCGTAGAAAATAATGGTTATGCAACAAGTCTAATGGGACACGAGGGTTGTTTTTTAGAATAAGGTTTCCCAAGAATTTGTGTTCTCCTGCACACTACGGCTATCTTGCGCTAAAAAACGATTGGAGTTAGAGTACCCTTTTGACGATAAAGGACGTGGTGTAGTGCCGACAAACTGCGCACCAATATGGTGCCAACCGCCGCATTTGCCCCATTTTGTCTATTTTGAACAAATTCCCCATGTGCGAGACTTTTTTCGGTTTGAAACGTCGTCCTTTTTTGTTCGCGCCCGACGTGGAATCCTATTTTTCCGTCAACTACATGGAAGAATCACGCCAAACAATCGAAGCCGCCGTTCAAAATGGAGAGGGGATTTCCCTTATTTTCGGAGCATCCGGCACCGGAAAGACACTCTTGATGCACATTTTGCATCAATCACTGAAATCCGAACACACCGCTGTCCTTGTTTCCCACAGCCGATTAGAAACGCCGAGAGACCTGTTTTTGCAACTCTTCCACGACTTACACCTTTCCCGCTCCGGCGAGGAAACCGTCGGAATGCGCTTGCAACTCCTCGATTTCGCCCGACAGGAACCCCACAGGGAAATCGTGTTGCTCTTCGATGAAGCCCAATACCTGCATCCCTCCGTTCTCGAAGAAATCCGTCTTTTAACCGATTCCTCCGACGGGTCTGCCCCCTGTTTTCGCGCCGTCCTTGCCGGTACAACGGATTTTGAAGAAACGCTCACCCTGCCGAACCTCGAAGTCTTCAATCAGCGGGTCGTTTCCCGATGTTATCTCGATTCGTTCACCGGCGACGAAACTTCCCGGTACATCGTTCGGCAAACCGACCGTCTGCGGATAGACCCGCCGCATCAAAAATCGTCCCCTCTGTTCACTGAAGAGGCAAAACGGCGGATTCACCAGTTGACTGACGGAGTTCCCCGTCTGATCAATCAACTTTGCGGAGCAGCATTGCAATGCGCCGCTGATCGGGAAGTGGAAAGCGTCGATGGTTCACTGGTCAATGACGCTTGGGCAAGTTTACAACACATTGCATCGGACTGCGAAATAGAACAGGAGAAAATCACCGCCAGTCAAGAGTCCGTGATTTCGCCGGAACAGGTCGAGGAAATTGTCGATCAGAAGAAAAAGACGTTCCAGTTTCGACAGTTCAATTCTGTCGAATTCGGCATATTGACCGATGTTGAAGCCGTCGAAACGGAAGTGTTAAGCACGTACAAGTCGTTCCACGAAAAGGAGTACAAACCTCCCTATCCCGAGGACGACGACGAATTCGCCGAACAGGAAGAGTCGGAGCCGGAAGTCTATCGGTTGCCCAGTGTAGCGGCTAAATTGCTCGAACCGCCGGCGAAAAACTTTGTTCCGCAGCGCAAAAGTGTTTCCGAGAATTTTGATCGGCAACACCACAAGTTTCGGCGGCGGTACTTGTTACAGAAAATTCGGCACCGATTAGGCTTTTTCGCAGGGGTACTCCGCAAGGCGGACCCCCGCATCCATGAATCCGACATGAATGAAGAATCCCTTCAAAAATATGGGGCGGCAGTGTTGGAGGGTCGCCCCCCGTTCGTCCGTAAAGAACCGCACTATGCCTACCAAACGCCCGAACCGGCACCCAAGAGCGGCTTGACGTATCCTGATCCGAAAACGGGAGAACCGATTATGCTCCGTTGGTTCCCGGAAAAAACAGACGAAAATGGACGGTTTGGCGTATCCTATACGGAATTTTTGAATCAGGCATCGGCTCCGAAACCCGTTACCACAGAAACGGGTCTGGTGAAATCTTTTTTGGAATCGGAAATAGAATCCGTTTTTCGGACTTCGCTCAAGGCTTCGCTGGACGAACAAGCCGCGCCGCCCTGTTGTTCGGGACTTGAGGAGTCGTTTGAGGAGTCTCAACATGTGTGCGGAACGGCAATTTCGCTTGCGGAACTGTTTCAGGCGGATTCATCGGCATTGCAACGGATCGAAGAGTCGGGGGAGTTCAAGAATTTGGACGCGGCAATTCAGCGGCATTTGGAGGGACTGATCCGCCGGATTACTAAGGCGGCGGAGAAAATTGAGCGGGCTGCCGAAGTGAGTGAGCGGGCTGGGCAACACGTTTCCCGAGCGGCGGAGTTTGTCGAAACAGAAGTCAAATCGGCACTGCCGTCGTACACCGACCTGTTCCGGCAGTGGTCGGAATTTCAAGATATGATCAGTGCAGAACTGGAATCCGCACGGCAACGGCACAGCGATCCGCCGCAGTTCCGAACATTTCCCCGCCGCCCAGTGATGATCGAACGCACCATTCCGTCGATAGATGTGGAATCACTCTTTCGGTAATAAAACCGGGGGTGGCAGTTTTAGTGCGACCCTTTGATTTTTTTCATTTCTTCTTCTTTCCGATCTCTCTGTTCGTCGAAGGTAAATGCCGATTCGCTCCGCTTAGTAGGACGAACCAGTATGAGGATGGCGAGTGCCAGGAAGGCGATCATAATGGCGTATGACAGAACCCAAATTTGCGTATCATCCTTTGGTGCCTCGTCTCCTTGCGCCGCAAGCGGGGCAACGGTCAAGAAAATCGCCGTTACAACAGCCCAGCATCGATTGAAAATTCGCACAAACATAAAATGGTAATTGTAAAAAATCTGCAACGACGTGAATTATAGAGAATTGTGCAGCAATGTCAACTCAACGCATTAGAGCGGAAAAGGTCGGCAACCGACCGCCGACGAAAGAGCCGGGGATGTAGCGCAGCGCAATCCCCGGATTCCGTTCCCGCCGTTGACCGACGTTAACTTGTACCGTTTGTACCAATTCTAAAACTTGTGCCCATTCTAAAACTTATGCCCATTCTAAAACTTATGCCTAATGTGCATGCCCCCACTCTTATAAATCAAAGTCCCAAGCCAAAATCACTGTAACCGGCTTGCCAAAATGTTCGATACCCCGAATGACGTAGGCTACTTCCACACAGGGAACGCCCATTTTTAATAGGTCGAAAGGAGTCGAAAACGATGTCCAAGTCAGTTCGGGACTACACGAGTTTTGCCGCCAAAACTAATTCCAATGTGAGAATAACCCGGCAGAATGTCCGTCTCAACAGCCTAGGAGTGCTGCGCCTCCTGCTTGTCTGCTCGCTTGTTTTCACATTCTTGCTCGCTTTGCCCTCCCGTTCATACGCACAGCCGACAGACTGGCCAGGACCAAACTGGTGGGATTCCAATCCGCTAAACAACCCATTTGGGCAATGGCAGCCCACTACCACTCCGGGCACTCCTCTGCCCGCACCGCCGCCGTTTCCGCAGGCTGCTCCATACGCCTACCTTTGGACAAATGAAGCAAACTGGACGGGAGTCGCCAACCGATATACATCAAGTTACGTAAACCTAAGCGGAAGTGTACGCGGAGGTTTTGCTTACAATAGCGCCAACACACTCGGTAACGCCTATAACCACTGGTGGGTGGGAAATGCCGACACGCTGTACTACAACAGCACTGCCCTGAACGTAACCGGTAGCGGAAGTATCTATCTATTAGGACAGTTAACGGTTGAAGGTAATTTAACCAATAGCGGACAAATCTATAACACTGGCGGATACAGTGCTTTGTACTCTGTCATGAATCCTCGTAATCCCAATGGATATCTCGGGATCAATGTCATGGGCAATGCGACGAACAACGCCGGGGGAGTGATCAGAGAAGGTTACATCCTGGGTGTCGGGAAAACGTTGCAAAACAGTTACAATTCCGCCACTGCCGGTAGAGGAATTATCAATAACATGGTTCATATCAATGTGGGAAGTCTCCAAAACTACGGCTTGATCGACCAGTCGTCTCAGTTCGGCGTGGCTGCCTGGAGTACCGCCTATATTACTGTTTCCAATGACCTCATAAACGGCTATAACACTGCTGTTACCGGCGGTGTTACAAGAACACGCAGAAGTGCGGAAATTTTGTCGGATTGGTACTACGGCTATGATGCTCCTCCTAACTCTCTGAACACTGGTATTTATGTCGGAGGTAACTTGATTCAGTGGTTTGATGGCAGTATCCGTGCCCGCGGGGGATCGATTGATGTGGTGGGAGAACTGTACAATGCCGGTGAAATACGCATCAATGAGGGACTCAGTGGTCTGCTTAGTAGCAACTGGTTCATTCGTGCGGGCACTATTTACAACGACGGACGTTCTTGGGCACAATGGAGTATGACGCGGGGACTCTATGATGCCAGTGCCATAAGCGGCGAAGCGTGGGGTATCATTTACGATGCACAGATTAACACGATAGGCGATTTGACCAACATAGGAGTCAATGCCGTCATTGACGCGACGGTCAACAGCAACATGAACATCAGATACTTCCCAACCGAAGCGAGTGCTCTGGATACGATCAACAGCATGCATGTGGGGGGTACTTTGTACAACTTGGATCGTGCCGATATCTTGAACTATAACAATATCGTTGTTCACGGCGATTTGGTCAACCGGGGAGCGTTATTGGTCGGCGGCAGTTGGTCCCGACATTCCAATATGACCGATCATCATGAGCATGTAATGCACCTTCAGGTGGGAAGCATAGACGTGTGGCAAAATGTCTATAATACTTCCGAAGATACGTTCACAGACCTCGGCGCAGGCGGCATAGGTGCCCCTAGTGTACTTGATCAGGTCTATGGCGGGTTGATCGCCAGTTTCGATGTGTTTAACATTCATGGCAGCCTGTACAATGATGCCAATAGTATGATTACGGGGAGTTACACGCATGACGAGACAGGACCCTACGGTGAAGACGGCAATAAAGACCCCTACACCATCTACGGACGCAGGGCATCCATCCTCGGAGGTGTTATGCTCAGCGGAGAATATCATGATGCCCCCACCCTCCTTAATGTAATGGGTATATTCTCCAACGACCAGCCGGGTCAGATTCCGTTTCACGGCTTGTACAACGAAGGACATATTCGGGAAATTGACATCATTTCTGTCGGATCGAATGAATTGGGGATATTGTGGAACACTCCTGTTTATACGGCAGCGCGAGAAGCAACTTTGACGAATGGTGCACCCATCGGGGCTCCCGGAATGATTACCGACATCGGAGTTATCAACGTAACGAACCTCTACAATGCCGGTACAATAAGCGACATTGACGTTGCCATTAACGTTTCCTATGCGTTGGTCAACGATGTAACAGGAGTCATAAACGGCTTAAGCACCTTCCATGTGGAATGGCAATATGATGCGTATGGTTTACCTATATGGGACTATGACGAACAGTTTCAGCCCATGCCTCCGGTTGTCTTCCAGGAGACGCGTGCCGATCTCCGCGTTGGAAAAGCAGGTATTGCCAATCCGCTGGTGAGCGAGGGCATCGGCATCATCAACTACGGAACGATCACGAACTTCAATACCGTTACTTCGCTGGGCGACATGTACAACTTCGGACAGGTCGGGGGAGATGTTCTGGGCTTTGTCGGCGGGCAAGGCAGTGTTACCGCACTGATTGTCGGTTCGAACATGGACGCGCTCGCCAGTGCCGATCTGTATAACTTCGGAGAACTGAGAAACATTGATAGCGTTACTGTGGTCGGCGACCTCTTCCTCGAACCGGGAAGTTTTCTTCACAACGTCGGGACCGTTACCGCCCGAAATGATGTTTTGGTAAATCTGGGAGCAACGGTCAATGGCGGATTCAATGTTTTGAATGCCAGAGATGGAGATTTAAGGGTTGCAGGAGGGTGGTTGATAGATCCCATTACCGGCAGACGGCTTCTCGATCCGGCAGGTTTGCCGATGCTTGCTCCGTCGTCTGGCAGTCTGATGATTGAACGCGGTGCCGTTGCCACAGGCAACACTTCCGTTCGGAACGACGGTCTCATCGTCAACAACGGACTTTTGAATTCGGCAATGGGGATCGACAACCGGGGAATTATCGTAAACAACGGAATGATTAGTGCGTTTAGCCAGTTCTATAATCGAGGACTCCTTCAAGGAAATGGAGTGGTCACCCTTGCTTCCAATGGCATCTTTGAGAATGCCGCGGACGGAGTAATCAATGGAGGAGTTACCATTAACGGAAACTTCCGCAACACCAACGGAACCATCATCATTACGGCAGCCAACGATGTTACTCGAGTTACCAACGGCGGCACGGCAACGATTGTCGGCGGTGTGGTTGATGCTCAAATTGTCAATCCGGTTGTCGGCAGGCAATACATGTTCATGGCAGCCGACAATCCGGGAAATCTCCTCGTTTCCCAAGCGTTACGCGGACTCGGAAGCGGCGACACTGGCTCGGTACTCGACTTTGTACCAACCTATGGATACTGGGACGGCGATAGGTATGCTGCCGGAAGGGAATGGTCGAGAAACCAATACTACTGGCTTGAAGTCCAAAGAGCATACAGTTACGGAACGCAGGCTGTAACTCCCAATCAGGTTGCCGTCGGCAGATATCTCGATACCATTGGCACTGCGCCCAAACAAAACAGCGCATTGTGGAATATGTTTGTCCAACTGGATGCCATCAGCGATGATCCGACCAATCCTTACTTTGCGCCCGGTTATCGGGAACACCAGGGTCCCATCAATCCGGCGGCTCTCCAGGCACTGGAACAGTTGAGCGGAGTAGGTTACGCCAACCTCGGCGTTGCCAGCGTACACAATATCGGAGTGGTCAACAGGAGCCTTGCCGATGTCCTTCGGAGCGATGTCTTCAAGTTTTCAATGGTAGGTAATCCGAATAATGCGATTCGTGGTCAGGCAATCGCTCCGTTGCGATACAACCGCTGGGGAACCCTGTTTGGCATCGGCGGTACTTCCAAAAGGGACAGCGACGGAGTCAGCGGGTACAGTCAATCTTTCGGAGGGTTGATGGCAGGTGTTGACCGGGCATTTTGGACGGGAACCCGACTCGGCGGTTATGTGTCGGCGGCGACCGGAGATATCAGTATGAAACAAGTGAATGAAAGTGCCGATGTTACTAATGTGATGGTCGGTATGTACTTGCGGCAGGAAATGTACTTCGGCTACTGGCTCGCTTCGGCAGGATTCGGAGTCGATAACTACAAAATGGAACGTGACTTGACGATGATCGGACACCGGGCAGAAAGTAAGTTCAACGCAACCGTCGGAACGTTTTATCTGGAGCGAGGCATTGACATACCGGTCTATTATGCAACGTTCCAGCCGTATGCGAATTTCCAAGCGGTTGCCGTTCAACAAGATAAATTTAACGAAAGAATGTGGGACCAAAACGGACAATACACAAACGTCGGCTTGGAGGGTATCGAGGGCAAGACGAACAGTTATCGGATGGCTATCGGAGCCCGATCAAGTTCGATGCCGGTGATTATGCCTTGGGGGCAACTGGCTATGACGACCAACATGGCGTGGTATCATGAGTTCTGTGACGAGAAAGATCGGACATTTGTTGCCCGGTTTGCCAATCCTGGCGGGAGCAATTTCGGCACACAACTTTCAGACACGACGTTTACGGTACGCGGCAACAATCCGCAACAGGACTGGTTCAACTTCGGGTTTGGCTTGAACATAGATCGAAACAGCACACGGTTCTTCTTAGGAGCGGACCTATTTGCGAACGATCAGCAGACGATGTTTAGCGGCAACGGCGGATTCGTTACCGTTTGGTAACAGCCATGAAAGGCTTTCGTCTAAAAGAACCGGACGTACACTTTTCGGCGGTCCCAAGCCTTGAATCCTTGTGAAAGATAGGTTTGGCATGCCGGTACATTTTTTTCGTCCACCGAAGTCAGCAACAGTGAACGATTCCACTTCCTCGTCATAGACAGGGCAAGGCGGACGATTTCCCGCGAAAAACCTTGACGGCGTGCCGATTCGATCAGTCCCATGTACGTTAACTCAAATTGATCCGCTGAAACATCCGTGAGGAACAACACACCGACATCAACTCCTTCTTTTTGTATAAAAAACCATAATTCGGGATGAAACTGTTCCCCGGTTTTGTACCCTTGCACAACTTGTTCGACAGGTGCAATTTGCATTAACTCGGGAAAGTCCAACGAGTTTTTGTACGTTTCCTTGACCAGTCGTGTCAGGCGGACAGTTATGTCTTCCGAGTAATCAGAAAGCGGAACAAACTGCAAGCGATACGGCTGCTGCGTCGGTTCGTTCGGGGAAATTTCCGCTGCGAGGTGAACCAGTTCGGACAAAAACTGGAATTGACCAGCACTGCAAAACACTTGTTCGTCGAACGATTGATGTCGATCCGCTAGGGCAACAGCGGCAAACGCTTTCCGGGATCGGCAAAACCGCGCCAGGGACTCAAACATCAGTTCGAGCGGAAAACCGGTTGCCATTGCGGGAACCCAAAGCATTACGGAGCCGTCGGGTCGGCTTTGAGCGTACATGGCTCCGACGAGAGAGTTTTCATGTTTTGCCTGAAATATCCCTTGTAAATCAACTTGGTCTGCCTGGTGACGTAGCATAATCGAATCGATCCGGGCGGCAAACTCGCTCGGCGGAAGATGTTGGAAAGCAAAGTGCAAGGTTGTTTCCAGTTCGGCTTCGGTCGGATTCGTGATTTTAATCGTAGTTGGGTCGTGCATCAATTTTTCAAAAGTTAAAGTCATGTCGTGAGAAATTGACCGTCCGCTCCGTCATTGCGCTGCGCTCCATTCCGGTTTTTGTAACCATGAACAAAAGCCGGAATGAAACGAAGTGTAATGACGGTACGCTTCGACAAGAGCAAAAACTCATCCATCATCACCGCAAGCGGTAAATCACGGTGCTGAACAGCCATGGATAGCCGCCGCCCGCCGGATTCGGACGCGGAGCAGGATTCTGCATCAAATACATCCTCGAAGCATGAAGATCACTCTGTAACTTCATCAGTACCGAAGGATCACGAACCATTCCCGATAACGTAATCGAACCGGCAATCTGACGATTGTTGACCGGTCGGCTATTGGTCGGTCCTGTAAAGGTCATCTGCGTAACTACCAAGTCCGTGTCACTCGGCAGAACAATCGACAGATCCCGAAGTACGTCAAGCCAAATGACATTCTGGTATTCCCAAATTTGCGTTTGCCGAAGCACATTCCAACTCGGTGCCAGTTGCTGCCACTCGGTAACAACTTCCTGGTGTCCCTCTTGGAGTTTCGCTGACTCTTCCCTCATATTACGGACAACTGTGTGATTCCAAAAGTAAAGACCGAGACAGGCAACGCCTAGCAGGGCAAGTGCCAGCAGTGTCGGTCGCGTATAATTCGGCGGCTTTGGTGCCTCTTTCGGATTCAAGAAGTCGATGATCGGCTTAACCTTTTGCGTTTGAATGAGCAGACTTCCGATCAGAGGAGCAAACTTTTCCGGGTCATTGACGCTTTGCGAGACGGAAACATTCGGGAGGGTAAATGGATTCAAAAATTGAACCGTCAAACCGCTCTTCAAGAGGTACTCTTGTAATTCCGTATTCGTTCCGTCGCCGAACAGAATGACATGCCGGATGGGCAAGGGTTCGTCTCCTTCCAAGCCAATCGTCAGTGTTCGTTCGATTTCGTCGGCGAGATTTTTTTTCTGATGTTCAGCGGGTAAGCGGAATGACCGAATTGCCGCAATACGTTTTTCCACGATGACAATCAGATCGACATCGTTTCCGACGACGTTGACCGCCAGCCGTGGTTCGGCAGGTTCACCGCCTATCCGTGTTCCATCTTGGAGTACGAGTTCGCCAGCGTTGGCGGCACGAAAACCGATACGCATCGGCGGATGCCCCAGCGAGCGGAAGGTACGTATTAACGATTTCCGAAATTTTTGAGAAATCGTCAATCCCAAAACCCGATGCCCTTCAGACGAACTTTCCAAAAGCAGATAGTCCAGCGGATCTGCTTCGGTGCTGCCTGATATTTCGCGCAGCACTTGGTTTTTCAGAATCAGAGGGATTTCCGATTCTTTGCATGGCGGCAGTTTTTGTTGGAGCCATTCGACTTCATGTCGTCCTAGTGAGATGAACATCGGACAACTGCCGATTTTTTCTTCTCTGAAGAGGATTCGGAGTGCCGACGAGAGTGTATCGAGCGGCATGTCGAGTTCGCTGTCGTCCGTGGGCATAATCGGTACGGTACCGACGTTGCGTAGGACAATTTTTTCGTTTTGGAGCGTAGCGACGGCATACCGGCACTCTGTTTCATCCCAATCGATTGCCAAAAATTTTGCCACAATATGTCGAAGTTCAAAAAGTTTCAATGTGTTACGGGCACCATTATACCGGAAATGATTCCATTTTTCGACCTTGTGATAGAGTCATGAGGCTCTACGCAGTTCGTCGATTGCGGCTCCGGTTATTTTATGCTAAAATGCTTTCCGTCATCCTTATGCAAATCACTTTCTAATGACCATTCTCCGCTTGTCTCTCGTTTGCCTCATTCTCTCTTGGACTTACGTTTCCGCTCAGGAGTTTTCGTTTCCCGAAAAGTTGCCGGAGCATCCCCGACTCTTCTTCACCAAACAAAAGGAAGCCGACATCAAAGAACGGATGAAGACCGATCCCTTCCTCGCAAAATTAGTCGAAGAACTCATCAAAAAAGCGGATCGGCTCAAAAACGAAGCACCTTCAAAACATGTGATTCCCGATGGTCTGCGGCTTCTTCCCCAATCGCAACGAAGTGTCGAGCGGACAAGCACGCTTGCCTTCGCTTACCGAATGACAGGCAAACAAGAATATGCCGATGCCGCCATTGCGGAAATGCTGACCGTCTGCCGATTCCCAGATTGGAATCCAAGACATTTTCTCGACACTTCCGAAATGGCAGACGCAGTCGGACTCGGCTACGATTGGCTCTACGATGTGATCCCCGCCGAAAAACGGGAAGAAATCAAAAATGCCGTTCTCAAACTCGCCTTGCAACCCGCACTGGATGTGTACAAAAGTACCACTGGAGAGCCGCGATTGATGACCCGCGGAGGGTGGACGATAGGCAAAAATAATTGGAACGAAGTCTGTAGTGCTGGACTGCTCGTTGGTGCCCTTGCCATTGCCGACGAAGAACGAGCGGTTGCCGAATCCATCGTGAACTATGCCCTAAAAAGTATGCCCAATGGACTTTCAGCATACAAACCGGACGGAGGATATCCCGAAGGTCCCGAATACTGGGCGTACGGTGCGTTCCACACAGGATTGTCGTTGATGGTTCTCCGCGATGTGTTTCAGAGTGATTTCGGTTTTTTGGAAACAGAAGGTTTGAACACCACCGGCGATTATTACATGAGTATGTTCGGACCCCGTTACCGGAGTTTTAACTATGCCGATGCCCGCGATAATATCAGTCCTTCGCCCGTGATGTTTGCGTTCGCAACGTTATACAATCGTCCTGATTATACCGCTTGGCTTCGGACATTTCTTGAAAAGGGAAACCCCGGTGTACTGCTCTATACTGCCGGGGGGACGCGTGCGGTTTTTCATGCCCTTTGGTACAATCCGGCGGAAACGGATGCCGATTTTACCCGAACGCCGCTTGCCCAAAAATTTTCGGGACAACAGGATGTCTGTGCTATGCGGACATCCTGGACTGATCCCCACGCCGCATACCTCGCGTTCAAAGGAGGAAACAACCGAGTTGGTCACTGGCAACTCGATATTGGTTCGTTCATTTACGAGGTAAATGGTATCCGTTGGGCAGTGGATTTGGGGCTGGACGATTATAGTCTTCCCGGCTATTTCGGTGCAAATCGTCAAAATTACTATCGCCTGAACAATCGGAGTCATAACACGTTGGTCATTGGCGATAAACTACAAAACATGGAAGCGGATTGTAAGATCGTTGAGTTTGAAAGCGGCAAGGAAGGAAACATCATTGCTCGTGCCATCGCCGATATAACCGACGCGTACAAAGAACAAGTTCAATCGGCAAAACGTATCGTCGCACTGTACAAAGACGGTTCCGTAGAAATAGAGGACATCTTGTCGGGAGTGTCGGAACCTGTCCGTTGGGGAATGATGACACAGGCGGCGATTGAATTGGACGGCAAGTCGGCAACTCTTTCGCAAAGAGATCAAAAAATTCAGGTCGAATTGACATCCGATTATGCCGAAAAGTTTGAGATCACTTCGGCGAAGCCGCCGACGGAAGCGGAGAATCAGAATGTCGGCTATTCGATGCTTACTGCCGTTGCAATGCCGAAGGAGGGACGGGTTCGCATTCGCGTTACCATAAAACCGTAACTCATTTATGCCGTACCCTGCCGCAAAGTACGCAAGGATACTGTCCCGCCGGGACAGTAAAACGTCCCATTTGTTTCCGCTTGTGGTGTATTTACGCTTGCGGTTTTATCATTTCGTCGGCGATCAGGGACCGTTCGGACTCGATTTCGGTGTACCAATACCGGCTGTCCTGCAAGAGTTGCAGTTTGTCAAACACCAGCAGGGCTTCTTCGTAACGTTCCGAATGTCGATACATCGTGGCTTGCAGGAGCAGCATTTCTATATCTTTTGGATATTTTTTGAGATAGGGCAACATTTGCGATTCGGCGGCAAACCAATCGCCGCGAAGATAGTGGCAAAGTGTCTGCCGAAACGTCGCGTCATGTTCTTCCGGCTTGATGGACGCACAATGATGTTTCCAGAAGGAGTCGACCATCATCAAAGCGATCCATGCTCCGAACAACGCAATGAGTAAAATGTTGCGTTGGCTTACCGTGATGAGTTCCGTCCAGTAGAAATTGGCGATCAGAAAGGCATCGATCATCAGCGCGAAGCCCAACGCCATCGCCAAAAAGGAGCGATGACCATACCGTATCATACCTGAATAGCCGGGATACATTGTTAGGAGCGAAGCGAAAGTTGCCTGACGGGGAATCGTACAGATTCTAGGTTTTTTCTGCAATACCAGTATAGACGGCACCATTTCGCCGGTACTCCGGTTAATCCGGTCGCTCCACTGCGTTACGCTCCCGGCTTTCATGTCTTGCTTGTTATTGTTCGGCGCAAGGAAAAGTGTCATCCTTTTTCCTGACGCTTTCTGACGTTTGATGTGCTACACTTC
>Ga0099364_10003489_pt1 | contig 24395 bp, 17 predicted proteins | sample TergutTh196P3_FD_73070 | JGI IMG/M metagenome (GOLD analysis project Ga0099364, IMG submission 73070) | Microcerotermes parvus P3 segment gut microbial communities from Pointe-Noire, Republic of the Congo - Th196 P3 | ecosystem: Host-associated > Arthropoda: Insects > Digestive system > Gut ...
AAATATTTGGTACGGTGGTAAAATGGGTTGCCGATATGAAGGGACCCGAATGGAGCGACCGCGACTTTTACAATCGCCTATAAAATTATGAGGCATAATGAACGACAATATCGTCAAGCTTTCTGATTTTTATTTATGCGAGCTGGAGGCATGGTTGTCGGCCGAACAACTAATATGCCAGTCCATGGGCGAGCCGGGGCCGGTTTCCCGGCGAAAATATCGGGGCAAGCAATTATTCGAATGGCTCGGCATGGGCGCGCGCTCGTTCGATGAAATGACGAACCTGCCACTCGCTCTGCGCTCTGCGTTGGCGGCCCGCGCCATAACCGGCATACCTGAAATTGTGGCCGAAGCCCGTTCCCGGCGCGACGGCACGGTTAAATATGCTATGAAGACGCACGACGATCTGATTATTGAATGCGTGCTTATGCAATACAGGCACGGCGCGACCATATGTGTCTCTTCGCAGGCCGGTTGCGCCATGGGCTGCGCGTTTTGCGCCACCAAGCCGCAGAGCTTCGCGCGCGGCCTGTCGCCGGGCGAGATGCTCGGCCAGGTTGTATTGGCCGCCAACCGCGGCGACGTCAACCGTGGCGGCGCTAATGGCGGCGGTACTGCCGGGCGCATTGGCAATGTAGTCGTGATGGGCATAGGGGAGCCGTTCAACAATTATGACAATACATTAAAATTTATCAGGCTGGCGCACGGGCACAAGGGGCTGGGCATTGGTTACAGGAAGTTTACAATTTCAACCTGCGGAGTGCTGTCCGGCATACTGCGTCTGGCCGAAGAGGGCATCCCCGTTGGGCTTGCGGTCTCTCTCCATGCCCCGGACGACGCGACGCGCGGCGCTCTCATGCCTGTAAATCATAGCTGCTCTATTGACAAATTGATTGAAGGATGTAAGATATATACATGTAAAACTGGAAGGCGCGTGACTTTTGAGTACGCGCTCATGAAAGGTGTCAACGACGCTCCGGATGACGCGAGAGGGCTATTGCGCATAATCCGGGGCATGTTGTGTCATATTAATCTTATCCCTATGAACCAGACGGACAATACCAGGTTCGTTCCCTCGTCCAGGGAGAGGGTCGCGCAGTTCGCGAAAATTTTGACGGACGGAGGGGCTGCCGTCACGGTTCGCAGGGAGCTCGGTACGGATATCATGGCTGCGTGCGGCCAGTTGCGGAACACTGTAGTTAAATTGTAGGGGCGCGGTATTTATATGGTAAGGTTTGCCGGTAAAAGCGATAAAGGCCTGTTGCGCACCCAGAACGAGGATGCATTCTGCATCATCGACGGGGCTGGCGACGCCCCTTTGCTGCTTGTCGTCGCGGACGGCATGGGCGGCCACCTGGCGGGCGACATCGCCAGCCAAACGGCCATATCCGTAGTCCGCGACAGCATAGCTGAAAAACCGCTGGACGCCTGTGACAAGGATTCACTGGACGCCAGGCTCAAAGAACTGTTCCAAAGCGCGAACGACCGTATATATGAAATGTCCCGGACGGAGCCCGGCTGCTACGGCATGGGTACGACGCTGATCATCGCCGCCATCACCGGCGGGAAACTGACGATTGCGCATATTGGCGATTCGTGCGCATATTATTTGCGCGACGGGGCCATGAACAAGATAACCACCGATCACTCATATGTCGAGGAGCTCATCCGCATCGGGTCGCTCACGCGGGAAGAGGCTGCGCGCCACCCGAAACGCAATGTCATTACAAGGGTTGTGGGCTGCGTTGGCAATATATCGGCGGATCTGTACTGGGTGGATTTAATGGAAGGCGACCAGGTGCTGCTGTGCACCGACGGCATCAGCAAAATGCTCACCGAGAGCGAGATCGCGGGCGCTTTCCAGTCCGCTTCCGACCCGGAGGAGATATGTGGCGCTTTGGTGTCCAAATCAAACAATAAAGGCGGGATCGACAATATCACCGTGCTTGTATATATGCATTGACAGATCGCAGCCGCTGCGGTTAGAATGAACAACCCGCATTAGGAGCAAAGCAAATCAGATGGATCAGATCTTTCTTGGAAATAGATATGAATTATATGAGGAAATAGGCTCGGGCGGCATGGCGCACGTCTTTAAGGCGCGCGACACGTTGCTTGACAGGATCGTCGCAATCAAAATTCTAAAACCCGAATACACCGAGGACACGCAGTTCATCGAGCGCTTCCGGATCGAGGCGAAAGCGGCCGCCAGCCTTTCCAACTCCAGCATCGTCATGATATACGACGTCGGCCAGGACGACGGCATATACTATATCATAATGGAATATGTGGACGGCATAACGCTTAAAGAGTACATCGCGAGCGCGGGGCGCATACCGTGGAAAGAGGGCGTCTCCATAGCCATCCAGATGACGCAGGCGATAGCGAGCGCCCACTCCAACAATATCATCCATCGCGACATCAAGCCGCAAAACGTGCTCATGACAAGGGACCGCAAAATAAAAATCACCGACTTCGGGATTGCGCGCGCGGCTTCCAGCACGACGATTACGACTGTGGGCAACGCGATGGGCTCCGTCCACTATTTTTCGCCGGAACAGGCCAAGGGGGCCCTGACCGACGAAAAGTCGGACATATATTCGCTGGGCATAACTTTGTACGAAATGCTCACGGGCAATGTGCCATTTGAGGGCGAGACGCCGATTGCCGTCGCGCTAAAGCACATCCAGGAGCCACCCGTCGAGCCGTCCCGCCGCAACCCGCAGATCCCGCAGGGCGTGAGCGCGATTATATTAAAATCAATCGAAAAGGACAAGTATGATCGCTATCAGTCGATGGGCGAAATGCTTGCCGATTTAAATATTGTGATGAAGGATCCGTCGGGCGAAACGCTGCAGTACGCTGCGACGGCTGCGGCGGTGTATATGGGCGGCGGCGCAAGCGGTGGCGCGGGCGGCGGCGGCATGGTCGTTGGCGGCGGAGGCATGGCCGGAGGCGGCGGCATGGTTGTAGGCGGCGCGTACGGCGAGCAAATGCCCTACGATGGGCGCGTATATAATGAACAGGGCCAATACGACGGGCGCCCATACGATGGGCGGCAATACAACGGGCGTCAATTCGACGGGCGCCCATACGACGGGCGCCAACATGGCGGCGGCCAGTACTACGATCAGGACGGGTACAGCCAAAGCGGCGACGAAGGGTACACGGACGAAAATGCCGCGTATCAGGGGAACGGCTATAATAACGGCTATGACGGCGGCTATATCGACGCGGACGGCTATGCGGCCGACGGCTACGCAGACGGCGACATGGCGCCGGGGGACGAAATGGGCGGTGGCAACAGGCGTACGGGCAGGGGGAGAGGCGCGCGGGCAAGGGGCGGGTATCAGGATACCGGCGGCTCCGGCAGGTCTATGGCGCCTGCTCAAAGCGAACGGGGCCGGCGCGGCGGCGGCGACAGGGGCAGGGGCGGCAAACGGGACGACGGCAGGGGCTCGCGGAGCGGCGGCTATACCGGTGTCTTCGTCGTGGTCGTGCTCATCGCCGTGCTGGCGGCGATTGGCTTCGTTGTTTGGATAATGAACAACCTGTTTGGGGCAATCCAGCCTCCGGCACTCATCAGCAGTAGCGAAAGCGATACTTTTTCCGTCGACAGGTATATCGGGCGGTCGTATGAGGAAGTATATGATGAGCTGCGCACGGCCGGCATCCGCTCGCAGGAAAACAGGGTCGCCAACGACGTCGTCGAAGAAGGCTTAATCGTGACGCAAAGCATAGAGCAGGGGCGTATTCTCAGGATCGGCGGCCCGGACACGATCGTTTTCGAGGTCAGCGACGGCGCAAGGCGGTTCACCGTCCCCGACTACAGGGAATACGGCTCCGACAGCAGGGCCGCTGAAGCGGAGCTGCGGGCCAATAACCTCGACGTCAATGTAGTGGACGAGTCGAACAGCACCGTGGCCAAGGGCTATGTCATCCGCACCGAGCCGGGCGCGGGGTCGCAGTTGTCCAACAACGCGAGGATTACGATCTTTCGGAGTTCCGGTTCTGATGTGACCCAAACGCTCGCGCCGTCCTTGATAGGCAAAACGTTCAGGGAGTCGATGGATTTACTCGACGGGGCGAACTTGAGTCTGGGCAGCGTTTCGCCCGAATCCGTTTCGAGCACCGCGTTGGTCATCCGCCAGTCTGTCGCGCCAAACACCGTCGTCGACGAAGGGGTCTCGATCGACCTTTGGTTCGAAGACGATGATGGGCCGCCGGAGGATACGACGACCGAGGCGACGACGGAACCTGAGCCGGAGGAGACGCCGGAGCCTGAACCGGAGGAAACGCCCGAGCCCACCCCTACGCCCACGCCGGAGGCTCCGGTCGAGACGCCCGATCCAGGGGCGAACACGACGACGGGCGGCGACGCGCCGACCACGACGGAGGGGCCTACGGATTTGGGCGGCGAACCCATCAATATAACGATTCTTCTGTCTTTGCCGGTTGAAAGGGAATACGGGGACACCATTAAAGTCCTTGTCGAGGCGACGCCCTCGGACACCGGCAGGACGACGCGCCTTATCAACAGGAGCGTTATGAAAGACGATTTTCCGAAGGCCGTGGACTTTATTATACCTGCCCACGGGTCGGTCGAGATAGTGGTGTATTATGACGGCGAGTTTATCCAGAACAAGCCGTTCCTCTACAGCGAATACGCGCCATAATTATGCGTGTTAGTGTTATATGTATCGTGCTATCTGCGCGGGCGATTGGTGATGCATGGGTAAATGTCGTGAAAAATATTGAGTGAACGCGGCAGAATAATCCGGGGGGTCGGCGGATTGTACAGCGTCGTGCGCTGCGCCGACGGCGACGGGCAGGTTGGCGCAGGTGCGGACGCGGGCACTGACACGGGCGCTGCCTCCGGCGCTGCTTCCGGCGCCAACGCCGCCCATGGCGTCGTCCCGGGTGTGGACGCGGATTGCTTTTTATGCCCCGCGCGCGGTATTTTCCGCAAAATCTCCGTCACCCCGCTGGTCGGGGACGAAGTGGACTTTAGTATAGACCCGATACGCCCCGGCTATGGCAGCGTGGAGAAGATACACGAGCGGCGCTCGGCGTTGTTGCGCCCCCCGGTTGCGAACGTGGATCAGTTGTTGATAGTGCTTACACTGTCCGCCCCCGCGCCGGATTTTTTATTGGCGGACAAGCTGATCATCCAGGCGCTGTCAAACGGGATTGTGCCTGCGCTGTGCTTCAATAAGTCCGATCTCCCGCCGGAAGGCGCGTTCGTCCGCGAGGAAGAGGGGTATGCGCGCGCCGGGTTTATGACGTTCCGCGCCTCCCATACCGACGGCGCGGGCATGGATGCGCTGGAGCGGACGCTGCGCGGGAAAGTGACTATCCTCGCGGGCCAGTCGGGCGTCGGTAAATCCACGTTGTTCAACAATATCCTCGATGACCGCATAATGCCGATTGGCGACATGAGCCGCAGGATCGCGCGCGGCAGGCATACGACGCGCCACGTCGAGCTGACGCGCTTGAAGTTTGGCGGCTGGATTGTGGATTCGCCCGGGTTCAGCCTGTTCGAGACGGAGGTCGCCAACTACCGCGAGCTCGACCGGTTTTACCCGGAGTTCGCCAAATACGCGGGCCAGTGCAAATTCCGTGAATGCAGCCATATCCACGAGCCGGGCTGCGCGGTGCTGGGGGCCGGCAGCGCCATCCACCCCGGCCGGCACGCCAGGTACGCGGAGCTGTACAGGGCGTACCAGGCGGCGGACATCCGCAAATACGGGAAATGACATATAATTTATTATTACATATTTTGGGGGTAGCGTGAAGAATAACAGAAAGGGCAGAACTGTGGCACGAGTGCAAGCGCATAGGATTAAAGCTTGCTTTAGCCATTGCTTTATTCATGACAATTTGTGCACAGTCTGTGCATGGCCTTTTATATGCCAATTGCAAAGCACATCGCGTCGGACCTGGAGAGGGCGTCGTATGTAAGGAAGATGTTTGAGCAGGGGGAGGAGCTAAAAAAGCGGCACGGCGCGGAAAACATATATGATTTCAGCCTCGGGAACCCGGAGGTCGAGCCGCCGGACAGCGTGCGCGAGTCGTTCATCCGAAACGCCGCAGCCGGGCTGCCGGGCGCGCACCGGTATATGAGCAACGCAGGGTTCGTCAATGTCCGCGAAAAGATAGCCGACTCGATCGGGCGGCGGAGCGGCGCCCCGATGAAAGCCGGCCACATCGTGATGACGGTGGGCGCGGCGGGCGGCATCAACATCGCGCTTAAAACACTATTGAACCCGGGCGACGAGGTCATAGCCTTTGCGCCGTACTTCAAGGAATACGACTTTTACGCCAAAAACCACGGCGGCAGCGTGGTGGCCGTGCCGACGGATGGCGAAACGTTCAAGCCGGGGCCTGCGGCGCTCGAAGCGGCGCTTAGCGCGAGGACCAAGGCCGTGATCATCAACTCGCCCAACAACCCCAGCGGCGCCGTCTACGACGCCGACTGCTTGTGTGGCATCGCCGATGCCATACGCGCGGGCGAGAGGAAGTTCGGGACCGATATATACGTGATCTCCGACGAGCCGTATATCAACATTGTGTACGACGGCATAGAGGCGCCGCATGTCTTCCGGCATTTCAAAAACGCGTTGATCGTCAACTCCTACAGTAAGTCGCTGGCCCTCGCCGGCGAGAGGATTGGGTATACGGCGATAAGCCCCGAGGCGGCTGACGCGGACGCCATCGCGGCGGGGCTCGTGTTCTGCAACAGGGTGCTGGGCTATGTCAACGCGCCTGCATTTATGCAGCGGGTCGTCGCCGAGAACATAGAGGCGAGCGTGGATATCGCCGTATATGCGGAGAAGCGCGACGCCATTTGCCGGATAATGCGCGAGGCGGGGTTCGATTTTATGCAGCCGCAGGGCGCGTTCTACCTGTTCCCCAAGATTTTCGGGGACGACGAGGAAGCGTTCAAGGACCGCGCCGTACAGCACAATATCCTCATCGTGCCCGGCGCCGGCTTCGGTTGGCCCGGCCGCTTCCGGCTGGCCTACTGCGTCGCAACGGACACCATACTGCGCTCGCGCAACGCATTCATTGCACTAGCTGCCGAATTTAAGCAGTAAACATCAAGAACTTGTTTAAATTTATGAATAAAATGTAGGGACGAACAGTGTTCGTCCGTAGCTTTTTCAATAACCTATAAATAATTTTATTAATGAAAGACATAATAGCCATATGAAAATAATAGAACCCAATGCGACGCTGGAAATCCCGATAGACGGCGAGGGAATGCTACGCTCGATCGAAAAAATAGGCAGGGTCTGCTATAAAAGCGAAGACAGGATCACTACGGAATCTGCCGGCAAGTTCATCAGGGCCATTTTAAGGCACGGCCACGAGTCCGTCATCGAGCATGCCGCAGTCAGCGTGCGCGTCATATGCGACAGGGGCGTCTCCCACGAAATAGTGCGCCACCGGATTGCGAGCTACAGCCAGGAGAGCACGCGTTATTGCAATTACGCAGACAGCAAGTTCGGTAGCGAGATAACGTTCATAAAACCTTGTTTTTTCGACGAGGGCAGTGAAGCGTACAGCATTTGGCGCGGCTGCATGGAGAACGCCGAAAAGGCGTACCAGGCGCTGATAGAAGGCGGCGCGGAGCCGCAGCATGCGCGCAGCGTCCTGCCGCATTCATTGAAGACAGAGATCGTGATGACCATGAACCTGCGCGAATGGAGGCACTTTTTACGTTTACGCACAGCCAAGGCGTCACATCCGCAAATGCGCGAAATCGCATATATAATTTTGAAGCTCCTAAAGAGCAATATCCCCGTTATTTTCGACGAATTCGAATAACACGCAATACATTTGGGGCGAAATTTATAGCGCGCCCGTCCTTGGCATCTTCGTCATTGGGCGTTTTTTGACTATCATAAAGGAGGCATAAATGTCGGCAATAGCGCAAAACAAAAAAGGTCTGAAGATACTCGTGCTGGGGAGCGTAATGCAGTTGTTTTTGGGCATCATATACGTTTGGAGTGTGTTCGTCGGCCCCGTCAGCCAGGTATACGGCTGGGACGCGGCGGGCGTCAAGCTCACGTCATCCTTCATGCTGTGCTTCTTCGTCGTCGGGATATTGGCCGGCGGCAAGCTGCAGATGAGGGCTGGTACGCAAAAAACCGTCCTGCTGGGCGGGCTGATGCTGTCGGCAGGGATGTTCGCGACAGCGCTCCTGCCCGCGTCCACCGCACAGCTAATGTACGTCACATACGGCGTAATCGGGGGGTTCGGGGTCGGCGCCGCATACAACGCCATAATCACCGCAGCCCAGAAGTCGTTCCCGCAGAACCGGGGCTTCGCGACCGGCATCAGCGTATGCGCGTTCGGTTTTTCGACCGTTATATTCGCCCCGCTGATAGAGGCGCTGATACGGCAGTTTTCCCTGCGCAACACATTCATTATTTTAGCGGTCGCTTTTTTGGCCGTCGTGCTGGCGCTGTTCAACAATATCCGCTTGCCGGATGACGCCGCCCCCGCGCAGCCCGTTGCTGCGCAACCTACTCCTACGCAGCCCGCCGCTGCGCAAACAGCCCCCGCGCAGCCCGCCCCCACGCAGCCTTCCGCCGCCAGGCAGTTGTCTGTAGGCGAGGCCATCAAGACAAAAGAGTTTTATTTTATTACGCTGTCGCTAATGCTGGCTACCGCAGCCTTTTTCATATTAAACCCTTCATTTAAGGCGTTCGCCGCCGAGCGCGGCCTGGGGGAGGCAATCGGCACGGTTGTCGTAATGCTGACCGGCGTCGCAAACGCACTGGGGCGCCTGGGCGCACCACTCTTGTCCGACAAGATCGGGCGCGAAAAAGCGGCGCTCGCTATAATATCGGCCACTTCGGCATGCGCGCTGGTGCTATGTTTCGCGCAGGGCTTCCTATTTATGGCGACTATTGCTATAATTGCTTTTTGTTATGGTGGGTATTCGGGCATATACCCTGTCCTTACGGCAGATTATTTCGGCCTTAAAAACGTCGGCTCCAACTACGGCGCCGTTATGGTGGGCTTTGCCGTGTCGGCACTGACGTTCCCAATGATCATTGGAACGATTGGCAGTGATGTGGCGAAGTTCATTGTGCTGGCTGCCCTTGCGGCAATCGGCGCTGCGTTGGTCATAATGCTCATGGCTTCTAATAAAAAGCAGGGGAAAGCGAAATGAAACGTTTATTATTGGGGAACGAAGCCATAGGTTTTGGCGCCATGCGTGCGGGCGTCGACGTGGTGACCGGATATCCTGGCACGCCATCGTCTGAGATATTGGATACCATAGCGAAAAACAACGACGGCAGCGTGTATGTGGAATGGTCCGTCAATGAAAAAGCAGCGATGGAAGTGGCTGCCGGCGCCGCTTACGCCGGGGCGCGCGCCATGGTCACAATGAAGCAGGTCGGGCTGAACGTCGCGTCCGACCCATTGATGAGCTTAAATTATGTGGGCGTGCGGGGTAGCCTGGTCGTTGTCGTAGCCGACGATCCCGGGCCCATTTCGTCGCAGACCGAGCAGGACACGCGTAACTTCGCCAAATTCGCAAAGCTTGCACTGTTCGACCCATCCACGCCGGAAGAAGCCTACGCCATGATAGCCGACGCGTTTGCCCATTCAGAAAAATATGGGGCGCCGGTGCTGTTTCGGCCCACAACGCGCGTCTGCCATAGCTGCGCCACAGTGGAGATGTTGGAAGATTTGCAAAAATCGACGCCCGCAGGCTTTGAAAAAAGCAGCCGGTGGGTCATATTCCCTAAGCTTTCATACACGAACCATATTAAAATTGAAGAAAACATGCGCGCCATGCGCGACGAGTTTTCATTATATGATAAAAATTATATAACCTATTTTGGCGCACCGCCTGTAGCCGGCGGCCCGATTAAAAAACCCGGCATGCCGTTAAAAGGCATAGCTGCGGGAGGGGTCAGCTATAGCTATGTACGCGAAGCCCTCAGCGGCAGGTTGATCGAAATGCAAGGCAAGGATAAGGGCGAGGCGCGGGGCGAAACACAGGGCGAAACACAGGGCGAAACACAGGGCGAAGCACAGGGCGAAGCGCTAGGCGGATCGCAATACGATGCGCAGTGCAAGCTTTTGAAGGTCTCTACGGCGCCGTTCCCGGATCGGCTGGCGCTTGAATTTTTGAACGGGCTCAACGAGGTGCTTGTCGTGGAGGACCTCGATCCCGTCATCGAAGACGCGTTGGTTCGGCTGTGCGGCTTGCATAACATCAAAGCGGAAATAATGGGGAAACTGACCGGGCATATACAAAATGCGGGCGAAAACACGGTTGACAGCGTCGAAAAAGCCGTACATAGCTTCCTGCTCGTGAGTTACAACGGCGCCGATGGGCGGCCTTTGGCCCCAACGCCCTTGTCGGGAGCAGCGCAGCCTGCGCCCATGATACAACCACCATCCACGACTCTGGCGCAACCATCATCTGATATACAACAGTTAAATCCGGCGCAACCATCATCTGGGATACAGCCCCCGCCCCTGTCCCCGGCGCAACCGCAACTCCCGGCTCGCCCGCCGGTGCTGTGCGCGGGCTGCCCGCACAGGGCGTCCTTCCTGGCGGTCAAGGAAGCGGCAAGGGGAATGCGCGCGGTTTTTTGCGGCGATATCGGCTGCTATACTTTAGGCAACGCCCAGCCGCTCGAAATGGTGGACACATGCCTATGCATGGGCGCCGGAATCACAGTCGCGCAGGGGCTGCATCGCGCGGAGCCCGATGCGGTGCATTTCGCGTTCATAGGGGATTCCACGTTCTTCCATTCCGGCATAACGGGGATTGTCAACGCTGTATACAACCAAGCAGACGTCATCGTCGCCGTCCTTGATAACTCGACGACGGCCATGACGGGCAACCAGCCCCACCCCGGCACCGGCGCCACGATGATGGGCGGCAAATCGGCAAGGCTCAGCATCAAAAAGATCGTGGAGGCGCTCAACGTCGACATGGCGCTGGCGGTGGATCCCTTTGATCAAAAAGCCGCAAGGGACGCCGTAAAACGTGCGATCGGGCAAAAAGGGGTGCGCGTGCTATTATTTGAGGCGCCCTGCGTCGTCCTTTCAAGGGGGAGCGGCGGCAGTGGCGGCAGCTTCACGGTCGATGTAGATGCATGCATCGGTTGCAAGATATGCATACAAAAACTAGGATGCCCCGTACTGACGTACGAGCAAGGAAAGGCCCGCATCGACCGCGCCCTGTGCACAGGGTGCGGTTTATGCGCAGGCCTTTGCCCAAAAGGCGCGATACTAAGGATGGGCGGTGGGGAATAGATATGCCTGACTATTTGATAACGGGCGTAGGCGGCCAGGGTACCGTGCTTGCCTCTAAAATGATAGCGGCAGCCGCGATAAACAGCGGCTTCAATGTCCGCACAACGGAGACCATCGGCATGGCGCAGCGCGGCGGCAGCGTAGTCAGCCACGTCCGCGTCGGCGACGTGATATATTCGCCAATGATACCGCTGGGCCGGGCGGACGCTTTGATAGCTTTCGAACCGATAGAAGCTGCGCGCTGCCTCCCATATTTATCCGACCGTGGGAAACTTATTGTTTGCGATACTGCGGTCGGCACGGAACAGGCAGACGCGGGGCAGGTCCTGGATTATCTTAGATATTCTGTTCCCGGCGCCGTCATTTTGCCCGGGGAGCGGATCAAGGCGCTTTCAGCCCGAACGCTCAACGTAACGATCCTGGCCGCCGCTGCGGAATACGGTATGTTCCCGTTCGGCGCCGAAGCGCTTAAAACAGTTATAACTTCGCTGATCCCGCAACGTTATTGGGAAATGAACAATTTGGCATTTGGCATGGGGAGGGAAATATACAGTGAAATTGTTGGACGACATTAGGGCATCGATACAGCACGCGATGAACGGCGCGTTTTACCGGAAGCGGTTCGCGGGGATGGAAATCGGCGACATCAAGACGATGGACGATTTTCATAAAATCCCCTATACCGACAAGGACGATTTAAGGGATGCTTACCCGATGGGGCTGCTGGCCGTTCCTGACGAGAGGATAGTCCGCATCCATTCCTCGAGCGGCACCACAGGCACGCCCGTAATCATCCCCTATACTCAAAAAGACGTCGGCGACTGGGCCATCATGTTCAAACGTTGTTACGAGACGGCGGGCATTACGAGCATAGACAGGATACACATTACACCTGGCTACGGGCTTTGGACGGCAGGCATCGGGTTTCAGGCTGGGGCGGAACTGCTGGGCGCAATGGCGATCCCCATGGGCCCGGGAAATACGGATAAGCAAATTCAAATGATGATCGACATGAAGTCAACGGTACTGTGCGCGACGTCGTCATACGCGCTCCTTTTGGCGGAGGAAATTGAAAAGCGCGGGGTGCGCGATCAAATATTCCTGAAGAAAGGCGTCATCGGTTCCGAGCGCTGGGGCGATAAAATGCGAAGGCGGATCGCCGGCGAACTCGGGGTCGAGTTATATGACATATATGGCCTGACCGAAATATACGGCCCGGGCATCGGCATCAACTGCGAGTGCGACAGCGCTATGCATATGTGGACGGATTATTTTTACTATGAAATCATCGACCCGAAGACGGGCGACTTGCTGCCTGAGGGAGAGATGGGTGAGCTCGTCATTACGACGCTGCGTAAAGAGGGCGCGCCACTGATCCGCTACCGAACGCACGACCTGACGCGCTCCGTGCCGGGCATGTGCGCATGCGGGCGCGAGTACCCGAGGATTGCCACTCTGATCGGCCGCAGCGATGATATGGTTAAGGTCCGAGGGGCGATCATATATCCCAGCCGGGTGGACGAACTGCTTTCCGCCATCGACGGCGTCAGCAGCGAATACCAAATAATGATAGACCACTTAAACGGCAGGGACATATTGACCCTGTTTTTTGAGACAGAGCTGCAGATCGGCGCCCCCTCGGCGTCGCTCGAGAAGGTCGTCGAAAACGAATTCCGCCAGCATATAGGCATCGCGTCAAGAGCGAGGGCCGTTAGCATGGGCGAGCTGCCAAGGAGCGAAAAAAAGTCCACACGCGTGTTCGACAACCGATATTGATATTAATGTGATTATGCATAAAACGTACCGGTGTTACATAACCCAAGAGCATTGATTTTGGTCATAAACCCGATTATGTATATACGGCGCGATGAGGACATCACGCCCTACGAACACATAGGTATCCGTATTGTGCGATGAGGACATCATGCCCAATGAACACATAGGTATCCGTAGGGCGCGATGTCTTCATCGCGCCGTGTACGGTGTATAAAATAATTTTTCGTTTTTATATAATACATGCGGGCGATTAACAATCGCCCCTACAATATTTTATAATACGTTTATATATCTCCAGCGTTTAATTGGGTTCTTGATAATATTCAATGAACTCCAGCATTTTGTATAGCATCATGGCGGCTTCGGCCCTTGTCGCGCTGTCTGTCGGTCTGGCGCGGCCCCTTTCGGCGCCGAGCATTCCATAATTTATTGCAAAAGCCACATGGCCGCCAGCCCAGTCTGCTACGTCACTGAAGTCTAATATGCTGCCCACCTCCATTGTATCCCCCGTGGGAGAGCCGTCCGCCGGTATGTCGATGTTCAGCGCCCGTACGGCCATCGCGGTCATTTCCTGCCTGGATATGCCTTTATTCGCATTTAATAATAATATATCGCCCTCCTGCGATCCTAATACAACACCTGCCGCCACGAGCGCGCCCGCATAGGGCTTCGCCCAGTCGTCGACAGTATCCCAGTCATCAAAGGTTGAGCCGTCATAACTGGTGTCTAGGGGCAGTTTGAGCGACGCCGCTATCAATTTCATGATCTCCGCCCTTGATATACCGTTGTCCGGTCGGTATTCATAAAGGCCGTTGCCGACGGGATATCCGTCTATAATCCCCCATTCGGTCAATACCCTGATGTAGCCATGCGCCCAATGGCTACGGGCTACGTCGACGTATTCCCTAGTATCCAACGGGACAGATTGTAAATAATCCTCAAAGACAGAAGCGGGCACAGGGGCGAGATCGTTTGTTGCTTGCGGTAGCGCCGCAAGGCTTGGCACTTCGCTGGGGCGGGCACTGCTGCCCGTACCGGGCGTACTACCATCATCCGTACTGCTGGCGCTGCCGCCCGGATTGCTTCCTGGCGTTGCCGCGTCCGCTCCCTCTGCAGACCATGCGCCCGCATCGACCACAGTGACGGTAAATGTGCTGCTGGCGCCCCCTGCCGCAGTACCTGTCACCACAATTTGCCCAGGCGCCAGGCCATGGACGACACCGTCTATAATAACGACGACGCCGGCGCCGGCGTCATATGCGTACTCTACGCGTTTTTCGGTGACGCGTTCGGAGCAAAATTGTGGATAGATAACGCCCCACTCATCCACTAACAGGACCATATCGTCAAACTCAATGGAAGAAGCTTCCAATGTCACCTTCACGTGCACCTGCCTGGACGCCCCGCTGCCGTCCGCCGCGACCGCTGTTACGACGGCCCTGCCGTGCCCAACCGCAGTGAGGACGCCGTTCCGGACGGCGATGACGGATTCGTCCGAGGACGCCCAAACGAGCATGTCGGGGCTTTTCCCGGTCACGCCGATTGCGGCAGTATCCCCTATATTGTCCAGCACGACTACGTCGTTCGGTTTGTTGACGCCCGAAAAGTCAAATTCCCATGCGTCGAACACCTTAGAAACGACAACAAGCCCGGGATAGTCCGTAGCCGAAGCAAGGACTTCAAGGTTACCCAAGGTTACGCCATCTGTCATGTCCAGCGTGAACACCTCGCCGCCATCGATGGTAGTCTCGCTGTAATAGCCGCCATAGCCCGCATAGTTGCCATCATAGTCCAACAGGCCCACCTGGACCGCCAGCCCGACCTGGACGCCTGCCGCACCACCGTGTTTGAACACGGCCTTGTAGCCTTCTTTAGGCATATATATAGAAGTTATAGTCTCACCATCGTCGCCAAACTGGTCGCAAATGAAACTGTCCCCGTCAAAGCCTTCCGCCCTTCCGGAGCCGCAAGACGCGACCAGCCTGTTGCTTTTATCATATATTTCTATGAAGATATCTTTTTCGCTCTCTATTCTAAGTTTAATATATATCGACATGCCAGGTGCGCCCCCGCTTGCCGCTTGCCTATACGAGGCGACTTGCGCCGCGTCTTTGCTCTCGCCTTTGCTCGCGTCTTTGTTTGCGGCTTCTTTAATCAAGCTGGAAACCATATCCAATACCTGCTTATACTTAACAAGCCCAGTATGACTCGGTGGAATTATTGCGTAGTGTTTTATCCCGCCGGCCCAGGCATCGGACGAACTTATAACATCCGTGAAATACCTTGTATCAATTTGGAAGTGATAGGCGTCGCCCGCCTCGTTCAGCGTGGCCCCCAGGCTCACGCCTTGCACTGTGCTATCGCCCGTTATTTCGTATTTAATATCGACCAGTTTGGATTTGCCTGCTTCAGTCACATCGTAGCGGGCGTATAAGGGCGTTGATTTGCCGTGCACCGTCCCTATGACGGTCGTATCGACAGCGCTCATTGTGTTGACGATGGAAAAATCGGCGCCGCCGCCGAACTGGCTGCGGAAGCTCCTGTGGCTCCTCGGGTTGCCGCTACCGGAGAGCAAACTCGCGTTGATGTTCTCGCTCTTGCCTAAGGTCCCATAAAATTCGCTCCAGTCGACTTTTTCGATCCATTTGTCATCCCATAGCATTTTCGCTTTTACTGTTCTAAGATCAAGGGCGTGCTCCAGGCTGAAATACTCTTTGCTGGGCAGCAACTGGTAAGTTGTGGGCGAGTTGCGCGTAATTTTTTTGACCCATTCATTGTTCGTCGCCGCGTCCAGCAATTCAAATATGGCCTTTTTTGAATCGCCTCTTTCCAGGGGGAAGAGGGATGCGTAGGTTCCATATAGTGGCGGCGCGATCATAACCGCTTTTTCCAACCTGGCCCGGTTGGTAGCGCTTTTTGCAACATATGCTGCGGCGACTAGCCCCCCGGTGCTATGCGTAACCAAAACGACTTTTCTGTATCCGGAGGCGTCGGCTTCCAATTTTTTGACGGTTTCGTTAATATCCCCCAGCCAGTTATACGGGAAGAACTTGACGTCGTACTCCCGGCCGAAGTCTTTTTTTAATCTGTCAACCAAAGCGGTATATGTTTTGATTGTCCCGTACGCGTCCTTTCCATTTGCAAACATATCCGAACCAAACGCGTAAGCTACCTCGCCGCTGCCATCGGGATTATTGTTGATCAACGATTCGTGCGACACCTGGGCGCCCCACGAGATATCCACCCAAAGCCTTTTTGCGGTGTCCTCCGTCGAATCGTACAGCTCCGATCCCAGGTAGCCGGGTATAACATATATCGCCTTTTGGGATTTTACAGCTATCCCCGACGCGCCGATCATATGATCTGCCAATGGCTCCCAAAAAGCTGTAGACTTTAAGTCGAACAGCTTGCCACCCGTCTGTTCCGTTATCCCTCTGTAGCGCGAATACAGCGTCGAGAGCGTCGCTACCGATACGGATATCCGAGCCGCTTGTAGGTCCGGGATGACCGCCGCCAAATTACCGTACCCATATGAATTTCCGGTGGGCTTGTCGTTGACGCTGCCATTATATGCGTCCGTCAGTACAACGGCGAACTTGTGCGCGCCGTCGCTCCAAGGTATTATGGGCGCGCCAGCCGCCTGCCCTTTGCCCAGCATAAGCCCCATCGCGTCGGTCAGCGCCTCCGCGCCCCGGCTCACGCTGACGCCGGACAGCGTCCTGGCAAGGTTCTCCGCGCTGGTGTGCCAACTGCCGTTATTGCCGCTAAGCACGAACCCCCGCCCACTGTTGCGGCTGGAGCCATACTCAATAACGGCCGTTTTCACGTCGACGCCCCGCGATTCCAGATACCGCGTAAGCGCCGTAATGTTGGCTACCGCGTTGTCAATTTTACCCGACATGGACGTACTGGCATCAATGACGAACGCTATTTCTACCTTCGCCGCTGAAAGTGGCGTCTGCGCCCCTGCCGCTACTACACTTGCCGCGCCCCCTGGGTACGCGGGCGACTCGCCCGCATAAGCAAACGCCCCCGCCTCGCTTGCAACTGTCGCGCCTCCTGGGTACGCGGGCGTCTCGCCCGCATCAGCAAACGCCCCCGCCTCGCTTGCAACTGTCGCGCCCCCTGGGTACGCGGGCGACCCGCCCGCATCAGCAAACGCCCCCGCCGCCCCCGCAGCCGCCGCCGCAAGCGGCGTTTGCGCCCCCGCTGCTCCCACCATAGCGACCGCCAACACCATCGCCAAAAATTTACGCATTACATTACCCACCATATTGCCGCCCCCCCGCACAAGTATTTTATGTCACGGAAGGCAGTATATCATATAAATGGGAAAAATTACAATAGATGTTAAAAAATAATTTATTTTACAAATTTATACTTCGCAGTCAGACGACCCTAGGCGGCTAATCAACCAGGCGGCTAACCAATCAGGCGGCCAATCAGCCAGGCGACGGTTGATGTCTGCCACTACATCCAAAAGCTCGCCCATGTCATCAATGATGTAATCCGCCCCTGCTTGGTAGAACGATGAACGGACGACCGCCTTTCGCCCGTCTAATTCCCAATCAGACATATTGGCGACTTCCTCGCGGGTAAGCCCAAGCTCGGATGAGCCCATTATGACGCCGACAGTCCAGCAGTCGGCGTTTTTCCCCTCCGCTATGTCGGCAGGCGTATCCCCTACTTTAACGGCTTCCCTTGGATCGGAAATGCCGAAACGCATCAAATTGTTCCATATCATATATGGATATGGCCTACCCTTGAAGGTTTGATCGGGCGAGATCCAATAATCGGGTGAATATCCGCAACTAGCGGCTTTCGCAACCACCAGTTCCATCATCGCGGAGGTGTATCCCGTCGTGGAACCTATGCGAATCCCCATCCCCCGAAGCGAGGCGACCGTATCCACAACATGGTCCTTGATATCGCAATGTTGTTCAATATTGGCAAATAAAGTTTTTTCGAACACCTCGTATGCCGCCATAATTTGTTCTTCCGTAATTGGGTCCGGCAGCATGGATGCTATAGCCCTCGTATGATCGATTTTCATAAGCCCCATCGGCTTCCTTGCCATCTCGTTGGTTATGTCTATGCCGATGCTTTTGAACCCGTCGACGAAGCCTTTCACCGGGGCGAAACAGCCATAGTCGATCGTGGTTCCCGCCCAATCAAAAATGACGGCCTTAACCGAATCTGCCATTACCCATCTACCTCCAATATTTGCGTATACAAACTTTTTATCGTGTCTTTATTTAACATGGTTGGGTTGTTTTGCAACCTTTGCTGATTCACCGAATCGGTCAGAACATCCAGGTCGGCAGCCGACGCGTTTTTCGGCGGTAGAATGTCCAAGTCCACTAGCAGCTTTTCAAAAATGGATGAGGCTTCAATGTAGTTCTGACCGCCGAGCGCCCCAGCGATTTCGTCAAAGCCTTTCATGTGGCGCCATACTTTTGGCAAGCATAGCGCCGCAGCGTGGCCGTGCGGCAAGCCGTAAAGCGAGGTCAGCTTGTAGCTCATTGCGTGGGGGGCGGTCGTCGTGGTGATGTTGATCGCCTTGCCCGCAAAATGTGCGGCGATGAGCATATTTTTGTTGCCATTGTCCTCATTTTTCAGGTAGCTGTGCATGTGTTCCAGCACAAGCTCAATGGCCCTCTGGGAATATGCGATGCTCTCCGGCGTCGCCTGTTTCGACCACCACGACTCTATCGCCTGGCAGAGCGCATCGAGCATGGTGCATTTTTTTTGGTAAACGGGAAGCGTTTTGAGTACGTCCGGTTGCAATATAACTATATCCGGCAATAATCTTTCGTCGGCGACCGAGTATTTTTCCCCGTTTTTATAGATGGCCGCAAAATGGGTCGCCTCGCTGCCCGTCCCGGACGTTGTGGGGACTGCCATCACGGGAACATCTGCATGGCTGTAGTACTTGATGCCTTTGGCGGCGTCGATGCTGCTCCCACCGCCGATTGCCACAATGAAGCCGCAGCCATTTTTTCTCAATACGTCCACTCCGGCGATGATGTCCTCGTACTGCGGATTGGACGAAAACCCGCTGAACCGGACGTACTTGCATGGGAGTGCAATGCCCAATAAATCAAAGGCGCTGTCGCATACCAACAGCGGATTTTTGCTTTTCAATATTTCAAATGCAGCAAAATCATAAAAGGTTTCCTGCATCATACAGTCCTTCCGTAAATATGAAATTCCTTTCGTTAATATACAATTCTTATCGCAAATATGCAATTCCTATCGCGAATATTTAGCCTGTATAGCAAATATGTAATTCCTAAAGCAAGCAAGCATGCATGCATGCTATGTGCGTTACGCAACGAATCATCTAACCATCGACTTGATTTTGGTCGCGAGCAGTTCCAGCAAAATTACCGACGCGACGACGATAATTGTCGGCAAAGTCCTGACAAAAGTGACAAAATTTTTTTTAATAATAATCGCTGCGATGGGATGGGCTATATTTTTGGCGCAAAACAAAGCCCCTACAAAGCCAAGGATTTTTTTGCGAACATGGATTTTGGCTTTGGGGCCTTGGGGCCTTTTTTATGGGCACTGCCATTTGTTCAACCGACATTTGTAATCAGCTCGCCTTCGTTCGATTGATAGATTTCGTGGATTTTGGCTCTGCTCAACTGATCGGGCGGGCCGTCATATACAATTTGCCCGCCGGTTATGCCAATTATCCTCTTTGCATATTTCAAGGCTACGTCCACTTGATGCAGATTGCATATACAGGTGAGTTTCATCGTTTTGTTGATATCGCTTAAATGATCCATGATGACCTTGGACGAACTTGGGTCAAGGGATGCGATGGGCTCGTCGCACAAAATAAGCCGGGGCTCCTGCATGAGCGAGTGAGCTATGCCGACGCGCTGCTTTTCACCTCCTGACAATTCGTCGCACCGCTTATATGCTTTCTCTGTAAGTCCGAGTTTCGCAAGAATCCCAAAGGCGCTTTCTTTCTCGCTTTCGGTATGATAGCCAACGGCGCCGCCCAATGCGGATTTATGGCCTAATCGCCCGTGTAGCACATTTTTAATGACGCTCACCCATCTTTCACCCATCTTTCCGGTTCTGTAAAACAAAGCGTAAGGCTCTGTTTTACAGAACCTTTGCCTGTATAAATTTAATAATGCACAGTTCTATTTATCGATAGGGGTCATACCATGAATCGTCGGTTCGGACATATCCATAACTGGAAGTCTTTCTATATAGCCCCATAGCGCCCTCGATTTCCGGGTCATAGAATAGAAGAGGGTTGTTTGCCGCTTCTTCCGAGGTGAATAGTTCGGCGATAGCCTCTATTTCTGTTTCGGTTAGCGTATCGCGGTTCACGACGTTCGGGCCGTTAAAAACGGGCGTGGATGCGATAACGACAAATTCGCGCCCGATATATTGATCAAACGGCGCGTCCGCCTCCGCCTTGACGGCGTAGACAGACCCCACCTCGTTCTCTGGGCCGGACACGAGTTCGATGTAAGCCTGTAGCTCGATGTCGCAGAATGCGGCGACCTCGGCGTTTCCGTTGAGCAAATTGACTGTAGAGCCTTGGTGGGAGCCGCCAAAGTATACCTCGTTGAAGAACATATTGCGCCCGCCCTCAATCAAATCATCTTCCGTCAGGTTGTCGTCCTCGAAGTGCGAAATGATCGATGACGTGGGGACCCTGAATCCCGATGTGGAACTGTTGGAAACAAAGGACATGCTTTTGCCCCTTATATTGTCGATGGAAAATTCATCTCCGGTTTTGTACTCATCGGCGTTTTCAACCGGCACGCATAGCCAGGCGAAATATTTGGCGCCGTCCAGCCCCCAGTCTGCGTCGCTGTTGACAAACAGGACGTCAACCGCAGGGTTCCTGTTCCTTGCTTCTATGTAGCCGACCGCGCCCATCGCCATAGCAATGTCCGCAGAGCCGCTTGCGATGGCTTCGATAGCAATCGTATAATCCGTCGTCAGCCTTTCCTCCGCCTTCCTGCCCGTAGCCTGTTCAATAAGCCTGTTGACTTCCTCGCGGATTTCCGCATGGGTGTTTGACGATTCGTTTGGATACCAAACGACGGTGATGAGCCCGGTATTCGCGGCGGGCGCCGGGTCGGCGCTTGTAGTTGTGTGCGCTGCGCTTGTGCTGGTGGTTGTAGTGGGGGCTGCGCTGGTGGTTGTGGTCGTGGCGGGCGCCGCGCTTGCGGTAGTGGTTGTTTCAGGCACCGCGCTTGTGGTAGTAGTTGAAGCCTCTGTGTTGCTTACTGTAGTGTTGGCGCTTTGCGCGCTTGAGGCGCCTTGCGTGTTCGCATTCGCCGCGCGGGCGCTGTTGCTCGGCAAATTAGAGCCGCAAGCAGTTATGCCAACCGCCATAATAATCGTAAGCAGGATTGCCGTGATTTCTTTCATGTGCCTTCGTATAAATTTTATCCTTATCCTTTTTTTAATTTGACAGCATATTCAAAGTCGCACTATCCTATCCATTATGGAATCACAATATTGAGCCTACTTGCACCGAAAGGTAAATTTTATGTATGAATTGTGTAAGATTTCGAATCCTTATTTATCACATATTTTTCACACATTTTTTTTGTATCGTTGCGTAGACGCCTTTTATAACAAGCCAGATATTTAAGTTAACCGGCTGTTATAGTAAGCCAGCTTATTAAGCAAATCGGCTGTAATAACAAATTGACTGTTGTGGCTAATTGTTTTAGCTAATCAAAAACATAGGGGGCAGGGAGGCAGTACATGCCGCGAAAGATATATATGGTTGAGGACGAGCGGAGCCTCAATGTGCTATTGGAAAAGTACCTGCAAAAGGAAGGGTACGACGTGACCTCTTTTTTTGACGGGAAATCGGCGCTCGACAAAATAAAGGACATGCCGGACCTATGGATACTGGATATTATGCTGCCCGACATAGACGGGTACGAGCTGATTGAGCGGATCAAGGGGCACAGCAAAAACACCCCCGTCATATTCATGTCCGCGCGAAACGAGGAACTGGACCGCGTGGTGGGGCTGGAGCTAGGCAGCGACGACTATCTGTCGAAGCCGTTTCTCCCAAGGGAGCTCGTTATTCGCGTGAACAAGCTGATGGAGAGGATTTACGGCGGGGGCCAGGGCATGGACGAGAGCTACCACCTTGACGGCTATGTGGTCAGTAAGAACCAGAGGACGGTGCGCTGCAACGGTGCGGAAATAGCGCTCACGAAGTTCGAGTTTGAGCTGCTCATATATTTGGCGGGCAACAAAAACATCGTATTGTCCAGGGAACAAATTTTGGAAAACGTGTGGGGCTACGACTATTTCGGATCCGACAGAGTGGTCGACGACACCATCAGGCGCCTGCGCAAAAAAATGGAGTTCGTCACCATAGACACCGTGTACGGCTATGGCTACAAATTGGCGGTGAAGCAGTGACGCTATTCAGGTTCAAGTCGCTGACGATGCGTATATGGGCGACGTTTACAGCCGTCATATTGATCATTACGCTGTGCCTGACCATCATATATCTTTATTTTTTCAGGTACATGGATACAAGGGCGAAGACGCAGGATCTAATGGACGTGCATTCATATATAATGTACAGCAGCTTTGACGAAACAATGCGGTTTGATTTGTTTAGGAGCCTACGCGGCGCCTCGCATTTTACTTACTCGAACGGGAACATATACGATATCGCAAGGCCGCCCATGGGCGGGCAGCCCGGGCAACCCGACGGGCAGCCTGGGCGCGCCCCGCCGCCAAACATAACCGGCGGCGCCAGCAGCCCAGCCGCGCCTTTCGACGGCGCCGCCGTCAGGAACTGGATTGCCGGTTTCGCAGCCGGTGGCATGGCTGAAACGCCGTTCCACAAAAAATTCCATGGCATGAATTTTATTTTCGTTATCAGCGCATTGGACGAAGGCGCCTATTTCATTTCATACATGCCCAACGACTACGACGACAATACTATGTACTATATGCTGCTGATCAGCGGCCTGTTTATCATTGTCGGTTTTGTGGCCGCCAGGATCATAGCGAACTATATATCGAAACCGCTTTCTCGGCTCGAGGACTTCACGAAGAGGATAGCGGCCAAGGACTGGGGCGAACCTATAGTCATAAATAATGAAGATGAAATCAGCCGCCTCGCTGCCTCGATGAACAAGATGCAGGATGCGCTGAAGCGGGCGGACGAAGACGAAAAAATGTTCCTGCAGAGCATCTCGCACGATTTGAAGACCCCCGTCATGGTGATTATGAGCCACGCCGACGCTATAATCGACGGCGTCTATGTAGAAACATTGGACAAGACCGCCGGCATAATAAAAGACGAGGCCATAAGCCTCAACAAGAGGATAAAACAGCTCTTATATCTGAACACGCTCGATTACGCGCTGGGGAATCAGGCGGCGGCGTCGGCCATTGCGCTGGAGGATGTTTTGGCGCGTGTAGTGGAAAGGTTTGAGTTGCTGGGCGGCGGCATTGACTGGGAAGTCGATGTGGAACCCGCTACGATAATGGGCGATGAGGAAAAGTTCGTCGTGGCGATTGAAAACATATTAGACAACGCGCTGCGCTACGCAAAAACGAAAATAACCGTCACGGCTAAAAAAGGACAAAAATCTGTCAGGATTGAGATACATGACGACGGGGGCGGCATAGAGCCTGATAACATCGAAAAAATATTTTTGAGCCTGTACAAGGAAAAAACGGGCAACTTTGGGCTGGGGCTGGCGATAACGAAGAAAATCATCACGTTTTTCGGCGGCAGCGTCTATGCCGTAAACAAAGCGGGCGGCGCCAGTTTTATTGTCGAGTACCCGTTGCCATGAGCCTGGCTTATGCCTGTACCTGCTCCTGCGCATGAGCCCGCGCCCAAATCCGCTCCCACGCCCACGCCCACGTCCGCGCATCTGCTCGCGCCCACGCCCGCGCCCACGCCCCCCATATCACACGAAAATCACATATTGTCTTGAAAATTCTGCGGCATTATATAGATATATTGTATTATAACGAACAGGCGAGGGGTTGAGCGCATTGGCAATCGAGGTCATGAAGCGGTATGAAAATAAATATATGGCAAACAGCTATACGTACATGAGGCTACAGAACAGGATATCGCAGGTCGCCGATCTGGACGAGTACTGCAAGCTTCACGGCTTTTATACCATATCGAACCTGTATTGCGACACAGATGATGATGATTTGATCCGGGCGTCAATCGCAAAGCCGCAGTACAAAGAAAAACTCAGACTCCGGGCATACGGCGTCCCGGCTGGCAATGACATGGTTTTTTTAGAGATAAAGAAAAAATACAATGACGTCACCAACAAGAG
>Ga0099364_10003490_pt1 | contig 24389 bp, 18 predicted proteins | sample TergutTh196P3_FD_73070 | JGI IMG/M metagenome (GOLD analysis project Ga0099364, IMG submission 73070) | Microcerotermes parvus P3 segment gut microbial communities from Pointe-Noire, Republic of the Congo - Th196 P3 | ecosystem: Host-associated > Arthropoda: Insects > Digestive system > Gut ...
AAACATATCTTATAGGATCCTTTTTGACGAATTACACGGATTGTAGTAGCACTATTTATTGTAAGATTTGGCGATGGAAATATAAACGCTGTTCCTAACCGTGGATAACCATAAGAATTAGCATCCCAATAATTGGCATCCCAAAATAAAAGAGCGGAATCTTCACACACAGCTACTTCAAAATCAGTAAAAAGTTCTCGCTCATATCTGCCACAAGAGATTATTGATGTACTTATTATCAATACTACAAAAAATGTTTTAAAATATTTATTCATATCAATTAAAAATTAAATGTTAAACTAAGTCCATTACTTGTAAAATTGCATTTAAATTCTGCACTTACTGTTTTTTGTAAATCATTGTGCATCACAACAGAATTTTTTATGTGTTTTTTTCCGTTTATTTTCAATGTTATACCCGGTACTAACATCGCTACGCCTGCCCCCATAAGCACCCATGAAGAGATATAGCCTCCCTTGCCTAATTCACGTTCAAGATAATATGTTCTATTGCCATATTCATTGTAAAAAGCATAATCTACTGACAATTCATTGTCAAGAATAATCAGAGTAAGCCCAGCCGTGAAAGCAAGAGTTCCCAGCGTTATTAAGGCATCTCCGCCTCTGTTTCTTGAAATGCCTTTGTTATACATTTGCAAAGCGTTTGTGTTAGTCATCATTTGAGAAACTTTGCCTTTATTTAACTTTACACCATTACTGTTGAAAACTCTGCTACCTTTTGTCGTAAGCATTCGTTCTTGTTCTAATTGCAATTGCCGCTGAAGTTCTTGCTGTTGTTCTTGTTCCCGTTGTCTGTTTATTTCCACCATTAAATCATCTATTTTTATTTCCAATTTCGCTAATGCTTGTATCGTTTTCGTTTTTTCGGAAGGGTTTAAAACAAGATGTTTTTCGTAACACTCTTTGGCTTTGTTATAATTATTAAGAGATTCTTGGTTGTCTTTGCTAAATTCTCCTATTTTGGTATAAACTATCCCCATATTAAAATAAGCAGGAGCATACAAAGAATCTGTTTCTATTACTTTGAGAAATATATTGAGTAACAGAGTATAATCACTTTCCTGTTTAATATTTTTCATTCGGTCTTGCGCTTTTATCCAATTTTTATACCCTTCTTCCGATAGTTTTGTTTGTTGTGCATAAAGGGCAGACTGTAGCGTTACAAATAAGAACGCAATAACAATTACTTTTTTCATACAATTTACATTTTAAATTATCATTATATATCAATTATATATTTTAATACTAAGTCAATTGGAAGTCTATTTCCTTCTCCTAAACCTAATCCTTCTACAATAGTTTTTGCCGTTTTGGCTACTACAGTTTTATTAATTCCTTTTACATCATATGTTGTTTTCCCTGCAATATAAATAGTGTAAGTAATATTACCATACTCCTTTATCGCTTTTCCAACAAAAACATTTGCTCCACTTGCAAGTGCTTTTTGAAAATCTATTGAATTGTCCCGATTAATATCTTTGGCAATTGAAGCAATAACTTCCGTTGTTGCTTTCATCCCTGTTGCAACTGTAGGGTTTAAAAATACACCTGTCATCCCGCTTATTCCAGCAGAAACTAATACTGTTGCCACTGTAATTGCCAATTCTTTTAATTCGGTTTTTAATTCATTTGTAAAATCTTCAATAACATTTAATACAGGGTCTTTGCCGTATAAATCTTTGAAAAATTGATTATAATCAGCGTGCCATTGGAATAACTCTTCATTTGACATTGTTTTTATCTTTTCCGCATCACTTGCTTTATCCCATCGTTCTTTTGATATATAATCAGAAAAATTCAATCCACTTTTTTCGCCAAGCAGTTTCATTACTTCATATCCATCACTCGCTTGAGAATTATCATAATCATTCATATTATCTATAAGTTCGGCTTCTGTAATAAACCCCAAATCATCTTCCCAATAAGGGTCAAACCCTTGGTCATCCATAAGTTCGAACTCATTTATAAAACCCAAATCATTATTTTCTACATCATCAAACCCATCAAAAGATGCAAAAGTATTTGCAACATCTTCCAAAAATAGTTCTTGTTTAATGCGTTCTTGTTCTTGTTCAAAAAGTTCTTGTTCTTGTCTTTGCAATTCAAGTTGGTACATAATCCGTTGCATTCGCAGTTCATTTTCTATTCGTCTTTCACGTCTCTCAAATAGCCAATTAACAAAGGCTGGAACAAATGTGTCTATTGCTTTATCAATAGTTTTAGTTAATTCTGTTCCCAAATCAGTGCTCTGATATTTACTTGTATTGTAAGTGGAAGTTGACGAAGGTGTTGTTGTTGTTGTTGTTGTTGGACAAGTTTCGCATACACAAGTTGAACACACATAATAGAGGTAACGATTACCATACAAGTGAGTACGATGATTTAGTAACCGCAGTCTCTCTGCTTCACACTCATTTTTTGTTGCAAAATAAGCAGTCCAAGTCTTATTAACAGAAGTAGAACTAGGCCCTGTATCTATCCTTTTTACTGTAAGTTGACATTGTGCATTAGCATTAAATCCAAAACCAATTATGGTTACTAAAATTATCAAAAACTTTCTCATATAGTAATATTTTTGTATTCTTTAAAACACATTGTATTTCGCGCCGAAAAAAAACTATTTTCGCCTTTTTATTTAATAAACAAGAGGGCGGGTGGGTGTTAGGAGGTGTGTGTGTGTGTGTTACACAATTTTTTGAGATAATCAAATAATTATTACACAAAATATTAACAAAATGAGGAATTTTATCAACACTAAAAAAAACACCACTAAGTATTGTCATTTTTAATACGTCCTAAATCAGTGGCGAAAATATATTTTTTTTGAAATAATATTCTGCTTTTAATTCTTAATTCTTAATTCTTAATTTTTAATTGTAAATATTCCCATGTAAATCCTTTTTGCTGGTTTACAATTTCTTCCGGTGTTCCTGTTGCGATAATTTCGCCGCCGAAACGTCCCCCTTCGGGTCCCATATCAATAATATGGTCTGCCATTTTTATTACTTCCATGTTGTGCTCAATTACTAAAACGGTGTTGCCTTTATCCACAAAACGGTTCAGCATTTTCATCAAGATGTTTATATCGTGAAAATGTAACCCTGTGGTAGGTTCATCTAAAATGTAAAAGGTAGTTCCCGTATCTTTTTTTGAAAGTTCTGCGGCTAATTTCACCCGTTGCGCTTCGCCGCCGGAAAGAGTAGTTGAGGGCTGCCCCAAACGGATATATCCCAATCCCACTTCTGTTAACGTTTTCAATTTTTGGGTAATAAAAGGAATACCTTCAAAAAATGGAAGTGCCGTATCAATATCCATTTCCAACACATCGTTGATAGATTTTCCTTTGTATCTTATTTCTAAGGTTTCAGGGTTGTAACGTTTGCCGTTGCACATATCGCAAGTAACATAAACATCAGGCAAAAAGTTCATTTCTATGGCTTTAACGCCTGCACCGCCACACGCTTCGCAACGCCCACCCGAAACATTGAACGAAAAACGACCGGGTTTATACCCCCGAATTTTCGATTCCGGAAGTTGTGCAAAAAGTTGCCGAATATCATCAAAAACACCAATATAGGTGGCAGGATTAGAACGCGGCGTTTTCCCAATAGGTTGTTGATTAATCTCAATCACCTTGTCAATATGTTCTAAACCTGTAATTTCTTCGTAAGGTAGCGGTTTCTTTTCACTCTTATAAATATGTTTATTTAAAATGGGATATAATGTTTCGTTAATCAATGTTGATTTTCCACTTCCGGAAACACCTGTAACACAAATCAGTTTTCCCAATGGAAATTCAACCGTTATGTTTTTCAAATTATTTCCGGAACAATTATATAAAGTGATATAGTTTCCGTTTCCTTCTCTTCTTGTTTGGGGCACCAAAATCTGTTTTTTTCCTGTTAAATAATCGGTGGTTAATGAATCGGATTTCAATATTTCTTCAAAAGTTCCCTGAGCCACAATCTCACCACCGTTTTCTCCGGCAGAAGGTCCAACATCTACAATAAAATCTGCGGCACGCATCATATCTTCGTCGTGTTCCACCACAATAACAGAATTTTCAGCATCGCGCAAATGTTTCAACGATTCTATCAAGCGGTGGTTGTCGCGCTGGTGCAGCCCAATGCTCGGTTCATCTAAAATGTAGAGCACATTTACCAACTGCGAACTAATCTGTGTTGCTAAACGAATGCGCTGCGCCTCGCCCCCTGCCAAAGATTTTGCAGAACGATTAAGAGAAAGATATGAAATTCCTACATCGGTTAAAAATTGAAGTCGCATAGTAATTTCGCGCACAATTTCATAAGCGATAATCTTCTGTTTTTCATCAAAATATTGAAAACAAGATGAAACCCACTGCGACAAATCGGAAATATCCATCATCGCCAAATCGGAAATAGAATGATCGCCAATTTTAAAACACAATGACTCTTTTTTTAATCTCATTCCTTTGCAAGCCGGACATTCTATTTCATTAATAAACTGATTTATCCATTTTTTTATCGAAGCGGGAGCCGAGTCAAAGTCAAAGTTATTCATAAAAGTTACAATCCCTTCAAAATTAACTTTTTGTGGAGAAAGTCCGGTAAAGTCAGATTTTATATAAATCGGTTCGTTTGTACCATATAAAATAATATCCAAAATATCATCGCTTAAATCGGCAATTGGGTCATTTAATGAAAAGTTAAATTTTTCTGCTAACGCATTCATTTGTTTGAACATGGAAGATGGTTTGGCACTTCCCAGCAGCGCAATTCCGCCCTCATTTATGGAACGTTTTCTATCCGGAATAATCTTTTCCATATCCATTTCTGTGATAAATCCCAAACCGTTACATTTTGGGCACGCGCCATAAGGCGAGTTGAAAGAAAAAGTGTTGGGTTCCGGTTCTTGATAAGATATTCCTGAAGTGGGGCAAATCAAGTGCCGGCTCAAGTTTCTTGTTTCTCCGCTTTTAATGTCTAATACCACAATCGTTCCTTTGCCATGTTGTAATCCCAAACGTAAACTGTTCGCTAATCGTTGTGCAGATGATTCTTTTACCTCAAATTGATCAATCACCATATCAATATCGTGAATTTTATATCTATCTAATTGAAGATTAAAAGATAATTGCACAATTTCTCCATCCACGCGGGCTTTGGTAAACCCTTTTTTTCTAATATTTTCAAACCATTCCTTATAATGTCCTTTTCTTCCGCGAATGACCGGTGCAAGAATTGTTATCGTTTTTCCTTTATAGTTATTAGAAATGATTTCCAACAGTTCTCTTTCGTGGTAACTCACCATTTTTTCTCCGGTAACATAAGAGTATGCGGTGGCGCAACGAGCATACAACAAACGCAGAAAATCGTAAATTTCGGTAATGGTTCCCACCGTTGAGCGTGGGTTTTTGTTTACCGTTTTTTGTTCAATGGCAATAACGGGGTTCAATCCTGTAATTTTGTCCACGTCGGGATGTTCCAAATTTCCGATAAATTGACGGGCGTATGCAGAAAAAGTTTCCATATAACGCCGTTGCCCTTCAGCATAAATGGTATCGAATGCCAACGACGATTTTCCGCTGCCGCTCAGTCCGGTAATTACAATGAGTTTATGCTGCGGCAAGGTAAGAGAGATGTTTTTGAGGTTGTTTTCTCTTGCGCCGGTAATGCAGAGGAGGTTTTCGGAAAAGGAGGAGGGATTAGTCAATGTTAATGGTGATAAAGTTATTAAATCAATTTATTTATTCTGCAACGCACCGCACACTTTGACCGGCACTTCGAAAACATATATCTTCGCTCATCATATTACCGCTGTAGTAATAGTGAGCCTCGTAAGCAAAAAAATCCGAACAACTACTGCTCCAATAGCACCCAAGATTACCCACATCGTTAAATCCGTAAACTCCGCCGAAGCGACGACCAGCTGCAGGGAGAAAAAGTCTTTGCCCTCCATCCCCAAAAAAACAACCGGAAACGCCATTTAAAGCAATAAAAGATTGTGAAGTATTAATTAAGCTTTGAAATTCGCTTTTTGTAGGCACACGCCAACCAGCAGGGCATGGATCATTGTCAGTTTTAACGGCACCCCAAAGATTATCGTTTTGTGGAGTCCGCCAATCATCAGGAAAACCAGAGGCGCGTATAAAATCACCATGTGGAGGATTGTCGGTAGTGGATAATGTATAAGTTGTATTACTTGTAGGTTGTTCGTGTCCGTCACCTTTCCGTCCCCATTGGTAATAACCGCCAAAATCTTCGGGATGGTCAACAAACTGCCTATGTGAACCTACGTTTCGAGTTGCCCAGCGTACTCCATTTATGAGTATACCTTCTCCTTTTATTTCTGTTGTAAATTTTTTCACTTCTCCGTAATACATTTTTCGATTTGTTATCGCATACGGACGTGCATAATAATTAGTATTTTCTTCTAATTGGGTCAATGTTACGCTAAAAGCACCGGTTCCTTCACCCATAGAAATTTTTGAATTAACCGTTGTAGGTGTATAATCTTGCGAAGAGAAACAAATCCCCTTGTCTGTTATTGCAACATTGGCTGTAAGCGCAACACTGAAGGTAGCACTACAATAAGAAATATCAGTAGCATCGCCAATGGTAATGGTTACGATTGTTTCTTTTATAGTTGTTTCTTCTTCACTTGTCTCTTCATCGGGGCTACAACTGTAAAAAAAGAACATTACAATTAAACTCATTAATAAAAGAATAGTGTTTTTTTTCATTTGTGTTTTGTTTTAGGTCTGCTCCTTAATGCAGACAAGTTGTGGATTAATATATTTGTATTATTTTTATATAAACTACCCCGATTTTGCTTCGCAAAATCACCCCTTCAAAATTTGAAGGGGATTAATTTTGTACGGGCATAAGATTTTATGCCCCTATCATCTCATCATTCATTCTCTGTTTCACCACTTCAAACATCACAATCCCTGTTGCAACGGAAACATTTAGCGATTCGATAGTGCCTATCATTGGGATTTTTATCGAATCATCGCACTCGCGCAAGTAGTCCCACGCAATTCCTTCGTATTCATTCCCCATGATAATACAAAGCGGTTGGGTTAAATCTTTGTTAAAGTAGTTTTTTTCCGCCCGTTCATAAACTCCAATCACTTCAATTCCAGATTCTTTCAAAAACTTAATCACTTCTACTAAATTTGAGTGTCTGCAAACGGGAAGTCTCAGTAGCGCACCGGCAGAGGTTTTTACGGCATCATCGTTCAGTTGGGCACCCCCTTTCAAAGGCAAAACCATAGCGTTCACTCCGGCGCATTCTGCCGATCGGGCAATAGCACCAATGTTGCGCACATCGGTAATTTTATCCAAAATAACAATAAATGGAGTTTTACCCTCTTCAAAAATAGTGGGCACAATATCGAAAATGCTTTGATACTCAATGGCGGATAAAAAAGCAATCACGCCTTGGTGGTTACCTCGCGTGATTTTATTAATTTTTTCTACCGGCACATATTGAAACGGTATTTTATGATGACGAATTTTGATAAACAGGTCTTTAAACAAGTCGCCTTGCAGCCCTTTTTGTATCAAAACTTTATCAATAGTTTTCTCACTTTCAATCGCTTCCAAAATTGGGCGAAAACCATAAATGGTGTTTCCTTGCATATTATTTTAATTTGTGGCAAAGAAACACCATTTTTTTAAATGTAGTTATTCCTTTCTTGCGGCGGGCATCAAAATGGTACGAATATTTTCATCGTGTTTCATATAAGATGCAGCGTTTTTCAGATCTTCAATCGTTAAAGCATTAATTTTATCTTTATACTCATCAAAAGTAAGAATGGCGGTTCCTTGGTCATAGTAGTTTTTAAACCACGAAATCCAGTTGATGTTTTCTTTCATTCCTGTTTCAAAACTGCGAATCAACTGTTCTTTTGCTTTATCTAAATCTATTTGAGTTGGACCATTTTCAATCACTTCGTCAATAGTGCGCCAAATTTCGGTAGTCATCTCTTCTACCCGTTCCGGTTGGCAACCCAGAGAAATGATCATATCTATCTTTTCTACCGGTATTTTTGTTGGGCTTAAAGAGAATCGTGCGCCATAGGTTCCGCCTAATTTTTCTCGAATATTTTCGGTCATTTTAATATCCATGACATTATTGAGTGCCCTGTTTGCTAAATTATTTTCAGGATTCCATTGATAAGGCATAGAAGTAAAATGTCCCATCAAAGTTTTATCTGCCAAACCAAAATAGATAGTTTTATCAATGACCCCTTTTGCCATTGGGAAGTCTCTATTAATAATCTGCTCTTTTTTACCGCTCGGAATACCCCCAATATATTTCTCAATTAATGGAATAGATTTTTCCATATCAATGTTTCCTACAAAAATAAAGGTAAAATCGGTTGCATTTGCAAAACGTTCTTTATAAATTTTAAACATTTGATCTAAATTCAAGGTTTTTAAAGTTTTCTCTTCCATAAAAATGAGACGTGGATTATTCGGATAACGAACTCTTGCAGAAAATTTACTGTATTGATATTCCGGATTATTTTCATAATTAGCCACTTGTTCTTTCCACTGTTCAATATTTCTTTCAAATACTTCTTTATCTTTTCTTGGGGCTTCAAACAGCATATAAAGATGTTGCAAAAATGTTTCAAAATCTTTGGGGGCAGTTGAACCAAAAATAGTTTCTTCATAAGCACTAATATTTGAATATAGGTAATAGTTTTTACCCATCATAAATTTAGAATAATCTGATGGAGAGTAATTTCCGATACCGCAATCGTTAATCACTGCCGGAGCCCAATTCACATTGGGTAAAACGGTGCTTTCATACAAAGAGGAACCGCCCGGACTGAATGCCGTAAACCTTATTTCATCGTTTTTAAAGTCTGTATTTTTAAGAATTACAGTGGCTCCGTTGCTTAATTGCAACTCTACATAATCAAATTTTTCATTAGGCGTATTTTTGGTAACCTTTCCCGGAGTTGGATTTTTTGCCAAGAAAGGAAGAACATTCACATTGTCAACGTAGGGTTTTGTAGTCATAGTATTAAACTTTTTGATGAGTGCCAACACCTCTTTTTCGGCAGGTACTTTCAATTTGGCTTTTTCAGGCATAGTTAAAACCACAGCAATATTTTCTTCGGTAATGAACGTTTTTGCCATTTCGTTAATTTCATCTAATGTAATATCAAAAAGATACTCTTTCACTATTTCAAAATTAATAGAATCTCCCACCACAGGATTTTTGTATAAGAAACCTCTTGAGTATCTGTAAGTATGACTTACCGAGTTGGTCTTATCAGCTTCTTTTGCCGCTTTTTCCGCATTGGCATAATATTCTGTTTTGGCGCGGTCAAATTCCGTATTCAAAAATCCGTGCTGGTCAATCCGTTTGAGTTCGGTAAGGGTTAGTTCTAACGATGGCAACAGTTTCCCTTCTTTCGAGTCTCCCCAAATTTGAAAAGCATCGTTTTTCTTTGACCAATAGTTTCCATAATATCCATAGGCATAATTAAAAGGATTGGTTTTCTTTTCCGATAATTCGTCAAAACGGGCGTCCATCATATCGGCAATCAAATCGCGAATCATATCGGTTCTATAATCTCCGTAAGTAAGAATTTCAGACTTAGGTTGTTTGAAATCAATTTGAAACTCGGAGCCTGTGGCTTCGGGGTCGGTTAAAATCACAACTATCGGTTCTTTATTATCCAAAATTTGATGATAGGGACGATCTAATGGAGTGGAGGGTTTGTCGTTTATCGTAAAGAAGTCTTTCACTTGTTTTTCCATCTCTTTCCCATCAAAATCACCTACTACAATAATTGCCATATTGTCGGGACGATACCATCTTTTATAGTAATCTCTAATAGATGAATAGGGGAAATTTTGCAAATTTTCCAACGTGCCGATTACATTTCTTTCCGCATATTTTGAACCCTTAAAAAGAATGGGCATCATTTTTTCAAACATACGCTCATCTGCACTTTGATATAAACGCCACTCTTCAATAATCACACCGCGTTCTTTATCAATCTCTTCTTCGGTCATCAGCATATTAAACGCCCAGCCGTCAAGGATTTTTAATCCCATATCAAACAATGTTTTATCATCGGTAGGAAGAACTACGAAATACTGCGTTGCTTCAAAGCCTGTGTTGGCGTTCAGGTCTCGCCCAAAAATAACCCCTTTCTTTTCCAAGTCGCTCACTAATGTATTGCCCGGAAACTGTTTGGTTCCGTTAAAACCCATGTGTTCGGTAAAGTGTGCCAACCCAAGTTGGTCATCGCGTTCAATTACTGAGCCGGCGTCCACCGACAAGAAAAATACGGCGCGGTTTTCCGGTTTTTTGTTTTCACGAATGTAGTAAGATAAACCATTATCTAACTTACCTGTAATAATTTTCGGATCCATCGGAAGCGGATCATTCAGATTGGGCTTTTGCGCAAAAGCCGTAAAAATTACCATGCTCAAAAGCAGGGTAAAGAGAAGTTTAAAATGTTTTTGCATAATGAAATAATTTATTATTTTGAAGTTGCGAATAAACATAAAATTCTCTGAATATCACATTGACAAAAAAAAATTAAATTACTTTCTTGTTAGTCAAAAAATTTATGTTTTTTTGCAGTTGAATTGCAAATTTTCATAAAATTAATTTAAAATGTTTAAAAATAGAACTTTAGAAACAGTGGTTAAGAGAGCCGACAGTAACTTCAAAGCATTGTTACTTACCGGTACACGACAAGTTGGAAAAACAACACTTTTGAAAACATTAGTTAGTGATAACAGAACTTACATCACATTGGACGATGTTTTATCATTAAAATTAGCAAAAGAAGATCCGTATTTATTTTTTCAAACTTATAAACTACCCTTGTTAATTGATGAAATACAATATGCCCCTGAACTTTTTTCCCATATAAAAATGTTAATAGACAAAAGTGGGCAATCGGGCGAAGTGTGGATGACCGGTTCGCAACAATTTTTACTTATGAAAGGTGTTTCGGAAAGTTTGGCAGGTCGTTTGGCTGTATTAGAACTGATGGGCTTTTCGATATACGAACAAGAGGGAAAGGGTAATTTGCAAAAACCATTTCTACCTTCACCCACTCCGCAAAGTTTTTTAAACAGGAAATCACTTTCCGAAACATACCAAATTATTTGGAAAGGGTCTTTTCCTGAAATTACACTGAAAGAGAATGAAATGTGGGCGTTGTATTACAGTTCGTTTGTAAAAACTTATATAGAACGTGATGTTCGGCAATTGTTGAATATCGGAAATGAATTGTCGTTTTATAATTTTTTAAGAACGATTGCAGCAAGAACAGGGCAAGAGTTAAATCTGACCGATATATCCAACTCCATGGATATATCACTCAATACGGTAAAATCATGGCTTTCGGTACTTCAAGCATCGGGTATTGTTTATTTGTTACATCCTTATTATGAAAATATTACAAAAAGACTTACCAAGCGTCCTAAACTTTATTTTTTGGATACAGGTTTGTGTGCATATCTAACAGATTGGAATACGCCGGAAACACTTTCAACGGGTGCTATGAACGGAGCCATTTTTGAGACTTTTGTAGTTTCCGAAATTCTGAAATCGTATAAACATAATGGAATACAACCTTCATTTTATTATTATAGAGATAGCAACAAAGTTGAAATTGATTTGCTGATACTCCAAAATGGCATTATCTATCCAATTGAAATTAAACGTACTGCAACACCTGATCAAAAAATGATAAGACATTTTTCTGTGTTAGAATCTTTTGGAAAACAAATTGGATATGGTTCATTGATATGCCTCATGGATAAAGTTTTACCGCTTACCCGAAATGCCAATGCCATCTCAATTTGGGATATTTGATGAGTAAAAAGAGTATTTCTTTTTTATTTCTTTTTTATCACTTCAATATGTGAAAAAACAGAAAGAATTTTTATCTCACTGATAATCTGCATAAAAAAATTTTCACTTTTTTTCCGAAAACGGATTTTTGCGTTGTATATTTGCCGCGAATTACTACTATTAACTAATCCTTACTGCCATGTCTCGTAAACTACTCATTGGTTGGTGTTTGATGCCACTTCTTACTCTTTTTTCAGGTACCGCTTTTGCGCAAAATGAACAAGTTTCTGTTTCCGACTACTATCTGTTTTTTAGTCGGGAACAAAACTTTTCATTACATCCGTTTCTTCCGTGCAATAGTGTTTCTCTATTTTCACAAAATCAATTTCTAATAAAGGAATTGTGCACCGCAGGAGTGTCCGCTAATTACAATAATAAGGGCAATAGTGTGGTTGCCAAAATCTCTCATTTTGGATACTCCAAGTATGGAATCTTAACTGTTTCAACCGGATACACTCGTTCTTTTGCCCATCGTGTTTCGTTTGGGTTACAAGTACATTATATTGTGCATCACGCAGAAAATTATCCGCAAACACACTCTTTCACTTTCGATATATCGTTGTACGGCAAGATTTCTCAAAAGGTGGGGCTTGGCGTATCGGCTTATAATCCTGCAAATTTGAAATATGGAGTAGTGGGAAAAGAGAGAATTCCTATGTTGTATTTGTTCATGTTAGATTATAAAATTAATGATAAAGTGTTGTTGGCAATTTCTGCCTCCAAGCAACTGCCCGGCTTTTTCGATGTGGTGGGTACTATCTGTTTTAAAGATAAAAGTTATGGATTTATTACGGATATATCTTTCAAAAAAGCGGGAGTGCAATTTTCTTTTTGGACGAAGAAGTTTCAGTTTGATGTTGGGGGGAGTTTTGATTATAGGTTAGGGTTTTCGCCGGCGGTGGGAGTGAGTTATTGTTTTTAGATTTTTTTTAGCACGCAGATGACGCAGATTAGAAAGATTTACGCAGAAAAATAATACTGTAAGTTTAGAATAATATAATTAATATAATAAAAAAATATGAATAGTTATAAACATAAAGAATTAACAGATAAAATTATAGAGGCTTTTTTTGTGTCTATAATAAATTAGGATTTGGTTTTTTGGAAAACGTTTATCAAAATGCACTTTATTTTGAGTTGGTAAAGAGAGGATATAAAGTTGAGGCACAATTGGAATGAAACCGGAAATTAGAAGAAAAGCATTTGATAATGACAGAAAAAACATATTAATAGAAGATAATCTGCAAAAATCCTGATAATCTGCGTCATCTGCGTGCTAAAAAAACAAAATAAACTATATGAAAAAACTCCTCTTCCTCTTCTTCCTCCTCCTTCCCCTCTCTATCCACGCCCAGATAGACACAAATTTTATTCATATCAATTTTGAAGATAACTTTTTAGAAGAAATTGAAAACATTGACTTTGAAGATGAAAACGACTTTATGGAAGAACTCGCCGATTTCTACGACAGCCAAGAAAAAATCAATATCAACGATTTGACTACTGAGACTGCTTTTTCATTTCTAAAAATGTCTGATTATCAATATTACCATCTTCAAAAATATATTTCTGAAAACGGCTTTTTGGTTTCTGTTTATGAATTGGCTGCTGTGGAAGGGTTTACAGTTGAATATGTGCAACAAATTGAACCATACATTATAACGGAAATACCGAATAAAGAGAGTAAAATATCCTTTAAATCTTTATTTAAAAGACCCAAACACAAACTGTTAATTCGTTATGCACAAACATTGGAACACAAAGTTGGTTATGATAAAGAGAGAAATACTTTTTATGTGGGAACTCCGCAACAATACGTTTTTCGGTACAATTTTACTGCAAGTGAACATATTACATTAGGATTTGCAGGCAAAAAAAATGCAGGTGAACAGTTTTTTAAAGAATCTCAAAAACAGGGATTTGGGGTTTATTCTTTTCATTTACAGGTAAAAAAAATCGGCATTTTGCAATCGGTAATTTTGGGAGATTATCGGTTGCATTTTGGGCAAGGATTAATCATGGGCAGCGGATTTTTGAATGGCAGTTCCGGAGAAATTAGAAAAACCGGCTCGGTGCAACGTCCCGTTACCGCCATGAGTCAAAGTAATTTTTTAAGAGGAGCCGCAGTTCAGTTAGGAAACTACAAATTCAGCGGTACCATTTTTTACGGATACCGTTTTTTTGACGGCAATGTGGTTGAAGTAGAGGATGATACTTTTGCTTTTGATGGTTCAATTACCAATACGGGATTACACCGCACAGAAACAGAACTGAATAAACGTAACGCTTTGTTTAATAGTGTGTATGGCGCACATTTTCAAACAAATTTCAAAACTTTTAAAATCGGCGCACAAATCTTGCGCAATGAATTTTCTTTACCGGTATTGTCTTCAGAACGCCCCTACCAATATTTCGATTTTTCAGGAAACGGATTGTGCAATGCAAGTATTGATTATCAAGTATTAATAAAACATCATATTCTTTTTGGGGAGGTGGCGGCAAGCAGCACAAATGGTTTCGCATTTCTACAAGGATTTATTTTCAAAGTAGATCCTCGTATGAAACTGTCGTTTTTATTAAGGCATTTCAGTAAAAACTATGCTGCATTTGATGGAAAACCCTATTCTAAAAACAGTAAACTGAATAATGAAACGGGATTACTTCTCACTTCTGAAATTATTCTAACCAAAAAAATAAATATGGTGACACTTTTTGACATCTATCAATTTCAGTGGTTACGATATTTGATGGATAAACCAATGCCACACTTTGATGCTTCTTTGAGGTTTGATATTGCTGTGGCGCGAAATTGTGCGCTGCTCATTCGTTACAACTACAAAACACAGAACAAAAATTTTAGAGAAGAACAACCCTACAATCAAATTTTGGAAACACAGCAACATCGTTTGCGGGTACTGTTATCTTATAGTTTCTTACAATTCTTACAGTTCAAATCTGAGGTGAGTGGCGTTTTTAATAGAAATACCCATAAAAAAGAAAACCTATTTGGATTGCTTGCCTATCAAGATGTTGGAGTAAATATTGAGAAAATAAACTTAGATTTAAAGTGTAGATTAGCATTATTTGACACCGACACTTACGATGAACGGTTGTATGCGTATGAAAATGATCTCGCCTACACATTTACCATAAACAGTTATTATTACAGAGGTTGTAAGGGGTATTTTATACTGAAATGGAAATGTAAATGGTTTGATATTCAAGGAAAAATATCACGATTGTTATATTATAACAAAAATCAAATCGGCAGCGGATTAGAATTGATAGATGCACCGCACAAAACAGAAGTAAAAGTGCAGATGGTATTAAAACTTTAAAAGATTTTTCTAAAAAAGGGCTGCCCATTTCTGCCGTGTTGAATAGGTTCTTTATAGGGAATTGTAATGATTTTTCCCGAAAAATTATTTTTTTTGTTTATGTATTAAAGAGAATTTTATGTTTATTCGCGCCCAAATTTTTAAAATATGAGCGAAGATATTTTTCAAGGTTATAAAGGCGAAGCGTTAGAATTGTTAAAAAAGTACAACGTGCGTGTTTGGGGCACAGCAGAAGTGAAAACCACACGCGGCGATTTTTCCGGAACTGTTTTACCAAGAGCAGAATTTGACGATGACAAACATATTGTAATGAAAGTAGTTACCGGTTATAATATTGGTATTGATACCGATACAATTACCGATATGAAAGAAACCGGCTATAAAAAAGCCAACTACAAAATTCCAGAAAAAGAGTTTCCTAAAACACCCGGCCTTCCTCAAGTAAAACTTTTGGGCACCGGCGGAACGATTGCTTCTCGCTTAGACTACAGAACAGGTGCGGTTATTCCGGCATTTTCTCCCGGAGAGTTGTACGGTGCAGTTCCGGAATTAGCAAGTATCTGTAACTTGGAAACCGAAAAGATTTTTGCAGTTTTTTCTGAAAATATGGGTCCGAAACAATATGTGGCACTTGCCAAAAAAATTGGCGAAGAGATTGAAAAAGGAGCGGATGGTATTGTCATCGGACATGGAACCGACACCCTGCACCACACCGGCGCAGCGTTGACTTATATGTGCCAAAATCTTCCGGTTCCGGTAGTTTTAGTAGGTTCGCAACGCTCTTCCGACCGCCCCAGTTCCGATGCCGCACTAAACTTGATGCACGCTATGACTGCCGCAGGTCACGGAAATATTGCAGAAGTGTTGGTGTGTATGTTTGGTCCCACATCAGACGAGTACGGATTTTTGCACAAAGGCACCCGCGTGCGCAAAATGCACTCCTCCTACCGCTCTACTTTCAGAACCATTGGAGATACGCCGGTGGCGAAAATTACCAGAAAAGGCGTAATACCCATTCACCCAACTTACAATACCAGAAGAAACGATAGAAACGTAAAGATTACACCTACTTTCGATGACCGAGTGGCAATGCTCTATTACTATCCGGGTATGAAACCCGATATGTTGGATGCCATTACCAACAACGGCTACAAGGGGGTAGTGTGGATTGGAACCGGTTTAGGACATGTGAACAAAGAGATGTACCCCGCCATTGAACGCGCCCACGCTGCCGGAGTACATCAATATATGACCGTACAAACCATTTGGGGATATGTGCACATGTTTGTATATGATACCGGAAGAGATATGATGAAAAAAGGGATAATTCCCTGTGGAAATATGCTTCCTGAGGTATGTTACATTAAATTAGGATGGGCGTTGGGACAAACCCACGATTTTGAAGAAGTAAAAAAACTGATGCTTACCCCAATAAACGATGATATTACGGATCGCGAACCCTATAACGGATACTTGGTGTATCAGGGAGGAACGCCGGAAGTGGAAGAGTTTGTGAGGAAAGTAAGAAAATAATGATTTTGCCCGAATGGCGGAATTGGTAGACGCGCTACATTCAGGGTGTAGTAACCGCACGGTTGTGCAAGTTCGAGTCTTGTTTCGGGCACCAAAAAAACGCTAACAGTATGAATTTAGATGGTTAGCGTTTTTTACTTTCTATTTTTTTCTATTTTTGCCGCTCATTAAAATAAATATGTATATGAATCCTGATGAATTATTAGAAAATGTTGAAACAGAAACCATTCAACCAGAACCCAAAAAAGAATCTAAACTTTGTTCTTTAACGCAGAATAAATGGTGTAACTGCATCTCTTTTTGTGTGTTATTTGCTGCTGTAATCGTTCTTTATGTGTTGCACTTTGTAACCCCAAAACCACAGATTTATGTTCCGAAAACAGTTACCGCCGAGCCCGGTAGCGGCGAAATTGTATTTGTGAATTTAGATACGATTAATGAGAAATATGAATTGATAAAAATCTTAACCGGAGATATCGAATCGGAAATGAAAAAACAAGAGGCTATTTTTACCAATAAAGAAAAAGCATTTGAAAGAAAATATACTCAGTTTCAAGAAAATATAAATTCGGGGGTGCTTACACAAGTGCAAATGGAATATGCACAACAACAACTGATGGAAGAATATCAACAATTAGAGAATGAAAAAGACAGGGTGTTCAATAATTTACAAGCACGTCAAGGTGCCGCAATTCTTCAAATGTACGATTCCTTACAAGCCGCTGTGAAACGCATTAACATTGAAAGAAACGCCTCTTTTGTAGTGAGTTATCAATATCAAAGTCCGTTTTTATTGCAAGCAGACCCTACCAAAGATATTACCGATCATGTTCTCTTTGAACTTAACCGTTCTTATAAAAAATAATATACTTTCGCGCCCTCAAATTTTAACCCATTAGAATTGTATGAAAAAAGAAAAATTAGACGTAAAAAAAGAACAGGAATCAAAAACCCATGAAGGTTTTGTAGCAAATGTTTTTAAGTTTTTTAACGAATACAACAAAATTATTTATGGAGTAACCATCGGATTATTACTCCTTGTTTGTGCGCTTTTGGCATTCAATAAATTTTATTTATTTCCGCAATCAGAAAAAGCATCTGTATTGATGACCGCTCCTATTGAGGCAATGATGAAACCCGATACTTTGTCGTGGACTATCGCCTTAGAAGGCGATGACGAAAATGAAGGTTTTTTAACTATCGCTTCCTCATTTAAACTTACAAAAACCGCAAACACTGCCAACTATTTTGCAGGATTGTGCTACTTAAAACTCAATGATAAAGAAGAGGCGTTGAGATACTTTTTGAAATTTGGGCACAAAGATGATATTTACTGGTATGCCGCCCAAGCATTAATTAGCGATATTTATGACGACCAAGGAGATATTAAAAAAGCAATCAAATATTGCAAAAAAGCAGCCGAAAGTAAAGACCCGTACTTAGCACCCGTAAATCTGTTTAAATTAGGACAACTTTACGAAAGAGAAGAAAATTGGAAAAATGCAGTTTTAGCATACCAAACTATTAAAGATAAGTTTTATGCTGAATATCAAAAAATGAATACGGATAAGTATTTGGAGAGAGCACTTATTAACCAAAATAAATAATGAAAAAAAACAACCTTTCCCAACACAACAGCGTTCCCACTTTAAAAAATAAGGATGTTAAGATTGGAATTGTTGTAAGTGAATGGAATGAGAATATTACCAACGCACTCAAAGAGGGTGCGTTGACTTTTTTAGAAGAATCGGGAATTACAAAAAATCAGATTGTTGTAAAAGATGTGCCGGGAAGTTTTGAACTGCCTTCCGCTGCTGCTATGCTGCTGGATGCCGATGATATGATTAACGCTGTAATCTGTTTGGGTTGTGTTATTCAGGGAGAAACACGTCATTTTGAGTTTATTTCGCAAGCCGTAGCCAATGGAATTATGCGTGTTTCGTTAGATTACGGTGTACCTGTAATTTTTGGTGTGCTTACTTGCGACACGATGGAACAGGCACAAGAACGCGCCGGCGGAAAATATGGCAACAAAGGGGTTGAGGCTGCCTACTCCTGCTTGAAAATGTTAGTGATGTAATGAGAGTAATGAGTAATGTTTTATAACTCCTAATAACTTCTATAACTCCTTTAACTCCTTTTAATTTTTAATTTTCAATTTTCAATTTTCAATTTAATATGCGCGTTGTATTCTTTGGCACTCCCGATTTCGCTGTGGCAACATTAAATGCCATCTATCACTCTGACCACGAGATTGTTGGTGTGGTAACAACTCCCGATAAACCCGCAGGAAGAGGTTTGAAAATCCATTCTTCAGAAGTAAAAGAGTATGCGTTAGAAAAAGAGATTCCCATTTTACAGCCTGTAAAGTTGAAAGATGAAGATTTTTTAGATTTTTTACAAAAGTGGAATGCAGATGTTTTTGTAGTGGTTGCTTTTCGGATGTTGCCCAAAGAGGTTTATGCCATGCCCAAACAGGGTACTTTCAACGTTCACGCCTCTTTGTTGCCGCAATATCGTGGAGCAGCACCCATTCATTGGGCTATTATAAACGGAGAAACAAAAACCGGAATTACTACTTTTTTCCTTAATAATGAAATAGATTGCGGAGATATTATTTTACAAAAAGAGATAGATATTTTACCCGATGAAACTACCGGTGAACTGTACGGTAGAATGAAAATTTTAGGTGCACAATTAGCGATAGAAACTTTAAATAATATCCAATTCGGTAACTTTAATCATTTACCGCAATCCATAGAACGGAATACAGTTCTTAAACCAGCCCCAAAAATTAGAAAAGAAGACACATATATTGAATGGAACCGCCCTGCCAAAGATATTATTAACAAAATTAGAGGGCTTTCTCCTTATCCGGGTGCGGTTACTTTTTTAAAAAATAATAAAAAAGATATTGTTACCGTAAAAATTTTTGAAGCCACTGTTACCCCTGAAAAATCAAATGAAAAAATGGGGATAATTCAGACAAATAACAAGAGTTTTTTGAAAATTTCTTCCATAGATTTCTACATTTCTATTACAAATTTACAGTTTGAGGGTAAAAAACGGTTGGATATTAAATCGTTCTTACAAGGAACGGATATTAACAATTACACTATTTTAATTTAATTGTGTAATTATTTTTAATATTTTCTTATATTTATTAACAAAAATATAAATTTATTAACAATCTAATGAATAGGGTTGTTTCCATAAAATGATTGGAAAAAAATTTTAGATTTGCACAGTTTTTAAATTTAATCAAATTATCCATTAAAAAAAAGTTATTATGAACAAAGCAGAACTAATTACTTGTATGGCAGAATGTGCCGACATGACCAAAGTAAGCGCAAAAGCAGCCTTAGAAGCATTCATTTGCGCAACTTCCGAAGCCCTTGCAAAAGGCGACAAATTATCTCTTATTGGATTTGGTACTTTTTCAATAGTAAACCGTCCGGCAAGAAAAGGTAGAAACCCCAGAACTAAAAAAGAGATTATGATTCCTGCAAAAAAAGTTGTTAAATTTAAAGCAGGTGCTGAACTCGCTGCAAAAGTTTAACAATTAGAGATTAAGCTTTCTCATAGTAAAGCGAAGATTAATAAAAAAATTTTCACGTAATAGGGTGTTAAGTTTATACTTAATGCCCTATTATCCTATATAACTTTCCCGGCAACGCCTCAATAACTCCGTTCAGTTCTAATCCCAGCAAAACAGATGCCAACTTTGATGGCGTGAGCGTGTTGATTTGTGAGATAAGTTCATCAATATGAATTTCTTTAACATTTTGAATCATAGAAACAACCATCTCTTCTTCTTCATTCAATGTGTGAAATAATAGAGGTTGAATGGTAGTTGGTTTTTCTTGATCCCACCCCATCATTTCAATAATATCTTCGCCGGAAGTAACCAATGCAGCGAGGTTTTGTCGTATCAGTTCGTGGCAGCCTTCGTGCGAAATCTCAAAAACAGAGCCAGGAATGGCAAAAACATCCCGATGATACGAGTGTGCAATGCACGCCGTAATGATACTGCCCCCACGTTTGCCGGTTTCTACTACCAACAGCGCATCAGCCATTCCGGCAATAATTCGGTTGCGTTTCGGAAAGTTCTGTCGGTCGGGCTGGGTATAGTATGAAAACTCCGATACTAATGTACTTCCGCAATCGGTCATTTTTTTTGCTAATTTTTTGTTAGAAGAAGGATAGATATTTCCAAATCCGGTGCCCATAACCCCAACGGTATGCAAATGGCAATCTAAGGCTGTTTCGTGGGCAAAAGTATCAATCCCCATTGCCAAACCGCTGATTATGGAAATATTGTGCATAGATAAATCGGAAAGCACGCGCCGCACCATATCTTTTCCATAAGGAGTTGCGTTGCGAGTACCCACAACCGCCAATGTTTTATCCAAATTAAAATCATTACTTCCTTTATAATAAAACATATACGGAGCATCGTTGCAACGCAGCAAACGTTGCGGATAATCTGAATCAGAAAAAAAACAAATCTTAAGATTGTGTTTTTCAATTAATTCTAATTCGGTTTCAACTGCCTTATATATTTCATTCGTCAAAACAGGTGTTTCTGGAAATGAGCGCGTGGTTTTATATTTTTTTCGTATGGAAGGAAACTCTTGAAAAAGAACAGTAGCGTTTCCTGAAAAATGTAACAGTTTTTTAATTACAGAGTTACCATATCCTTTTTGATACGATAATGCAAGTTTGTAAAAGAGTTCGTTGAGCATTTTGATAGTTTTTAACAAGGTTGCAAATATAATTAATATTGAAAGAAAAGTCAACCCTTTTATAAAATTTCTATTTTTGCCCAAATTATTAGTTTGAAAAGAACCTTAATTTCTTTCTTATTATTCTTTCTCATTGCTTCATCGTTAGGAGTGGGCATTTATTTTTTTTTATACGCGCATTTTCCCGTTCAAAAAAATGAAAAGGAAACAAGTATAATTATTCCTCAAATAGATTCGGATGATGAGGGAGATATGATACGCACACTTTTGTTGTTTCACGCATCGGATTATTTTGTGTATAAGGGAATTCCCATTGGTTTTCAATATACTTTACTTAGAGAATTAGAAAAAAAATTGGGCAGAAATATGGAAATCAAAATTGAAACCAATATTACAAATATGAAAAAAGAGATGAGTAAAAATGATTATGACATAGTTGTAATGGATTTTAATTTTTATGGATTTTTACCTCCTAATTTTCAACTTTCAGTGCCACATTCTTATTCATATCCCGTATTAGTTTCTAATAAAATCGCTGATACTGTTGAAAATACGCCGATATTTGTGTCCAACGATTTTTCGGCAAAAGTTTTTTTTACTGATTTTTCTCCTTTTCATAATCTTACCATTCAACAAATAAAAAATAACAGTACGGAAGAACTTTTTGAAAGAGTAGATAATGGCGACTTAGATTATTTGATATGTGATTATAATCAGGCAATTACACTAATTCCTTTTTATTCTAATGTAATTATTTTAGAAAAGGCAGGTCCTCAATTTGAACGCAGGTGGTTGTTGAAAAAGAAAAATACACAGTTGAATGAAGATATAAATCATTGGTTGTTAGATTTTAAGAAAACGCAGAAATATCGCTGGTTGGTAAGAAAATATTTTTCGCCCGAATCTACATTAGTATCTGCCTCATTTGCAAAAAAAAATGAGAATTGTTTATCTAATTATGATGCCATCATAAAAAAATATGCCCAACAGTATGATTTTGATTGGCGTTTTGTGGCTTCCATAATTTGTCAGGAAACGAAGTTTAATTCAGGATTAACAGGTAAAGGCGGAAGTTTTGGTTTGATGCAAATGATGCCGGTAACGATGGAATATTACGGTGTTTCGGAAAACGATGGCGATGAGGCGCATATTCGTGCTGGGGTGCAGCATCTCTATTCTCTTAGAAATGCGTTTGATGATATTGATAATGAAGAAAAAAACTACTTTGTAGCCGCAGCCTACAATGCGGGGCGCGGACATATTTTCGATGCCAGAAGGTTGTGTACCAAATATGGGGCTAACTTTAAAAAATGGAATGATGTATCTAAATACTTGAAACTAAAATCACAGCGTGAATATGCTACCGATTCTTTGGCAAAATCTGGCTATTTCCCCGGCGCACATACGGTAAAATATGTTCAAGAAGTGATGAACCGTTATGAAGTTTATAAAGCAGCATATCAATAATTTACATATATATTAATGAATATTTAATAGTAAAAAAACTGATGATAAAAAAAATAACACCTAAAAAATATCTCGGACAACATTTTCTAAACGATGAAACAGTTGCGGAAAAAATTGTTCAATCTATTAAATCCCCAAATAGTAACATTTTAGAAATTGGACCCGGTATGGGAGTTTTGACTCAATTTTTATTAAACAGAGAAAATATTAATTTTCAAGTAGTTGAAATTGACACTGAATCAGTAAATTATCTTAAAGAAAAATACCCAAACTTGCAAATTATTTCGGGCGATTTTTTGAAATTAAATCTATCGGATTATTATGATGAAGAACTTACGATTATTGGTAATTTTCCTTACAATATTTCTTCTCAAATTTTATTTAAAGTATTAGAAAACAAAGATATGGTTACAGAGTTGGTGGGGATGTTTCAAAAGGAGGTGGCAGAGCGGGTGGCATCTAAACCGGGTAAAAAAATGTATGGAATTTTGAGTGTATTGTTGCAAGTATATTATGATATTGAATATTTATTTACGGTAGATGAAGATTTGTTTACCCCACCGCCACAAGTGAAGTCGGGAGTTATTAGAATGGTTCGTAATCCGGGTAAAAAACTGCGATGTGATGAGGAATTATTTAAGAAAGTGGTAAAAACTGCTTTTAACCAACGCAGAAAAACGTTGCGCAATTCGTTGAAATGGTTTTCCTTTTCACAAGATTTTATAGATGACCCTATATTTTCGCTGCGCCCCGAACAGTTATCCGTGCGACAGTTTGAAGAATTATGCTTGAATCTGTAACGGTGGTTTCTTACAACCTTTTCTTAAAATAATACACCGGAGAATATAAAGAAAGTTTGGCATTATACAGCACAAACGAATCATCGAGACTGTCAAAGAAACCATCCATATTAACATCAGCAGGATGGTAGATTCCAGTCATATTCGACGATTGCGTAGCATAACGGCACATAGTTGCATCTAGATTTTCAACCCACTCATCTCTGTCAAGATCTCCTGCCCACAAACACGATACATCATGAGTCATTACCATCGGAAGATTGGCAGAAGAAGGAGCCTGCAAGGCTTGACCTATTCCGGTAGAAAAGTCGTAACTAAAACTTGAAGTAAATGAAACATCCTGACTCATAACAGAAAGATGGTTACGATGTTTTACTATTATACGTACTTTGTCTAACGGATAGGGGTCAAAAAGGGCTGCCATTCCATTAGTATCTACAACAGTACCATCGGTTTTTAACAAGAGTGCCTGAGATGTCAAGGGAGTGTAGTCGGTATAAATCTCATCCTCATTGGGCGCAAAATCCGTCCAGATTTCTACCAAAATCCAGTCAACAACTTCTCCTGCAACACCATCAACATTATTGATATCCATATAAGTTC
>Ga0099364_10003492_pt1 | contig 24386 bp, 19 predicted proteins | sample TergutTh196P3_FD_73070 | JGI IMG/M metagenome (GOLD analysis project Ga0099364, IMG submission 73070) | Microcerotermes parvus P3 segment gut microbial communities from Pointe-Noire, Republic of the Congo - Th196 P3 | ecosystem: Host-associated > Arthropoda: Insects > Digestive system > Gut ...
GAACTAACCCTGGAGGTCAAGGCGGTATAGCAATCATGCAGTCGGAACTTATGGATAGAATACAGCCGAACAATCTCGACGCGGAACGCGCCGTGCTGGGTTCGGCTATTCTCGACAGGAGTGCGCTTATCGCGGCGCTCGAATGCCTGGAACCGGAGGACTTTTACGATCCCAAGCATACGATGGCTTTCGAACTCCTGAAAAGCATGGCTCGTCGTGACAAGGCCGTAGATACCGTAACTTTCGAGGAGGAGCTGTCAAACAAGAAACTTTGGGAGAGGGTGGGAGGTCCGTCCTTCACCACCATGCTGATAGACGCTGTCACGACGGCGGCTAATATTGAGCATTACTGCGCCATCGTGCGCGAAAAATCTGTCCACAGAGCGTTGATCAGAACCGGCGCCGAGATAATCCGTTCGGGGTACGCTGAGGAAGAGGAAGCTTCGGATGCCGTTGCCGCGGCCGAGAAGAAAATCTTCGAGATAATGCGTCACGGCGCCAGATCATCGGCGAGAGACATAAAAGAGGTGGTCGAGAGCGTATTCTCCCAAATACAGAGAAACAAGCAGGATGGCGCGTCCGGGGTGTCGGTGATGTCGGGATTCACGGATCTCGACAACCTGACCGGGGGTTTTCAGCCCGGCAGCTTTGTGGTAATAGCCGCGCGTCCTTCGGTCGGCAAAACGGCGTTAGCGCTTAATATTGCCACTAATGCCGCAATTTCCGACGGTGTTCCTATCTTGATATTCAGCCTGGAAATGTCGGCGGATCAGGTAGCGTCCAGAATGTTGAGCGCGTTATCGAGAGTCAACGTGAGGGAGCTCGAAAAATCCCGCAAGATCGACAACTCACAGTGGACCGACATAACCGACGCCGCGTCCATACTCTGCAATTCCCCGATATTTATCGACGACAGCTCCACTCTTTCGACGTTTGAACTCAGGGCCAGATGCAGACGCTTCAAAAGCAGATTCATCAACCAAAAGTGCCTTGTCGTGGTAGATTATCTCCAGTTGATGTCGTCCGACACAAAGAGATCGGACAACCGCAATCAGGAGGTTGCGGATATATCCAGAATGCTAAAGGGAGTTGCCCGCGAATTTGAGTTTCCGGTCATCGCGCTCTCCCAGCTTAACCGAAAGGCGGACGAACGCGAGGGAGGAAAACGTACAGGCCGCCCCTCTCTATCGAACTTAAGGGACAGCGGAGCTATTGAACAAGACGCTGACATAGTCGCATTTCTGGACAGGAAGTCATACCAGGATCTTGACTCGACCGACAATACTGCCGAACTCTCGGTGCAGAAGCACAGAAACGGTCCCACTGGACGTGTGAACCTCATGTTTTACAGAGAATTTTCGAGATTTGAGAACCTTGCAAGATTTGGCATGTGATAAACTGTTGTAAGTATTTTTGCAGGGAGGCGTTATCGTGGCTGACAAAATGTGGGATATTCTCAATTTCCTTAAAACCCCGTCGGGTGACAACTCCAAGGATAAGAATGTTAAAAACGTAAAAGCCAGGCTCAATGAAATAAACGCCCAGATAGAGGACGCGATAGAGAATCCGGAACGCGAAGAAGCTCGTCCGCCTCGTGAGAAAACGACGGCGGAGAGAACGTCCGCCCCCGTTCGCGAAACAGTCGCGCCGCTGGAAATCGAAACGAAAACCCCGGCTCCTCAAAAAAAACAAGAGAAAGCGCAAGCGAAAACCAACATTGCGAATAAAGCCGAGCCCGATGAAGCACAGCCTGATAGTTCGTCCGCTGATGACAGGCTGATAGACATACCTGTCATGTCGGTGAGATCAAACCCGTTCCAGCCGCGCAAGGAACTCGGGGAACAGGAGATAATGGAACTGTCTGAGTCCATAAGGGAGTTTGGGGTACTGCAGCCTATCCTCGTAAAACGGGTTGATGGAGGTTACGAGCTGATAGCGGGGGAACGGAGACTCAGGGCGGCTGCTCGCGCGGGGCTTGCGCAAATTCCGGCTGTGCTTATCGAGGCTGCGCCCTTGAACCAGCAATTGATGGCGCTTGTCGAAAATATTCAAAGAAAGAACCTATCGTCGATAGAAGAAGCCATGTCCCTTCAGGATATTCTCGCCAAAACCGGATGGAGCCAGAGTGAATTGTCGCGAAGGATGGGGCGCTCACAGGCGTCAATTGCGAATAAATTGAGGCTGCTAAGGCTTGATCCGGAGGTACAGGAGCTGGTCATCTCCGGAAAACTTGGGGAGCGTCACGCCAGATCGCTCTTGTCGCTCCTGCCGGACGACCAGAGGACGCTCGCGCAAAAAGCGATTGACGAGGAACTTAGCGCGAGAGCACTCGAAGCGCTTGCTGATAATTGGAGCAACAAACCGGTTGCGCCGCGCGCAAGGGTAAGCCGCAGCGTCAATGAAACGCCCGGAGGGAAGCTTCTGGGAGACGTTGCGACGCTGATCAACAGACACAAAAATCATGGACTCGCGGCTGAATGGAAGGTTAAACAGATGAATCAGAGTTCATTGGTGGTTGAGATCACGGTCGACCTCCTGAAAAGTTCCACCGGAGAGGAAGCGCCGGAAACAGAGTCATGAAAGGCTGTAAAGAGAGAATAGAAATCATGACGAACAGCGAAAAACCGGAAACGGTACAGGAGATTCCTGTTATTGACGAGGTTTCTGTCAGTGACAAAAGCATTACTAATGAAGCAATCAGGGAGATTTCTCTCGTTCCAAAGTGGATTTACTACGCGGCATTTTTTATCACGTTCACCATTCCAAATCTGGTATTCTCCGGGCGAAGCTGGTTTGATACGCTGCATATAATGAAGTGGTTCGTCACGATGGTTCCCGTTGCTGTCATTGCAGCCATCGCCGGTTTCAATTTATTTCGTCACGGGGCAAGCCGCGTCAATTTCAAGATGGATCAGTTCGGGATCGCATGGATAGCCATTATTCTGCTTATAACCTTGCAGCCTTTTTTTATCCAGATGACCTCAACAGCCACGTTTGTCAAGGAATTGTTTTTCTTTGCGACGCTTTTCGCGGTTTACGTGCTTTGCTGCAACCAGAAACCTGACGGGAGGTTTTTCAGACTGCTCCTTTGGGGATGCAGCATCAACGCATCTTTGAATATACTTTTCGCCGAGATCATGATACGCGGAATATCACCGGAAATCATGATATATGGTATCAGTGTTAAATTTCCCTTCATAATGGATGTGCCCGGAAATTATATTGGCAATACAGGCCAGCAGGAAATGTTTGGCCTGTGGGTGGCGATGGCAATACTTAACTGCATGTATCTGCACGTGCATTACTCCGAAAAATGGAGGTCCGAAAAAACTTCGGTGTGCATGATGATACTCAATATTTTTTTCATGAGCGTGAACGCCTGCGGGCTGTGGAGAACCACAGCCCGAGGCGGTATTCTCGCGCTGTTCGTGGGTTTTGCCATAATGATCCTCTGTTTCGCCAGAAACAAAGCGTGGAAGGCGGTTGTGCATCTTGCCTCTTTGATTGGGGTAGTGTTGCTATTTTTCGCGTTGTTCATCGTTATCAATCCATTCGGCGGTCCAAACAGAGGAGCAGCGACGGTTCACAAAATCACCGACATGGTGGTGAATACAGGGACGTTCGGGGGAAGGATCGCTATTTGGCGCGTCAGTAATGAAATTTTTCTCAAGCACCCGGTTGCCGGAGTAGGTCTAGGGCATTACAAATGGCATTTTTTGGACGGACAGAGCACGCTCTTTGAAAAGTATCCCGAGCTCATAGATAACCCCGACTACCCATGGCAATACACCTATTGGGCGCATAACGAATTTTTGCAGTGGCTCTGCGAAACGGGGATAATCGGGGCGCTTCTGCTGGGTTTGATGAGTTTGTACTGGTTGATTTCCCTTATACGGACGCTCGCTTCCGGCAGGAAGATCCAACCCGAATCTGTATGGGGCGTGTCTATGCTGTTCTTACTCTTCTTCAATGCGTTGTTCAGCAGGCCGTTCCACAGGATAGAAAACGCCGTATGGATGTCTCTCGCATTTGCCCTGGCGAACAGGTGTATACTGAGCGAAATAGCTGCCTTATCGAAACGGGAGAGTGAATTTGTCTATAGATGCTTCGGCGCGTTCATCGCCTCCGTCGCTGTCTGCGGGCTCTTTTTTCTGGATGGAGGGATAATGGGCGATAAACTCCTGTACAGAGCGCTCCATCCCATTTCCGTCGAATCGAAGCGCGAGAATATAAGCCGTGCCGCTCTCTATCTCATGTCGAGGGAGGACGCGGAGGAGCAGATGGCGAATCTCAACTTATCCATCGGTTTGGAAAATTTAGACGAAGATACGTACATACAAGGTGTTAATGAACTTTTGATGGTGTTCAAGAGGAGACCGAACTCCGAACGGCTTTTCAAGCTTTATGACTGCGCGCGTGAACTCGACAGCGCCGAGCTTGTGATGCATATATTACCGTACCTGCCGCCGGGCAGCGTAACCATCAATTGACAAATGCGAAAAAAAAGAGGTTTCACTCTGCTGGAAATTTTAATCACGCTCGCTATTGCGGCAATCATCATATCGGCGGGGATAACCCCTTTGTTATTCACGTCGCGCATGATCAGGTCCGCCCGCGAGGATTTTTCAAAATCAAACAGGGAGAGAACCGCCGCCAACAGGATTTTCGCGGATATTCGGGGCGCGATATCTATAAATGAAAATAATCCTGTCGCTATCAAACAATACGATCAAATCTCGGTTGGCGCGAACGATTTCCTTATCGTGCGGACGACTGCAATTACAAATACAATTTCGCCGCTCTCCAGCGTGGTGTGGGGTAGGCCGGGCGACGTGTCGGTACGGGACGATTTTAAACCCGGACTCTACAGGTGGGTGTTGCCCAGAGACATCCGGCCCGGCGAGGTTGAAGTGCGGGAATTGAATCCTCTGGACGCGTCGCTCGTTTTGCATGATGTGGAAGAGGTATCCTTCTCGGTACCGCGCGACGGCGAGTGGACGCGCGAATATACGGGAGCCATGCCGCGCGCCCTTCGCGTAACTTTCGCTTACGGCGAAGGCCAGACTGTCTATGAGGAAATTCTCCCGAACTTCTAAAAAGGGATTCATATTTATCACCGTGCTGATGATCTCGACGTTGTTTTTGAGTACGGCGGTCGCTTACTCCATGTTCGCGCGCATGGAGATGAGGCGCGTGGCGAGTGAAGAATTCGCCGTGACCGCGCGGGCGGTGGCTGTCATCGCGAGCCGTGAGGCAAAGAATTGGGTTGCCCAAAAAACCGGCGGCGATTCGAGGCACGACGACCTGTACTCAGGCTTGCCCATCAAACTCAATTACGATGAATACTCGGTTTATGTTACGCTGACGCCGCTTGACGATAAGATTCCCATCAACAATCTTCTGCTCCCAGACGGTATTACATTGAAAAACGAGTATATCTACGCGTGGAATATGGCGTGGAGCAACCTTGGATTCAGGACGCCTCCTCCAGTGCTCGATTTCATCAGTCCCAGTACGGAACCGAGGCCCGAAGGGCATGTGGAGGATTACTACCCCAAAAAACCGTTGAGCGACTTGAGTGAATTGATGCGTCTGCCGGAGATCGACCGGGGCAACCTCTATACCGGGGTAAGCGCCGATCTGGCCATAGACAGCTACTTCACTGTCTACGGCAAAGACAGGATAAATATTAACATGGCCTCTCCCGTCGTGATAAGGATACTCGATCCCGGAATGGGGTCCGACGTCGCGGATGCCATAGCGGCTTACCGCTTGGAAAACGCTATACAGAACGAACACGACCTCGCGAATATAGCCGGTTTTTCGAGCTCAGTCGCGACCAGGCTGAAAAATGTGATAAACTACACGAGCAATTTCTTTTTGCTCGAACTTCTGGTCGAGCGAGGAACAAGCGCGCGTTCTTTCGAGGCAATAATACTTAAAGACGGCGGAAAGACCGAGATAGTAAACTGGAGGGAGTAATTGAACTCCATGCTGGGGAAAAATGAAGGATAAAACCGGGTCGTACAGATTTGTCATCTCAGGTTCAGGTACGGGAAAACTCTCGGGCGGAGTGGTTCTTTTGTATCCATTCAAAAATCTCGCGATACGGGAGTTCACGTACCCTTTTCATGGCACCTCAAAAGTGCGTGACGCGCTAAAAATTCAGTACAGGCCTCTTTTAGGTGAGAGCGCGCAAAAGGTCGGTTTCATTCCATTTTTCACAAAACACGATAAAAAATCCTCGGCGGGATGCCTGTTTATGACCAATGACGAGGAAACTGCCGAGGCGGAAGGGGAAGCGCTGGGCATCTCCGAGGGGTGCGTCGTATGGCCCGCGCCTATGGCCTTCGCCGGAGAGGTCGGACAGGATGGACTTATTGTCTGGACAAATGGCGACTATGTGATGAGCGTATGGATAAAAAACTGGACCCCAGTCCTCTACCGTACCGTTCCCGGCGACGAGGCGGAGGATGAGGCGACTCGCGCCGCACAATTCATTAAAGAAGCCGGTGGGGTTTGCGAGAATATCTTTGTGGTGGATTCGCGTGACGTGAGCATAGATGAACTTCAAGCGCACGGCGCGCGCACGATAAAGCAATGTCCCATGTACGCGGCTCTTGATCTCTCGACGAGAGGAACGAATATTCAGGAGGAACGTGAGAGGTTGTTCGACAGGATATCGAAAACCGCGCGAGCGGCCCTCATCTTGGGGGTGCTGGGTTTGATATGCGCAGGCGGGTTATATGCCTGGCAATCATCAATAGCCCTTGAGGCGAGAGCCGCCACCATGTCTGTTTATGAGACTGCGTTTGGGGATCGGTCGATGCAGCCTGTGGCCTCGGCCTTGACGAAGCTCAGGTCCGCCCATGACCAGGGAGATGCCCCTGCGACGCTTAATGGAACACTGAAGGACATATATTCGGTTTACAACAGGATCCCGAACAATACCGACATACTGATCGAGTCGTTGCGATACGGGTCGGGAGGAGCTGATGTAATCGGCACGGCATCAGGCAATGAAGCAATACAACGATTTCGCGGAATGATGGAAGATCTGGGATACACCGCCAGAACCGACAGCATTCAGACTATTCCGGGCGGAAATATGCGTTTCAACATGAATATATCCCACGGGACGGCGCCTCAATGATAGCCGGTTTTCGCGAAATATTGAGAGACGGCGATTTAAGGAAGCCGGCTTATTTATGGGGGGCGGCGTTGATTGTGTGGATTCTGTTGATTGCGATCATGTTGTCTTCCGACGCCTCACTTAACGTTGTGAGCGCGGATTTGTCCTCGTCCGGCAGGGTTCTCGATTATGCCATGCAGCTCAAGGCGCTGCCCCGTTCCGGGAATGTAGTAACCGAGACTCCTGAAGAACCGCTCAGCACACTGTCCAACATTATTAGCGCGCTGGGTCTTCGGGACAGGATGCAGCAGCTTCAATCCAACCCGTCCGGTATAGTTGTACAACTGGAACGCCTGTACGGCGATGAGCTTGGGGAACTGTTGGGTTCCATCGAAAACAACGGTCTTTCCGTTAAGACCGCCGAAATCAGGGCGCTTCCAAGCGAGGAAGGAAGATTGCTAAGTGCGGTCCTGACAATGGAGGCTGCCAGATGAAGCCTATGAAATACATTGGCCGGGTAATTCTATTTTTTGTTTTTTTTAGTGCGGGGCTTTGGATTTTTGCTCCATGGGATGAGTTGGGGGTAATGGCTTTCGAGGAGGTAAGAGCTGTTGCCGCCAATCACGGATATTACCTTACATGTATGGAGATCCGGCGCGAGGGATTATTCCCTCCGCGTTATCTATTCTATGAAATGGACGCCGAGAGTCCGATGATAAAAGTCACGTTCGAGGAAGCCTCAGTCGGTCTTGAACCACTGCGCAGCATGCTGTCCCTAAAAGCGGCGTTTCGCATGGGATTCACCGACGCTTCCGTGAGATACATACCAAATAACGGTTTTTCAATGGCGCATGGGGAAATGCTGGTCGAGGCGAACGCTGCAAACGTGATACTGAAAAATATCATGATAGACGGAGATTTGAAAATGAGCGGCGGTATGGAACTGGACATCGGGAACAGGGCCATAGTTGAGAGCGACGCTATTATGACTGTTCCGCCGGAGCTGAACATGATACTGAACATGCCGATGATGGGTATGTTTGTGGAAAGCGTAGCTCCGGGAGAATGGAGAATTAAGGCAAATGCAGCGCAATAAAGGTAATTTCGGCTTGATCGTGAATATTTTTATTGTCGCTCTCGCGGTATTCGCGTCATTTTTAATTGCGAGCGCGTCTTGCCCCATTATCGTCGGCCGCGTAATGAAACGCCAGGCGGAGTCCGCTTACGCCGCGTCACAGAGGCAGCCTTCAATATTCTACGCAAGGGGGTCCGGTGAGGCCAGATCTAAGATAGGATTTTCCGCGTTCGGAGTACCGGACGCAAGCCCGCCAAATGACGAGGAGCTTGAAGAACCGAAACCGGCAGGCAACATCGACAACTTCACGCTGATTGGCACTCTGCCGTCAGTCGGAGCTTGGGTGGATACGGGGAGCGCAACGTCGCTGGTGCTGGAGGGCGCGGTTTTGGACGGTTACACTCTTGATCAGGTAGAGCCCTACCATGCCATTTTCTCCCGCGAGTCTGAGAAATACCAGATTTACATGTTATACCTGTCCGATGAGGAAAGAGGCGGCCGAACCGCTCAAACGGAAGCTGTGAATGTGCCGGGAAGAGCCCCCGACGAGTATTTCGACGAATATTTTCCGGATCCGCAGCCGGCTGTGAATGTAGGCGGAATCGTCCAGGCAACGGCGAACGGAGAGGACGGATCAATAGCGCGTGAGATGCTGAATGAACTGCTGATGAATCCTCTTGCCGAGGTTGGGAAGATGAGGCTTGTGCCGTCGGATAACGGAATGATGGTAATGGGTATGAGGTCGGACAGTCTCTTTAACAGGCTGGGTATGAAACCGAGGGACGTCATAACGAGCGTCAACGGTATAGCCATCAATGACGTAGGCAATGTGGCGAACGTGATAAGTTCCATGCTCTCCGGCAGCAGATTCGATTTTGAGGTGGAGCGCGAGGGGACGCCGGTAACGTTGGGCTATGCGGTCAAATAAGTCGCGCGGCTTCACTATGGTGGAGGTCATGATGGCTGTTTTGATTCTGGGCCTTGTCGTTACCGCGTCGCTCAAACTGGCGGCGCTCTCGAACAGAGGATTGCGCGAGGTTCGCGAGATGGAAACGCTGCTGCGCGAGGGGGCCATACTCCAAATTATGACGGCGGAAAACCCGCTGGACGTGTTCGGTACTAACGGGGACATAAGCTGGGTCGTTCGCGAAAAATCGTCGCCGATGTTCGACATGGGGGAAATCGATATTGCCTCTCTCTCGTTTCTGAATTTCCCTGAGGGGGAGTTGGCTGATTCAGACGGCATACACAACCGCTGGCGCGAGCTTGAGGTTACTCGGAACGGAAAATCCATTACTTTCTTTTTGCCAAAGCCTTTGAATGAAATTGTACCGGATGAGATATTATGATTTATAATTAAATTCATTTATGAACAGCTCTCCGATGACCGCGAGGTGTAATTTAATTATGAGAAGGATTATTGCCGTCTTTATCATGTTTTTTATCATTGCAGGAGTGGGGCCGGTGTTTTCAGCCGACGACGGGACTCCGGCAGTTAATGGCGAACAGGAGGAACGCGACCTTATTCAAGCCGCCCGAACAATGAGGAGTTCAGGGAGAGTTCAGTTCAATTTCAAGGAACTCGACCTGATTCTGTTCATACGCTTCATGTCCGAACTGCTTGGCGAGAACATAGTCGTCACTCCGGGCACGAGAGGAAGCGTTTCGATTGTTTCCCCAAGGCCAATCTCCCTTTCGGAATCGCGCCTCGTAATGATTTCAGCGCTTGAGATGAACGGGCTCTCGCTGCAAAGCATGGGCAGCTACTCAAGAGTGGTTCCGTCCAACTTTGGCCCGTCCTCCAACAACGAGGTATTCACAGGGCAGTCGCAGGTGACGCCCGGCGAACAGTCAGTCGTCCAGATTGTGCAGCTCAGATATGTCAAGGCCGGTTATGTGATAGAGCCGATAATTATCGGAGCGCCCGGTATAAACATATCGCCAATATCGGGAGAGAGCGGAGTGATGCTCACGGGACGGGCTGTATCCGTGAGTACCGCGATGAGAATTATAAACGCGCTGGACGTGCCGGACAGCATAAGAGCGATTAAGACAATTTCACTTCTTCATGCTTCTCCGAGGCTTATTGAAAGCCACCTCAACGCGCTTGCCAGCGAGGGAACATCCGCCTTGGCGTCGCTTAACGCCATCGGGGACGACAGGAGCGGGAAGATTATACTGATCGGCACGAACGATTCGATCGCAGAGGCTGAAAGACTCATGGCCGAACTCGACATACCCGCCACTTCATCCAACTTCCATATTTATAGATTGCAGAATGCGGACGCAACATCGTTATCGGAGCAGTTGAATAGAATCCTGTCAGTTGCCGCCAACCTCGGATTTGCTCAAGGAGATGACGGGCAAAACGCGTCATCGATGCCGGCGAGCGTCGTTCCTGACGTGCCGACGAACAGCCTCGTCTTTACGGCGACGCAGGAGCAATATGTGTCAATAAGAGGAATAATTGAGGAACTGGACACTCAGCCCAAACAGGTTCTGCTGAGGGGTTTGATAGCCGAAGTAAACCTGACGAAACTCAACAGCGCCGGAATCGACTGGGCGGCGTGGGGCGGCGACGCGTCAGACAGCATGCTGATTGGGGGCGGCGCGCAGTTGGGCTCGGCCGGAGTTCCTCCGCAGTTCTTGCAGTGGTTTGGCGAGATGACGCGTCAAGAGACGTCAGAGTACGACCGGTTCGGAAACCTTATAACGACGACAAACACAAGGGGCATGGGGTTGATCTATGCTTATGTAAGAATGCTGAATCAATATAACGCAATCAACGTGCTCTCCATGCCGCGCCTTATGTGCACCGACAATATGCCCGGCGCGTTGCAGGTCGGCCAGGTAATACCTCAGTTGACGGGGCAGTTGTCGGACATAGCTAATCCGGCGGCAACTCAGAGCAGTTACGAATATAAGGACACCGGCTTAATTCTGAAAGTTACCCCGCAAATAAGGAGCGGCAACCTGGTCGCCCTCGACATAGAACAGACGATAGAAGACGTATTGAGCACTCCGGGATCGCCGACGCCGGTCACGTCGAAACGGCTGATAAAGACGAACGTTCTGGTCGCGAACAACGAGACGATAATTCTGGGCGGGCTGATACGCGAAGTGGAACGTACGCTCAAAAACAGGGTGCCTGGCTTATCTTACATTCCGTTAATAGGCAACCTATTCACGTCGAGCGAACGCCATCGCGAGAAGATAGATCTGATGGTATTCCTGACGCCCACAATAATTGAATCACCCGAACAGGCCGCCGCCGCAACGATAGAGGTCACGACGGGCACAACCGGCTTGAGCATTGGGGAACGTGAAACAATCATAAGGAACTACGACAGTTTTATCGAATCGACATCTCAAGAGGGCGTAACGCCCGAACTGATGCGCATCCAAAGGGAAGATGACGAATCGACGTCCGGCGATGGTGTATCTGACGACGACCTGATGCGTCTCAAAATGGAGTTGGGCATAGAACCTCGGGGCGGATCCGGGGAATAGAATCCACATGAGCGAAACTGAAAAGATAGCAAAACTCCCCCCGCCGGAAGTTGTCATAGGATTGATACCTAAGGGCGTCAGCATAGACGTATTGCGTGAAAAAAGTGTGATACCGATTGCTTCTTTGGATGACTCTCTTGTGATAGCGGCCGAGTCGTACGCGGCATATGCCGACGCCCAAATACTCGCGATGGGAGCCGGTAAATCCGCAGTTCTGGAAATTTTCCCCCAAAATCAAATCGCGTCCCTGATCCGTACCCTCTATGACCTCAAAAGCGGCGTTGCGGAGGATACCCTGAATGCAATAGAATCCATCGACGACCTCTCGGCGCTGGCGCGTCAGGAGGTATTGAGCGACACAGTGGACGCGCCGGTGATAAAACTCGTGAACGGCGTGCTGCTCGAAGCTGTGAAGGAACGCGCTACGGACATTCATCTTGAGCCATTCGAGGATAAACTGCTCGTCCGCTACAGAATCGACGGAGTGTTGAGCGACCGTTATGAACTGACAAAAGGACACCAGTCCCCAGTGACGAGCCGGGTCAAAGTAATGGCAAACATGGACATAGCGGAGCGATTCATACCGCAGGATGGCAGGATAGGAATATCCCTCGGCGACCGGGCGGTGGACATAAGGGTCAGTTCGCTGCCGACGCGTCACGGCGAGCGGATAGTGATGAGGATACTCGACAAGACACGCGGCCTTCTCACTCTGGAGGATCTGGGGATGCGCAAAAAGGAACACGATAGATTGGACGCCCTAATACGCGCGCCGCACGGCATGATATTGCTTACCGGCCCGACCGGATCGGGCAAGAGTACGACACTTTACGCGATCCTACAGGCTCTCACCCGCCCAGAGGTGAATATAATTACAGTCGAGGACCCCATCGAATACGACGTCCCCGGCATAGGCCAGGTACAGGTCAACGAGAAGGCGGGCGTGACCTTCTCAAGCGCGCTCCGTTCCATACTCAGGCAGGACCCGGATATCATCATGATTGGTGAGATGCGGGATTTCGATACGGCGCACATAGGGATTCAATCGTCACTCACGGGTCACCTGGTTTTATCGACGCTGCACACTAACGATTCGGTGAGCGCGATTTCCCGCCTCACCGACATGGGTATTGAGAGATATCTGATTTCGGGCGCTCTTTTGGGTGTCGTCGCTCAGCGCCTCGTGAGGCGCATATGCCCGAATTGTAAAATACCGACTGCTCCTCCGAAACCGCTGCGGAAAAAGTATGGTCTGGAAGAGGCATGGCGAGGAGAGGGTTGCAGCGCTTGCTCGTTTACCGGATACAAGGGCAGGCTTGGCCTGTTCGAACAATTCGAGATTTCGCCGGCGGCGTCGGACGCCATTGCGTCAGGCGCGTCTATGGGTAAATTGCGCGCCATCGCGCGTGACAACGGCATGAGGACGCTCGTCGAACTTGGCGCCGAGCGCGTTGCAAGCGGGGACACGACGCCCGAAGAGATGATGCGGGTCGTGGGGGAGGAGTAAGATGCCTCTTTTTAAGGTTACAGCCTATGACGCGAACGGAAACAAAAAATCCGTGAGGCGCGACGCCTCCGGCGAAGATGAATTATTGAAATCACTCGCTCTTGAGGGCTATGTCCCAATCTCCATCGAAGTGGAGCGCGCGGGGAGCGACGGAACGGGGCGCACGCGAAAACTCAGCCTAGGAGACCAGCATCTTTACTGCGGAATGCTCGGCGCTTTTATGCAGAGTGGTCTTTCGCTGACAGAAGTTCTTGGCCTCCTCGGAAAACAGACGAAAGACAAGGATCTGAAATCGCTTTACGCCTCCCTCAAAGAATCTGTGGAGAGCGGCAGGTCCCTTGCTCAATCTATGCGGACGTCAGGCTCTTTTCGCGATTCTCTGGTGGGAATGGTGGAGGCCGGGGAGCGTTCGTCGGCATTACCGGAGGTTTTGGCCAAGGCGTCCGAACTGATGCAAAGCGAAATATCCGTTCGCCGCAGAGTTCAGGCGGCATTGACCTATCCCATCCTGATGCTGATAGTCGGCGTCGGCGTAATCACTTTTCTCGTTGCTTACGTGGTGCCGCAGATGACGGAGATAATTATCCAGAGCGGCGAGGCTGTGCCGCTTGCCACAAGGTTGCTGATTGCGATGTCAAAAGCGGTAAAGTATGGTGGGATACCGTTACTGATCGCAGCGTTATTGGCATATCTTTACATAAAGAGAAAAGGTATAAAAATCAATGTGCCCTTTTTCAGCGAAACGCGCAACCTGCTCACTCTGTCGCTCATATTCTCGCAGGTGTCGACGCTGCTCAAATCCGGCGTCGCGCTGGTGCAGGCGCTGGAGATGACGGAGTCAATGGACCCGCGCAAGGGAAGGATGCAATTTCTTGCCGAAGAGGTGAGGAAAGGCTTCCGTTTTTCTCAGAGCCTTGAGCGCGAGGGCTCCTACTCGGAGGACGTTATCGCCATAGTGCGCATAGGCGAGGCGGGAAGCAACCTGCCTGGATGCCTGGACCGCGTGGCGGCGAACTCCTGGGATTTCGCGCAGGCGTCCATGCAAAAGTGGTCGAGCCTGGCCGAGCCAATCATCATAATCGTCATGGGAGCGGTGATCGGATTCGTGGTATTGGCCGTCCTGCTTCCGATATTCAATATATCGGACCTTGCCAGTTTGTAATTATCGCGCTTTTGATCCCTTATACGTACGCACGGCAAAGATGATAAGCCCCATCAGCGTAACGCAATACGGTATCGTGCGCACTAATTCGGACGGCCAGCCCAAAGTCCCCGCGACATTTGAAAACGCATCCGCCGCGCCGAACAGCATGGAAGCTAATACGGTTCCCGTTACGGTGGACTTTCCCATCGCCGTTGCGGCTATCGCAATCCAGCCCCTGCCGGCAACCATGTCCCGCGCAAACCATGATACATAACCCATCGACATAAACGCGCCGCCCATGCCCGCAAGCAGGCCGCTTATTAAAAGCGCCTGCGTTTTGATCCACGTTACGTTAATTCCGACGGATTCCGCCGCGTTTGGGTTTTCTCCGACCGCCCGCAAGTGGAAGCCTTTAGGCGTGCGCTTTATAAGGACATACACGGCGGCGGCCGACAGCAGCGCCAGATAAGTCAACACGTTATGCCCCGAAAAAACAGCTCCAAGGACGGGAATGTTTTTCAGTACTGGAATATCGATGCGCGGAAGGATCATGCTGGCAATCGACGCCGAAGTTCCCTTGTCGCCGGTAAACATGTACAGGAAGAAAACCGTACCGCCCGACGCGAGGCTGTTTATGGCTATGCCGCCCAATATGACGTTGGCGCGGTACTTTAATGTGAAAAACGCGAGAAGCCCGGCGCTTGCGATTCCGCCAAGCAGCGCGCCCATCAAGCCCACCGCCGCGCTCATCGTAAGAGCGCTTACAAGCATACCCAGGAACGCGCTGATTAACATTATTCCCTCAAGCGCGATGTTTGGAATCCCGGCGGTATTGGCCACAACCATGCCCATCGCCGCAAAAAGTATCGGCGTCGACACGCGAAGTATCGAATAGAAAAATTCAGGGGTAAGAATAATATTAATCAGCGCGGCCATCAGTTACCCTCTTTTCTGTCCGCCTTTGCCTGTACCGATACAGGAACCGCTCGGCGGATACCAAAAGAAGGATGATCGCGTTCAAAATGGAAATTATCTCGGTCGGCACGTCCGAAAGCCGCGCAACCATGTCCGCGCCGACGCGGAGGTATGCCACAAACAGGGCCGCGCCTAAGACTCCGCTCGGATTGCTATTCGCAAGCATCGCAATAATCGCCCCGTCAAAACCATAACCGGGCAGCGAATTCCACTCAAACCTCCTGTGCATTCCTATAACCTGTACCGCGCCGCCCATACCCGCCAAAATTCCGGCGATGATATGCGCCAGAATGATTACCTTAAAGGTATTCATCCCCGAATAAACCGCAAATTCTTTATTTGCGCCGGTCATACGTATTTCATAGCCCCATTTGGTTTTATACATGAAAAAGCGCACCGCGGCCGCGCAGAGCAGCGCGATAACAAGCCCAAGGTGTATCCGTGTGCCCGGGATTATACGGGGCAGGAGCGCGGTAAGCTCAAATCTGTATGACATCAGCGCGCCGGACGAGGTGTCGCGGAGAAAGCGGCTCAGCAAATACGTCCCCAAACCAAGCAATATACTGTTCAGCATCAGCGAAGTCACCAGTTCGCTGGCGTCATATTTCGCCTTCAGCCAGCCGGGGATAAGCATGACCGCCACCCCCACGGACGCGCCGGTTAGAATAATTACGGTTTGGTGTATCCCCGCGGGCATCGGCACAAAAATCGCTATCGTCGAAATAAGCGCGCCGCTTATGTAAAATACGCCCTCGCCTCCCAGATTGAAAAGCGAAGCCTTAAACAGCACGGACATTGCCAGCCCCGAAAAGACAAGCGGTATGGCAAGCTCGACTATGTTGCCGATATAGCGGCCACGGGTGAACGGGCCGAGGGCGAATGTCCTGATGGATAAAAGCGGCTCCGCGCTGCAAAGCGCGATAATCAAAAACGCCGACAGAAACGCTGTCAACAGCGCCGCGCCCGCGCGAATGATATTAAACGATCGTTCCCCGGTCATTTAACGCTCTCCCAATCCGTTCCCGGCTGTGACTTTCAAGGCCGAGCATACAAAGGCCGAGTTCTTCCTCCGTTACAGCCGAAACGTCGTCAAAGAACGCTGCGATTTTTCCCTCATACAAGACGATCAGCGAATCGCATATACGCATAACCTCGCTTAAATCCGCCGAAATAAGCAGCACGGCGCATCCGTTGCCGCGCAGTGCCAAAATCTTATCATGAATAATTTTTGCCGCGCCGATATCCACGCCGCGGGTGGGCTGCTCCGCTATTAAAACCCCGGGAGCGGCGCCGCATTCGCGCGCGGCGACCACTTTTTGCATGTTTCCGCCCGACAGCGTCGAAACTTTCGCAGTGCCGCCGCCGCATTTGATTTCATATTCCTCTATGCGGCCGCGGGTTAACTCGTTTATCGTCTTTTGGTTCAACACTCCGCGTTTGCTGAGCGGCGGCTTTGAATATCGATTTGAGATAATATTTTCTCTTATATCGACGTCTGCGGCAACGCCCTGATGGAGCCTGTCCTCCGGGATAAAGCCGCACCCGGCGTCTCTGAGCTGTTTCATGGTAAGCTTTGAAATATCGCCGCCGTTTATGCAGACGCTGCCCTCCTCAGGCGCGCGATAACGGGTGAGCGTTTCGGCAAGCTCAGCCTGGCCGTTGCCCTGCACGCCGACGACGCCAAGAATTTCGCCGCCGCATACGTCAAAGCTGACGCCGTCCAATACCGGCGTACCGCCGCCCCTCGCTAAAGTCAAATCCCTGATTTTAATTTTAACCCCGCCTTTTTTCGCCGGAGTCTTGGTTGTTTCCGCGCCGGCGTCCCAGCCCACAATTTTGTTTGAAATTTCCTGTTCCGTGATGGAATCGGCATCGAATACCCCCACGCGCCCGCCGTCGCGCATAATCGTTATGCGGTTGGAGATCGCCTTTACCTCGCGTATTTTATGCGAGATAAAAACAATGGTATGTCCTTGCCCGCACAGCGTCTTTAGTTCGTCAAACAGGCGGTCCGTTTCCTGCGGGGTAAGCACGGCGGTCGGCTCGTCAAGAATCAAAATCCCAGCGCCGCGCGCCAATGCCTTGAGAATCTCTATTTTTTGCTTGACCCCCACGGGCAGGCCGCCCACGCGCGCCATCGGGTCAATAGGAAGGCTGTATTTTTCACTGAGTTCTTTGGTAAACTCCGCGGCTTTATTGAGGTCGACCAGAAATCCCCGCCGGGGTTCGATCCCCAGCGTAATATTCTGAGCCACGGTAAAAGAATCGACCAGCATAAAATGCTGATGCACCATTCCGATGCCGTTTGCGATCGCTTCTTTTGAAGATCGCATGTCGAGTTCTTTGCCGTTTAAAAATATCCTGCCCGACGAAGGGCGCTCCATGCCAAACAGTATTTTCATCAGCGTAGTCTTGCCCGCGCCGTTCCCGCCGACCAGGGCGTGAATCTCTCCGGCGCGCAGCGAGAAGTCAACATTCCTGTTGGCCGCGACGCCGTTATCATACACTTTCGTGATTTGCTTCATTTCCAAAATAACGTCGGGCAATGGAGCATTCTCCTGCCTGTTAAGGCCGCGCCGAATTACGGATTCTCTCGACTTCTTCCCTCGGCATGTTGATAGTGTCGATCGCGTTAAGTTCGCCGGCGATGAGCTTGCGTTCAAGTTCGTCGACGAGCGCGCGGGCTTCGGCGCTCAAAAGCCGCTCATAGAACGAATTTTTCGCGATAGCCACGCCGTTTTCTCTAAGACCCACATAGCTCATGGTTCCGAATGTAATCTCGCCGTTTATAAACCTTCTCACAGCGTCAAGCGTATATTCGGGGATTTGCTTTACCGCTGAAGTGATAATCAGGTTGGCGGCGTCGGGGTCGCTTTCGCCGAGTTCCATCGCCTGATCCGAATCGACGCCGATTGCGTACCGCGGCATACCTCTGGCGGTAAAGTCTTTCGCGGCGTCAAACACTCCCAGGCCGGAAGCGCCCGCCGCCTGATATATAATCGGTACGCTGTTGTAAAGAATAAGCGCGTTTTCTTTGCCCCTGCCGGGGTCGGAGAAGTCTCCGACAAAGGAGAAAGCAACCTTGATATCGGGGTTGATATGCCGCGCGCCGTCGATATATCCAATCAGGAATTCGTTGATGCCCGGTAGATCCATGCCGCCGATAAAACCTATGGTGTCGGAGGCCAGTTCCCCGGCTTTGAGGGCGGCCACCAGTCCGGCGAGGAAACTCATCTCGCCCATTTTTGCCAGCATGACGTAAATGTTGTCCGGGATGTCGACCGACAGGCTTGTGTCAAGGTTGAAAAATTTTTGGTCCGGGAACATTTCCGCGGCTTCAACAAGCGTTTCGATAACCGGGTCCGCGATCGTAATGATCAAGTCAAAATCCCCTTCGCAATAGTCCAGGAATGTGGGGAACCATCTTGTCACGTCCGTGCCCATTTCGACTATCCTTGTTTCTGCGCCCAATTCTCTTTCAAGCAGAGGAAGCGAAGCTGCCGCCGCGTCAAAGAACGACTTATCGCCGAGAAGTCCCGGAATGAGCATCGCAACTCTAAGCCCCTCCGGGGGAGTGTTCGTTGCGGAGCCGGCGCAACCGGTTAACGTTCCCGCCAGCATAACGATTGAAAGGATTACAGCGATTATCTTTTTCATTTTGAATCCTCCTAATTCTCTAGTTGAACATATTCACCTGATATTTCATAATGGTTGTATTATACATCTAAAGGAATGCCGCATCGGAGGTATATCGAGTGAGAACAATCGGCAGGTTAGTATATTGATAATCTCTAATGATATCCTCGGCATAACAGTGGAGGAAATCGACGCAATCGGGGCTCTGCACGCACAATTAGCGCTGACGCAGAGGGCATGGGTAATAAGCGTTGTCATTCTGTTTTTGTTCATAATCTTCCTCCTGTCATTCGTATATTTAAGAAACTACAAAACAAAGAAAATCGCCGCGGAGCAAGCGGCCAAACTTTCCGCGATGACGGCTCGCGTAGAAGCGATGATAAATAACCTGCCCGGCGTGGTCTATCAGAATATTTGTACCATGCCCTATTACACCTGCACTTTTGTCAGCGAAGGCTGTCTAGAACTTACCGGATATTCGGTGGAGGAAATCGTCGGCAACAGCGGCTTTAAATTTCTTGATATTGTGCATCCTGACGATGTTGGTTATTTACTGAAACATGGTGAGGAAACCCTGGCCAAAGGTCTGCCCGCGGAAGTCACCTACAGGATTATCGCGAGAGACGGCACGGAAAAATGGATTTGGGAACGCTCCCGTGTGATAGAGAAAAACCCGGACGGCACGCCTCATATTATGGAGGGCTATTATACCGACATCACCGAGCGGCGGCAGTTGGAATCCGCTGAGTTGGCCAGCCGCGCGAAATCCGATTTTTTAGCCGTCATGTCCCACGAAATCCGCACCCCGATGAACAGCATACTGGGATTCGCGGAACTTGCGGAGGATATCGTGACCACGCCTAAGGTCAGGGACTATTTAAGAAAAATTACGGACAACACCAAATGGCTGCTGAATATAATAAACGACATCCTGGATATCTCAAAAATAGAATCCGGAAAAATGGAATTGGATATCACGCCTTTCGATTTGCGCGATACTATTTTGCACTGCCAATCCGTCATAATGCCGAACATTAAAGAAAAGGGACTTAAACTGAGCATCTACACGGATCCGTCAATCGAAAAAATACTGTTGGGCGACCAGGTGCGGCTTCATCAAGTGCTTTTAAATCTTTTGTCCAACGCAGTGAAATTTACGAATAGCGGGATAGTCAATTTGTCGGCGGTGGTAAAAGAATCGAATGACAATAATACGACAATCTATTTTGAGGTAAAGGACAGCGGCATAGGCATGACCCCAAAGCAGGCGGCAACGATATTCGATCCGTTTATTCAAGCGGAGTCCAGCACGACGCGCAAATACGGCGGCACGGGACTTGGGCTTGCCATCGTTAAAAACATCGTGGAACTGATGGGCGGAAATCTCTCGGTTGAAAGTCTGCACGGCGTCGGCAGTGTATTTAGCTTTGAAATAACGTTTGAGACAGTTGAAGCTTCCAACGATACGAATGGCCGCGAAAAACTCGATATTCTCGAAAAACCGTACTTCAACGGTTTGGTTCTGGTTTGTGATGATAATCGTATGAATCAGGAAGTTATATGCGAGCATCTTGAGCGTGTGGGGGTTAAAGCGGATGTAGCGGATAACGGCAAGATAGGCGTGGAGATGTTGGAAGATCGCTTACGAACCGGCGAAAGACCCTACGATCTGATTTTTATGGATATGTTCATGCCTGTTATGGACGGGATGGAAGCCGCGTCGAAAATAATGTCGCTGGGTGCGGGTATCCCTATAGTTGCTATGACGGCCAACGTAATGGCAAGCGAAGTGGAAAAATACAAAAAAAGCGGGATGCCCGACTGTTTGGGCAAGCCGTTTACATCGCAGGAGCTGTGGCGCGTCCTGTTGAAATATCTGAAACCTGCTGCGGACAAGGCGGACGGCGGAACGCAGAATGACGCGGCGCGGGGTACGCATGAACTCCGCGATGTTAAAATAGAAAATACGTTTCTTATTAGTTTTGTTAAAAACAATCAGACCATGTATGCTGAAATTACCGATGCGATCGAATCGGGCAATATAACGCTCGCGCATAGGCTGGCGCATAGTTTGAAAGGTAACGCGGGATTTATCGGTAGAACAAAATTGCAGGAATACGCCGGCGAGGTCGAAAGCCTGCTCAAAGAGGGAAATCCTGTCCCGGAAGCCCTTATGGACATTTTCAGAACCGAATTGACGCTGACGCTTGAGGAACTCAGACCGCTGCTGGACTAACCGCTTCGGCCTTGAGCGGACCGGCGACCGGGTTCTAAGTTTTATTGACTCTATTTTTACCGCAGCAGACTCAGAATGTTCTCCGGCGTCTGATTTGCCTGCGACGACATTGCAAAGCCGCTCTGCGCCAGTATATTAAGCTTGGTAAAATTCATCATTTCACGCGCCATATCAGCATCTCGAATCCGGCTTTCGGAGGTGGTCAAGTTCGTTGCGGCCGCCGTAAGGTTGGTTATCGCGTGCTCAAGTCTGTTTTGATACGCGCCGAGGCGCGCTCTTTTCTCGGAAACGGCATTTATCGCGCTGTCCAGTAAAGTTATTGCGCGTGACGCCGATTCTCTGTTCAGCAAGGAAATTTTGTGAATACCCAACGCCTTGGCTCCCACATCCCCGAAATTGATGGTGAAAGATTCTCCCTCGTTGGCCCCCATCTGCAAGAAGGTCGATTTTGAAACGATATGCACAAAGAAAGCCTCGGAACCGGCGATGAACTTGAAAGTGCCGTAACCGTATTCATCGGGCGCGGTTCCTTTTTTCCCGTGCAAAGTTCCTTTGCCGTTCAGAGTGAAGGCAAAATTTGTCCCAAAAGTTATGTCGATGTTGTTTATCGCCTCGACTATTGTATTGCCGCTGAATTTCATGCCCGGCATCACCTGGGTTCCGTTGTGCGCGTCCGTGAGCGTGGCTTCATATATCGGGTCAACGGCGTTCTGAATCACCGCGAACCCCAACCCTTGCAGCAGCCTCTCATCGCCCGATATAGTCATCTTGCCCGCCGAGCCTGCTATCGGCGAATGAATAAGCAGCGTTCCCTCAACGGATTGCAGAGTGCCGGCTTGGTGGTGTGACGAAGCGAGCATGTTTGATACCTCTGAATCCGTGACGCCGACGATATCCGTAGCAGCTGTGAACGGTGTAATAACCGAGAACGTGTCACTATTGGGGAACAGCCGGTCGAAATCCTCATATCTTATCTCATGCCAATTTACTTGATACCATCCAAAGTTCGAAACGGGATTTATCTGATACTCATCGGATTTAGGGACAACGGTGTTCCAAACCTTTTTTGGGCCTCCCCACGCGTAGTACCCGCCGATAGCTCCCCTGTCAACAGAACGGTCTTCCTCGGCAACCCTCGCAAGGAAAGCGTCGAAAGCGTCCGCCGTCGTACTGCTTGGCATCATTTCACCGCGAAAGGCGTCAAAATCCTCGAAACGACCGTTGCTTGCCTTGAAGATCGCCGCGCTAATCGCCGGTTCACCGCCGCCGGTTTCTTTCAATTCATCCAGCAGCCCGACAATACCCGCGCCTCCATAGGCTCTGCTCTCCTCGTCGAAATATCTGACGGCGAGATAAGCCGCCGTATACCACGTATCCTCTCCCACAGGCGACGTACCGGCAGGTGGATTAACCCAGTAATCATCATCATCGGAATTAAACAGTTCACCAAGACGCAATTTAATGTAATTAGAGAAATTGGAACCTTCTCTATCCACGGCGTCAAGCGTTCTTCGATTTCCATTCGCTATGTAATCCGCAAGCCCTTCTATCAGCCATAGGCCGCTGCCATCGCCTCCGAATTGAGCGTTTGTAAGATTTGGGTGAGCCAACATGGACGCGTGAACCATCTCGTGAGCCACTAAAATAGCCAGATCATAAGCATCGGTATTTTCGTTGATTGCTCGTGGATTCATTCCAATCCATATCGTGCCCTCTGTATCTCGTCTAATAACCATATCCGGGAAGTCAGAAGCCAACAAATCGTTGTTATAGTTATAGGTAAAATGAAGCGACGCGCCGTTGCCGTCCAAATTGTAGAACTCCTTTACTAAGCTTGCCCCTCCCTGAAGCCAGTGCGACGCAAGGGCGTTTGCAATCGGATCATTCCTGCCGGGGACTTTGAAGTCATAGCCTACGAATTGAACGGGAGACCCTTCTACTGTCGTAACCGACGCCTGCTGTATCGCTTGCGCCATTTTCTCTCCAAGCGTACCGAGCGTGTCATCCTTGTACACGGTAAATGAAGCCGAACTTCCGTCCTCGAATGAAACCGTCAGCGTTTGCGGAGAATCGAATACCGACACCCCATTCGCGTCTACGAAATTCGCAATACCGTCTAACTGTGAATTTTTTCCGGCCACTATGGAAGGAGGGTATTCGGCCATCCTGAATATGTTGCTTTTCAGCACTTGATTCTGACCGGCGTTTAGCGCAGTAACCGAAACTTTGTAATTACCCCCGATATCCGATACCTGCCCAAATTGATCTACTGATGAAAGCGAACCTTTGACGTTGACCCATACGCCCAACCTGTCGCTCGACCACAAAGCGTCCGAACTTCCGTCGAGAAGTTTCTTTTTGTTGAACTGCGTGGCGCTCGCTATTCTGTCAATCTCGTCGCGAAGCTGCTCAACCTCCGTCTGTATAAAAGCCCTGTCCTCGGCGGTCAGTGTGTCGTTGGCGGCCTGCACCGACAATTCGCGTATCCGCTGCAAAATGGCATGAACTTCGCCAAGTGCGCCCTCGGCGGTCTGTATCATCGAGATTCCGTCCTGCGCGTTACGTACCGCAACGTCGAGCCCTCGAATCTGGGCTTGCATTTTTTCGGATATAGCCAACCCCGCCGCGTCGTCCGCCGCTGAGTTTATGCGAAGCCCGGTCGAAAGCCTTTGTATTGCTTTTTCGAGGTTAGTTTGGGTGACATTGAGAGCGTTGTTGGAGGTGAGTGCAGGTATGTTATTGTTTATACGCATTTGACTGCCTCCCTCGTAATGAAATCCTCTTAGAATTTTTTACATTGCTCATATAAACGTCCAACCAGTGTGTTTTTTATCTATTACTCAGTAAAAATAACCAATCTATTTCCGGCATACAAAGTATTTGTGAAGCCTAATATGCCCTTAATAATTTTGCCCATATTTCTTATCATCGGCTGTTAGTGGGGATGAGTTTAAAAAAATGGACGAACAATCAAACGTAGACTATAAGGCTCTTGGAGCTAAAATAAAGGGAAAGCGTAAGCTATTCGGTTTGACGCAAGAAAAGGTTGCAGAAAAACTTGATATTTCCGAATCGTTTTATGGTCGTGTAGAGCGCGGCGCGCGTATTCTGAGCGTTGAAACACTTGTAAAAATTGCGGGGTTCTACGATATAAGCCTTGATTATCTCCTG
>Ga0099364_10003493_pt1 | contig 24384 bp, 13 predicted proteins | sample TergutTh196P3_FD_73070 | JGI IMG/M metagenome (GOLD analysis project Ga0099364, IMG submission 73070) | Microcerotermes parvus P3 segment gut microbial communities from Pointe-Noire, Republic of the Congo - Th196 P3 | ecosystem: Host-associated > Arthropoda: Insects > Digestive system > Gut ...
GTTAAAAGAGGGGAATATATATGACATTATATTCATGGACCACATGATGCCGCAGATGGACGGCATAGAAACGACGCTGAAACTCCGTCAGATGGGTTATGACGGCACGATTGTCGCACTTACGGCCAATGCGCTGATTGGCAACGATATTATGTTCAGGCAGAACGGGCTGGACGATTTTATCTCAAAGCCTATTGACATACGTTATTTAAACGCGGTATTAAATAAATTCGTGCGTTATAAATACCCGGAAGAAGCCGCGAAGTATAAGCTTGAAGTAAACGGCGGGCAGCCTGAAATAACCGGCAAGCTTTTGAAATTATTTTTGAGCGATGCGCGTGAGGCTGTGCTGACTATACGGAAAACAATCGCGGACAATGATATGAAACTTTTTACGATTACCGTACACGCAATGAAAAGCGCGTTGGCGAATATCAACGAGGTTGAGATGTCGCGTATGGCGGCGGACCTTGAAAATGCAGGCAGAACGGGTGATACGGCGTTCATCGCTGTAAATCAGGGCATTTTCACCGAATCCCTCGAAGCTCTGGTCAAAAGTTTGAGTTCCGTTGAAAGTGAATCTTCCGATACAGAAATTGAAGAAGATATAGATTATCTCACGCTGCAGCTCAATATAATAAAGAAAGCGTGCGAAGATTATGACGATGCGGCAGTGTATGCGGCTCTCCGCAGGCTGAATAACAAGACCTGGAAGAAAGAAACGTCGTCAGCTCTGGAAGAAATACACGATATTCTGTTTATCGACAGCAATTTTGAAAGCGTTGGGGAGCGTATTCAAAATATTTTAGAAAATATTTAAAAAAACACTTGACAAAACCTAAAACTTATAGTATAATAAAGAAAAACGTTAGTGATATGATTCCGCCATATTGCTGTGCAGACGTCATATTGCTAACCGAGAGAAGTTGTTTTTAATGAGTGGCGGAATCACTCAGAGAAAACGGCTTTTTTGCGTTGTTAGGACATGGGAGTATACAACCGCCCCATGGCTCTGCACATTATTGCATAATAGAGCGAAACAAAGCGGCGAGGTATGGCACAGCCCACGTAGAGAATGTGTTCGGAATTATATTGGCGTTATGCCCGTTATAAGTACGTCAAGCGGTTTGTCAGTTCCGCTTTAACAAAAATAAGAGGTCGGGTATGTGACGCAGAAATGCGTGCTATTTGCTGTTTGGGTTGCCGTGGGCACATTGCGGATAAAGTGATAATTTAAAATCAACTTAAAATTTAAACAGACTTTGATGGGGAAGCGGCTCCGGGGGAGTTGTTACAGAAAAAAAGGTTAGCTTGTAAAAACAGGCTAACCTTATCTAAAAAAGCTCACCAAAGGAGTTGTTGATAACCTGTTGAAAACTTTTACAGACTGTTGATAGGTTTATGATAATCTCTGGAAAATTTGCACTAAGGGTGGGGGCGTCGGGGGCGGGAAAGGCCCCCGAATCCTTCGTTCCTGTTTCGTAAAATAATCCTAAGCGGAGCGCCATTAAAGTGAGCCGCCGTAACGACGGCGGTCGTTGGATGCCCGCGACTCGGGAGCGGGCAAGCAGTATAAAGCTTTGTTGGAATTGTTGGAAACTCGAGACGTTTTCCATAGTTTCAATAGCGCGAAAGCGTTGTTGGAACTGTGGTAAACTCGAAGATGTTTTCAATATTTTCAACAATGCGAAGCAACGCACAGGCAAGCGTGAGCGCGGCAGAGTAAGGGGAAGATCTGTAGATACATAGCACCCAAAAAACTCGCGTGTTCCGAATTTTTGTTCTAAATTCATTTTTTTGCAATTTCAGGAAAGGCTTGACAAATTCAGCGCAGTATGGTATAATAATTGCGAGATTTTTTGGCGAAAATAAATAAAAAATATAAATAAAGGTATTGGGGAAAAGAGGTATTTGTATGGCTGCAAATAGTATAAGCGAGAGCGAATATGCGAAATCGAGCGAAATAATCGAAACAGAGCTTTCAGCCCAGCGGTTCTTTGAGCTGGGGAACAGAACAACTGAAAAAAATAATATATTCATGGGGGAATATACGGGCGGATTTATAAATGCGGAAAACGGGGTTTTAACTCTCGGTGTGGCTCTTAAAAAACATTCCGCGTTTATGTATAAAGCAAATACTGTAATCAATCTGGCTTTCAACGAAAATTTCGGGCTTTACTTAGTCGAGGCGAAAGTAATCAACACGCGCAGGCCGAATACTGACGACCTTGAAAAATTAAGCGGATTATTTCAGAACCGGCTTAAAAGCCTTGAAAGAATTATCGGGCCTATTGTTTTTATGGTTGTCGATATATGTATATTGAGCAAGCCGAAAGCGCATCAGCGCCGCCGTTATCCGCGCAGCAATGTAAGCTGGAACGTATATTTTAAAATAGTCAGGCCGGACGCGGAACTGGAAGCTATGCAGAAAGAATGGATTGAATCGGGGTTAATCGAATATGACCGCGGATTTTTCAAGACTAAAACCGTCGACGTAAGCGCGGGCGGATTTAAAAGCATAATAAAAGCTCAAATCCCGCAGGGGACGCTGCTTGAATCCGTCATGGAAATCATGATGGGCGAGGTAAAAGCGGTGAGCAAAATCCAAAGCCGTATAGTAGGGTGTACGCCGAATATGGAGAATCCGGAACTGTATGACATGAGGGTGCAGTTTTTAAGCGTATCGGACACTCTGAAAGCCGCGTTATAAATTCACAATTATAATATATTAAATTTTTATGAACAATCCTAAAACAATTTCTTATATCTATTGACTTTTTGCTGTTCATAGTTTATACTTATGAATATGAGAATAGAATAACAATATTTTTTATGTTTGATTTTGATTAATTTGATTAATTTTGGAGGAAAATTTATGAAGCACAAGCCATATTTTTCGCGAGTTTTAAACGAGCGTAAGCAGAAACTTAAAAAAGCGTATATCAACAAAGTTTTGGCGGGGGTTCTTGTTGCCTTAACGATAAGCAGCACAACTTTCGCAATTGTCAATGCCAGCGATGATTTCCGTGATGTTCCCGGTATTGAGGTCGAGAATGAAAACGAAGGCGACGATGATACATTGGACGGTATGTCTTTCGGCGGTGATGATGATGATGAAGAGAATGACGAAACAGGCACAGGAACTACAACTACAACACCTGAAGGCGAGGGTGAAGGTGGAGAAGGTACAACACCTGAAGGCGAGGGTGAAGGTGGAGAAGGCACAACACCCGAAGGCGACGGCGAAGGCGGAGAAGGTACAACACCCGAAGGCGACGGTGAAGGCGGAGAAGGTACAACACCTGAAGGCGACGGTGAAGGCGGAGAAGGTACAACACCCGAAGGTGACGGCGAAGGCGGAGAAGAAACAGAAACAGAAGAAGATGAAACTGTTGTCGAAGAAGGTGCTGACGATGACGGAGAGGGCGAGGAAGAGGGTACTTTTGCTGACTTAGGGTTGGCGGTCGATGATTATGAAACGGCCCTTAGCGACTATAATAAGGCCCTTATAGCGTATGCGGCTGATTCGACTGAAGAAGCTTACTATGCGCTTGAAGATGCGTATGATACTTTGGTAGCGGCTTATTTTGAAATGCTTGAATCCAGAACGGCTGCGGAAACTGACTTCGAAGAAGAAATGAAAGCATATAAAGAAGCGGTTGAATTGTATCGTATAGGCAAATCAGAATATAATAACCTGATGAAACAGTTCGGCTCTCCCGAAGCGGCACACGCTGACGCTTTGGAACAATATGACCAAGCTATGAAAGATTACAGAAGCGAACTTTCGTCCTATGCGAAAGACCTTGCGGCTTATGCGCAGAAATTGGCGGCGTTCAGACTTGCACAGGTTGAGTTTGAAATCGAACAGCAGAGGTCGACCGACGCAATGAACGCGGTTACACCTCCCGAAGCTCCGACAAGACCGACTGCACCTGCTGCACCGAATATAACTGTTCCCGAAGCTCCGCAGGCGCCTGTATTACCGCAAGCGGTTGATTTCGGCATTGAGGTAGACCTCGACGGGGTGGAATTAATCTCGTTCTTTGTAGAGGGCGGGGAAACGGAAACAGGAGCAGAAGCAGAATAGGCAAGCGATTGTTTTGTAAATAAAAAATTTTAATTTTTCAATTTATGGAGGAAAAATTATGCGATTCAAGAAAATAGAAAGAATAACAGCAATAATACTGACAGCTGTGATGCTTATAGGGCTGTTTCCTACGGTTGCTATGGCGAGTGAGATTCCGCCAACGGCTGTACCGATTGGTGACAAATGGATAGTTGACGCAGATGACGATGTTAGTCCTAATTTTAAGGCAGATGACCTTGAGAATGGACAAGTATGGACAGATAAGTCCGTGGCATATACAGGTGGCGACAAGTTTGATATTACACTAAGCGCAATCGGCAGAAGAATTGATATGTCAGAAGAAACTTATCTAGAGCTTTACAAGCCGATGAACGTTGTGTTCGTACTTGATATATCTGGAAGTATGAGCAGCGGTAGTTTAGAGGCGATGTTAACCGCAACAAGAAATGCGGGAAAAATGATTGTAGAAGCTAACGAAAAGAACAGTGTGGCTGTTGTGTATTATAATCGTGAAGCAAGCCAACCAAGTAATGTTAATGTATGGGTGAATAAAGAAAATTATCCAACAACGCTTGATACACTGACAGATAATCCGGGTACGCTAGATTATACAAATATTACAGCTGGATTAAACTTAGCCAACCATTTACTGTTTGACGATGACGCCCCGCATAAAGACGAGGCTGAACGTGTGATTGTATTAATGACGGACGGCGCACCGAACTCTTATTATACAGATACTAATTGGGAAGGTTCGACAAATCGAACAGAAAATACAAGCTATTTCTATATAAATGCGGCTCGCGGAGATACAGAATCAGTTCGTGAAACGATAAAAAGAGCGGCAGCTATAGCGGACACAGGCGTGAGTATATATACGGTGGGGTATAATGTTTCGAACATGGTACTGCCTTTTATAGTATTAAATCCAAGCCAGGAAACTGGTTTCATAGGAAATAATGTTACGACAGTAAATGTAACTTCGAATTGGGAAAATACCACGACTTTGAGATTTTCTGGTACTGGAACTAGGAACGACACTACAGCAGGTACTCATAATGTTGATATTGTAGATACAACAGATAAAACTCAAGCACAAAAAGAAGCTTACTACAAATACAACAAAAAATTCTATGCACCTTTATTGGCGCAGGATTTGGTCGACTCTTTTAAATATTTGGTTCAAGATATAACAGAAGATGTTGCTTCTCCTGTAACTGGAAACGTTGTTATTACTGATGTTATCGGAAGTGGATTTAAACCGATTTTACCGTTACCTACTCCTACTGTAGGTGAAGTGGATTACGATTCAGGTACTAACACGGTCACTTGGACAATTCCTGCTGCGGACCTTAATTTGCTGAATCCGACAGGATGGTCTGCTACGCCTGGAAATGGTTTGCCTGCGTCTGCAATCGGACCTAATGTATATACTTTTGAAGTAAGAGCTATTGGTGAAGTTGGAGATGATAAAAATGAAGATGGTGGATATGTGACGAACAACGAAGCCTCCTCAACCTTTACTCCAAGCGAAGACAATGAGTTCTACGAAGACGAAACTGTTACCGAAGAACTCCCCAACACAGGTTGGGTAAAGTATGCCTCAATCAGCGGCACTAAGGAAGTTTATAAAGATGCTGTTGATGTAGGTAACATTGCGTTCTTTGATGTTACAACCCTGCCTAATACTGACGATGAAGATAATAGTATGTGGATTAAAGATACAAAAGTATTAAGAGGTGAATATGTAGTTTATAGAATCGTGCTTACAAGAAGTGGAGCTGCAGGAAGAACTATAACAGTACCTTTCAAAGATATACTGACATTTGCGGGTGCTGGTCAGTTTACTGAAAACGGAACGTGGCTTGAGAGCGATAACCGTACAATTGGAACTATGGACGATATGAATAATAAGAAGTATAAGAATATAACGTTTACGTCGGATAAACCAACACAGATTTTCTACTACGTTGTTAAGCTTGACGAAGTTGGATTTTACACTAATGCAATTTATTTGAATAGTGACCCCGAAGAAGATGCCCCGACCGATACTGCGACAGTGACAGTTGATGCACATGATATAAGCGTGTCGAAGCTTGTATATGAAGATGCGGTTAAGAGTAGTGACATAGCATCAAGTTTTCTGGAGTTCATCAAAGATATTGAATCAAAGTGGACAGACAAGACGAGAGTGAAGCCGGGTTCACAGGTTATCTACAAAATCACGGTGGAGTTAGAGGGAGATAAACCTGTATTTATTGACAGCATGGATGATATACTAACCTATATGGACGAAGATATAGGCCCATACGTTAATCAGGGTGATTGGTACGGATGGGACACTGATGATGAAGAATGGAAACTTCTTATGGATTGGGTGCAGCCAAATTCTTCAGCCGATAGGGTATATACACGTGTTCAGCCGGAATTTTTGTTAAACGGCACAAAGACATTCTTCTTTGTTACTGACCCGGGGCTGTTGGACGTTTTAGGAACGTATAAAAATAATGTATTCACTTCCGAGAGAGTAGATATTCCTGAAGACGACCAACCAATTGTTGAAGTATATCTCGACCCTGCAGACGTTGTACTGACCAAAACAGCCATGATATCAATTGATGGTGACAACCCATTTGCCTTCGCTGAAGGGAATATCCCACCCGGAGAAGATAAGATGGTATACTTTGAAGTCGATTTGTGGAACGCAGGCGACGAGCCTGGATATATCACGGATTTTGAGGATACGTTGGTTATAGATGCGAACGGTAAGATAACAACGGTAAACTTTCCAGACTTTGACAACGTAAGAATCATGTCAAAGCTTCCGGGCAGAGAAGAAGATGTTGATATTACAGGTGACTTTTTGGCTATAATAAACGGCGAGGCTAACGAAGGAGTTGACGACACTGACGATGATGTAGGACCTGATGAAGGCGAGGGAGAAACTCCTGAACCAGAACCTGCAGGCTATAAAATTATGCCGGGTGAAATCCTGAGAATCACTTACACTTACTGGTTTAAAGGCTATACCACCGAAGGTACAATGACATGGGACGAGTATAAGAAAGTGATTACTGATGAAGCTGACGCGCTTGTATTATTTACTGGTGGAATTGAAGAGATGAGGGAATTGGAAAAAATTTCCGACGAATTATTCTTCCAATTGTTTGAATTGATTTATCCTGAAGGTACAGAAGAGGAAATAAACTTTGAAGCTATTGAAGCAGCTCTGAGGACTATCTATCCTGAAGACGAAGAACCTATCGATGGTGAAGCAAAAGAAGTCTACAATCATTTGAAATCTTTATACGATGACTGGAAAGACGCGTATGATATTTATATCGAGTTAGACCCGAAAGATATATTTGTCGATGTTGAGTATGCAGTTGAGAGAAAATTCAACAATGAAGCCATTGTAAAGTGGACTGGCGGAGAAGACAGCGATAACACATCATTTAATGCAGACCCCAAAGTAAACGTGCCTAAGGAAGAGGAAGAAGAGGAAGTACCTCCTCCGTATATACCTCCGTATATACCGCCTCCACCTCCTCCAACGGAACCAGAACCGGAGCCTGAACCCGAACCTGTCGTTATCGTTGACGAGGAGGACGCTGACGACGAGGTAGACGAGTACGTTGAGGTAACCCCCGACCCAATCCCATTGGGCGATACAGGCTACTATGCAGAGCCTACAGAGGACGCAAGCGTATATGTGATTTTGGACGAAGAAGGTACCCCGCGCGGATTATTGGTTCTCGAAGAAGACGAAGTTCTGGAAGATATAGACTATGATACTATTGAAGACATTATAATCCCTCTTGCAACATTCGATGATGAAGAGATTATAGAGCCTGAAATAGAACCAGAACCTCCTGCTCCTGTGGTAATCGAAGAAGCACCGCTTGAAATAATCCCGGAAGAGTTACCGTTAGCACCTGTAGCCCCCGGAACAGAAACAACAACTCCGGCACCGGCAACAAACGACCCTCTGACAATAGTAATAATATTGGCAGTCCTCTCAACGGGAGTAGCAGTAGTAGTATCTAAAAAGAGAAGAGCAGTAAAATAACCCGATAATAAAAGCGAGAAAAAAAGTCCTCACCGTGAGGACTTTTTCTTTTGCCAACGATAAATTTAAAAAGTCCTCACGGTGAGGAGATTTTATTTTTCTTCTCTCGCCTTGACAAGCTTATAAAACGTAGTGCGCTTCAATCCGAGTTGCGCCATCGCCGACGTTGCCGTAATCTCTCCGCGCTTCCATGAGGCGTACAGGTCATCAAACTTCGGCGGGAAAGGCGTTGTCGGTCTGCCTAAATGCTGACCCCGCTCTTTGGCTAACTTTATACCCTCTGCCTGTCGCTGCTTTATGTTCAGCCGTTCAGTTTCCGCGACATAAGATAAAATCTGTAAGACTATATCAGCGATAAAAGTCCCGGTTAAATCTTTTTCGCTTACGGTCGTATCAAGCAGCGGCAAATCAAGCACTTTTATATAAGCCTTGATTTCTTTAGTTATAACGCGCCATTGCTCTGTGATTTCGTTGTAATTCCTGCCCAATCTATCTATACTCTTTATAATCAGCGTATCGCCCTCTCGCAATGCGCGAAGTAAAACTTGATATTCAGCGCGGTTAAAATCCCTGCCGCTTGCTTTGTCAATAAATATAAATCTCTCATCAACGCTCGCCGCAAGCAACGCTTCGACTTGCCGGGCTTCGTTCTGGTCGTCTGTGCTTATTCTTGCGTACCCGAATATTTTATTTATCATATTTTATAAATCTCCCTGTTTTTAAACAGTATAACATATATATCCGCAAAAGTCAACGCCATTTAACGCATATTCGCAAACTGACTCTCAGGCATTTGCAGACATAAGAAAAGCCGCTCATATCAGAACGGCTTTGTTGTTCGGGAAGGTACACTTTTAGGAATATATATATTTAGTAAAGCCATTCTGTTTCTTCAAATTTAATATATCTTTCTACTCCTTTTCTTAGTGTAACTGTTGGCGAATCATTTAAAATTTCTTCGGATTCTCCTTTTAGTTCTACAATTTGTCCTGATTTTATCCCTGTTATTTTAATATCATCTGTAAAATTATATATCCATTTCCCGGTATCACTCCAGAAAGAATAACCTGCAACCATTGGAAGCCTCCACTCTCCTTCTTTAAAAATTCCATCTTTAAATACTCCTTGTACATAACTATTATCTGTAGCTTCCAAACGCCCATTCTCATCATTAAACAGTCCATTTGAAAAGTTTCCGATATAGGTATATTTAGTATCTCTATGTTCCCAGGTAAGTATGCCGTATCCGTCATACATATCACGCTTCCAGTCTTTGATAAAGCGTTCAGAATTATTTCCTTCGGCACTCCCTTTATAAGATTTATATCTTCCCTGTTTAAATTTAATACAGATTTCTTTAATCGTGCCGTTATCAAAATTAATTTTAAACTTGTCATATTCCGGATAATCTTCTTCAATATTTATTACGTCAAATTCTTCATTCAATCTAAGAGTTTGAAAATCAGTTTCGAAGCTAACATTATCAACTTGTATTTTTATGCCGTTTATTAATTCGAGAATTTTTTTTGTATCGTCTGGCATTTCAAAAGAAATAAATTTCTCTTGATTAGAAAACTCAAGTTTGCCCCGTTCAGGCAAGTTATTTACAAAAGTACCGTCAAATATATCTTTGTTTATATAAGTCAATGAGCCTTCAATAAAATTAACAGCTTCTTGATGATTAACGCCACCCTCGTATGATATATAATCCTCCCCTTCTGTGAAGTTGATAGAGGCCTCATTTATTATGCCGTCTCTGAAAGATGCTAAAAAGGAGCTGTAGTTCGGATATATATCTGTGATATTTATTACTGGATATTTGCCGTCCAAAGAATAATTTATAAAATCACTTGTAAAATCAACGTCTTCATCAGCAGATATTATCATTTTGTTAGATAATTCAAGTCTTTTAATTGTTGGTTCATCAGAAATAAAATTATCCTTGAGAATTTCGAATGAAATATATTTTTGCTGATTTACAAATTCGAGTTTCCCCCATTTAGGCACTTCGTCTTTCAACGCACCCTCAAATTTGCCTAAATTCTTGTAATCATAATTAATTCCTTCATCATGAATCCCTTCAAGGCCTAAATCGTATTTATGTTTACGTATTCCAGATGTTAAACCCCCATTTTCAAAATATCCTTTTTCACTTGATATTTCATAGTCATCAGTATAAGTACGTATCCCAGATGTTAAATCCCCATTTTCAAAAGCTCCGTCATCAGATAATATTTCATAGTCTAAATCTTCTCTGTATTTACGTATTCCAGATGTTAAATCCCCATTTTCAAAATATCCTTTTTCACTTGATATTTTATAGTCAACAGTATAAAATAATGTTCCATAGGAGATTGTATTATTTTCATGATTACCCTCAAAGTTTTCATCAATGCCTTTAAATTCCCCTTTATAGCTGCTTAAATGAGGAAATTTATCATTATCCAATGCATTAAATTTCCAATTAGTTGTTACCTCTTGCAATACATCATCTTTAAAACGGGCTTCAATGGAATTTGTTGCAGGTCTCTTCGGATCGCCAGCATAGCCGCTAATTCCGTTTAATTTGCAAGATTCATCTTTAATTTCTATATACGCTATTTCTGCGACTCCATCACGCACATAATTCTTGATATTTCCGCGATATAATATATCTTCTCTATTATTTTTTATAGTTACGTTATTACCATTGGGTTGGTAATCCTTATACTCTCCCTCGTACCTCACCCAACCGTATTCATCATGCTCATAAATAAAATTACCTCTCCCTTCAGAAGCCCATAAAATCAAGAAATTTCTTTCAAGTGTTAGCTGCTCCATTTTATAATCTGCGCCACTATTAAATATCTGGGGAATAATACTCGGTTCATATATCAGCACTATAAAAATTGCAAGAAAAGTACACAAATTTGCTACTTTCGTTGTTGTAGTACCGTTTGCTGTATTGGGGAATTTTTTTTTCTTTATACCAAATAATATTAAACAACATATCGCAGTTAAAGCAAGGATATAAAGAGGATACAAACATATGATCCGCCCGCCCCAAAATTTATGTGTAAAAGTAAACATGTTTAAAATCGAAATGATAGATATAGAAATTAAAAATATAACTATACTTGTAACAATAATTTTTCGCAAATCTTTATTCTTCCAAATTTCGCCTATTGAAGCAATCCCTATACCTAGCATTGTTGCAGCAATCATGGATTGCCAATCTTTTTTTGATTCAATTGGTTCAAGGTCTTCAGGAATCTCGTCAATTTTTTCAGTAATCTCATCAACTTTTCCGATAATCTCGTCAAATTTTGTATTAATCTCGTCAATTTTTTCAGTAATCTCTGCAGCTTGTTCAGAAATTTGTTTATTAAGTTTGATATATTCTTTTTTAATATATTTAACTTGTGTATTAAGCTCAGAAATTTGTTTAGGCTGTTTAGAATATTTCTCGATAAACGCAGAATATTTCTCGATAAACGCAGAATATTTCTCGTTAAGCGCAGAATATTTCTTGATAAACTCGGAAAATTTTTGATTAATATCTGCATCTTCTATACCTTCCAGAGCGTTAACAGCTATGTAGTTGTCCATAGCTTTTTTAATTTTATCTAATAAATCTTCTCTGCTTAAAAGCTCTATTATTTTATCCGACAATTTCTTATCCTCCTAATCAATTCTTCCTTGTCCTTTCTGAATTATCCCCCCGTTTTTTACAATACAGCTCTTTGAGATAATTACGTGCCTCCCTTTTTCCCCTGCAAAGGAAATATTATCAATTCTATAGGCTTCCTGATAAACAGTTAGATAATTAGATTTTGAGATAACGACAGGATTAGGAAAAACAAAAGATTTGTCACCTTCATATTTTATCAGCCAGTATGAGGGCTCTTTATTTGATTTTTCTTGCCATATATGGCTGAAGTCAAAATTGCTTATTCTGTTGTCATTATTTTTTTTGACGCTTATTATATTAAAGTCTTCTATTGCGTTCTTTTCTTGGTTTTCTTGGCTTTCTGCAACCCTTTTATGTTTTTCAAGCCCTTTTTCTATGTCATCATCCTTTCTGTCGAAAATTGCCCGAGGTATTTTTGATTTCCCCTCTAAAAATCCATCTATACCTTTATCCATGGTGAAATCTATAATTTCATTTTCTATTTTAATTATCTTATCTAAATTTTCTATAAAATTCTTAAAATGAATCCATTGAGCCTCAATTTCCTCGCTGTTTGTTTTATGATTTTTACTTTCATAAAAGAAAGCTTCTTTAAGATGTTCCTCCAGCAGAATATCCATACTTGTTGACATATTGGGTATCCACTGAAAATCTTTCAATTTTTTCACATAATCTCTTAAATTGCCCCAATTTTTTTTGAAAATTTTTTTATTTTCTTCAGTCCACATAAAAAAATAATCCTCCAGTTATTTGTTTATATTATTATTGAGAAATTTCCCCTACAAACTCAATTAGCCCCTTTTTCTGGCATATCCCCTGCTTGGTGATTATGCAAGGCTCTATTATTTTTATTGAAGGATTATAATCTTCTATCGGCTGTTCTAATTTGGCTTTTGCGTTTTCAATATCTTTAATATCATATAGCCCGCTGTGACAGTTTGCGTAATCGATAAAGTCATAATTTATAGGGTTAGGAAAAACAATTCTTTCCCCGTTTCTGTCTATTTTAACTGTTACTTCTGTTATATTGTTGTTATCATCTTTTCTGATGTCTTTACAATCACTTATAGAATATATATCATCAGAGTCATCTTTGATTGTTTTCTCGGCTATAATTTTTCCATCTTCTAATCTAATTTCTTGAATGTCATTCTCCCCTCTTTTAATTGCAGATGTCTCAAATATCACTTCTGTTATTTCTTTTGTAAGATTATTTCTGATTATTTCTTTATAATCATTATATATGTCTTTACGTGTTATGTTTTTGCTTACTACTATTTTATTACCTTCTAATTTTATATCCAGAACGTCCTTTCTTTCTATCCTATTTTCCAATTTCTTGAAATTAGTTACTTCGACAATTAACCACTTAGAATCTTTTTTGCCTACGGTGTTTTTAATCTCTATCGGTTCTGAGAAAATGGTAGGTCTTAGTCTGCCTCCCTGCTTGATTTCACCGAAATGCATAGTTCCTATTTGCTCGAACAAAGTTTCATTTTCCGCATTTGCTGAAGAAATAATTACTTCTGAAATTCTGCCGTAAGGGTTTAAAAATATATTTCTCTTGTCTGCTTCCTCTTTTATCCGTTTAGCTTCAAATTTATCTACTTCTTTCTTTATTTTTCGCAGGAGTTCAAGCTCTTCTTCTTGTTTTCGAATCTTAAGAGTATCATCTATATTTTTTCGAACTAGCTTACGAATATCTTCTTTTAATTGATTTGTTTCTTTTGATTTATCTTGTAGTTCTATTGAATTATCTTCAAGTTTTTTTTCCGTCCGCTCTTGCTCAGCGGTTAACTCATCGATTTGTTTTTTCAAACTATCTATTTCGTTCTCTTTACTTTCTATCTCGTCATTTTTACTTTCAATTTCCCGTTCATATATAATGAATTTTTCGTCGTCGCCAATATCTGCGAAATAACAAATTGATTCTAAAATTCTGGCTATTAAATAATCCCTGTTATAAACCTCATTCGACCAATCGGAGGAAACAGAGACAGCATACTTTTCTTCGTTTTCTTTATTGATTTCATACCCTAATAGTTTAATATTACTCCCTCTGTTATTCACAACTGAATACACAGCGGCCTGTAAATGGACACGTGCGGCTTGAATATCTTTTTCAGTTCCGTATCCGTTTAAATAACATTCCCCCAAAAAATAGTAAACCTCCCAATACCGGCTCAAACGCTCTTCTTTGTGTTTAAGCCAGTATTGGTCAATTGATTCTAATTTTTCAGAAGCAAAAATATCATACATTTTTTCGAGAGTTTCTTTTCCTTTGATGTCAGTGATGTCAGGTTTGTCAATATCCATATCTAAATATTTGTTGTAAAATATAGCTGTTGCATATAATAGTTTTGATTCATCTCTGGATAATTTAATTTTACCTGTTTTATCTTCAACATAATATTCACGCAAAAACTCTCTGATTTTCTCGTGCAAAAAATGTCTTTCTACCATGTGTACTCCATTTACTCCTCTTTTTTAAAACTTATTGTCGTCAAACAAGTCGCCAAGCAATACCTTAATTGCAAGTAAAAAAGTTGATTCAATCCGTTTATCTGTTTTTTGATGGTCTCTGAGCATTTTATTAACTCTGTCTGTCAGCGCCTTGGGATTTTCTTTTCTTAATTCATAAAGTGCGGCATCTTGGTCTGTAAGACGATTTATTACGACATTTTTATTATAAAAATTCCTGAATCCCTCAAATGTTTTTGTAATTGTTTCCTCTTTTACTAAAAACTCATAGGTCTGAAGATTTGTAAGCACTCTGTCTCTGCCGTCTACGAAGTCGGTATTCTCATATTTAAAATTTGTTAGATTATTTTCCTCTGTTTTTTCAGGCTCTCTATTTTCAGCATACAAAGTATCAGCATTAAAGAAAATCTCTTGAGGGTCTTCTATTTTTTCGGTATACAGCATACCCTGAGCTGTTTCGGTTTTAGTAGTCGTTTCGTTAAATTTAAAATCGAAGTTTATTCTGTAACCATCGGGGATAAGATTAAGAGCTTTTTCTTTCCTGCCAAGGTTTTCATAATAACTAGCGTTATCTGCAATTTTTTGCGCTAACTTTACTTCTTCTTCAGTAAGCTGCGTTTCTTTATCTTTGATTAATAAATATTCTTTGTAGACTTGTAAATCACTTTTCATATTTTTGAGCTTGTCCTCTATATAATCTTCAGCCGCCAAGATAATCATCTCTCGTCTGTAATGTCCAAGCCAATTGATAATTTTAGAACCTTTGCCGCAAAAACCGAAGGTAATATTGGTCATCTGGGTCAAATCCAAGTTAAAATCGAATCCCCGCTGACTGTCATTATTCAACAGCATTGAAATTATCATTTCGGCTATATAATATATAAGAGCTGAAAAGCCTATCGTCAGATTTTTTGTAAAATTGTCGAAGTGTTTTTTCAAAGGATTTGCTGCTGAATTGTTAGCTTGTCTTTGCTGGTCATATTTTTTGATTATGTCATTTGAAAATTCAAAAAGTATGCTCTCAAGCATATACTGCGCGCGCTTATCATTTTGGTCTATAAATTTATTATATTCTTGGATGCGCAGCGCCATTGGAGTGTTTATTAACTGCCCCGTTTCAATAAATAAAACTTTTGTTTGACGCAAAAATTTTGTCAAAAAGAGTACGAACATATCTCTTGACGCGTATTTTACTGAAGTTTGGATAATACCCCTATCATCAAAATAAAAGGCTATATCCGAAGAACCCCCGCCTATGTCGATGCTGATAAAAGTTTTTACTGCCGACGTCCTTTGAAAATACCTGGCGGACGCAATGCTTTCAGAAAGTAAATTTGTAATATGGCCTTCTTCCCATGCATGAATAATAGCAACATCGTCTTTTATATCATCTAATATTTCTCTTATATTTCTTTCAAAATCGTTTATGCGTTCCCTTCCTAAGGAAGTCGGATACGAAAATTTCCAGTTTATCAATGCAGCCCCATTCCTTACCATGCGGTAACATATATGCGTAAATAACTGACGCAGATATTTTCTGGTAACTTCAAATTCGTCCCCCCATTTTAAAGAAAATGACGAGTGTATTACAGCATTATCGTCTGCTTCTTTATAGGTTTGCCATAATATTCTGCCGTATATAAAAGCATCGGACGCATTATTATCCACCTCTTTTGTATCTAAGTTTTCGTATGCCGACAGATAACTTTGCTGGCCGTAATATTGCTCAGTCACGAAAAAACGCCGCCTTGCTTCTTCAAAATGCTCACTGATACAAAGCGTTTTTACCCCAACATCAATATTTTTCTGGTTTATATTTGTTATATCGTTTATTGTGCGTGCATTCTTGCCCCAGTTATATTCATTTCCCAATTGAACATATAACGGCTTCTCATTCTTATCCAAATAAAATACCCCGCTGCTGGTAGTGCCGAAGTCAACTGCAACAGTATATTTTTCTATTCCCACTTCAATATCTTCCGGTTGTTTTACGAACACATATCCGTAGCTTAAAATCTCTGCCGCATCCCTTTTGCTGTGCCGCCCTTTTATTTCCAAAGTAAGCGGAAAATCTGCCGAAGAATAATATCTGTATTCTTTGATGTCTGTCTCAGTAATATTTCTAAGAGGTCTTACTTCAAGCGGCGGTTTATCATCTCTGTCTAATTTTACATTTGGCAATGCATACAGTCTGTCATTTACAGAACGCGAGTACGCTCTGTAATTTCCTGTAAAGTAAAAATATTTACGCCATATATTTTTGGATTCTCCGCTTTCAGAGAAGTTGTTTTTAATTTTTGCGTACGGGTACATTGCAATCATTGGCAGAAAATTGTCCTTGTCAAAGATAATCGCCTTGCCTTCACGCGATTCAACAGCCGTATTTGATTCGGCTTTGGCGTAATTTTTTTTGAGTTCGCAGTTAGTTCCATCTTTAAATTTAAAGTTTAGTTTCACTGTAAAATCATGACCATTATAGTCTACAACCAAATTTTTTCTGAGTATATCTATATTTTTTTCAAATAATTTAATTATTTCTTCTTTTATCGGGAAAATCACTTCGAAGCTGTTTCCGATAAGAGAATTAGGGACGTTTTCAGAACAAAAATATTTGGAAGAACCTGTGTTTTTAAAGGCTATCATTGTATCGCAGAATATATCTTTCTCATTTAGGATATATGCGCTTTGATGTTCTCCTGAAGGGTCGTCATGAACTCCCGTTGTAAAGTGCGAACTGTCCTTTGTACTGTATAGAATATCCCCATAGACATAATTATAATAAGCATCCGGCGAATCACAGGAAATTCCTTTCAGCCGTTCGCCGTAAAGAACTACGGAAAGCTTTTTACCGTCGTCATTTTCATATATTAAATCTGCGATTTCAAACGGATATTCTATGATTTTATTGCTCAGCACTTCTATACTTCTACCGTCAAATATATGATACGGTAAAGTTATTGAATCAACTTCGGATAAAGTTTTGTTCATGGCTAATCTTTCATTGTATGATTTTTCAGCGATTTCCCTGTAATTTTTTATCTGCGCAGACATAGTCTTTAAAAAATGATTACCGCCGTCTTTGCCGCATCTTGCATCTAAATATTCATCAACTGCACTCAAAAAAGTATATAAAGTAGAACACGCAAATTTACGCAGATAGCCTCCGCCGCTGAAAAACTCATGTGCAGGCCTGAAATACCCCTTATCGTCAACAAGGTCAGGCGCAAATTTGTTTACTTCATATTTTTTTAGGATAGAAGCGATATTAGTTACCGGCGTTATTAATATATCATCAGACAAGAATGCAATAACATCGGGAACTATGCTGTCTGAATCTTTTTCTTTTTCCTTCTTTAAATTGACAGAAAACCGCATTTTATTTGTATTTTTAAAAATATAATTTTGAGGTTCGCGCATTCCGTTTACTATCGAAAGAAAATAGGTTTCATTGTTATCCAGTCCGGTCGAACTAATAGTCGTTTCAATTTCACTTGATATACTAATGTTCAGTTTACTCTTGAAAGGCTCTTCATTACGCAAGGCGATGAGGGCGATAATCCCTCTCCACGTGTTTACTGCGTAAGTGTTCAGTTCGCTGAACAACTCATCCGTCAAAATCAGTTCATAAGACAGATAAGCAGACCAAGGCGTCGGAACGGTAAATTCTTCGTAGCTGAATGTCCCCGCCATAAAGTTCTGCCCTTTAGCAATTTCTTTAAGTGCGTAATTATTTTCCCGTACCCAAAAATCACTGCCGCTGTCTTTAAACAACTGCATTTCAGCCTGAGTATCGTTTCCGATATACTCCGTTTTTGTCATATTGTTTTCAATGCTGCCGTCTAATCTTGTTTTATTTTTCCTTGCCCCATTCAATAGTTTTTCGATAAGAACGCTGTAATCCAAATCAGATTTACTGTTATTGAATAATCCGGCTTTCATTCCGTTATATATTGTTAGATTGTTGCTTGTTTGCGCATCTTGTACTATCTGTTCAAAGTTTTCTAATACGGCATTCGGACTGGCTGATTTGCCTGAGGCATTTAAAATATTATTTATTATTTCCATGTCAAAAAGGCGGACGCGCTTATTATATTCTACGACTCCATTTTTACCTGCAGCAATATTATTTCTCTTGTGAATCTCGTCAAAATACTCTATAAACTTAGTAAAATATGCATTAATAGCATCTTGCCGGGCAGCATTGCCTGAATTATTATCTTCAAACAGATTAAAATTTTTATGCCAACCATTGACAGAATCTTGCTTATTAATTTCACGATACAATAACGCCTTGTACATAACGGCAGCTTTCATCATCTTTATTATTTCGCCCGACACCGGGAGCATCTTTTTATTTCTGCCCGAAGTCTCGCTGAAATTCATCTTATTAAGCATATTCCATGTATAAACATCATTTGATAATTCATCGCAGTCACGCCGGGCGGTAAATATAGAACCTTGTTTATTAGTATCATTAATTCTGTGCGTTATCGCAGTGGCAGCAAAAAGCTCTATCGGACAAGCTGTATTCTTTTGTTCTTTGCCTCCGTCACTATACGGAAATTCGGCATAATTCTTTTCTGATTCGCCGAGTATATATAAATACGTATTACCATCGATAAATATTTCCTCAGATTCATAATATTTCAGTGCCGCACGCACTTTAGCGCCGAAAGCTCTTGAATTGGGAATAACTCCGTTTTCATTGCTTACAGGGCTTATAAATTTAAAATACGGGGTGCAAAAAATAACAGAAATACCGAATTTGTTTTCTATATTAGAATTAAAATTGACAAGCTTGTTATATAGAACCGGCATTCCGGAAGCTCCCATCCCGCCAAATGCTGAACCTAAGATGATTACATTTCTATCAGCTTCCTGCCCGCCGAGCACTGCTTCAACTTCTTCCCAGAACGATTTTTGTCCGGGTATACGGGACTCGTTTATTGATTTTTCAATTACAAGCGGTCCTATATTAGTTCGGCCGTAAAAACCTTTGTCTAATTCTTTCTCGCGTTCGCTTTCAGAGAAGAGAAACTTTGCGAAATCACCTATTTTTTTCCAGTGTTCTATCCCGAACATGCTATTGAGCGTGGACCCTGTTTCTACCAATTCATATAAAAAATCTTCTCCGAACATAGGTTTAATGTTCGGGAAAATACCGCTCTGGCTTCCGTTGCTCGCTTCATAAAAATCCCTGTATTTCTCCAAAGTTTCTTTAGTTTCAGCATAAATCCCGTTGACTCTGTCGCTGTCTATTACCTTTACTAAAATATCATCGTTTCCATAAACTCCGGAAGCTGCGAGGTGTACTATGGAACGCAGAATCTTGTGACCGGTGCCTCCTATTGAAAATATATATTTTTTCCCCATATTGTAAAATTCCTCCAATTAATACATTTAATAAATTAAAATAACCGTTAATCCTTATTTATCTTTAATTCTTTAAACCAATACGAATATTTATATGTGACCGGAGTAAAAAAACGAGACAATATAAAACATACCGGGAAAAATAAAACGCAGAAACCTCCGTATACAAGAAGCCCCCTTACTTCGAGATTAAGCAACCCCCATAATACTGCAACCAATAAAATCAGGAGTAACCATGAAACAACAAATCCTATTAAAAATTGATTTCGTTTCAGCTGCCGCTTGTACTTAGAAAACGGTAAAATAAAGAATATCCAGAAAGCATTGAAAAATAAAGATATGCCCACTATGCCGTAAAATAAATTTGCATACAGTTCAATCCATTCAAATTCTTCCAGCCTTGCAACAGGAATAATATAATATTCTGAAAATATATGCTGCATCAATACAAAAACAAATACAGCCGGAACATAAATTACCGCCCACGCGAGAATAACTTTTAACGATTGGATACAATGCCCTGCATTTAGTCTGTTGAATTTAATCATAATAAATAATCCTCCTAATTTTTTCTGCTTAAAAAAAACAGCTCTGTTTCAAAAGTACTCCCCAAACTTCCTCTGTGTACTTCAGAAATAAAATTATATATTCTCCTAAGATTCATAGTCCGAATAATATTAACTCTTTCAGCAGCGTCATTTATAATTTCATACGGATAATCCGCTGAAAACTTATCGACCAATTCCTTCAGGGAAGAAGGCGGCGGCGCTTCGTATATATTTTCAAATATAATCGTAAGGCGATAGGCGCAATCTTCATCATATTTGCCGAATTCATCGTTGCGCAGCTCCACAGAAAAATAAAAATATTCCTGACCCTCGACGTGGCTGACATGAGTAGCGTGGTTATCATTTATAAAATTTTGCTCTATCATTTCCGTGTCGATTATTTTTATCCCGCTTGGTCTTATTAGATTTTCCTTGATTTTCTGCGACGCCAAAGGTATTACAACGGCAGGGATATTATTTCTTATATCCCTGGGAGAAATTTCTTCCAAATCATAGCTTAATATAATATTACGGGACTCCAGCCCAATCTCAGGATGATTTATAGGCATAGCGAAAACATACCTGCTAAACGGCACATTACCGTCTATTCGATAATAACGCCGCCAATCCACTTCAGGAATCCGTTCCCTTAAATCTATGCTGCTCAAATCTGTGCCGGATAAATCATCAAATGCAAAAGCCGGATAATATCTTGCAAATGCATTGGCTGCGCTTCTTAAAAAATTATTTGCGCTGCCAATACCCATAGAATGATGAGAGTCCTTGTTAAATTCTGAATTATAAACATCGGGGTTTTTGCGGTTGTATCTTAACGAGTTGAAATTTTCAAGATGAAACCTGTTCAAATTACCCAGCTGAACGCCATTGTCATACAAAAAAATCTCGCTCCCGATGGGGTTCGGCATCGGATTATTATTAAGTGTCTCTAATTCGCTTGAGAACAAATTATAATATATCTCAACATCTTCTTTTTCCCCGAAAATTAGAATTGAAAAAAGTTTCATACCATTATATTTTATCGCAATCTCGCCATTATTGCTCCCTCTGTCACCAGTTGGACCGGTAAAAAGTCCGGTCTCACGATTATAATTATATCTGTCATATACTTCAAGAGGATAATAAGCAACAACATCACCCGGATAAACATTATAAAGATGACCTGTATATTCAGAGCCAACAAGAAACAACGCAAAAGATTTCCCAAGCTGATTAGCGGCTCTGAATATTTCCTGATAAGCTGAGAAGTCATTTTGACGCTCCTGCATATCAGCAGTTATCACATAAAGAGAGCGGTCGCCGTCCTCCCATTGTTCTTTGACGTATTCTGTCAGCAAATTGAAAGGCATATCAACATCGTTTCCCCCCATAATATGAGTATTCTTGTCCGAAGCCTTTGCTATATTCTGACCATTGGTAGTGTATATTGAGTTGTCACCGGTTCCCTGCAACATTGTCGATACCGCGTGAAATCTGTCTTCAAATTTGTTTATTCCGATTGGCCGCTCCTTATTATATTCGCCATACCAGTAATATTCAACTCCGCCTAATAAAAAGTTCAAATTTTCATCAAAAAAATTATTTAACGTGTTCTTATACAAAGAATCTGCCGCATCATGATAGCCTTTCATAGCACCGCGGACTCCGAAAAAATATTTTAATTTTTTATCTCTCAGGTCAAAATCTTCCTCAATATCTGTGTTTTTTTGTGACCCTGCTTCAATAGCACCAGAGTTTTCATGACAAGAAACACAGAGAAATATCGCCAGACACAATATAGCTGTAATACACAAGCATTTCTTTTTTGACATTATACTACCCTTCTCTAAATCTCAACATCAACAATCCATTGATTTATAATTTAATCCCCGTTCAAAATCCAGTCAGCCGAAATATCCAGCGCCTTCGAGATGTTCAACAGCGTTTCTGCAGACATACCCTTATTGCCGACTTCAATATCATATAAAAATTTATCGCTTATACACGCAGCATTAGCAAGTTTTTCCCGTGTATATTTTATTTCTAAACGCTTTTGTTTTATGCGTCTGCCGATTTCTGTTGTGCTATAAGCGTTATCCATAGTTATAAACCCCGTAAATCTGCCAATTTCGACAATTTTATTATAGCACACATTTCCGCAAAGAAAAAACCTCTATAGTTCATGTTTTAAAAATAATTATAACTATAGAGGGTATTTTATTTGCATATTAAATTATAATAACTGGTAGTTCTGCAGGGCAGTTACAGCATCAGTAAAACCATGTCTGTAAACGGCATTCAGCTCGTATATCTCTTGCTTATATATCGTATCTGAATATTTCTCAAATAGTATATCTGCTTCTGCAAGTCCTACAAGCGAATTTTTTAACGCCATGCTTGCAGCGGTACGCTCATCAACGAGCTTTTTATAATCGCAATCGGATTTCAGCATAGCACTTAAAATCTCATCTCGCTTTGTTTGCAGTGATTTTTCTAATTCTGCTTTTATCTCGGGGTATTTTATTAAAATATCCATACAAATTCTCTTTCACTGATTAAATTTTTAATATCATATTAATTGTATGTTATTTTATGCGTTTATTTATTATAATATACTGAAACTATTTTTATTATATTTATCTATCAAATTAATATCTCCTCGTTTGAATCATGTCCGGCGTAGTTTTGCTTGACTTTAGCTTCGGCATGATTAGCATAGCAATATAAACAGCCGTTCATGCAGGAATTATATGCTCCGATGTCAACGCTGGCAGCGCAGTTACACCCGTGACGCTGATTTTTATCACGCGGGGCCGCTACCCCGAATAAACTTGCGTCTACGCAGGAAACAGGCTGTATACCAAGAGCAAATAACTCCGGCACTTCACAGCAAGCGCAAAGCGTAATACTGTGATTTTCAGCTATTGACAGCAACGCCTCAGCTAACTGCATTTTCTCTTGAATATTTAGCTCTCTATGTCCTGCTTCACGCATATTTTTGGCGATGGATTTATACGCAACCGCGAAACTGATGACGCATTTTTCTGTACTCCCTGCAAGCAATTCGCATAGCCGCGAAAACGCGCTTATATGATACGCAAAATTATATTTCTCTGTTATTAAAATAGGGTCATATCGCCAAATCATACGCGCCGTGCCAATATGCTTCGAAAGCTCTATAAACGCCGGAATTATCACGCTGCTTTTATCTGCAAGCCCGCGTTCAATATCTGTATGATACGGAGTAACCGAATAATTAAAATAATACGGGAATCTATCCAAAACAGAAATTTTAGCTAAAAGCGGTGCGGCATTTTTAGTCCATAAAACAATGCCGTCAACATCATCGGGCAGCAGCGAAACGCGCCGGATTTGTCCGGGATTAAACGGGTTTTTAACAAGGCAATATCCTGCGTTCAGCCGGTTTATAAGCCAGTCAGCATAAAACGCAGGAATATCTGTTCTCCGTGACGCTGATATAATCATACAGAAGCTCCTTTCATTTTCGGGTGGATTTTGTCCTCACGGTGAGGACTTTTTCTTGGTCGAAAATTTACAAAATATTTACTTAAAATTTACAAAATTGTCTGTGACAAAACAAAATGTCCTCACGGTGAGGACTTTTTTTTAGATAAGTATAAGGCAGATAATATTCGGATTTTTTCATTGTTCTTCCTGGATTTCTTGTACATCAGCTTCAAGTATTTTTTTAAGATACCCGAAACGGTTCTTGATTTCTCTCTGATTTGCCCGCCAATTCAGCTCATCATAGCGGTGTTTTAAGTGGTTATACACCCGGAGTTGAAAATCTTGAATAGTACCGCCGACTTTGTGTGGGAGTACCTGAATTATCAGGTTATATAAAACTCTAATTTCAGCTTCGCTGAATTCTTCGTTGCAGGCACCGGCTAAAAACTCCATACGGCTGTTTGAAAACTCTACTACAACCTCATCGTCAACAGCGGTCGCTTTAACCTCCTGAATATTGATGAAATCAGCCAGAGAAAGCGGGTCGGCGTAATTATCGTTTTTGGAGATGGTGAATTTAAGTTGCATCACTTTTCCGCCTCGCCCTAACTTCCCTGTAGGTTCGCAAGTAAATTTTATGTCAGTATATTTTTCCAATGCTTCCTGACAAGCATCGATAACTCTGGTT
>Ga0099364_10003494_pt1 | contig 24384 bp, 22 predicted proteins | sample TergutTh196P3_FD_73070 | JGI IMG/M metagenome (GOLD analysis project Ga0099364, IMG submission 73070) | Microcerotermes parvus P3 segment gut microbial communities from Pointe-Noire, Republic of the Congo - Th196 P3 | ecosystem: Host-associated > Arthropoda: Insects > Digestive system > Gut ...
TTGAAGTTTAGCCCGCTAAATCTGTCCGGGGGGAGGAAAGAGTTCTTTCTCCCGGACATTTTTCCCAGGTTATTTTCGCGGTCATTTTCGTAGAGCTGTTTGCGGACAATTTGAGTTAGCCGCAACAATAAACACGGTAGCGATGATCGGGGTGCATGAAGGGAGCAGAATCCTTGCATAGAACATAAAGTTTCCGCATCCATCTACAAGCGCCGCGTCTCTAAGTGATTTTGAATACGTAAGAAAGTACTGCCGCATAACGAAAATATTCATGGCGGAAACAAAGAATACAATCATCACGCCTAGATAAGTGTTAATCAGACCCATTGTGGCCGTAGTAAAATAATTCTGTACCACTAAAACATCAGATGGAATAATAAAGCTACCCACTACAAGATAGAAGAGAAAGTTTTTTCCCCTGTATTCGAAAAAGGCGAAGGAAAATGCAGCCATACTGGCTGTTATGACACGAACCGCACTGGAAACAAAAGCTACGACAAAAGAGTTCAGTATGAATCGGTAAAAATTCGCCTGCGCCAGCGCTATGCCATAGTTCCCAAGATAGAAAGATTCCGGCAAAAAACGAAGCTCGGTTGTCAGAACTTCTTCCGGCCTCATAAATGAGATGCTGACTGAATACAACAAGGGAGTCATCAACAGGAGGCCCAACGCCAGGCACATCAGTTGGTAAGAAGCGCTGATTATTCCTTCCTGCCACTTTATAAACGGCTTGAAGGCTGTAGTTTTCATGAGTTGTAATTCACCTTCTTCTTTTCCAAAATCAAGCTTAACGCCATCATGAATGCCGCCAGCACGAAACCAACCATAGTAGCCGCATATGCCGCGTTATAGTTTGTTCCCATAATAGCCCTGCTGTATATATAGGACATGATTGTTTCGGTAGCGCCATTAGGTTGCCCGGTTGCGCCGTGGCTGGTGGTAAGAATTAAAGTCAGGCTCGCTGTCGTCATAGCAAAGGCGACGTCCTTCACCAGCAGAAATAGCAGCGTAGGCGAAACAAGAGGAATGATAATCTTGAACAGCAGCAAGAAGCTTCTCGCTCCGTCAATCCTTGCGCTCTCCATAACTTCATCCGATATTGCCCGCAATCCGGAAAAGAGAAAGATGAAGTTATACCCAATGTTAGACCATATTTGAATAATAATCAGCGTAAGCAAAGCTGTCCGGGAGTTCGTCAACCAGGATACCGAAATTCCAAAAATTTTGTTTATGATTCCCATTGAGGGATTAAAAGCAAGCTGAAATATCATGGCGATAACCGGGGTGGATACGGCCATTGACAACGCGAAAAGCACTTCGTATGATATCGATATCCTGCGTTGTTTACGTGTCAGCAACGCGAGGGCAAAAGCGATTACAATACTGATAGGCACCGTTGTAAAAACAAAAATTAGGGTATTCCCAATCGCCTGCAAAAAATTGTCATCCGAAAGGACGCGAATATAGTTGTAAAAACCAACGAAAGACCTGATCTCACGAAACCTATTAACCGTAAAAAACGTAAGAATGGCGTTTTTTACGAACGGATAATAAGTAAATAGAAATAAGAAGAAAAAAGCAGGTATAAGATATAAATATGGTTCCGCACGAATGAACGCCCTTTTACCCAAAGACAGTGTGCTGGTAGGTTGCTTCCGTGCGAATCCTGCGGACACAGGGGACTGTTTCATTAGTAACCCTCCCTTCCACCGTTAAACCTAATCATAAAGAACCAATTTATCAAACAAGTCCCCCATTAGTTTGTCTCGATTAATACTATACACATAACGAATGAAAAGACGGCGCTTGTCAAAACTGTACAAATTATCGTATTGCATGACGGGGCTGTGCTCTAAGCGATCCAACATGAAATTTTTCCCCAAGAGCCATCCAACGGCGGCAACATCCGAGATTGGACGGCTCCAGCAGCGCTCCGCATTACATGCGGAGGCTTCTTTTGCAGTCTTATCGATTATATAATCGCAGAATTTATTCTTCCCCCGAAGCCAGTACTCAAGCTCAGGCCCGGTCGTAGTAAAGTGGTCCAGCACACCCCGCCCGGGCAGTAAGACCAATGGAACGCCGCTGCCCAACAGCACCCGGGCTGCGGCAATATCTTGCCCCGAATTAAAAGAAGCGTTATCGTGCCATTCAAAACTCATGCCACCAAGCCATACAACGAATATCCTGCCTTTTATTTCGGGATATAGCAGAAGCGCAGAAGCAATATTTGTGCAAGCGGCTATCGCAATCACATATAATGGATTTTCGGCCGTGTATTGCATGGCCAAATGATACAAGGCGCTTGTTGCTTCCGATTCGACAGGAGATTGTTCATTGGGCAAAAAGCGAGTCGCGCCCCTGTAAACCATGCTTGAATATTCTTCCCGCTTCAGCATTGATAAAACATTGAATGCTTCCTTGCGGCTTTTTTCCATGCCATCGGCAGGATTTTCGGAATGATGATTAAAAAAAGGCGCCGCATATATACCCTTGAGCTTTAATTCATCTTGATACTGCAATAAATAAGCAAGGGCAAATTGATCATCCACCTCGTTTGCCGGATCTGTGTCCAGTATTACGTCTACAGGTAAGCCTGGCCGCGTCAAGCGTTGTATAGATTTCGCATAGTCGTCCATCGTGTTGGAGTTATTATCAGTAAAAATGTATGGCTTGGGCGTATTCATTCTTTTCGCCTCCATCAATATTTGGAATAAACAAATTTTTTCACCGATAATAGTTGTTATTTCCACGTTATGCCGTATAGAATAGCATGACAAACCGTATTGTCAATAGTTGCTCTGGTATTTTCCAATTTTTTATCAATTATATTGAGAAATGCCTATATTTCTTTGAGATTTACGCGCGTTTATGTTTGACTCAGCGTCAATTACATAGTAATATTGGAATATGCCAAATTTATAAGGAGTTTTTATATATGGCCGGTAAGTTGCAGAATCGCAGGGAAAAAATACTGAGATTGCTTTCCGAGGTTCCGATTACCTCAACACAACAGTTGGCGATCGCTACCGATGTTTCTGCTGAAACCATGCGCAAAGATTTGGATGCTTTGGCTGAAGAAGGCCGGATTATTAAGGTTCATGGTGGTGTCGCGCTTGCAAACACAGTATCCGCCATGCCTTTTGATTTGCGCGCTAAAGAGAACATCGAGCAAAAAATGAAAATTGGCGTTACTGCCGCAAGGTTGGTGGAGAAAGGCGACGCGATTCTCATGGAGAATTGTACGACTTCTTTGGAACTTGCCAAATCGTTGACGCAAAACCTGGAACTCCTTCAAACCTTGATTGTTGTTACTAATTCCTTTGCTATCGCTTCGTTGTTTAGTAATGGCGCAAGGTGTCAAAAGCTATTCTTTCTGGGTGGGTGGGCAAACTTGGAGGAACACGCCACGCATGGTTACCAGACAGCAAAAATGATGAAGGAAGTTCACGTAAATAAAGTGTTCATTAGCGGCGCCGCCATCAATGAGCAACTTGTGGTTACAGGATATTACGATGATGACGTGGTATTTCAGCAAACCGCTTTGGAATGCGCAAAGGAAAGCATCCTGATGGTGGACAGCAGCAAATTTGAAAAAACTGCGATCTTAACCGTCTCGCATTTATCAGGCATGAATTACTTGGTTACCGATAAAGTTCTCTCAAAAGAACAAGCGCGGAAAATCGCGGAAATAAATGTCTCGTATATTCACGCAAAATAAACTTGAAACTTGTGAAGTACCCCTACAAAATGAGACCAACAATCCAAAAAACCGGCCGCACTGAAGAAGAGAGCAAAAAACAAAAATCGCCACGGCAGAAAGATATTAACGATTGCGCATTGTGCAACAGTGCTGATTGTACGCATTGACATCGTGACTGCCATTTCCTAATATACTGTGTAATCACATTTTCCTTGAATCAAGTCTTGCAAATTCCATTTTAAATATAGGGGGTTATTATGAAACTAACAGGTGGCCAAATCGTTATTAAGGTCCTTGAAGAAGAGAATATCCCTTATATTTTAGGGATACCGGGACATGGGATATTGGGCTTATTTGACGCTATCACGGAGGCGGAACAACTTGGAAAGATAAAATACATCCAGGTAAAAAAAGAACAGTCCGCTGTCCACATGGCGGATGCTTATTTTAGGGTAAAGGGCGAACCTCTGGCGGTATTCACCTCCATTGGGCCCGGCGCGCTGAATACGGCAATCGGAGTGGCGACGGCGTATGTGGATTCGACGTCGCTCTTGCTCCTATCCGGGGACACGCATGTGCACATGAAAGGAACCGGCGTACTACAAGAAATTGAGCGTTATCAGGACTCGAATTTCATCAGGGCGATGGAGCCGATAGCAAAACGCTGCTGGCGCGTGGAATCCGTTGAGCAGCTGCCAAGGATACTCAAGCGGGCTTTCGGCCAGATGCTCACAGGGCGGGGAGGCCCGGTAGTCGTATCGCTTCCCATGGATGTTCAAGCCCATGAACTTGAAGCCGGTAAATACAGCTCAAACCTCTCACGGGCCGGGGGGAAACCTGCCGGAGATCAGGCGTACATCGACGTTGCGGCGGAGGTTATGGCTCAGGCAAAGCGCCCGGTTATCCTGGCGGGAGGGGCAATGCTGCGCAGTGGCAGATACAACGAGCTTGTAGCGCTGGCAGAATTGTGGGGCGCCGCCGTTGTTACGACTATGGCAGGCAAAAGCGCGTTTCCGGAAGACCATCCGCTTTATGGATTCCATACAGGCTCGAAAGGAACGCCGGTGGGCTTACACTTGACCCGTGAAGCGGATGTTGTTTTAGCCTTGGGGGTGCGCTTCGCGGATGAGACTACCTGTTCGTACCGCCGGGGCGTCGCGTTCGACTTTGAAAAAGCCAAGTTGATACATGTGGACATCGATCCTCATGAGATAGGTAAAAACTATAATTGCTCCGTCGGCATAGTAGGCGACTTGTCGCTTGTAATCAAACAGCTCACTGATGCCCTTGCGAAAGCAAAGCCGGAAGGCTGTGCAGCACCAGGCAGCTATCAAGGGGAAATTAAAGAACACAATGAGAAGTGGCGCGCCGCAATTGAGGAAAAAAGAGCAAAAGACTGCGGGATGATCACGATATCCCAACTGGTCGGCGTCTTGAACACAGCGTTGCCTAAGGAAGCAATCATTGTCACGTCTTCGGGGAATACCCAGGCCCAGATATTCCAAGAGTACGTGTTCAGCGTCCCCGGCACACATCTTACAACCGGAGGCTTTTCCACAATGGGATGGGCGCTGCCAGCCGCTTTGGGCGCAAAACTCGCGAAGCCCGGAGTACCGGTGGTTGCTGTTATGGGCGACGGCGACTTCATGATGTGTATGCAGGAGATGTCCACAGCAGTCCAATATGATATTCCGATTATAGTTGTGCTTGCCAATAACATGGGCTGGATAGCAATCAAAGATTTGCAGACTGATGTCTTTGGCAAGGAGAGGGCTTTGGGAAACGAGTGGATTTCTGATGGAAAACTATATTCTCCGGATTTTGCGGCAATTGGCAATGCGTTTGGCATGTTTACCCAAAGCGCCGGAACACAAGAAGAAGTGGCCCAAGCGCTGAATAAGGCCGTCGAATCCGGTAAACCGTCGCTTATAACTGTTGATGTTTACCGCGATCATCCCGACTCAGGCGGAGGGGCATATGGCTGGTGGGATGTGCCGATACCGGCTCATCTTGAGGTATTACGTAAAAAATACATAGAAGAAATGGCAGGTGAAGATGTATGAGCGTAGTAAAAGCGGCAGTAATCAGCGAGGTTAGCGCAAGCGCTCGTAACGCGGATGTCGTCCTAGCGCTTGAAAAAGCCGGCGCAACTGTGCTTAACGTTGGAATGACAAGCCCCGAGGACAAGGTCGAACTTACCTATATACATACGGGCTTCATGGCGGGGCTGCTCATAAATGCCGAGGTTTGCGACATGGTCATCGGAGGCTGCGGGACAGGGCAAGGTTTTCTAAACAGCGTGGTACAATACCCATCCGTTATTTGCGGGCTGATACTGGAACCTGTCGATGCTTGGCTATTCTCTCAGATTAATTCCGGGAACTGCGTATCCTTGGCGCTTAACAAAGGATATGGCTGGGCCGCGGAGCTGAACCTTCAAAACATATTTGAAAAGCTTTTTAAAGACCCGATGGGGGGAGGTTTTCCCGTCAATAGGAGCGCCAGCCAAGCTGAGAGCCGCTCGCTCCTAAAGCAGATTAGCGGTTGCTCGCACCGAGGCATGGAGGAAATAATACCTCAGATGCCAAAGGATGTTTTAAAGCGAGTCGCGGCCTGCGCGCCTTTTATCGAAGTGTTGGGAAGCTCCCCCAAAGGAGCGGCTTATGTAGACGCGCTGAGGGCTTAACGGCTTAATCAAGGAACACTGATGAAGGGAGGTGCGAAGGGTGATCCAATCCTTGTCAAGAGGAATAGAGATACTTAATTTCCTTAAGAAAAGGGATGCCGCAAGCATTACCGAAATCTCTCTTGAGCTCGGGATAAGCAAGAGCACCGCGTCAAGGCTTGTTAGCACGCTCAGAGAATATGATTTAGTGCAGGTAAGCCCCGTGAGCAAGAAATACTGCTTGGGTTACAGGATACTAAACCTATCCGAAGGCGTGATGCGACGCATTAATGTTATCACCGTCGCCAGGCCGCATTTGGTTTCCTTGATGAAGGAGCTCAACGAAAGCGTTCATTTATCCTCTTTCAACAACGGCATGGTGTATGTTATTGATCAGATCCTCGGATATAAGCAGTATACACTTTCCGCGACAGTCGGCATGATAGAGCCGATACATTGTTCATCAGTGGGCAAAAGCATTTTGGCGTACAGGAGCGCTTCTTTCATCAGGAAGCTTCTCGACAGAAACGGCCTCGTATCTTACACAAGGAATACAATTACCGACCCGGAGGCGCTTCTGAAGCATCTGGAAATGGTCAGGAAGCAGGGCTACGCTGTTGACAATGAGGAGATTACCATGGGGGTGAAGTGTGTGGCGACCCCGATATTCCTGCCGGCAAACAGGATAAGGCACAGTATTGGCGTATCGGGTTTGACTGCGGATATGACCGAGCACAATATGAAGAGCATTGTTTCAAAACTCCAAAGCGCTTGCTCGGCAATCAGCGCAGAATTAATGAACTGCTAAATCATCAAAATCGGGAGGTGAAAATGGGAACTTAAAATTAGCGCCGAACCAAAGAACTACCAAATCATCAAAATCAGGAGGTATGAAAATGAGAACTCAAAAACTGTCACTGATCTTGGTAATTGCGCTAACTCTGGCGATGATCCCGGCAGGTTGCCTGTCGGCTGCGACGGCGCCTGATGAAAAAATTATTATCGGCTTCTCCGTGCAAAACATGACCGGACTCTTCCCCCTCTACACAGCAGCCGGCGCAAGGCACTACATGAGTCAGCCGGAGATAAGCGAAAGATATGAGCTAATGCTACTCAACCCTGACGGAAGGGCGGACCTGCAGCTTACTCAGGTTGAGTCCATGATACAGGCGGGGGTAAAGGCCATCGTGCTCAACCCGGTTGACCGAGTAGGTCTTGTGCCCGCCGTGGAAGCCGCGCACAGGGCGGGAGTCCATGTGATTACGCTTAACACGACGGTCGACATTGATGACCCGGATCTGATACTGGCGCACATCGGCCTTGATGACGTCAAGGCTGGGGAACTACAAATGGAATATGCGGTTGAGCTGATTGGAGAAAGCGGCGGAGTCGGCGTGTTGCACGGAACTCTTGGCCACTCGGCGCAGATACTGAGATGGGAAGGCTATAACAACGTAGCGAACAGGTATCCGAATGTTACGATCGTCGCGGATCAGGAAACAAGATGGACTACCGCAAACGCCCAGACCGTTACCGAAAACTGGCTGCAGGCAGGCGCCGGGATTGACGTTATAGTTTGCAATAATGACGGCATAGCCATGGGCGCGGCTAACGCGATTGAGGCGTCGGGCATGGTGGGAGAAATATTCGTAGTCGGCATTGACGCCCTTGAGGCGGCGCTGATTATGATCCAGGAGGGCAAGCTGACCGTTACTTTCGATCAAGACGCGCCTTTGCAGGGTGAACTCGGCGTGAGGCTTGCGATTGACGCAATCGAAGGCAGGCCGGTAAGCGATATCAGCTTGGAACTTATTACAATTGACTCAAGCAACATTGATGAATTCATGGAGCTCGCGGCGTACCGCGAAGAGCTGAACAGGAGATACAATAATTAACCATGTGCAATGGCCGCCGCTTCAGCGGTTGGCGGCGGCCATTCAGGCAAATTCGGTAGTTATTCTGACTAGCCGTAAGTAGTTATTCCGGTTAGCCGTAAGTAGTAAATAGTTTATCCTGTTAGTAATAAGCAACCCTGAACAGAACAAGGAGACAACCATGACGGATTATATCCTTGAAATGAAAAACATATCTATGAATTTCGGAGGCGTATACGCCCTTAAAGACGTTTCATTCAAAGTCCGCAGGGGAGAGGTGCACGCCCTGATGGGAGAAAACGGCGCCGGTAAATCTACGTTAATGAAGATTTTGCAAGGCATATTTCCTCCCGTTAAGGGTGAAATCTTATTAAATGGAAAAAATATAGTTTTTAAGTCTACAAAGGAAGCACTGGATCACGGCATCGCAATGATACATCAGGAACTCAACACGGTCAGGAAAATGAGGGTGGCGGAGAATATTTATTTGGGGCGGGAACCGATAAAAAAATTCGGATTTATCAAAGTAATTAATCATAAGAAGATGCACGCGGATGCCGCAGAATTATTCAAAAGGTTGAATGTCGATCTTGATCCAAAGATTGAGATGCTTGAGTATTCTGTCGCCAAGTCACAGCTTGCCGAGATAGCGAAAGCCGTTTCTTACGAATCGGATATTATCATTATGGACGAGCCTACTTCGGCCTTGACCGAGGAAGAAGTCGTAAAGCTTTTTAAAACCATTGAACTGCTAAAGGGGAAAGGCGTTACTATCATCTATATCTCGCACAAGATGGACGAGATTTACAAAATATGCGATTCAGTAACTGTACTGAGGGACGGGAACTTAATCGGCAGCGGGGATCTGGATGAAATTGACAGCCAGAAATTGATAGCCATGATGGTGGGACGTGATATTAGTGAAGTATTTCCCAAACTGGAGGCTGATATCACCACGCCTTACTTAGAGGTGCGGAACATTAACTCAAATAAGGTACATGATGTTACGTTTACGGTACACAGAGGTGAAATTCTTGGGTTGGCCGGGTTGGTGGGCGCCGGAAGGACGGAAGTGGCTCGGGCTATTTTCGGGGTTGACGGCAAGCCTTCAGGAGAGATTTTGATTGACGGCAAGCCGGTAAGCATTAAATCACCGCGTGACGCGATTAAGAACGGCATGGTTATGGTTCCCGAGGACAGGAAAATACACGGGACTATTCTGAAACTGAGCATATCTGACAACATCGTCCTTTCTAAAATGGAAAAATGCGTTAGTAAATCAATAATAAGCTCCAAACTTGAAAACAAACTTGTAGACGAATTGGTTGAGCGGATCCAACTCAAGTTCGGTAACTTGCATGACCCGGTTTCTTCGCTAAGCGGGGGAAACCAGCAGAAGGTGGTCGTGTCAAAGGCGCTTTTCACTGACCCTGAAATCATTATACTTGACGAGCCGACCAGAGGGATTGACGTAAAAACTAAATCCGAGATACACTTGCTTATTTCAAAATTGGCGCAGCAGGGCAAGGCGATCATCCTGATATCTTCCGAAATGCCGGAAATCCTTGGTATATGCGACCGCATACTTGTTTTGAAGGAAGGCAGGATCAAAGGGGAATTATCCAGGAGCGCGGCAACACAAGAAAAAATTTTGGAACTTGCTTTTTAAAGTTTTAAATAAGGAGAAATGCCGATATGAGCGATAATCTATTATTGATGAAAGCAAAAACAATCCTGTTTAAGAGAGAATGGATAGTATTATATATCCTCATCTGTGTGTGTATTTTGTTTTCGGCGATGAACCCTAACTTTTTAACCACTTCCAATGCCATGAACGTGTTGCGGCAGGTCTCAATCAATGGAGTACTGGCGCTCGGTATAACTTTCCTGATCATCAGCGGAAACACTGATTTGGCCGGCGGTTCCACGATGGCTTTCGCGGGGCTTATAGCAGCCGACGCAATGGCAAACTGGAGGGTTGGGATGATTCCGGCGATGATGCTGGCTATACTGACGTCGGTGCTGGTATGCGCGATTACCGGCGTTATTGTCGCTATAGGTAAAATACCCGCGTTTATTGTGACACTTGGAATGGCGCAGGCAGTGCGCGGCGTCACTATGTTGTGGTCGAGCGGTATGCCGATCGGGCGTCTGCCAAGGTCGTTTACCAACATAGGGACTCAGTTTTTATTGGGTATTCCGATCCCAGTGTATATATACGCCGCGTGTATAGCGTATGCGGTGTTTTTCTTGAAAAAGACACCGCTGGGCCGCTACACTTACGCAATTGGCGGCAACCAGGAAGCCACGAGATTGTCGGGCGTAAATGTTGACCTGTGCAAAATCAAAATTTATCTTATCCATGGAGTGATGGTAGGCATAGCCGGGATTATTATCACTGCCCGGGTACAATCGGGGCAGCCGGGCATAGGCGCGGGCTATGAGCTTGACGCCATCGCAGCTACTGTTATCGGAGGCACTAGTTTTGGCGGTGGTGTGGGAACCGTCTTTGGCGCGGTTGTAGGCGCTATTATTATGGGCGTTATACAGAACGGTTTGGATCTGATGTTGATGTCGCCATTTTACCAGCAGGTTGTAAAAGGCGTTATCATCATATCGGCAGTTTTGCTTGACCGCAAGAGGAAGCTTTAATTTAAATAGATTTGAAATTTGAATGCGCGAATATGCGGAAAGGAATGGTAATAGTTATGTCAAAGATCAATTTTTGCATAGTCGGATGTGGGCGTATTGCCACACTGCATGTTCTGGGTTACAAGGATAGCCCTGATGCAAGGGTTTACGCGGTCTGCGATACCGATAAAGAGAAAGCTGACGCACTGGCGCTGAAAATCGGCGCACAAAAAACGTATTATGACTTTGACGATGCGCTTGCCGACGGGAACATTGACGCTGTTGAGCTCTTAGTTCCGCACCACTTGCACCGAGATATGGCAATTAAGGCGTGCAGGGCGAAAAAGCATGTGTCTGTGCAGAAACCGATGGCGCTAAATGTAAAAGAGTGCGACGCCATGATTGCGGCAGCGAAAGAAAATAACGTAATGCTGAAGGTATATGAAAACTTTGTTTTTTATCCGCCGTATGTAAAGGCAAAAGAGCTTATGGATTCCGGCGAGATAGGCGACCCAATATCGATCCGGTTAAAAATGGTGGCGGGCGCGAGCGGGCAGTCGTGGTATGTGGATCCAAAGACTTGGCTGTGGCGTATGCAGGAGGAGACTTGCGGCGGCGGGCCATTGGTTTTCGATGACGGCAACCACAAGTTTTCGATAGCCCGTTATTTTATGGGGGAGCCTGAAAAGGTGTTCGCGTTCATAGATGAGACGCCTATTGACGGCGCAATCTACACTAAGCCGGATGGCACGAAGGTGCAGTTCTATGAAGACGCCCCGGCGATGATTACATGGAAATATAAGGACAGCAAGCGGTATGGGGTGTTCGATATCTCCTACTCGAAGGAAATGCTCATCGACACAAGCTATTACGCGTGTGACGAGCAGGTGGAGATAACCGGCTCAAAAGGGGTTATCTGGATAACCCGCTGTACGGCGCGGTTCCAGCAGATTCCATCCGTCATGCTTTATCGAAACAAGGAAACACTTTCATATCACGGGCTGCGCGACGACTGGTCCGCGTCGTTTATTGATTCAACCAAAGACACTATCGACGCGATCAAAAACAATCGGCCGCCGGTATTGACGGGCGAGGACGGGCGTGAGGTCGTGCGCTTTTCGCTTGCGGCTATCCGGTCTGCGAAGCAGGGGTTGCCGGTTTTTGTGGATGATTACCTGGACTGACGGAGTGCCGGGGCTAAATGGAGGTACGCAATGTTAGTTCCTAAAGAAAGAGTTGTTTCCGATTTAACGAAAATGTTCGGCTCTGAAGCCGTTGTTACGGACAGGGAGGCAATCAAGGACTACGATGCAGATAACAACAATTTAGCAAAGGCCTTTGGTTGTTATCTGAACCCGTTGCCAATATGCGTACTGAACCTCGCGTCAGAGGAAGGGATTGCGGCGGCGCTGAAATACTGTAACGATAACGGTGTTTCGGTCATTCCGCGCACAGGCGCGTCGTCCTACGAGGGACTGTTGACGGCAGTCAACGACACTACGGTCGTGATTGACGCTTCGGCTATGAATAAGGTTATAAAACTGGATATAGACAACATGATGGTCACATGCCAATGCGGCGTACCCCTTGAGGCACTTGAAAAGAGACTCAACGCAATGGGGTATACGACCGGGCACGCGCCGCAGTCGATTCCGGTGGCGCAAATGGGCGGGCTGGTCGCCACTCGGAGCATAGGGCAGTTTTCTACATATTACGGAGGTATTGAAGACATGGTCTGCGGGCTCCGCGCCGTCATGCCTAACGGTGATTTGGTCGAGATACGCAATGTTCCGAGGCGTTCGGCAGGGCCCGATTTGCGCCATATGTTCATCGGAAGCGAGGGCGCTCTGGCGTTCATAACTGAAGTCACGGTTAAGATTTTTTCCTTCTATCCTGATGACTATTGGAAGGGCGGCTATATTATGCCCGATATGGACGCGGGGTTTAAGGCTATTCGCGACATAATAGCGGCGGGCTTCAGGCCATCGGTTGTGAGGCTTTATGACAAGCCCGACTACGACCATAATTTCGGCAGCATTGAGCTTGAAGAGAATCAGGCGTTCATGTTCTTTGTAGCGGAAGGCCCCCCGGCGATTGCAAATGCGACAGGGGATGGAGTTCACGAAATCGCGGTGAAAAACGGCGCGTATCATATTGGAAGCAAAGCGGTGGAACACTGGCTGATACATAGGAATGACCACTGCAATACGTTCGGAAAGCCTGAGACAAGACAAAAACTACGTGATCTGCCTATCATCTACAAGACTACTGAAATAGCCGCGAGCCACACGGATATCGTTAAAATATACAACAATGTCAGGAACAATGTGCCAAAGAAGATCGAAAACCTTGTTTTGTTAGGCGGGCACGTATCCCATGCTTACCAGAACGGCGTCAATGTTTATTTTGTTTACAGGGTTAAGATTAACAGCCCGGAGACAAGTGAACAAGAACATCAAGCCGTTATCAATGCCATCTGCGACGAGGTGTTGAAGGAAGAAACGGGCGGATGCGTACATCATCACGGCATGGGCAAACAACGCGTGAAGTTTGCTCCACGTGAGCACGGGTCTTCATACCCGCTTATGGTGGGCCTCAAACAGTTGATGGATCCTAACGGGATAATGAACCCAGGGGCGCTTGTGGCCGGGCCGGCATCCGGTATTTGAAACTTTCGAAGAAAGGAATGGTAAGACATATTATTTTCAGGCGAGAACGTAGATTCTTATTTGTCTGACGAATCAGGAGTTTGCGGGAACGCGGAAGGGATATGCTTTCCAAGGACGCCGGAGGAAGTATCGCGCGCGGTGGCTACTGCCCGCAAACAAGGCAGAAGCGTCACAATTCAGGGCGCAAGGACGGGAATATGCGGCGGTGCGGTTCCTGACGGCGGCTATATCATCAATATGTCCATGCTCAAGGGGTTTACCGGGTTTTCGTTTGACGGGGAAAGCGCGTCGATAAAGGTACTTGCGGGGACAACACTTGCAGAATTGGTAAGCGCCCTTGAAACTAAGGAAGACTTGTTTTCTGATGGAGGAGACGGCAGTGACAGTGAGCAGACATGGGAATCATGGAAGCGCTATAAGGAATCGGGCGTCACGCTATGTTTTCCGCCAAATCCATCCGAAAAAGACGCCACAATAGGCGGGATATTGTCTTGCAACGCGCTGGGCGGGAAAGTGTATGCCCGGAAGCGGGATAACAAGGGCGGCGCCAACCACCGGGACGACGCCGGCCGGGGCGCGGATGATTTCGGGAGCGTTGCGGAATACGTCCGCAGGGTGTGCGTAGTCGGCCCGGATGGTTTGTTCAAGAATATTCATGGTCAAGAATTAAGCCGGGTTTGCGGTGGAGAAGGACTTTTCTGCATTGTTGTCGAGGCAGAGCTGGTTTTGATAAAAAAACCCGCGGTAGTAGGCGGATTGATGGGTTTTTTTGAGGATTGCGGCAGCTTGGCGAGATTTTTGGAGGAGCTCGAACGCGGCGTGGCTACTGACATGGCGGCGAGGGTAAAAATCATGAGCGCCGACTATTTCGGGCAGAGCTGCTTTTCACTTATTGATAAGTACAGGGGACGATTCACTTTTTTAAAAGAGATTCCAGAGATGTCAGCGAGGACCTGCGGTGCGCTCTGGATTGAGATTTGGTGCGATGACGAGGATTCCATGATGCAGTTTTTTGAAAACGCGCTGGCGTTGCTTGAGAGATTTGAGACGGAGCACGATGCGTTAGCCGCCACGGAGGAAAGGGATTTCGCACGATTGTGTTCACTGCGCCATGCCATGACCCAGATGTGTAATGAGTTGTCCAGAACGACGGAATTCAACTTTTTTGATGTGATTGTTGATGATTTTGCAAGATCTGCTGATGAAATTGAGCGGATTGTTTCAGGATTTTCCAATTCATTTGCCATTATGGGGCGGACCGAGGCAGGGAAAGGCAGTATCACTATAAGGCTTCTGGACGTTACAGACGTGGAAAAAGCAGGTTGTGCCTTGCTTCAATATTTTAAAGAAAATGGCTGCGTCTGTTCAAGAGAATACGGAATTGGGCGGGTAAAAGGCAGATTGTTCCGAGAACTGTATCCACACGGCAACCCGGGTTTCATCCAGGAATTGTACTGCTGTGACAGAGAGGATGGCGGGCGAATGAAGGAAAGCGGGCAATTTTTGTTCAATCCTGCTATTACGCCGCGTTTTTGAGAAAGAAAAGTTAAGAAAGCTGATGAGGATTCTTACCTGCTTTAAGATTGTATCTGAAACAGAATCATTGTTGCCTTCTGAACTCCAAGCCATTTGTAATCAGGAGTATGATTGGGCTTATGCGAAAAAAGTTATTGGCGGTTATGATGAAGCCGCGCTCGAAACGGCAATCAGGCTTTGGGATGATATATGCGGCGCAGGTGGTATAGATGATGCCGGTGGAGCGGGGCTTTACGCGCTGACGGTAGGAGAATGCGCCGATCGCTTTGCGGAAAACCTTTATGCGTTGGGCTTTCGAGAGGTGGCGAAAATCACGCCGCGCGCGGATGTCGATTACGCGCCGTTTCATGTCGCATCGTTGATTTATAGCTATGTAAAACAACACCGTGGTTTTGACATTGTTTTGACGGGCAGACAGTCTTCCCCAGGAGAAAATGCGCTGACAGGGCATATTCTTGCAAGCTTAATGGGTGTTCCTTGTATCCCAAATGTAACCGCCTTGTCCTTCGTCGGCGGCAAAGCGGCGATCACCGCGAAGACTGCGGCAAATAGTTACTGCTCGATGGAAGTAAATGGGCGGTTGGTTTGCACTGTCGGCGAAGTACAGCACCCATATCTGCGGATTCCCACATTGAGGGAGAAGATGCGCGCTTCCAAGAAAAAGGCAATTGCCTTTGAGCCGCCGGACGATGAGGCGTTAATATTTCAGGAAAACAGGGCGAATATGGAATTGATCGGCTATTCTTTCGATTTGCCTGATAAAAACTGCGTTTATATCGGCGGCGGCATGGCGGATAAGGCGGCGGAAATGCTCAGATTAATTGAGGCGGGCGGTACGCGGGCGGCATCTTATTCATCCCCTGAACCCGGAGCTTCATCAGACGGAAATGCCCAAGGCGATGTGATATGAGGGCCTGCCTTGTTGTAATAAATCGGGAAAACATTACCGAACTGGCGACTGCGGCAAAAGCAGTCGGAGCAAGGGAAATAGAGTTATGGACGAGCTATGTTGAGCCTATGGTCGCACCGTTGCTCTCGCAGGCGCTTTTGCCCGCGCTCACAGAGCTGTATGTACAGCGCGAGCCCCAAGTACTTGTTTTTGAGAGCGGGCCGATGGGAGAGGATTTAGCTGCTTGTGCCGGCGCGGCGCTTAGGACGGTTGCGGCTATCGGCGTCACCGGCGCGTCAGCTCAGGACGGGCGCCTGACCATAAGGAAACGGGTATGCGGTATGCAGCTTGACGGCGTGTTTCAGGTGAAAGGCTTTCCGTTCATCTTCTCTGTCGCGCAGGGCTGCTTTGAAGGGGGAGGCATTTGTCAAGATACATTCAAAACCTTTGAATTACCGGCAGTTTTCCCCCCCTGGTGTGAAAATTATCGTGAAACAAGGGCTGAAAACGCGAAGAAGCTTGAAGATTGTAAGCGCTTGATTGTAGCCGGACGCGGCGTCGGCAGCAAGCATTCCGCGCAAAAAGCAGAGCGGCTTGCCGGCGAAATCGGCGCGGAAATCGCCGGCAGCAGAGTTGCCGCCCAAAACGGCTGGATTTCCATGGATGCCGTCGTCGGCGCTTCAGGCACGACAGTCGCGCCGGACGTGTGCGTGGTTTTAGGTGCTTCCGGCAGTACGCCGTTCATGGCCGGGATTGAGAAAAGCAAAGTCATCTTTACGGTCAACACCGACCCTGACGCGCTAATATACCATTACAGTGATTATGGATTAATCGAGGATTGTAACGCCGTTGTCGATGCTATGCTGGAAATAATAGAGGACAGACGGCGGCGGAAAATCGCCTATTGATTTGGAAAAAACGCAACGCTGCGCGTTGGACGCGACATACTTTCTATGAAAGGAAAGGTCAAAAAATATGCGAAGAATTATTTCATTGCCGGGAAAGTTTATCGTCGGCGGAGGCGAACTATACAATCTTTCTGAATTTATTAAGCTGTTTGGTAATTCAGCTTTGCTTGTGACGCTCAAAGAGGATGCTAAAAGGGTTGCCGCGCAGCTGGGGAAGACTGTTGAGAATGGCATCAGCCTCTACGATACGGACTTTGGCGGCGAGTGTACATATGCCGAAGCCGCCAGGATTGGCGGGATATGCGACGAAAAAGGATGCGACTGTATTGTCGGTTTAGGCGGCGGGAAAGCTATCGACACAGCCAAGTGCGTGTCCCTCGCGAAAAAGCTGCCGTTATTGGTGGCGCCGACTATTGCGTCCACCGATGCCCCATGCAGTGCGTTGATCATTATGTATGATGAAAACCATGTGATGATAGGGTCGCAAAAGATGCCCATCAACCCCGCAGTAGTGTTGTGTGATTCCGAGGTGATAGCAAAAGCGCCGGTACGCTTTCTTGTGGCGGGATTGGGCGACGCGTTCGCGACATATTACGAGGCTCGCGCCTGTATACGCACTAATTCGCAAAACTACGTGGGCGGGGTTTCCACTAAGGCGGCATGGGCATTAGCCGGGTTGTGCAGAGAAACGCTGCTGGAAGACTCTGTCAAGGCAATTGAAGCGTGTAAGGCAAACGTCGTTTCACCCGCGCTTGAAAACATCATCGAGGCAAACTTGCTGTTGAGCGGGCTGGGTTTTGAGTGTGTCGGCTGCGGAGCTGCCCACAATATACATAACGCGCTCACCATACTGCCCGAAACACATTCGGCAATGCATGGCGAAAAGGTTGCTATAGGGCTTTTGGCGCAGCTTATAATGGAGAATGTGCCGAGCGACGAATTTAGACTGGCGCTGAAGTATTACAGGAGTGTCGGTTTGCCGACGAAAGTTTCGGACATAGGGATATCAGATGAGAACCTTGACGAGAAGCTTATGATGGTAGCCAAGGCTACGGTGTCGAAAGCAACCGGGCCGATATTCAATCACGAGTTTGAGGTTAACGAAGATGTTGTGTTCAGCGCGCTTAAAATAGTGGATAACCTGAATAATATTTTTTGAGGTGTGATTATGAAGTATGTGATCGGTATTGACGGCGGGACACAAAGCACAAAGGTGACGATTTTTGACTTAGAAGGCAATATCGTCTGTAAGGCGCGGCAAGAATTAAGGCCGTGTGTTGCTGAGAAGCCCGGATATGTTGAGCACCCGGATGATGATTTATGGGACTCGCTTGTGGCTGCCTCACAGAAGTTGATGTCGGAATTTGAAGGCGATAAAAAGGATATTTTAGGAGTGGGCCTATGCACGATCAGATGCTGCCGTGCCTTCCTGAAACGAGACGGAACGCTTGCCGCGCCTATTATGGATTGGATGGATGTGCGCGCGTATAAGCCATATGTTTTTCCTGACGAAGCGGAATATGCCGCCACAACCACGGGGTATATGACGTTCCGGCTGACAGGCCAGAAAAAAGATACGGCTGCCAACAATATCCACCGCCAATGGCCTATTGATAACGTCAAGTGGAACTGGTCGAATGATGAAGATCGTTTTGAAAAGTGGAACCTGACGCGGGAGAAATTGTTTGACTTGGTATTGCCGGGCGACGTCTTGGGGCACATTACAAAGGAAGCGTCCGAAATGACCGGGCTCCCGGAGGGCTTGCCCGTTGTGGCATCCGCAAACGACAAGGGCGTTGAGGCGCTGGGTTCCGGCCTGGTTGGGGTAGACATTGGGCTGATGTCGCTTGGTACGTACATTCCGGGTATGGTCTGCGGTAAGTCCTATATGGGAGAAACAAAGAGCTTTTACACAAACTTCTCATCTGTTCCCGGCAGTTATTTATATGAATGCTGGGGTATACGGAGGGGGATGTGGACGATTTCATGGTTTAAGGATCTGCTGGGCAAGGAGGTAAAACTCAAGGCTATCGACCTTTCCGTGTCGCCCGAGGAGCTTTTGGACATGGAAGCGGAAAAAATACCAGCCGGCTCGGAAGGGCTGCTAACCTTGCCGGAATGGCTGATGCCCGCGGACTTTGCGTACAAGAAGGGGATCATCATGGGGTTTGACGGCAGGCACGGCAGGGCTCACATATTCCGCTCAATAATGGAAGGCATAGCCATGACGCTGAAAAACAACTTTGGGGCAATGCTTGGGGAGCTTGAGGCAAATATGCCCGAAAAGCTCATTGTTTCGGGCGGTGGCTCGAACAGCGGCACTTTCATGCAGATATTCTCCGATGTGTTTGGCGTGCCGGCTGTCCGCAATGTGGTTAACGAAGCGGCGGGGTTGGGGGCTGCCATATGCGCCGCTGTTGCGACAGGCGGGCATAAGGGGTACAGTGAAGCTGTTGCCGCAATGGTGAAACGCAGGGATGAATTTATGCCGAGCGCCGCGAACCACAAACTCTACACAGAACTCAACAGAGCCGCGTTTTCGCGAATAAGCGACGTAAATGACAGGATTTTTTACAATATCAACAATGTGTTATGCTGACGAGTGAAAACATTTGACAGCCAACTGTGCGTGCGCGGCGGTTCCGCGATTTTTCATGTGTCAAAAAGCCGCTATCCTTTCGAGGCCGCGTATGTGGAGGTGCTGTGTTTTTGGAAAGAATCGCCGTTTTGATTAAGCAGGTTCCGTCCACCGAGAATGTGAAGATCGACCCTGAGACCGGAGTTATGATGCGCGAGGGATTGGGAGTGGAGGTAAATCCCCTGGACCTGCACGCTATAGAGGAGGCGATCAGGCTCAAGGAAAAATTTCCCGAATCACGTATCACTGCCGTGACTATGGGACCGCCGACAGCGGTAAAGGCCGTCCGCCACGCCATGGCAATGGGATGCGACGACGGAGTGCTGGTTACGGACAAAGCCTTCGCGGGATCGGATACGCTCGCAACCTCCAAAGTTCTGGCGGCGGCTTTGCGCAAGCTGGGGCCCTTCGATCTGATCTTTGCCGGAGAGCGGGCGACTGACGGAGAGACGGGCCAGGTCGGCCCATCAGTCGGGGCGCTTCTGGGTATTTCGGTCTTGACTTACGTCAGCAAGTTGGAATTACAAAGCGGCAAACTGGTCGTGGAACGCGCTGTGGAGGGGGGGCACGAAAGCATTTTGTCTCCTGTCCCGGCGCTGGCGATCGTGATCAAAGAAATAAATACGCCTCGTTTCTGCACGCTTTCCGGAAAAATAAGGAGCAGGAACGCGGAAATCCGAACCCTTTCGTCCGCCGATCTTGGGTTATCCGAAGAGAGCGTGGGACTTGCGGGCTCGCCAACGAAGGTCGTCAAGGTCAACTACCCGCAGATGACGCGCAAGGGAAGGAGAATTTCGGCTTCCGAGGATTTTGATAGGGCGATAAATGAGCTGACGTTGTTTTTGTCGGAGATGAAGGCAGAGGGAGTCTAGGTGGCGAATAAAGAAAAACGCGAAGGGAATGAGGTCTGGACCCTCGCGGAAATGCGCGGCGGAAAACTTCATACGGTCTCATATGAATTACTGGCGTGGGGACGCGGCATCGCCGACGAACTCGACGTACCTTTGGCGAGCGTCGTGTTGGGAGAGTCCTCGCCGGACGCAGATCTGCTTTTCGAGAGAGGCGCGGACAAGGTTTATTTTGCCGAAGCGCCGGAGCTGAAACACTATCTGACTGACGCTTATGCGGGCGTCTTGGCCGGTATGGCCGAGAAATACGAGCCTCAGATATTTATCGCGCCGGCGACTACTCAGGGCAGGAGCACCATGTCTTATCTCTGCGCCAGGATGGGATGCGGGCTGACTGCCGACTGCACGGAACTGTCGATAAAGGACGGCGTTTTGCTGCAGACCCGCCCGGCAATCGGGGGCAACGTCATGGCGGATATCATGACACCCGAACACCGCCCGCAGATGTGCACGGTGCGGCCGAAGTCGAAAAAACCCCTTCCGGCAGACGCATCGCGAACAGGCGGGATTGTCCGATATTTTTCGGAAAATCCGGAAAAACCGGCGCCGGCGTCGGTTCTGACGTACCTGGGATTCGTGACGGAACCGCGCGTCGGCTTGCCGATTCAGGACGCAGAAATCGTCGTCTCCGGAGGCAAGGGCATGAAGGGGGCAAAAAACTTCGCTTTGCTGGACGAGCTGGCGGGTATATTGGGAGGTTCGGTGGGGGCGTCGAGAAGCGCCGTTGATTCAGGCTGGGCGCCTCATTCCTCTCAGGTGGGTTTGAGCGGTAAATCCGTCACTCCCAGACTTTACATTGCGTGCGGTATATCAGGAGCAATCCAGCACCTGGCCGGAATGAACGGAGCAGAGACCGTGGTTGCGATCAACAGCGACCCTGAAGCTCCAATCTTTAGCGTGGCGAACTTCGGCGTGGTCGGCAACGTTTTGGAAATTCTGCCTGAATTAATCGATAAATTCAAAAAGGGAGGAGCGGGATGAGTGAGAAAGGTTCCGCATACGGCAAAATCACGCCGGAAATAGGAGACAGGAATGTCATCCACGAAGAGGCAATTCTAAAAATCGATTTATTCAGCGCTTCCTTAGAATAAACGTCCTCTTTATGCTATTATTGCCCGGATACAAATAAGAAGCGTAGGAGGAGGAGAAATGGCTGATAGTTATAGCCTTGAGATGGACGGAAAACCCATCTCGTTTGAAACGGGGCGCATGGCGCGCCAGGCAAACGCGTCGATAGTCGCGACCTGTGGGGAGACGGTGGTGCTCGTCACCGCGGTCATGTCGCAGACCGCAAGGGAGGGGCTGGACTTCTTTCCGCTTCTCGTCGATTACGAGGAGAGATATTACTCGGCGGGCAAAATCCCAGGCGGCTTCATAAAGAGAGAGGGGCGCCCTTCGGAGAGCGCGGTGCTTTCGGCGAGGGTGACGGACCGTTCGATAAGGTCGCTCTTTCCCGAACACATGCGGAACGATGTTCACGTAGTAGCGACGGTCCTCTCGGTGGATCAGGTCAACGCGCCGGGTGTTCTTGCGATAAACGCCGCCTCGGCGGCACTCGCGATCTCCGACATTCCGTGGAACGGACCGATAGGGGCGGTGAGGATCGCGCGCACGAACGGCAGGTTCATCGTGAATCCCACGGAGGCTGAACAGAACGACAGTGAACTGGATCTAGTCGTGGCCGGCCACAGGGGCGGCATCACTATGGTCGAGGCCGGGGCCCGCGAGGTGAGCGAAGAACTTCTCATCGACGCGCTCGAACTTGCGCAGCAGGAAATAATAAAGATCGTAGATTTCATATCGGATATGCGAGGTAAGATAGGACTCGAGAAGGCAATACTGCCCGAGCCTCCGAGGATAGACGACATAGACGGGTGGGTCGCTCAAAACCTGACGGACGAAATTTACTCAGCCATTCAGATACACGCCAAGCAAGAACGCGCCAACGCGCTCGCGGCAATCACGCGCAAGATACAGGAACACTTCTCGGAACAATATCCCGACTCGAAAAATTACATAGCTTCAATAATGGACGAATTTACCAAGAAGAGCGTGCGGCGGCTCATACTGGATGAACATCGGCGCGCGGACGGACGGGGCATGGACGAGGTGAGGCCGATCGCTTGCGAGGTAGACGTTCTGCCGCGCACGCACGGCTCGGCCCTCTTCACACGCGGCGAGACGCAGTCTCTGGCGGTCACGACGCTGGGAATGGTAGGCACCGACGATCAGCTCCTCGACGGTTTGAAGTGGGACGAGCCCGCGAAGCGTTTCATCCTGCACTACAATTTCCCGCCGTATTCCGTCGGCGAGGTGCGGCCGATGCGAGGACCCGGAAGGCGCGAGATAGGGCATGGGGCCCTGGCAGAGCGCGCCCTGCGCGTGATGATACCGGGAGAGGATGAGTTCCCCTACGTCGTGCGCGTGGTGTCGGATATACTGGAATCGAACGGCTCCAGCTCGATGGCGAGCGTATGCGGCGGAAGCCTGTCAATGATGGCCGCGGGCGTTCCGATCAAAAAAGCCGTCGCCGGAGTTGCAATGGGACTTATCGCCGACGAGGGAAAAGTTGGCATACTTACCGACATTCAGGGCCTCGAAGACCACTACGGCGACATGGACTTCAAGGTTGCCGGCACTCGCGACGGAGTGACGGCATTGCAGATGGACAACAAGGCCGGCGGGATCACGCGTTCAGTTCTGGAAAACGCGCTCGCTCAGGCGAAAGCCGGCAGAATGAAAATTCTGGACGAGATGTCGCTCTCGCTCTCCGCGGCGCGCGATGAAATCTCCCCCAACGCCCCGCGAATTCTTACGATGACGGTGGATCCCGAGAAGATAAGGGAGATAATCGGCCCCGGAGGTAAGACAATACGCTCTATAGTGGCGGCAACAGGCGCCAAGATCGACGTTGAGGACGACGGCCGCGTGTACATCTCCGCAATAGAATCGTCCGCCGCAGAACAGGCGCGGAACATAATCAACGACCTCACTCGCGAGATAAAAGCCGGGGAATTTTTCAAGGGCCGCGTGACGCGCCTGATAAACTTCGGCGCGTTCGTCGAGGTTCTGCCGGGCAAAGAGGGTCTGCTCCACGTGAGCGAGATCAGCACGCGCCATATCCCGAGGGTCGAGGACGCGTTCCAAGTCGGCGATGAAGTGCTCGTCGTGGTTAAGGAAATCGACGATATGAACCGCGTCAATCTCTCGCGCCGCAGGGCAATCGAGCAGGCGGCCTCATTCGAGGGCGACGAGACGCTCACCGCCCAGTTGGAAATCGAGCGTGAACGTGACACGAGATATGCGGCCTTCCCCAAACCGGAGGGCGGCCCCAGGCGCGAAGGAAGGCCGGAGGGCAGAGGCGGCGACAGGGGCGACAGGCCAAGGGGCAACTTCCGTGGAGGACCGGACAGACGGCGCGATAATGGACGTGACCGTTAGGATAAAGCGCGATGAGACGGCGCGGGATTTACCGCTTCCCTCTTACGCGACGCCGGGCGCGGCTGGACTTGACATCCGCGCCGCCGAGGACGTCGATATCGAGCCGGGAGACAGAGCTGCGGTAGGCACCGGGATGCGCCTCGAAATTCCTGAGGGATTCGAGGGGCAGGTGCGCCCGAGGAGCGGGATTGCCTTAAAGCACGGCGTGACGTTGTTAAACTCTCCCGGCACGGTAGATTCCGATTATCGCGGTGAGGTCCGCGTGATAATGATCAACCTCGGAAATGAAAAATTTTCCGTCAGACGCGGCGACAGAATTGGGCAGATTGTCTTCGCGCCATGTGCGCGAGCGAAGATAGAAGAAACCGGCGAATTGAGCGGCACATCCCGATCATCGGGAGGTTTCGGTAGCACCGGAATTGAATAAAAAACCAAAACCTCGGGGCTCTGCCCCGAACCCCGCCACGGGACGCAGGCCCCCGGACCCCTCTAAAGGGTTCCAAGGGGCCGCCGCCCTTGGCG
>Ga0099364_10003495_pt1 | contig 24382 bp, 16 predicted proteins | sample TergutTh196P3_FD_73070 | JGI IMG/M metagenome (GOLD analysis project Ga0099364, IMG submission 73070) | Microcerotermes parvus P3 segment gut microbial communities from Pointe-Noire, Republic of the Congo - Th196 P3 | ecosystem: Host-associated > Arthropoda: Insects > Digestive system > Gut ...
CTCCTCCGCCACCGAAACATCCGTCCAGTTACGCAACGCCCTAAATGCGGCTTCACGAATCGCCGGACTGCCGGTGTTGTACTTATCCAGAACAAACTCACGCGCCGCTGTACCGCTGATGTTGCCCAGAATCGGTAGCAACCGAACCTGTTCCGCTTCGTTACGCTTTTCAATCGTTTCGATAAACGCTTTGCCGCGACCATCAGCATCGCTGTATCGCGTTTCGATCCGAACGATGGCTCGTTCAATGGCACCGCAAATGTCGTTATTCTGTTCAGTGAGGTAACGTTCCGCCAAAGCCGGAATCGACGCTTGTTGACCGATGTCTTCAAAGAATTGAATTGAAACGCGAAGAAGACTTTCATACTCGGCTTTCAAGCCGGTTTTTTCAACGGAGGGAGCTGCTATCGTTGCAGCACGGCGGATAAACACGCGGGTAAGATGATACCTGACGATGTTGTCATCATTGTTCTGGTACACATCAAGAAGTATCTTGTCCGCACCATCGAAATTCAATCGGACGAGCGAATCCCTGACGGTATTGCCGAGGTCGCCGTCCGCTCGAATGTTTTCAAGCAGTTGCGGCACCACTCCGGCATTGCCGAGCAGACCGAGTGCCCGAAAACCGGCAAGTTTCACTTGCTCGTTATCATTTCTAGTCATAACAACGGCAAACGGCAACGCACTTTGATCCCGGCTAACGGCGAGAGCATCCATCAATATCACCCTTGCTTGCGGATTGAGCCCAAGAAAACGAGCATCGTAATTCGGAAGATCGGAAATTTTGACATCAACCAACCAGGGCAGCGTCGGCAAAAGCCGGTCGGTCGTCGCCAAGTCGCCGGACTCTAATGTTTTGAGAATATCATCGAGTTTCGGCAAATCGACCGCCTTCTGTTGCGCCCGGAAATTCAAGGCGTTTTGCAAAGCAATCTTTTGGTCGGCATTATTTTCTGCGGCAAGCAATTCTTCGAGAACTTTACCCGCTCTTTCATTGGGAATGTGCGCTAATGCACCGATTGCCTCATCGCGGATGATACGTTCTCTATTGGCAACGAATGTGCCGATCAAGGCGGCATTGTCGCCGTTATCTAAACGACCGAGTTGACGAATCAACCAAAACTTGGCGGAGTCTTTCAATTCCTGTTCCCGCAGTGCCGAAGCCATCAATTTAACGGCTTCGGCTTTCATTCCGTCATAACCGGGCGCACCGGCTTGGAAGCAAATATTTTGCCAATCTTGCTGGGCGTTTTTGACCCGATTGGCATCGTCCGACTGCATCGCAACGAGTTGGTCGTTGAAGACATCCGAGAGGGTTGGCAACGACTGAGCAAGCAGTGTTCCGCCGAGGAACAGCATGCTGCATAAAATTGTGAGTGTGTGTTTCATGGGATTATTAGGGGGGGTAGTTGGTGAAGTTAACAGAGCCGCAATCGTAAGATTGCGCAAAATGATTCACAATCTTACGATTGCGGATCTGCTGTCTGTTACGTCACATCGTCATCCGTCCACGGGGCGCGTTTGGGTCGGTTCAACCACTTCGCTGCTTCGGGATCGCCGATGATTTCCTCTTTGACGGGATCCCATTTGATCGGTCGTCCGAGCCAATAGACGATGTTGCCGAGATGAGCAAGGGTCGCCGTCCGATGCGCCGCCTCAATGCAACGGAACGGCAACTGTCGGGTCTTGACGCAGAAAATGAAGTCGCCGAAAATACCCCGGTTCTCCCAAGGCTTAAACCAACGATAGCCGGGAATCTCCACCCGCGTTTCCGGCTTACGATGCGTACCGACAATCGCTCCACGTTGAAGTTCCAAAGAGCCCTCAGTGCCTTCATAAACGATGTCGCCGACCGGAGAATGATGCATGTGCATACCATTCTCGAAAACCCAGGTTATCCTCTTTCGGAATCTTCCTTGAGTTGTTCCATCATCAGGCAACACTTCAACGGGACCGGTCATGTGGGTCTGTGTTGCAAACATCGCGGCACCGAAGCGATGGCATCCCCAGTCGGTCATTCCTCCGCCGGAGTATTCTCGCCAATCACGGAAACCGCCGCGTATCAAGTTGCCGTGGAACGGTCGCCACGGTGCTGGTCCGAGCCAGAGTTCCCAGTCAATACCGGGCGGCAAATCCTGGGCGGGAAGGTCGCAATCGCGGGAAGGACCGCCGCAGTCAGCGTAGACATGTTTGATTTCGCCGATAGCACCGCCCCAGAGCAGACGGGGGAGATCTCCGTAGTCGCCGATGACTCGTTGTGAACCGCCGGAAAAAACGATGCCGTATTTCTTGATAGCATTCGCCATTTTACGTCCTTCGGCGACAGTCAACGTTTCCGGCTTTTCGCAATAGACATCAATGCCTTTTTGTGCGGCGGCAACGGTGATGACGGAATGCCAATGATCCGGCGTGGCGATCATGACGGCATCAATGTCGGAGCGTTCGAGGACTTCGCGATAGTCGGCATACTCGGCGCAGTCTTCGTTTCTATATCGGTTGTTGACTTGCCTTTTGGCTTCGGCGCGGTGGGCGGCGACGGGATCGCACACGGCGAGATATCGGACTTCGTCGAAGCCCATCATGTTGCCCATGTTACCGCGACCTTGTCCTCCGCAGCCGATGAGTGCCATACCGATCTTTTCATTGGGCGAGGTGCGTCCTCCTGCGCCAAGCACTTCCGCTGGCAAAACGAGCGGAGCAGCAACGGCGAGCGAAGCCGATTTGAGAAATGTTCTGCGTGATTGGTGTTTCATAAGGGTTTCCTAAATCTAGTCGGATTTTCAGGAATTGTACCATAAACTGTTGCATTATTGTTTAGGGGAATCAGTAGACGTGCAAGAAGGGTGTGTCAAAATAAAGTGGGTATTTTCAGCATTTCGCAAGCGAGTGGGTAAGTGAGAAGGCGAGCGGGGGGCTAACGCCTCCCGCTCGCTGCGCTGCCCCCACTTTATTTTTACACACCCTTGTACAATCGCGGTTTCCCTCTGCGTTCTTATGAACTCTTCTCAATGGTTTCGCGTCCCTTCCGAAACGCTTCGATATTCACGGCAACGTGTTGTTCCTTGACGCTCCGCTGGATGGCAGTTTCCCAAGCACTTTCCGGCAAGTCCAGAAACGTGGAAAGCGTTCCCAGCAAGAGAATGTTTGCCGCCTTGACATTGCCGATAGCGGCTGCCAGTTCGAGGGCTTGAAGATAAATAAGCCTCGGGAAAAACTGAGCAAGCACCGCTTCATCGACATCAGGATAAGGTGTTTGTCCCGTCGAAGCTGTAACCGGTACAATTTTTTGATCCGAGACGATTGCTACTCCATCAGGTGCAAGGTAATCAACGTACCGCAGACATTCGATTCGTTCGAGTGAACCGAGTACCTTTGCCGTTCCTTTGGGAACGAGCGGACTGAATACTTCTTTTCCGTATCGTATTTGTGCGATGACTGATCCGCCGCGTTGTGCCATTCCGTGAACTTCATTGGTTTTCACGTCGAATCCTGCTGCCACAGCTGCTTGGGCGACGATCTCGCTTGCCAATAAAATACCTTGTCCGCCGACACCTGCCAAAACTACACTCGTTATCATGCTGGACATTATATCCCAATATGTTAAAAAAACATCGGCAGGAGAGGGGGCGTTAGCCCCATGAGTAAAAATAAAGTGGGCGCAGCGAGCGGGGGGCGTTAGCCCCCCGTTGGGTTGCGAAGTGTGTTGGTTTTCCATCGGGGGGCTAATGCCCCCCGTTCGCTGCGCCGCACCTACTTTATTTTACACACCGCCAACCCTGTACATCTTGATTTTTCCCCAACAGAGCGTATAATCACGTCGTTCTATTCGTTTCCGGCAGTAATTCCTATGCAACCTGAACAGGCTTATCTGATTTTGTCTCAAAATGGAGAACAAAAGGAAGTCTATTCATTTACAGAGGAATCAGACATTACTATTGGACGCGCACCGGAAAACTTCGTCTCCTTTATCGACGACCGATGCAGCCGATTCCACGCACGATTATTCCACGACAAAGAACAATGGTATGTGCAAGATTTAGACAGCCGGAACGGAACGTACATCGATGACATAAACATCGCTTCGCAAACCTGCTCCATCCGTCACGGTCAACAGATAAGAATCGGACGCACAGATTTGCAATTCGGAGTCGGCGTTCCCGGAGAATGGGACACCAAAGTCGGTAACATCAGCGAAAACGGCAGTTCGATAAAATCTCACGCCGGCGTTTTGGGAGTCAGTGAATCACTACAAGGTCCCGCCGCCGACGAAGCCAAAGGGGGAGAAACAGAAATTGTCCATCAAAAAAGTTTTACCGCCTTCCTCAAACCGGGCGCGAAACTGGAACACCATAGCGACGTACTTCCAACAACAAAGACAGGCTTCGGACCCGCCGAAATGTGCCGGTTAGCCTATCAAATCGGACAAGCCGAAGAAATTGACCTCGTTGCCCAAACCGCTCTTGAAGGATTGCTTGCCGCAACCAGTGCCGAAGGAGCCGGACTTTGGCTCTTCCCTTATACCTTGCATTCCAAACAGCAAGCGTCAGATATCCGGCTTGTTGCGGAAACAACACTCAACAAAGCGCGATATGCACCGATTTCCGCAACCCTGGCACGCACCGTCTTTGAAAAACAGGAAGCGTTTCTAGTCCACGAAAATCCCAATGAAGGAACAAAAAAGACGAAAAAAACTGCCCTGCATAACGGAAACGAAAACTCCGCTGTGAATAATACTCTTGTCGCTCCCATCCGCTTTCAAAGCGGTATTTTAGGAATGGTTCATCTTTACACAACGTCAGACGATTGCAGTTTAGACGAATCCGACCTCGAATACTCGTTAGCGATTGCAGATACCGTCGGAGTCGCACTGGCAAACATCAATCGGCAAAAAGAGTTAGCGTCTAATTTAACGCAAGCCCAAAATGAAAACGTCAATCTTAGGGAAATGTTGCAGGTCAACAGTGAAATCGTTGGAACGAGTCCGCAGATTCAAATGGTACATCATTTGATCGCCAGAGCCGCCGAAGGAAAAGCACCGCTCCTGATTCGCGGAGAAAGCGGAACCGGTAAAGAATTGATTGCCAGAGCAGTACATTTAGCCAGTCCGAGAAAGTCGAAGCCGCTCATTTGTCTCAACTGTGCGGCAATTTCCGAAACGCTTTTGGAAAGCGAGTTGTTCGGACACGAAAAGGGAGCTTTTACCGGAGCAACGGAACGCAAACTAGGAAAATTTGAAGCGGCGAATTTGGGGACGCTGTTTTTGGACGAAATCGGTGAAATGTCTCCGGCACTCCAAGCGAAAATGCTTCGGGCATTGGAAAACAACGCTTTTGAGCGGGTCGGCGGAAATGCAACCGTTACGGTCGATGTCCGAATCATTACTGCGACGCATCGGGATTTGGAAAAGGAAGTCGCGGCGGGACGCTTTCGGCATGACCTGTTTTTCCGGCTTCGGGTGTTGGAAATTACGATCCCTCCGTTGCGGAAGCGGCAGACGGACATACCGATACTTGCCCAATATTTTCTGGATAGATTCTGTCAAGAAACCGGACGGAAATACACGGGATTTCATCCTGAAGTGATGCAGACATTGATGAACTACCGTTGGCCCGGTAATGTCCGAGAGTTGAAAAACATTGTTGAACGTGCGGTGGTATTGGGAACGGAGCCGATTATTCGCGAGCAGGACATGCTTTTATCGAAGTTGAACACGATGGGGGAGAGCAATATCACTTCACCGGAAAAGAATGATAGGGAGATGTTCATACCTATTTCTTTGGCGGATGTAGAGCGGAATCATGTTATCCGCACGTTGGAGCATACCGAGTGGAACAAGAGTCTTGCGTCCAAACTGCTAGGAATCGAGCGGACGACATTGGATAGAAAAATCAAAAAATATAACATCGAGGAATAAGAAAACAACGGAATGTTTTGGCGTTTTTGCTTGCAAAACACGCCCTGGGAACCTCTAATAATACAAAAGTTCTTTTGCGTTCTCTGCGGTTAAAAAAGATTTAACCGCAAAGGGCGCAAAGGAGAATAACGTCCATTTTCATGCCGGTAGCAGTGTAACTTTTTACCGCCGGGTCAGGGCGGCAAGAATCATACAATCAACATCGCATCGCCATAGCTAAAAAAACGGTATCCTTCTTGTATTGCTTGTTGGTACGCTGCTTGAATCAATTTATCGCCGCCGAAGGTTCGTACCAAAATAAGAAGCGTCGATCTCGGAAAATGGAAATTAGTCAAAAGCACATCGACGTTCCGAAAACGGTACGGCGGACGAATGAACAACGAAGTCGTACTCTCAAATGCCGTTAACGGTTCCGGCGCAGATTCCAACACACGTACCGATGTTGTTCCTATGGCAACTGCTCTTCCGCCGTTGCGCCAGCACCGTTGTATGACTGTTGCCGACTTTGCCGAGAGGGAACATTGCTCGGAATGCATTGTATGTTCCTCGATGTTTTCAGCAGTAATCGGCTTGAATGTTCCCAACCCGACGTGCAGCGTTACAGAGACGACGCTAGTCCCCTGTTGCTTGACCGCCGAGAGCAATTCCGGCGTGAGATGCAGTCCGGCGGTCGGTGCAGCAACGGAACCTGCGTGTGTTGCATAAACCGTTTGATAGCGTTCTTTGTCATACGGCAGCGGCTTGCCTCCCCGAATGTACGGCGGTATCGGCGTCCAACCGATATGCTCCAAACAAGGGTCGGAAACTATCTTTTCCGGCTTTTGCGCCGGCTTCACAATCCAAGTACCGTCATCGTTTTTCGCGATGAATTCGATGAACATCTCATTTTTTTCATCGGGCGATTGCAGCCGCACTGTTTCGCCGATTTTTATTCTCCCGCGTGTTTTTCCGATGATCCGCCAAAGGTCGGGCGGAACGATGTGAAGAAAGAGTCCTTCCCAGTAACCGCCGGTTTGCATCCGCTTTCCGATAAGCCTAGCAGGAATGACTTTGGTATCGTTCAAAACGAGACAATCCTGCGGCTGTAAAAATTCCGGCAAATCTCGAATGTGCCGATGCTGAAAAGACTCGGTTTTACGGTCAACGACGAGCAGCCGGGCGTCGGAGCGGTTCTGCAACGGTTCCTGAGCGATGAGTTTGGCGGGAAGTACGTAATCGTAATACGACAGCAGCATGATTGAGGCAAAACGGAGACGTTCATTCTAACTGTACTTTCCTAAAAATCCAGGCGGTTGAAACGCTTGAAATAAAAGGAGGGTGTGTAAAAAATTAGCGGATATTTTCAACATTGCGCAAGCGAGTGAGCAAGTTAGCGCAGCGAGCGGGGGGCTAACGCCCCCCGCTCGCTGCGCTACACCCACTTTATTGTTACCCCCTCCCTGTTTCGCACTTGTTTTTTGTCTTCCTTGTGTTAGACTCACCGCATGTTCTAATGCAAGAGGTGTATCATGACGAAACTCCGTTTCTTTCTCCTTCTCAGCGCGGTTGCGTTTCTGACCGCTTTTATGGCAACGCAGGCATCCGCTCAACTGACAAGCGAACTGCTGGAAAAAATCCGCACCGGTACAAGACAACCGCCAATGCTCCAAAAAATGCTCGAAGGTCCCATGAAAGATGTCGAACATATCATCTTCGCCATCCGAGTACCCGGCAGAGACCATTGGTACGTAACCTTCGGCAATTACTCCGGTCCGCAACACGATGCCAAACAACTCGCTTGGAAAGAAGAAGACGGACTCCTCTGGGGTTACGGCGAAGGCACCGTACTGGTCAAACAAAATATCCGAACCGGCGAAATCGAAATCATCCTCCACGACGAAAGAGGAGGCATCCGAGACGCACAAATGCACTACGACGGACAGAAAATCCTCTTCTCCTACCGACCGGGCGGAACCCACGTCTTTCACCTTTACGAAATCGACATCGACGGTACCAACCTTCGGCAACTGACCGACGGAATCTACGACGACATCGAACCGACCTACTGTCCCGACGGTACAATCATCTTCTGTTCCGCACGATGCAAACGATTCGTCAACTGCTGGCACACGCCCGTCGCCGTACTTTACCGATGCGATGCCGATGGGCAAAATATCAGAATGTTGTCCAGTAATAATGACCACGATAACACCCCCTGGCTCCTGCCCGACGGTCGGGTTTTGTACATGCGCTGGGAATACGTCGACCGCTCGCAAGTGGATTATCATCATCTATGGACGATGAATCCCGACGGCACGCAACAGATGCCCTACTACGGCAATCTCCATCCCGGCATTGCAATGCTCGATGCCAAACCGATTCCGAACACCGATAAAGTCGTCGCCAGTTTTTCGATGGGACACGGTGCGCCTGAACATATGGGACGGCTGGCAATCGTCTCGCCGAAAAAAGGTCCCGATGACCTCGGCAGTGCAAGGTTCGTCGGCGCCGGTTGGTTCAAAGACCCTTATGCATTCAGCGAAGAGTGTTTCATCACCGCCAACAATGACACGATTTGGGTTGTGGACGAAACCGGTCGTTTCGAGGCACTCTTCTCCATGCCGCGAGAATTGCGTGAAGCCAATTTTGCGGTGCACGAACCGAGACCGATGGGACCAAGACCGCGAGAGGCTGTCATTGTTGACCGAACAGACCTTTCCAAAGCGACTGGACATGTCGTCTTGAAGGATGTTCAAAAAGGTCGTGCATTGGAAGGTTTAGAGCCGGGAACGATCAAAAAACTTCTCGTGATGCGGCAGGTTCCGAAGCCGATTAACTTCTCCGGCGGAATGGAACCGCTGACGATCAATGGTTCGTTCACGCTTGCGGAGATTCTCGGAACGATACCGGTGGCGGAAGACGGTTCTGCCTTTGCGGAACTACCGGCATTGCAGTCGATATTTTTCGTTGCACTAGACGAGAATGACATTGCCGTCAAACGTATGCACAGTTTTTTGACCTTGCAGCCGGGGGAAACGCTGGCGTGCATCGGTTGCCATGAAGAGCGTACCGAGGCACCCAATATGCGCACGCCGACTTTGCAAGCGACGCGACGCTCGCCCGCAATACTGCAGCCGATACCGGGAGTGCCTCGCCTCGTGGACTATCCGCGTGATGTGCAACCGATTTGGGACAAGCACTGTATTTCGTGTCATTCGCCGGAAAACTACGGCGGAAAACTCGATTTGACCGGCGATAAGACTTCGATGCATTCGATGTCGTACATTCGTTTGACGTTGCATGGACAATGGGTGGTCGATAACCGTAATCGGGCGCAGAGCAATTTTGGTCCTTACGAAATCGGTAGCGGATCGAGTACGTTGCTTAAATATATCGAGCCGGAGCATTACGAAGTGAATCTCACGCAGGAAGAGAAGAATATGGTTCGCCTTTGGATTGACACGAGTGCGACGTACACTAGTACGTATGCGGCGTTGCGGAGCGGTGTTTATCATAACATCATTAACTGCGAACCGTTGGTGCAACGTTGCGGGGAGTGTCATGCTTCTCAAGAGACGAGGGAAGGGAAGGTGCGACCTTGGGAAGGCTGGCATTTTCCGCGACATCATATGACTTGGGGCGGCACGATTGTCAACATTTCCCGACCGGAAATGTCGTTCCTGCTTCGTGCGCCGCTTGCCAAGGAGGCGGGAGGACTCGGTATCTGTTCGCGGATTGTGTTTGAGAGTACAGATGATCCGATCTATCGGCAAACGTTGCAGAGTATTCAGCGGACGCACCAACAACTGACGGCGGGTAAGCGGTTTGACATGCCGGGCTTCCGTCCGAACAATGATTACATTCGTGAGATGCAGAAGTACGGCTTCGTGAAGAAAGACTTTGGACCGGAAGAGTTGTTTGATTACTATCAAGCGGAGCGTGAGTATTTCGATTCGTTTTTCTATGAACCGGCGATTCGGGATGTCCGCTCGGCAGGGATAAGGTAGCACTCGTTACCGCTATACTGCCAACGGGTAGAAATTGGACGTTTTGCCTTGTGAACCGGCGGATAAAAAGTTCACAGAGCCCGGAGCGGAAGCTCCGGTGCTACCGCACCGGGCTCTGTTTGTTCTTTGCTTATTTTTCCCGCCAACCCTGTAACCACAAGAAACACAAGGAATAATAACGTCCATTTTCATACCGTTTGGAAACTCTTTACATACCCGTTGCATGCTGCCCACTCCAAGGGACTATAAAAACCGGCGGGGTGTGGTACAATGACACAATCTTAAATCGAAAAGATATTTCCTTTAAAAAGTATGTCGGGAGAGCATATTGATCTTGTAAGTGAACCAAATGTTTCGCACGGAATAGAAAAGACGGCGGAATCTGACCAACTTCGGCTGGAACTCGAAGAACAGAGGAACCGCACTCTTCGTGCATTGGCAGATTTGGAAAACTACCGCACTCGAATCAATCGGCAAATGGCAGAGGAACGGAAATATGCGAATATCGATTTTATCCGAGAGCTGTTGCCGGTCTGGGACAACATTGGTCGTGTGCTGGAAGCAGTCGATGCCACACACAATCTTGAGTCACTCGTCGAAGGTGTGCAAATGGTGCATTCACAACTTTTAGAAGTTCTGAAAAAGTACCATTGCGAGAAAATAGAAGCGAAGTTTCAACCTTTTGATCCTAACTTTCATGAGTCGGTGGCACAGATTCCGCATCCAGAGTTTCCGGCGAACACCGTTATCGAAGAGGTGTTACCGGGTTTCCAACTATTTGATCGGGTGGTTCGTCCCAGTCAAGTGGTGCTGGCGAGCCCGGTAAAGTCAGATCTGTAAAAAACACCGTATCCCAAATTTTGGCATTAACAAGGCACTAGTAGATATTTTCTCTACGATTACGTTTCCGTTACGGATGTAACTCCATTTGAATCGCCTCTTTTAGAGACCTAACGAATTGTTTTACCGGTTCGACACATTCTTTTCCGTACTTTTCGACAATATTTACGACGGCACTGCCTACAATAACGCCGTCGGAAATTTTTGCCATCTTTCCTGCTTGCTCCGCATTGGAAACACCGAAGCCGACCACACAAGGAACATTAGTGTACTCTTTTGCCTCTGCAATGATTGTTTCGATGCCCGACTTGATTTCGCTCCGCATTCCTGTTACGCCAAGAGAGGAGACACAATACAGAAACCCTTCCGCTTCCTTGGCAATCGTTGCCGTCCGTTCTCTGGAAGTCGGTGCAACCATCGAAACCAGGGCAACGCCATACTTGGTACAGACTTCGGAGAGTTCCCCTTTTTCCTCAAACGGCATATCTGGTACGATGATTCCATTTATTCCGCTATCACGGCAAGCCGACAGGAACCGCTCCTTACCATAGACGTAAATCGGATTTAAGTATGTCATGAAGAGTATCGGAACCTTGACGTTACGACGGAGCCGTTTTACCATTTCGAGCAGTTTATCGGTCGTCGTCCCGTTTGCCAGTGCGCGTTCGCTGGCAGCTTGAATAACGGGACCTTCGGCGACCGGATCGGAGAAGGGGATACCAATCTCGATCAAGTCCGCTCCGGCTTCGACCAGTTCGGGAATCAATGCTTCCGTTGTTTCAATACAGGGGTCTCCGCCTGTAATGAAAATGATGAGAGCTTTTTTGTTCTGGAACATTATTCGTTTGGAAACACCACCACAGACGTAAATTATAGAGTATGACGATTCCGCTGTCAAGGAGAACGCCTAGGCTTGGGTGTGTCAAAATAAAGTGGGTGTAGCGCAAGCGCGGGGGTATTAGCCCCTCGGTGAGTTTGAACCAACACGCACAAGACCGGAGGGCTAACGCCCCCGCTCTTGCGCCGCACCCACTTTATTGTTACACTCCTGTATAACAGCCGTTTTAAGGTTGCGGCTCTGTCGCGTTTTGGTACAATGGCTGTATGGACAAATTTTTAGAACAACGAAACAAAGTCCGAAAGGTTGTCGCCAAGCAAAAACTGGACGCACTGTTGATTACCGACCAAGTCAACGTCCGTTACCTGACAGGATTCAGCGGCAGTACCAGTTGCCTCCTTATTAAACCGGACGGCGACACAATTTTGAGCGATCCCCGATACACCATCCAAATCGAAGAAGAGTGTCCCGGCTTGGAAGCCGTCATTCGTCCCCGAAGCGAATCGACTTCCAAAACACTCGCCAAACTGCTCGGCAAAACCACCGTCGGCAAACTGGGCATCGAAGCGGAATCTGTAACCATCGGACAACAGGAGCGGCTTTTCCAGCATATGCCGAAATGGCAACCGGTTCCGACGAAAAACGTCGTCGAAGACTTTCGGCAAATCAAGGATAAAGACGAAATTGCCGAAATGCGCCGTGCTATCGAAATTGCCGCTGGTGCGTTTGGGTTAATACAACAGTTTTTACGGACACATCAACACATGTGGGAAATTTGCAGCGAAATCTCCCTCTGTAATATGTTGGTCAACCAGATGCGGGAAGACGGAAACGAGGAATTTTCGTCAATCGTTCCTGAAAGTTTTTCCACCATTGTCGGAGCAGGGGCGAGTGCCGCTTTGCCGCATGCAACGCCGAGTAAACAAACCCTAGCCGGACAGTCGCACGTCCTTTTCGATTGGGGATGCGTCGTGAATGGTTATGCAAGCGACATGACACGAGTGTTGATTTTAGATCCGAACAACAAGAAACTCCGAACCGTCTATGAAACGGTATTGCAAGCCCAGACCGCTGCTCTTGCCGCCATCAAGCCGGGAAAGATCTGCGAAGAAATTGATGAGGTTGCCCGAAATATCATTAATGACGCCGGCTATGGGAAACATTTCGGACATGGTCTCGGTCATGGCATTGGTATGCGGGTTCATGAGGAACCTCGTTTTGCGCCGGGGGACAAGGCGGAGTTGAAACCTGGTATGGTCATTACGGTTGAGCCTGGCATTTATCTCAAAGGTTGGGGAGGCGTCCGCATTGAAGATATGATTCTCGTGACCAAGTCCGGCTGCGAAGTTTTGACTAAAATGGTGCCGAAAACGTTTGAAGAAATGGTGTAATAGACCATAAGAGGACCTCTAATAATACAAAATCCTTTGTGTTCCTCGCGTATCCTTTGCGGTTAAAAGAAAGATTTAATCGCAAAGTGCGCAAGGAACGCAAAAAAACGACCAATTTGACCCCGTTTAGGGTATAGAATAACACGATGACAGCCTTTGTTCGACCAGAAATTGCGGCGATGGGCGGCTACGTTCCCGGCGAACAGCCGAGAGCAGGAGAAGCTGTAAAGCTCAATACCAACGAGAATCCCTATCGGGCATCCGAAAAAGTTTATGCCGCTATTCGGCAAGCGGCGGCGGCAGGTCTCACCCGTTATCCTGATCCAGCAGCGACTCTTGTTCGAGAAACTGTTGCCCGAAAATACAACATTGATTCCCGCTCGGTACTCTGCGGTAACGGCAGTGATGACCTGCTCACGATTTTAACCCGCACATTCGTCGGCAGCGGTGAACTGCTCCGGCTGCCCTATCCGACGTACATCCTTTACCGTACCCTCGCCGAAATCCAAGGTGCTGTCAGCGAAACCGTACCGTTTCGTCCCGATTGGACGCTGCCCGATGAGTTTTATGCCGATTCAAAAACACAAAAACTCCGCCTGGTCTTTCTGCCGAATCCGAATTCGCCGTCGGGGACGGTCGTCCCAAAACAACGGATTTTGGAAATCGCCGAAAAACTGCCCTGTCCGCTCGTCGTCGATGAAGCATACGCCGAGTTTGCGGATAAACACTGTATTGATCTTGTAGAAAAATGCGAAAAGTTGATCGTCTGCCGAACATTGAGCAAGGCGTATTCTTTGGCGGGGCTTCGCTTTGGATATCTCGTCGCCGCTCCGACTCTTGTTGAACAGATGATGAAGGTTAAGGATTCCTATAACTGCGATGCCATCTCCATTGCGGCGGCGGCGGCAGCGATTGACGATGAAGATTGGCTCACGGAAAACCGACGAAAAATTATCGCAACGAAAAAACGATTGACACAGCGGATGCGGGAACTCGGCTTTGACGTACCGGAGTCGCACGCCAATTTTACTTGGAACACACGAGGGGATATGCCGGTCAAACCGATCTACGAACATTTGAAACGGAACGGTATTTTGGTGCGTTATATGCAGTATCCTCATTGGGGAGACGGTCTCCGAATCAGCGTCGGTACGGACGAACAGACTGACCGCTGTGTCGATTTAATCGCCGGATATTGAGGCTACTACGATATATCACGTTGCTACGGCGACCACTCTATTTCTCACGGCAGATCAGTAAAGCCTTACGCAACTTTTCTTTGTACCGGCGTCGCTTGCGGCATTGGAATGGCACTCGGGCGGAGAATTTCTGTCAGCACTTCATCGCATTTTTCGCAGACCAGCTCTGGTGAAATCGCATCCATACTGCCCAAGAGCGAAGCGCGTCTTTGCTGTTTCCGGTCGTTTCCTATTTTTGCTTGAATCATTCGATGCTCTTGTCCCAGTGGTGCGTTTTCCAAAGCCGATGTCGGACCAAACAGTCCGACGCACATTGTTCCCACGGCGGCGGCAATTTGTAATTCGGCGGAGTCCGCACCGACGAAGATTGTCGCCAACCTCGATAATGCTCCTCGTTCCGACAGCGTGGTGCCGGGCGCCAGTGAAGCGGCTCCATCGGCGTCGTACACAGCCGATTCCGCCCGCCTCAATTCCAATTCGTAACCTGACCGCGTTATCAATGAAGGAAGATTCCATTCCTCCAAAAGGTACTTTGCAACCACTCCGAACCGCTCTTCTTGCCAGCGTGCCGCCGTACTGTCCGCACTGATGTGCAACTGGGCAAAATTGCCGTGGAGTCCTTTCCATTGTAAAATGTTTCGGATGGTAATGCGGTCTTTTTCGCATTCCGGTATGTCAAAACCGACGCTGCTGCCGTAGATACCAAACGGTTGGAGCAGTTGCAGACTACGTTCAATTTTGTGTTTTTCTTCTGTAACGATTCGGACATTATCGAACCATCGGCTCTGTTTTCTGCCGAAACCGATACGGTACTTTGCCCCGGCAAGCCACGCCGCCAGTGAGCTGCCGAAAGTGTTTTGCGGATCAACCGTAACCTGCGGAGCAAAGGATTGGAGCCGTTCTCTGATCCGATGAAGTTCCGAAAAATTCTTGAACCAATCGTTTCGGACAACGATAAACCGGTTGACTGCCCAGTGATCAAGCACGAGCGGAGCAGCTTGCTCTGAAATGAGCCAAGCAACGTCAGCACAAGGAAAGCGGTGCCGCAAAGCAACGAGGAGCGGAATACTTCGGACGATATCGGTAATATTGCCGTAATGAGTCATCAAAATCCGCCGAGGATTTGCCAATTCTTTCCTGTTTGTCAGGGTGTTAAGCATTGTTATCAAAATTAGAAATCAATCTGCGGTACCGTTAGCAACACCGCCGAGGGGGAGTCTAACAATTTTTCCCCAAATGAGGCAAGAGCAAAAAAGAATCGGCAATGCCTTTGATACCCCCTTGGGGGAGTCAGGGGGGGTAAGAAATTAGTCGGTCTTTTGATAGTGTTCGAACACAAATTCGTTGCCTTTCGTTTCGTCCAGCGAAAAGGATGTTCACTATCAACGGTAACTGGCGGAGCAAGATACACATTTCCGCAAGAAACAAGGGAAATTCCTCTACGTCCAAACCGAAAACGTTCTTGTCCACTAACTCTTTGACAGCGACAGCCTCGGCTTTCGTTCCTTTACCTTCAAATGCTTCAACAATTCGATCAACGGCACTATACACATTTTTTCATGGGAAAGGATGAGTATGGTGAAGATACAGTCGTTTCTTCTAATCGATACAATGTGGTGGAAGACATTTACGGTGACGCAGCGCAGTCGCCGCATGAAATCGAAGTAACTGCGTCTGCGAGAGGAGTGCGGACAACGATTGACGTCGGCGACGCCATCCGAGTCAGAGTAGCGGGAAGCAATTAGGTTTTTACCAGAAACTCATATACCCTTATTTCGTCGAGCAATCCTTTGCGTCCCTTGCGGTTAATCTTTTTCAACCGCAAGGCAAAGAAAAACACAGAGTCCATAATGTCAATTAGGGACTCCCTAACTGACGTTACGGGGGCGTGTCAAAAATTTGTTGGTTTCTTCAACATTGCGCAAGCGAGCAGAGGACATTAGCCCCCCGTTGGATTCCCCATACGTTTCGCAACTCAACGGGGGGCTAACGCCCCCCGCTCGCTTTCTCCTTTGCCCGCTCGCTTTCTCACTTGCCCGCTCGCTTTCTCCTTTGCCCACTCGCTTTCTCACTTGCCCACTCGCTTGCGCAATGCTGAAAATACACACAAACTTTTTACACACCCCTACGGTTATTCCCCCGCTTTCCGCCCTGTTTTTGGTATAATTGTCTCGGGTATCATTGCGGTCGACCTACCGATTCAAAATAGTCCACAACGCCATCTTCGTCAGACGTACTCTCCAAAAATGGAACAAAATGACCACGAAACTGGACTAGATGCCGTTACAATCATCCAGAAATTGCTGACAGAACGTTCCGCACCGGCAAAAGAAGCGATTCAGACCGAGAATGAAACACAAGCCGAAAACGCAGAAAAACTCTACGATGACATCCTCGCTTTTCGGAAAATACTCAAAAACTTTTCCGAAGGAAACTTCAACGTAGAAATCACCCACCGCGGCACCATCGGAGGATATTTGAAAACCTTGCAGGCAAACATGCTCCATCTCGCATGGCAAGTCGAACAGGTCACCGCAGGCGACCTGTCCCAACGAGTCGATTTTATGGGGGACTTTTCGACCGCCTTCAACAAAATGGTACTGCAACTCGAAGATTCTCTCGAAGAAATGAAAAATCAAGAAGCAGCAGAACGAACCCAAATCATGCTCGATGCCACACCGCTCTGCTGCCGATTCTGGAACGAACAACACGAACTACTCGATTGCAATCTCGAAGCCGTCAAACTGCACGAGTTAAACAGCAAACAAGAATACCTCGACCGTTTCTTTGAACTCCTGCCGAAATATCAGCCCGACGGACAACCCTCATGTAACGTTGTACACGAAAAACTCGATGAAGCATTGGAAAAAGGATACGCCAAGTATGAATTCGTACACCAAACATTAAGCGGCAAACCGATTCCAACGGAAGTAACACTCGTCCGGGTTCAGCAGAAAGAACATTATATCGTTGCCAGTTATGTTAGAGATCTCCGGGAATTAAAACAAAAGCAGGAAGACCTTGATAATCAACAGCTATTGTTAATCGACATTATCAATTCTAGTCCGATTTGCTTTGCGATTCTCGTTGACGACAAGATAAAATATGCATCGACATTTATAATGAATTTCCTCGGTCTTAAAATCGGAGAACCGTTGACCAACTGCTTTGTCGATCAGAAAAAAGGAACAAATTTACTCTCACACGTAAAGAAACATGCCCACGTCAACTGGGAACCTATTACGGTACGCTCCAAAGAGAATGAAATCAAAGAGATGCTCGCCACACTTCTCCTGACGAAATACAATAACGAACCATGTGTGATCGTTTGGCTCGTGGACATTACCGAAATCAAACGGATCGAAGCCGATCTTCGTATCGCTAAAGAGACTGCCGAACATCTCGGACGTGTGAAGGACGAGTTCATCGCCAATATGAGTCACGAATTACGGACTCCGATGAATGCCGTACTGGGAATTATTCATCTGTTGCACCAGACCGATCTCTCGGAAGAACAGGGAATGTACGTCAGTACGATGGAGACTTCGGCAAAAAATTTGTTGCAAATCATTAACGACATTCTCGATTTTTCTGAAATCGAATCGGGCAATGTTTTCACGCAGTCCGAAGATTTTGATGTGCGGCAGCCTTTGGAGTACGTTTATTCCTTTTTTCTGGACGAGGCGAAGGAAAAAAATATTCAGTTGTCCTATTCGGTTGACGATAATGTACCTGCAATAGTCACGGGCGATCCGATACGATTGCAGCAAGTTCTCATCAGTCTGGTGGACAATGCCCTTAAATTCACGAAACAGGGTTCGGTAAAGTGCCGTGTACAAATAGAAACGGCTGAAGACGAGAGCGTTGTGCTTCGGTTTTCCGTACAGGACACCGGCATCGGAATTAAAGCCAAATATCAGGAGGAAATTTTTCAACCTTTTTCGCAGGCGGACACTTCGGGCACGAGAAAATATGGCGGTGTTGGACTGGGGCTCACTGTTGTTGCGAGTCTTGTCGAAATGATGGGCGGACGTATCTGGTGCGAAAGTGAAATTCATAAAGGAACGACATTCTTTTTTACCGCGTTATTTAGTCTGCCGAAATACAAATTGGAAGCGGTTGTTTTTCCTGAATCGTTTCAAGGCATGCTGATTCTCTTAGTGGAAGACAATAAAATCAACGAAATTGTGGCAACGAAAATGTTGCAAGATAGGGGATTTCACGTTGACGTTGCGACGAATGGACGTCGGGCTGTGGAGATGGTCAAGCAAAAAGAGTACGTTTTGGTGCTGATGGACATTCAGATGCCGGAGATGGATGGAGTTCAAGCGACTCGTGAAATCAGAAAGTATCCTCAATATGCGTCTCTTCCTATCATAGCCGTTACTGCTAATGCGATGGAAAAAGACTTACGGATATACCGTGAGTCGGGAATGAATGATTACGTTGCCAAACCGATTGAGCCGGAACTGTTAGCCCGCGCAATTCTGAAATGGGCGAAGATGGAGTAACGTTAGCAGCCCCGCGGGGAAAAAGTTCACAGAGCCCGTGGCGGACGCTCCGGTGCTACCGCACCGGGCTCTGGGAACAAAACCATGCGCCGCACGAGTGTGGCGGCTAAAAGAAAGCGCAACACTTACTACCATACCATCACCTCCTCTCCCGGCGGAGCGGCATCCTGCCCATCGGCATCCGCTTCGACATCCGCATTATCAACATAGATAATCTCGCCGATGTTGCGCTCATCATCACTCGAAATCGCTCCGCCGCTGTAGTACAAAGTCTCGATGTAGTTAGTGCAATCGAAAACATTGTTATTAGGGGATTAAAGTTAGCGGTTGACAACTGTGTCAACCTGTCTATTAGGTATATGGGAAAAGAAACACGAAATGCGACAGGGGAAATGGAAATTTTGGGGAAAAGGCAAAAAAGGCAGAGCCGCAAGTGTAACGAAGTGAAACTTGCGGGTGCACCCGTAGGTTACGCCGGAGTACCGGCTAAATGATTTGTTTCGGCGTCTTTACAATCCCCCTTTTGACCGCCTCGTACAACACAAAGAGCCGCTCATCGGTTACAGTATAAAGTAATTGCTCAATCTCCTCGTCGGACTTCGCTGCTAGCCGAGGTAGGTCAAGGCTATCGAGTCCGATCTCCGCACCGCGTACCGCCTTGACGAGGGCTTCCTCAAAGGTATCCGCAATAGCCATCACTTCGCCCGTCGCTTTCATTTGCGTACCTAACTCCTTTTGTGCATAGACGAACTTGTCAAAGGGCCACTTGGGAAACTTTACGGCGACATAATCCAGCGTCGGTTCAAAGGCGGCGAAGGTCGTACCGGTAACGGCATTGGGAATTTCGTCGAGTGTATAACCAATGGCAATTTTCGTTGCAACTTTGGCGATAGGATACCCGGTCGCCTTGCTTGCCAGTGCCGAAGAGCGGGAAACACGCGGATTGACTTCGATGACGGCATACTCAAAACTGTGCGGATGCAAAGCGAGTTGGACATTGCAACCGCCTTCGACACCCAAAGAGCGGACGATGTTCAAGGACGCAGTACGCAACATCTGATATTCCTTGTCCGCCAGTGTAACGGTAGGTGCAATGACGATACTGTCGCCGGTATGGATGCCCACCGGATCGAAGTTTTCCATCGAACAAACGATGATCGCATTATCGGCACGATCCCGCATCACTTCGAACTCGATTTCTTTCCAACCCGCTATCGATTTTTCTATCAAAATCTGGCTGATGGGAGAGAGTTGTATGCCGCCGGTTGCAATTTCCCGCAGTTTGGCTTCGTCGTCGGCAATGCCGCCTCCTGCTCCGCCCAGTGTGAATGCCGGTCGCACAATAACAGGATAGCCCTGCTCTTCGGCAAAACCGATTGCAGTCTCCACATCGGTTGCAATGACCGACGGAACGCAAGGCTGACCGATGCCTTGCATCGTTTCCTTGAATATCTGTCGGTCTTCCGCTTTGTCGATGGTTTCGGGAGACGAACCGAGCAGGCGGACATTCATTTTTTCGAGGAATCCTTCGCGGGCAAGTTGCATACAAAGGGTCAACCCCGTCTGTCCGCCGAGTCCCGATAGAATACTGTCGGGACGTTCTTTCTCGATGATGCGTTTGATGGTCGTGAGCGTCAGCGGTTCGATGTAGATTCGATCCGCGATATTGCTGTCGGTCATAATCGTCGCGGGATTGGAATTGACGAGTACGATTTCGATTCCGTCTTCTCGGAGTACGCGGCAGGCTTGTGTTCCGGCGTAGTCGAATTCAGCGGCTTGACCGATGACAATCGGACCGGAGCCGATGACGAGAACTTTTTTGATGCTTTTATCGAGGGGCATAGGTATTTTCAGCGCACAAAAAAGCGTTCATCGGTACGATTATTTATTGTACCGATAAACGCCGTTGTCTATCGTGGCGGGCAGTATAGCAGGAATTGGATGGAGCGTCAACTAGGGCGTTCACAGAGCCCGGTGCGGGGGATATCCCAGTCCCTTAACAAGTTTCAGATTGGAGCGGAAGGTAGGCAACCGACCGCCGGGCGGTTGCGTCGGCGATAGCCGACAGAGAATAGGAAAACAAAAGTAGGGCGTTTGCACAAAATAGGCAAATTGTTGTTTTTCCTATTTTGACAAAAATTCAAACGATTGCGGCTCTGCTAACGTTTTGAAACAATTCTGACACTCCCGGAATTTTCCGAAAAATCCCTATTTCCGACAAGATTTGTCTAAACTATTCTACACGAATCAGTCGATATAGTGAGACGAAGCCCCCAGCGGGCGGTTTCGTATTCATATCCCCGGACTGAAAAAGTAACAATGACTAGCCCCCTGTTAAATTACCGACCTGGTTTGTTTTTCGCTTCGATTGCTCTTTTTGCAGTCGGTTTTTTGGCAATCTCTGGTCTTGCCGCTTCGCCGGCACACCCCGTGCGGTGGGAAACTGACCTGAATACCGCGACAGCACGGGCTGAACGGGAGCAACGTCCTCTCTTTCTCCATTTTGTCGGCAACGGCAGCCCTTCAGCCCTGCAAATGCACAATGAAGTCTTCGTTCAACCGAATATAGCGGCTCAACTCAATGCAAACTTCGTTATGGTTAGGATCAACGCCTCAGAAAATTCGGCGTTGGCTCACAGATTTTCCGTAACTGCCATTCCAACCGACCTTGTTATGCGACCGAATGGGCAAGCCATCCATCGGCGGACAGGAGTCATTCCAGCGGAGACGTTTGCCGAATATCTCGCTTTTTTGCAAAGGACCATCCAGGCAGAAAGAAATCAGCCGTCCACTCCCGCTGCTCCCCCCGTTCCCACGTCTACGCCGGTGTCGCCGGAGCAGACTCCGGCGGCAAATCCGGCGGCGGAGGCGCAATCGTCTCCGGGGGCTCCTCTTGTTGCCGCACCGCCTACCGCAATGCCGCTGCAGAACACTATGCCGCCGCAAAACACTATGGGGGCTGTGCCGAGTATTCCTGATCCTTTTGCCCAGCAATCACCGGTCTTGCAACATCCTGCCGCAGTGCAGCATCCTCCCGTTGTGCAGAATCCTGCCGCGGTGCAGCATCCCCCTGTTGCGCAACATCCTGCGGCTGTTCAGCATCCGCCTGTTGTACAACCGTCCGCACCAGTAGCGGGGGCGATGTCTCATCCGCCCGCTTACAATCCTCTTCGGGCTAGCGAGCAAGCGGCGAATCCGCCGCAGCATCCCGGAGTTGCTAGTTCGCTTGCCGACTATGGCAGCGGTGCGGGAATTATCAGGGAATTCCCGGCTGATATGCCTGCCCCTCCTAAAATGATGGTCGAAGTGCCGCTTGCATTGGAAGGGTTTTGTCCAGTAACTCTCTACACGAAGGAAAACTGGATTCCCGGAAATCCGGCTTTTTCCACGATGTATCAAGGACATATCTTCCGTTTTGCTACGATGGAAGCCTTGGTACTGTTCGCCCAGAATCCGGCGAATTACGTACCGGTTGCAATGGGGGAAGACATCGTGTTAATGGTAGATCGCAACAGACGGGTCAACGGCAGCCGGCAGTTAGCAGCGTACTGTCAGGGACGTATTCTTTTGTTTTCGAGTCAGGAAACATACGATGCTTTTGAAAAACGAGCAGACTACTATATGGAAATCGCTTTGAGGTACGAAATGGCACGCAAAGAACCGCTGATTCCGGTCTTGTATTAGTGCTTTGTAGATATACTGTGGCACGCCACTCATTGGTCGTTTTAAGGTAGGCAACCGTCCGCCGGGCGGTTGCGTCGGCGATAGCCGGCTGCCCCGTGTTCAGTGCGGACTACCGCACGTTGCCGCCCGGCGGTCGGCAACCTACCTCGGACGACCAAAAAAGCACAATTATTGCCGTGCTTCTTTGTGTTACTGATATCTCGAATCGCACGCGGAATTCAGATATTTTTTGAAGTCCGTGTCATCCGCCGCCGACCAACGTGACGATTTCAAGGCAATCGCCTCCGCACAGGTCGGTTTCGTTGTAAGTGCGAAAAGGAACTATCTCTTTGTTTCGTTCAACGGCAACATATTTACCGCCAAACCCAAGTTCTTCAAGCAACTGGGCAAGTGTTGTCCCTTCGCTAATTGTCCGTTCTTCTCCGTTAACTTGCAGTTTCATAGTTGTTTCTCCATCGTGTAAAACAGTATTTCATCCGATAAGGGGAGCTGCTTTCGAACAGTCATCGTTTTCTAATTTTTCTCATCGTACACCCGTCTGCCCTCGATTTCGGCACGGCGCATCTCGTCCAAAAGTCCTTGCAATACATCATACTTTTCCGCACGACGCACGTCCGTCGGATCGACCGGCAAAAAATCACACGACTCACCACGAGGCAACTGCCGCAACCGATCCGCACCAGTACGCAAAAGAGTTAACACCGCCTCGCGATCCTGCGCCGACGCAAGTATCGGACTCTTCTCTGGACGAGTAAACGAAACATCCCAACGCGCCTCCACACCCGTCAACTCCCGAAGCCGCTGCAACTCCACATTGTCCAACGGAGAACGACCAAACCGATTGTTCGCATACGCCGTGTAATACGTCGGATAGTACGGACCATTGATGTCAATCCACGTTACAATTCTATCAAACGCCTCTCGGTCAGTTTTGGGGGCAAGAAAGATTCCCATCGCCTTACGCTGTTCATCAATTTCCGGTCGCGGATGCCCCTTGTGAATCACCTCGACCACCCGACTCTTGCCAGAACCCCAAGAATAAGGTTCAAGCGTCTGCACCGGACCAGCACCCACCGCATTGATAAGTCCCTTACTCCAAAGTTCAGCATAAGACTTATTGAAAATCAACGTCAAATCTCCCGCAAGAATCGGCTTCTTTTGATTCGGCGCATTGTCCTGTCCGTAATCATGACAAGCAACGCAGTATTTATCGAAGACCGGCTGCACCTCATCGACATAACTGAACAACCGCGATTCCCCATACCACGGCGCAAGCGTTTGAGCAGGTCTCCGCATCGCCGTCGGTGTGTAACTCAATGCCGGAAAGGAACCCAATCGATCTTCATGACAACCGTAACAACCATTGATTTCGCCGGGACGAGCAATGGTGCCGCTGCGCATCGATTGAATCATCATGCCGTCTTCGTCCAACACTTGGAAGTACAGGAACGTATCCGCCGGAACTTCAAAATGCACACTGCCGTCCGGCTCGACGGGAACGGTACCGAGGATGCGCTTATTGTTAAAGTCCCGCCATGCCATACCGGGTGCCTGTTCGCCGGTGCCGCCGTCGTAGCCGGGATGCGTCCATGAACGCTTCTCCGGCGACTCGACCACTCGCAAAAACTTCACCGCGCCCGGCTCGACTTTGTGCATACCGAATCCTTCGTACACATTGGAAACGTAAAACGTACCAGTCTTCTTGGAAAGATCGACCCGATTAGGAATGACCGGCGGCGGTATCGTCGCAACAACAGGTATCGGATCAAAACAGCCGGGATCGTCAGTATGCACCAACGTTTGTCCTCCGCCGCGATGGAGAATCCAGATGCCCGTAACCTCTCCTCTGCCGACCGTTCCCGACGCTAAAAATGCCGTATCGGAAAGCGGAAAAGGATCCTCAAATCTTCCTTGTATCCGCAAAAAATCGTCATAACGATTAACGCCATGCTCTTGAATGAGATCCATCGCCTCTGGAGGCCACGTTTGCAAAAAGGGTTCCTTACCGTTGAGTCCGAG
>Ga0099364_10003496_pt1 | contig 24378 bp, 13 predicted proteins | sample TergutTh196P3_FD_73070 | JGI IMG/M metagenome (GOLD analysis project Ga0099364, IMG submission 73070) | Microcerotermes parvus P3 segment gut microbial communities from Pointe-Noire, Republic of the Congo - Th196 P3 | ecosystem: Host-associated > Arthropoda: Insects > Digestive system > Gut ...
GGTGGAATTGTCAAATCGATAAATAGCAACGCAATCAATGGAGAGGTTTTAGGCGTAAATTTAAGCAGTACGTATTATGGACCGGGTTTTTTGGCTATCAATATTTCGGACGGTATTATCGAATCGGAAAACAATAATGCAATACGTGTAGAGGTTTTGACTGATGATTTAGAGACGCCCGGTAACGCTACGATAGATATTACGGGCGGTACTGTTCATTCGGACAATGACTACGCAATACATGCAAGTACTGAGGGAGGCGGTTCTATTGAGATAGATATTTCGGATGGAATATTATCGACAAATGGTTCTGAAAAATCAGTGGTTTATACCAATAATGGGACGGTAACTCTAACTGGCGGCTCGCTTTCGGCAAGTTCAAGCAGCAAGTTTGCAGTTTATGGCGAAGAAGACGCTTCAATTATTCTCGGCGGCAGCCCTGATATAACAGGCAATTTGTTTGTTTACCCCGAAAAATTAAGCGTACTGGTTGCCGACCCCGATGCATTTGATCCGGAATCAAGAATTTACACGCTTGATTTTATGTCTGACCAATATGAGGTTGGCAAAATTGCAGTTGTGGATGGCGCTAATTTCCGCACAAACTTTACACTTCACGACCCTGCCTTGACTTTGAGAGCAGACGGCGCTCACCTTGTTATGGCTCTAATCACAGTTCCTTTCGCTCCGCAGAATTTCACAGCCATTCCGGGCGACGCGCAGGTAACGCTTTCATGGAGCGCTCCAGCCGACGACGGCGGCAGCGCAATCATCCGATACGAAGTTTCGAGTGATGATGGTGTAAATTGGATAACAGCATCGGATTATATGAGTCATATATTTACGGATTTGGGCAATGGAGTAGAATATTATTTCCGAGTTCGTGCAATGAACGTGTACGGCTATGGCGCTGAAACATCGGCGATGGCAAATCCGCGCACTGTGCCGGGCATGCCGCAAAACTTCACAGCCGTTCCGGGCGACGCGCAGGTAACGCTTTCATGGAGCGCTCCAGCCGACGACGGCGGCAGCGCAATCATCCAATACGAGGTTTCGAGCGATGATGGCGCAAATTGGATAACAGCATCGGAACATACGGGTCATGTGTTTACTAATCTGTTTAATGGAGTAGAATATACCTTCAAAGTTCGCGCAATAAACGAAGCGGGCAATGGTGCAGAAGCAATGGCAAAGGCTAGTCCGCAGGAACCTCCGCCTGTAACGTACACGATCAGCACAGGAAATTTTCACGGCGGCAGCGTAACCCCAAGCGCCACCGAATCCGAAGCAGGAGAAACCATCACATTGAACATCGCGCCTGATACGGATTACGAAATGGAATCCATATCTGCGCACAAAACCGATGATGAAACTGTAAATGTAACGCTAACCGGTACTGAAGATACGCGCACCTTCGTCATGCCCGATTATGACGTAACGGTGGTAGCGACGTTTATAGAAATAACGCCGGAACCTGTACTGTATACGGTTACATTTTCGGTAGTAGGCGGTAACGGCAGTTTGACAGCAACGGTTGACGGCGAACCTGTCGCCTCCAGCGAACCGGTAGAAGAAGGCAAATCTGTTGTTTTTACAGCCGTTCCTTCCCAAAACTATCAGGTAAAGGAATGGAAACTCAACGACAACGTGGTTGGCGACAAGAGCGCTACCTATACGTTGCCCGACCTGCAGGCAGATGCAACGGTAACGGTGGCATTTGACAAACTTACCGACAGTCCCGAACTTGCTCCTGCCCACCCGCTCCGCGCATGGATGCGCAACGGTTTATTGCATGTAACCGGCATAGTTGCTGGTGAAATATTGAGTATATACAATGCAAGTGGCGCATTGGTATACCAGAGCATCGCAACAACCGATGAAATGGATATACCATTGACAACGCCGGGGGTGTATATTGTGAGATCGGGAAATAGGACGGCGAGAGTGGCGGTTCAATAAAAATAACTGCTCATAGTGAAATGACGCATATTTGTAGAGACGTGGCGCGCCACGTCTCTACTTTGCATTATTCATACAGAATGCATCTTCATCTTCAGCCATAGCGGAAACCGGACGCCCTATCGCTTACAACAGGTCAAGCGCAGACGCTAAAAGCGGTGAAGGAATAATCCTCACCCCCGAGCTTGTACATTCTTGATCTCCGAATCGTGTATCAATTGCTCGAATGTTCTGATTTCAAATTCTTCCAGAATATCCTTTACGCGCAAATCCGGCGACCGGCTTTCGATAATTGACCATTCTTCTTCGTGGTAATTCACTATTTTGACTTTTGGTCCGTATTTCGCTCTTATTTCGTCAAATCGTTGAACAAAGGGCCAGGCGTGCAGAAAAACTTTTTCGAGATTGACCGTGCCGCAAATCAGATTGTTGTCCCATCTGCCGGTTTTTGCGACTTCTTCTCCTGATATATCGCATATTTTGGAAGTATCTTTGTTCGTACTCGAAACAACGACAACTTTGTTTTGCCACGCCCTAGCGTTGAGCGTTTGCCCTGCGGCAAAAGCCGAAGGCCAAAAGATGATTTCTGCGCCTTGTTGCCGTAGCGCTTTCCATTGATCCGCCCAATTTATATCGTAACAAATTTGTATGCCGATAACGCCAAAATCGGTTTTGAATACGGGTGGATGCAAAGGTCCGGGAGTCAATCCCCACCTCAGTTCGCCATCGGGAAGATGAATTTTTCGATAGTCGCCCGCGCGATTTCCCTGCCTGTCGATCACAACGGCGGTATTGAATATTTTCCCGTTTTCGCTTGTCAGCATCGGGTAAATCAGATAACAATTGTTTGTTCTGGCGTAAGCCATAAAGTCTTTCATCAATTCAGTCTGTACGAGCACTTGTTCTGATAAAGGTTTTGTTTCTCTGATATTTGCATAATTATTGCTCAAAAATACTTCGGGCAGGCAAATCACATCGGGGCGATAGGGTATTGTTTTCCTCATGATGGCAAGGATTGCCTGCGCCATTTTTTCGGGAGTATCCGCGCTCATTCCCTGCTGCGCTACCGTAGCGATACAGACTTCGCGAGGCAGTCTGTCCGGCAATTGAACGTTGCTTTCCTGCGTAGATGGGGCGGACGGTTTTCCGAACAAAATTTCGTTACCTGCAGTGGCAACGCCTGCTGTTATTGCCGCTTTCCCAATAAAATTGCGGCGTGAAATTGATTTAGATGTTGTCATGATATTCGTGTTCATTGATTTGTACTTTCAGATTTTCTAATTCATTCCAAAAGTTGGGATATGATTTACTGACTACTTTCGGGTCATCTATTTGTACATCAGGGAAATGGATGGCAGCCGGAGCAAATGCCATCGCCATTCGGTGATCGTGATACGTAGATATAGTCAGGGGTTGTTGCGGTTCTACTCGTTCGCCGTTCCAAACGATAACGCCCTGTTCTGTTTCTTTGATGCAATAGCCCAATTTTAACAGTTCTTTTTGTAAGGCGTCAATGCGATCAGTTTCCTTTATCCGCAAAGTTTGCAGACCTGAAAAGCGGAAACGGGTATTTTTCAGGCAACAGGTCACTGCCATGGTCTGCGCGAGGTCTGGCGTATTGATGAAATCAAAACCCAGCGTGAGGCAATGATTTCTGTGTTTGGTCAATAATGCGCCTTCCAGGGAAAAGGTTGTGATGACGCCAAACGCGCAAGCCATTTGCGAGATGATAGCGTCGCCCTGTATTGATTTGTTGGTTAATCCTTTGAGCAACAGTTCGACGTCTTCGCTCAAAGCCGCCATCTGGTACCAGTAGGAAGCCGCGCTCCAGTCGCGTTCCACAATGATTCCTTCCGAATGGTATTTCTGATGCGCAATGGCGATGATATTGTCTTTCCAATTGGCGCGTATGCCGGTCTGCTGCATCAGTTCCAATGTCATCCTGATGTAAGACGGCGATACGGGCTCGCCCTTGATCTGTATGGTTAATCCATTAGGCAAGGTAGGGGCAATCAGCAAGAGCGCCGAGATAAACTGACTGCTCACGGTTCCATTGATTTCAATAAAATTGCCTGTGAGGGTTTTTCCTGAGGTTCGTACTGGAGGGTATCCCTGTTTTTCGAGGTAAGTGATGTCGGCGCCCAACAAGTTCAGCGCATCCACAAGATCTCCGATAGGTCTGTTTTTCATGCGTTCGGAGCCGGTGATGGTTTTTGCACGGGCGGTAGCGGCAAAGTATGCTGTCAGGAACCGCATGGAGGTCCCTGCATGACCAATGTCTACAACGTCTGATGTAGTTTGCAGTCCTTGCTGCAACACGCGCGTATCGTCGCTGTCAGATAGTCCTTCGAGCATAAAGCCATGGGGGCTTAATGCCCGAATGATCAGCAATCGGTTGGAAATACTTTTTGAAGAAGGCAGATGAACCTGTCCCTGTAACTTTCCCGATGGAAACTTAAATGTATATCTCATATTACGTGAATCTTAATCTTTGTCCTATTCGCAGGATGGTAGTCCTTCTTATGTTGTTCAATTGGCAAAGTTTGTCGATACTAACCCCCACCTTTCTGGATATGCCCGACAAGGTATCGCCGCTGCGCACGGTATAATAACGCACCTGTTCCAGTTCGGTGAGATATGCAAAATGATGCGCACTCAAATCAAGTATCCGGTAAATGGCGGTATAGTTTTCAAAATCAATCAAATCGCTTGGCGACATGGGCTGTCCGAGGAAACGAATCTCATAGTGCAGGTGCGGTCCTGTAGAGCGTCCCGTGCTGCCTCCCAGCCCGATGATCTCGCCGGCGCGCACTATCTGGTTGACTTTCACAAGATGTTTGCTGAGATGCCCGTATACTGTTTCAAGTCCGTTGAAATGCCTGATAACGATATAATTGCCGTATGCTCTTCCACGCTGCACGATGCGAACCATCCCGTCGAAGGAGCTGCAAATGGAATCTCCGGTTTTCAGTCGGGTATCAATTCCGTAATGAAACTGCCATCCGCGACGGAAGCCAAAATCGGAGGTCACCACGTTCCTGTTGGGATGGCAATATTGCGAAAAATCAATGAGGACTGTGTCGGGCATATCAACGACCCGTTGCCCGTAAGGGTTTACCGTCAGGTTGTCCCACACGTAATTGTACAGCCGGGCTGCCGGTATAATGGTTGAATCAATGACTCCCAGATAACTAAGGTTCATGAGCGAATCCAAGCTGATGATCTCATCATCCTCCAATGAAATATCAGTTTCCTGAAGGATAACCTTGGGAGGAAAATGATGTATTACGTTCTGTGCACATACACAAGTACTTATTAAAAGTAATGATCCACCTACAATGATTTTACTTATAAGTCCCATCGTGATAATTTTGCGTACAAATATAGTGTTTTTTTGAAAAAGACAAGAAAATATGTTCTTTTTTCAAAAAAAAATTGTCATCTTTGCATCATAGTTATTCATCATTCATCATATTCTAAAATCCTCATTGACATGATCCTCATTGCCGACGATGATCCCGCCATTCGCACGTCTCTCTGTCTTTTGTTCAAACAGGCGGGGTACAAAACGGTTGATTTTGCTCTTCCTGACGAGTTGATGGATTTTGTGCGTCACACGCAACCCGACGCGATTGTACTCGATATGAACTTTACTCGTGAAACAACCGGCGAAGAAGGTTTGAAACTTTTGCGCCAGATACGCTTGTTTCTACCCGCTGTTCCGGTTATTTTGATTACCGGATGGGCTTCGATTGATTTGGCGGTTGCCGGAATGAAGGCGGGCGCCTTCGATTTCATCGCAAAACCATGGAACAACCAATCGCTGCTGCACAGCATCAACAACGCGCTGGTATTGACGAAAAACAAAAATGACGCTGACAGCCATTCGATGACCCGCGCACAGTTGGACAAAAAATACAATTTGTCGAATATTATCGGCTCGTCGCCAGCATTGATGGAGGCGCTCCATACAGTGGTACGGATCAGCCCGACCAATGCGCCGACATTGATCACGGGCGAAAGCGGAACTGGAAAGGAGCTGATTGCCGAAGCCATCCACAACAACAGCCCGCGCAGTAAAGCGCCGTTCGTAAAAGTAAACCTGGGCGGTATTTCGCAGACGCTGTTTGAGAGCGAAATGTTTGGACATAAAAAAGGCGCTTTTACCGACGCGCATAATGAACGGAAAGGACGTTTTGAATTAGCCGACGGAGGAACTATCTTTTTAGACGAAATAGGCGAACTCGACCTCGCCTCGCAGGTGAAACTGTTGCGCGTATTGCAAGAACAAACTTTTGAGATGCTGGGCGACAGCCGTCCGCAAAAGATTGACGTGCGCGTGGTTTGCGCTACCAACCGCGACTTGCCCGCAATGATCGAACAGGGGCTGTTCCGCGAAGACCTGTTTTATCGCATCAACCTGATACAGATACATCTGCCGCCACTTCGCGAACGCGAAAACGACGCGACGCTGCTGGCGCAGGCATTTGCCAAAAATATCGCCGCAAGCCACAACCTTCCCGTCGCAAGATTTACAGACGACGCCGCGCAATTTCTTAAAATATATTCCTTCCCGGGCAATATCAGAGAATTGAAGAATCTGGTGGAGCGCACTATCCTGATGTCGGGTAAGGAAGTCATCTGCGCCGATGATTTCAACATACCCGCTACCGCTACAAAAACGCAGAGGCAATTATTGCAATTCGGAACATTGGACGACATCGAACGTCATTCCATCCTCGAAGCAATGGAAACCTATGACAGCAACCTGACAAAAATTGCGCAAGTCTTGGGATTAAGTCGTGGCGCGCTTTACCGAAGGTTAGACAAATACGGTATCGAATATGAGCGTTAAAACACGATTTTTGCTTTGGGCGATTGTCATCCATTTGTTGATGACAGGACTTGCTTATTATACCTTTCACGATGATTTGACGCAGCTGGTGTGCGCTATGTTGTGTATGGCAGTGTTGGCGGGAATTTCACTGGGGTTGTGGCGTCACATTGCCAATTATGACAAGGTATCGGCTAACTGTTTGGAAATGCTCAACGAACAGGATTTTTCGGCGCGCTTGCGTCGCGTAGGCATTCCCGAAAGCGACCGCATGATAGACCTGTACAACCGTATGATTGGCGAAATGCGCGAACAGCGCTTGCTGATACTTGATAAAAGCGAATTTCTCAACCTGCTGATCGAAGCAGAAACATTGGGCATTATTATTTTGAATTTCGATATGACGATTGCGTCGGCAAATCCTGCCGCTGCGAAGTTTTTGCAAATGCCCGGCGCCCAACTAATCGGTCGTAGCCTCTATGAGTTTGACAACAAGATGGCGCAGGCTTTATCGAAACTCGTGCCCGACGTCTCGCAAATCATCGAATTAGACGGCATCAATCGCTACCGGTGCAGCCTTTTGTCGTTTTTAGACAGGGGCGGACGTCATCCTTTCCTCACGATTGAAGAACTGACGCAGGAGTTGATTGCCGCCGAAAAACGCGCTTCCGAAAAGGTCATCCGAACCATGTCGCACGAAGTAAACAACACGTTGAGTTCCATCAATTCGAACCTTTCGCTGCTGCTGGGAATAGAAGAGTGTTTCCCCGCCGACCTGCGCTCCGATATTGTGCGCGCCTTGCAGTTGTCCATCGAACGAAGCAACAATCTATGCCGCTTAGTGTCGGGTTTCGCAGATATTGTGAAACTGCCTCCCCCCAGCATGACGTCCGTTCCATTGAATACCATAGTTCAAAATACCATCCACCTGATGCAGGCTAATTTCACCAATGCCGGCGTCAACTGCAAGCAGCAACTGTGCGTCCAATCGCCGTTGATCTTCGCCGATTCCGTGCAAATGGAACAAGCGCTCATCAATATCCTGAAAAATGCCCTCGAAGCGAGCGTTGGCACAGGAGGAGAAGTAACCGTGTTCACCGAATACAGTCCCGCCTCATTAACCGTCAGAGATACCGGATGCGGTATCCCCGAAGAACACCGCAACGAACTGTTCAAACCGTTTTTCACTACCAAACCCGGAGGTCAGGGCATCGGGTTGATGTTGGTATGCGAAATACTGCTGAATCACAAGTTTACGTTTTTTTTAAAAACAAAGGACGGATATACGGATTTTAGGATAGAGTTTTAACCCGAACAAATATAAAAATTTTGCTTTTTGTAAATTGAAAGATAAAATGTATTTTTGCGGTAATAATTTAAAAAATCATTGGTCATGAAAATAGCAATAGCCAATCCTATATACGATGTTGTCTTCAAATATATGATGGAGGACAATGCGGTAGCCAAGTTGTTGGTATCGTCCATCATTGGCGAAGAAATCATCAGTTTGGAATCAAAACCTCAGGAATACACCGTGGAAAAGCACACCGCAGATGGCACGTTAACTGTGTACCGTCTTGATTTTTCAGCAAAAATCAAAACTCCCGACGGGCATAAATTAGTTATCATCGAAATGCAAAAAGCGAGTTTTCCTGCTGATATCATGCGTTTTCGCGGCTATTTAGGCAAACAGTATTCCGATAAAAACAACTCAATCGAACACGAGGACGGAAGTATAGATGCTTTACCCATTTATGCCATCTATTTTTTGGGCAATGAACTTGGAATTTGCAAAACCCCCGTTTTGAAAGTTTTTTTCAACATATTGGATGTAGGCGCCCAACAGATTGTTCAGGCAAAAAGCGATTTTATTGATTCGTTGAACCACCAGAGCTGGATAGTACAGATCAGCTGTATTGAAGAACCTTGCCGCAATGAATTGGAATTGCTTTTGAGTGTTTTCGACCAAAATAACCGAAGTTCAGATCACCATATTCTGAATGTTCGCGAAGAAGATTTTCCTGAAAAATATCGTCTTTTGATTCGGCGATTGCAGCAAGCGGCAGCCATACCGGAGGTCAAAAAACAAATGACTGCCGAAGACGAAGTTTTTAATTACATGCAAAATCTGGAACGTATCGCAGCGAGTAAAGCAGCGAATAAAGTTCGTAAAGAAATGGGAGTTATCATTGACCAAAAAGACAAAGAACTCGTAAAAAAAGATGAAGAACTCGTAAAAAAAGACGAAGAACTCGTAAAAAAAGACGAAGAACTCGTAAAAAAAGACGTAAATATAGTAATCAATAGCCGCAAGGCAGGTTTGCCTGTAGAAACGATTTCAGCCATTACTGAATTTACACGGGAGCAGATTGCTGAAATTCTAAAACGGCATGGCTTAGAATAGACAAGATTCATTGTATTTGTATTGTAACTGCACGTTTCCCGTTCACCAACTCTCTGATATTGACCTTACAAATATCTGAAGGCAAGGCTTTTTCCGCTTTTTCGGGCCATTCCACAAAACAGTACGCTCCCGAAGCAAAATACTCTTCGCATCCAAAATCGAATACTTCTTCCGGCTTATTGATGCGGTAAAAATCAAAATGATATACCATCCCGTTTTTTCCGGCATTGTATTCGTTCACTAAGGCGAATGTTGGGCTTGTAACAACGCCTTTTACGCCCAGCGCTTTACATACTGCCTTGATAAAAGTTGTTTTACCCGCTCCCATTGAACCATAAATCGCAAAATGCCGACAATTGCCAACTTTTTCAAGAAATACACGCGCCGCGTCGTCGATATCCGATAACGACATTTCAATCAATATCATAGGGCGTTTCCTGATAAACGTAATAATTCAGCCAATTGGAAAAGAGCAGTCCTGCGTGGCTTTTCCAGCGCATGAGCGGCATTTGCGACGGATCGTCTTCAGGGTAATAATGATACGGAATTTGTATGTCCAAGCCCTTTGCCAGGTCGCGTTCGTACTCTTCCTTGAGTGTTTCGGCGTCATATTCGGAATGACCCGTCACAAAAATGCGTCGTTTTTCAACGTCTCTCACCAAATATACGCCCGCCATTGCCGATTCAGACACTATTTCGAGGCGCGGCACCTTGATGATGTCTTCGCGGCGTATCTCCGTATGGCGCGAGTGCGGCGCCAAATATTCATCGTCGAAACTGCGAACAATAGGCGCTTTGGGATTGTTTAACGTATGCGTGAAGATACCAAACATTTTCTGCGGGAGTTCGTATTTCGGAACGCCATAGTGGTAATACAATCCGGCTTGCGCCGCCCAACAAATATAAAACGTCGATGTTACGTTGTGTTCTGCCCAATCCATGATTCCCGTCAGCTCTTCCCAGTAATCAACTTCCTCAAATTGAAGCAGTTCAACAGGGGCTCCGGTAATGATCAGACCATCAAATCGTTTGTGCTTAATTTCGTCGAACGTTTTGTAAAAAGCGAGCAAATGCTCAATGGGCGTATTTTTCGATTTGTGACTGAACGTGTTCAACAATGTTATTTCCACCTGCAACGGGGTGTTGGACAACATACGCAACAAATGCGTTTCGGTTGTGATTTTCACAGGCATCAGGTTCAGGATCACCAAACGCAGGGGACGGATGTCCTGGTGAAGCGCCCGACTCTCGGTCATCACAAAAATGTTCTCTTCTTTCAGAACACCCAGCGCAGGTAGGTTATCAGGAATATTTACAGGCATTTAAATTAATTATGAATTACGAATGATGAATTACGAATTATGAATTAAGTCATTTTGATGAAAGGCTGCAAAAATATAAAATTCCTCACTGTACCAGCATAAACCTCATACTAAATCCAAAATTTGTATTATAGTTTTTGTATGATGTAGAAACAAACGGGGTATTCACAATTCTGTCGAAGAAAACGGTGAGCGTAAAGTTGTTGCTCAGTTTATAGTCGGCTGTGAGTTTGAAGGAGGTCACGTTTTGACCTGCGGAGGCTTGTACCGGCAACGAATTTGGTCCCTGCATTTCATCGTCTATTTCGCCAATGCGTCGTATGATCGTTCTGCTGTCGCGGATGGAAATATCGGCGTTTACTTTCAGGTCGCTTTGCAGGCGTCGGGATTCGCCGCCAAGGGTTTTTATGGTGAGGGATACCTCGTTGAATACGTATCCTAAACCGATGATATAGTCGGCGGTACTGTTTTCGTTCATTTGCAGATTGCCCAGACCAAGCGTGATGTTGCGACTTCTGTTCAACTGAAAACGCGCAGACAGACTGTTGATGAACATGATATCCAAACCTATCAGCGGATTGAATGTTTCGTTAAGGTTTGCCGAAGCAATATCGTTCTTTGGGATAAAGTTGTTTTGCAGGTCGCGCGCTATGGAAACGGCTGAGGCTACGTCGGCGTTATAGGCATGGTTGGATATGTAACTTCCCACTGCATACGTGGCTTTATAACTGTGGCGCAGACTTACCGACCGGAAATATTTTTTGATGAACTCCAGATTGCTCAACCCGTCGAAATTCAATTCCCAATTGGGCAGCATATTCCAAAACGACGGAAAATCAGTTAACGAGACTTTTTCAGGGTCTTTACCGGTATAGGTGGCGTAGAACGCAGAAATCATCACATCCTGCGCTTCGAGGCTGTAACCGTCGTAACCTCCTCTTCCGTCGGAAGATGGCGAATAGGAAGAGTTATTTCTTTGAAGTTCCAAAGCCCGCCGCGATGCAATGGCAGTACGGTTTTCTTTAAATTTCTCGAAGGTTTCCGAATAGTAATTTTTGGCAGGCTCATGTTTTTCAAATGAAGAACGCAGGGCAATGACTGTGATGTCGTATCTGCCCGAGCTGAGCGGTGAACGCATCTCATCGGGATAGCCGCCTGCCTGCGGGTCCCAGATAAAGTACGACGTTCTGTTTTCAGAGTATGATCGCAAGGCGGTAAGCGTTACGCGCATTCCCTGAAACGGTTCAAACATGCTGCGTATGGTGAGGCTGTTGGTATGGTTCATCGACACGGCGGCATTCAACTGCTCTTCTTGTACCAACCAGTTTTTTCGCGCCGCCTTTTCGGCGAAATTATTGTCTTGCCAGCCCAATAGGAAGGGCCATCCGGGCGCTGATCCGCTCACGCCAAACATATTGCTGCCCTTGCCGTAGCCCGGCAAAAGCGTGCCTCCGTTTTGTGTGTAATTGATGTTGAAATTCTTTACGCCCAGCAAAATACGCAAGGTGTTCTGCGCAACAAAGGCTAAGGGATCGTTTAACTTTTTTTCAATGGAACCCTTCACCACCACTGATGCTCGAGGCACATTATCATTTGTTGTGATCGTGATACGGTTGTTGTTGATAATCTGTACTTCGGCATCAACTGCGCCGCCATTAGCATCCGTCAGAATGACTTCTATTTCGGGGGCGCCGAGGTTGTGCGTGATCGCTCGCGGTTCGCCGGCGCGCATGTTCAAGCCGCTCCGCTCGTAGGTCACTGTTTTGTACTGTTTGGGGCGTTCCTGCTGGTTTCGCGGGGGTTGTGTTACGGTTCTGAAATACGGAACTTTGTTATACAGCGTCGAAAAGTTCAGTAGTACGCCCATGCTGATGGTATTTCGGTTTTGGATGGTGTTGCCCGGATCAAAAGAATCATCGGCGAAGATGGGCGCTACATTCCACATATACTCGCCTCTGTAACTGATATTTGCCGATGTCCAGTCTAAAAGAGGCAATTTGTTGATGGGGATGTTGTAATTGATGTTGAAATTATGGTGGTAATCTGTGATGCGTCCGCCATTTTTGATGTTGTTCCACACCGAATCTCTCCACAATTCATATTCGTCTTTCATGTGTCTGTCAACCACTCCTATCGGTTCGTCTATACGCGCCTGATTGCCTGCGGTAAAATCAAATTTCAGCGAGCGGGCTAAATCCCATTGCAGGTCGAAATGGCGTCCCCACACCCAGTTTTTGTCTACTGTTGCATCCTGTTTCTGGTGGGGATTATCAATGGTTCGCTTTTTTGTTTCCATATAAGATCTCGCCATATCGGTGCGTAGCGAAATACGACTGGGTTTGGGGTTGAAGTTGAAATCGCGAATAATAGCCAGCGCCTTATTGTTCAGAAATTTAACATTTTGGAAAGGCGTAATATTTAACGGCATGGTACTGTAATCATAGATGATGCCGCCGGTATAACTTTTTTCGAGGTTCTTTTCGGTGGTGACGTTGCGTCGGAAGGTTTCGTAATAGGCATAATTGAACGTAAAGTTCGAAAAATGCCAAAAACGCGGTTTTTCGTGTATTTTATTGACCCTCACATTGGTCAGGTTGATACTTCTTCTATTGGTGTAATCCTGCGCCAGCGCTTTGAGCGAATCGCGGGCTGCCCGGGTGGGAAGGGCATTTAAGGCGTCGCTCATTTTGATGTCGGGATTGGTAGGATCGTATTCGGGTGTGACAAAACTTTCTGCATAGCCCAAATACAGCGGTATCTGCACTCCCAAATCATCGCGGAACAGTTTTCCCAGTTCCACATTAGCCGATATGTCGTATGAATTGCGCATTTCAGTTGAGCGGTCGTTTATTTTTGAATCGACGCCCCCAAATCCGGGCTGTATGCTTTCGCCGGAGATGGCGATAGTAGCGAGGTCGGCAACACGCAGCGCCAGACGCGCATTGGCAGCCCATCCGCCTTTTTTGCTTACGTTCGACAGCCGCAATTCGTTCACCCAGACTTCCACGCCGCTCGAATTGCCGATATAATCCATATGCTGCGGATAACGGATACCGATCATCACCACGCGAACCTGGGCTAAATTCGGGTTGCCGCAGATGAAATATTTTCGCCCGTCGCCGTCGTCGTACTGAAAAGGTTGGGTAAGCGTTGTTGACGAACCCCTGCGGCGCATATCGTCATTGCGCAACTGTTTGATATGCGACAGAAGTTCAAGGTCGACCACCATACGGTTTTCTTCGGGCCAAACGTCTATATCGCGGTATGTACCCAGATACCAAGGCGTTAGTTTTAGCGGAATTTCATATTCATAGTAATTGTTCCGATAATCTGTTCCCATTCTGATGAAAACGCTCATTTGGTTGTCGCGCAACGGGAAATTTTCTATTTCTTCTGCGTGCACTTCCATTTCGAGGGATTTGTAGCGTCGCATGTCGTAATTCACGTTTTTGTATACAGCGCGGGCGTCGCCGTTCATCAGGTTCTTCACGCGCAGCAGCATGGACTGTTCGTTGAGTTGCTGCATTTCGCGGGTGGTTTGGTCTACGGCGCGGTCGAATCCCGGCGGAACCATGTAAGGTACGGGGAATTTTCCGGCATTTTCTTCGATGTTGACCGATGCAATTTCAAAGGTTGCCTGCGAAGTTTGCGGATCAGACAATTCGGGGAATGCCGTTTGAAACGATTGGTTGTATTGCCTCCATTCACCGCGAACCAATTCGAGACGGGCAAAGCGAAGTATCAACGAGTCGGGGCAATTGGTGAGAAACATTCGCAAGAAACGGATGGTTTTGAAATCCTGTATCCCGCCTACTGCCTGCTCATATTCATTGATAGGGATGCGGAACAGATACCAGTCCGCTTTGGGTATGTTGCCGTTGGGAGTGGTGGTTTCGCCCCTTTCGTTTGCGCGTTTGTCCACGATATAGTTCTTGCCTACTTCAAGTTCGCCCCTACGGATACTGATCTTATACTGAAAATAACTTTCCGTTTCGCTCATGGTGTTGTCGCGATTAATATCTTCCTCGTCGGGAAAGGTGGAACTCGAAAAATCGTTTCTTGACGAGTTGCCTTCCGTTCCGTTGTAGTACTTGTATCGGGTGAGAATATCTGCCCGTATATCGTCCCATCTCGGGTCGCGCGAATAAATAAAGTCGTCGTTCGATGGGTCTTCATAGGCAGTTACGAATGTTTCTCTTGACGTGATACTTTCCAATTCTGCGAGAAAAGGCGCAAAATACCGTCGTTCTCTAGTGTTGTTCATCCCGTCGAGCCCTACGTCCTGATTGGTGCGATTTTCGTTGTTGAACGAATGAACAATGGGTTGTACTTTAGGCACATAGCCCCATGCTGTGGAATCCACCATGCTCAAGTCGCCATCTATCGGCAACCCCTGTTCGGCTGATTTACGGGCGTCCTTCAGGATGTCTTCCGACACATCGCCAAGATTGAAGTACAAATCGGCGCCGCCGGCATTTTCCATGTTTTCCACAAAGGGATCCATCATCCAAAATTCGATGTATTGTATGTTGTTGCCTTCAAAATCGCTGGGGGTCACTTCGCGCATCATCCCGCCCCAGCGCGATCTGGGATTTTTGAGCGATCCGTCGGCGTCCACACCTGCCGAATAAGCCGTTCCGTTTGCATCATAATTGTAAGGACCGCGTTCCGTAGGATAGTACGCCACGTTCAATACAGGGATATTCGTAGGCACGCCCATGATATGTTCCTTGTTGGGATAAAGTTCTTCTTCGTAAATGGTTCTCACGAAGTTGCTTGATGTCCATCTATCGGGATCATTACGGATATAACTCGGCGTTACCTGAGAATTCATGTATTGTCGGTTGACGAACAGTTGATCGATGGAATACCATGCCAAACGCGCGCGGTTCATTCCGATTTGCAGGATTTGCGGATCCTGCACATCGTTGATGTTGATGTTTGATTCGTTAAACAGCCTGTTTCCTTGCGGGATGCTTGCCAAACGCCATGCAGCAAAGGTAGTCAACGTGTACGATGTTTTGCTTGCTTCAAAATCGTCGATGTATGCAGAACCTCTGTTCATGATTGATTTTGATTCGCCGGGTATCAGTTGCGCAAACTCGCCTGTAAAATCGAGGCTCGACGGCGCTTTGGTCTGTATAAACGGCAGTTTGTCTACCCAAGAAGTCAGGAACGGCAGTTCTGTGTTGTAGTTGGTATTCAATCCCAGCATGGTGTTGGATAAAGGTTCGTCGCCGATGTTTACCTTTTGTGTCAGCGGGCGTTCGGTGAGCCGCAGCACAGTTGCTCCTACGTTGAAATTATCCGCAAACCTGTAGTTGAGATGCGTGCCAAGCATGGTTTTCTGTTGTATGGCAAACAGGGCGTTACTTTCCACGTTCACTCTGATGGGCGTACCCGATTCAAGCAAACCCTGATTGATGATTCTAACGCGCCCCATATTGTAATCTACCGTATAATCAAGATTTTCCACGAGACGAACGCCTCCGGCAGTTACTACCACCGATCCTTGCGGGATGTTCATCGCGTTGAGCGGTATTTCCGAGCCGCCTTCGGAGCTGTAACTTCCTCGCAGCACGAATTTGTTCAACTCGGCAAATTCGCGCGCTTTGGTCAGCGTAGAATCATATAAAGCCTGATATACGTACTGTTCAATTTTATCATCGGTTAATCCTTTACTTTTGAGATGATTGCTCAGCGTTCTGCCGAAAGGTTCCAATACGGGAAAAATAATTTTAGCGTTATTGGAATTGATGGTAACGCCTTCGATAAAGTCAAAAACTCCGTCGGGGAAAGCGTCCAACTGAGAATTGAGCTTGTCCAAACCCATCACAGTCAACAGAAAATCTCTGCTGGCGGCGTCTTCGGGGATGTAGTTGATTTCGTTACCTGTCCGGTCGTCGGCATACAATACATCCATTGTAAAATCCTTCTTTTGCAGATTGAACGCCATGATGGAGTATATGTTCTTCATCATTAATTTCCAAGTCGGATAGCGAGGCACTAATCTTGTGCCTTTGAGCATCTTCACTACAATTCCTTTTTCGCCGGCAATGCCATCCCGCGACAGTTCGCCCACCCTGTATGTTCTTCCCCGAAAGGTATATTCGTAGGCAACGCCCAGCACTTCGTCGGCATTGAGGGCAGTGTTGAGAGATATATATCCCAATGTGGGATGGAGCGTATATTCCCGTTCGGTGAGCAGTCGGGCGCGTTCCAATTTTTCAAAGTCGACGCCCGACTGAAGATTTTGCTGCATCAGTTGCCCGTTGATATTGGCGTTGAAATTGCGCACAATGTTAAAGACATTTCTGTACAGCGAGTTGTACATCGCGGTTGAGTCGTTGTCGGGCAGCAGATCGTTTCCGCTTGCAAGACGTACATAATTGGCGCGCTGGTTGTAAATATGTGCGTTTCTTTCACCGAGGTCCATAAATGCTACCAGATTGCGGTTGCCGGCAGTGGTATTGGTTTTATTGGTCACCCACACCTCTACTCTAGTGATTTGCACGCCCGAAGTGATGGCAGGTATGGTTCTGTGGGCATCTTCATAATTGTCGCGAAAATATTGCGCGAGGAAAAAATGCCTGTTGGCGTCGTACTCGTCTCCGCGCAGGTGAAATTCGTTGATTTGCGATCCGCCTCTGATTTCCATGGATTGCGTTTGTCCTTTTTGTTGCGAAGCCACAGCTGTTACGGAGAGTTTTCCGAACTGCAATTCGGTTTTCAACCCGAAGAGGCTCTGGCTTCCCGTGATGAGCGATCCCGGAAGCGGCATGGTAACGTTTCCCGCTTCTATCTTCTGTATGATTTCGTCTTCTTTGCCTTCGTACACTAATTTCGCCTGATTTTCAAAGTCAAACGATGCTTCGGTGTTGTAGTTGATGCCCAAGCGCAACTTGTCGCCGATGGTTCCCGCCACGTTCACCTGTAGTTTGGTGTCGAAATTGAAAGTAGTAGTTTTACGGGCGCTTTCGCTTAGGTTGGGGTTTTCGTAGCGCGAGCGGTTCAATCCGAAAATCAACTCTGCCGATCCTTGCGGCACGATACTGATTACGTCGGTTCCAAAAATACGGTCGAACGCTTCGCCGCCCATACTGAATTGCGGCATGAAACCTGTTCTACCGCCAGCATCGGTTGTGCGCGACTGCTTCGTATTGGCGTCCCAGTTGAGTTTCTTCTGTTGTTCCATGTTGTAATTCATGAACTCGGGCGTAGTCATCGAATAGGGCGTTCCGATGGGCGTGGCGCCTACCTTTTCTCTGAAAATATACTGGTTGCCGATCGGGTCAAAAACGATTTCCCTTGTCAGGTTCGACGGTGGTTTCAAGAATAGCCCTCCGCTCTGCAACTGAAACTCATAGGGATTAACAGGCGGCTTCAGGAAACGGTATTCGAGAGGCACCAAAGGCGGCGCCGTAACGTCCTGTGCATGGCTCTGTCTGTTGCAGAAGACAATTCCGCAGCAGATGAACAGAATGATATGTATGTGTCGGCTAAATACCAAATTTCAAAAGTCAATTCGTCAAAGCAAATAACGCTTTATCTTCAAAAATATTGTATGATGCAAAAAGAATCGGTGCAATTTTCGGATTCAGGCAAAGGATTATGAGTTATTTCAGTTCATTTTTCGCTTTTTCAGTCAAGTGGTAACCGCCGGTTTTGCTTGAACCTCGATATTCAATGATTTCCTTCTTTTTTAAAATACGAAGATAACGCTCTGTGGTACGTAGGCTTTTGTTCATACGTGTAGCGATTTCAACGGCATTTAAACCGGAGGCGTTTAATAAAATATCAATAATTTCATTTACACCGCCATTTACACCGCCATTTACACCGCCATTTACACCGCCATCTATAAGATGAGATATTATATCTATTTGATTTTTAATATGTTTTACACCGCCATCCTCACCGTCATCCGAAAGGAATGCAGGATGTATGGGCAGTGTTGTGATGAAATAACTGTAATGCTCATCTGTTTCAAAGCGAGGTTCCGGCGAACCATTTTTTGCCATTGCTTTACGGATTTTAGGGATACTCCGTCTTATTTCGGCAAAGAAATCTTCGCTTTCTTTTTGGTAATGGTTTTTCCGTTTCTGTCTTTCACACGGATGATTACTTGTCGGTATTTCCGCAGTATGGGTTCGCGTTCGTACAGTTTGGTAAATTCCACCAGAAAGTCATAACCGGTTTGCGGCGACAGTCCGAGCGGGAAAATATTGCTGTCGCCCGGCGCCATGATTTTAAATTTACGCTTTTTCATGCGCGGCTGTCGAAACTCAATCACGGGCGTGTCAATATCTACCATCGCATCTCGGATGTTGCGGATACTGACAGACATTTTTAACCCGCCCGAATACCATACTTTTTTCTTGATACGCAACGGGTTGTTTTTCCATCGGCGATAATTGTACCGCAGCATGAACAAGCCTGATGCCGACAAGACAAGTATCAACAGCCACAACAAGGATTTGCCTGCCGGTGCGATGTATGGATTTTGCAAGATTTCCATACCTGAAACTATCCCGCTTTTGAAACCTTTCTGATTCTGCTTTCGGTATCCGCGATGTCGCTGATTTTATCTGCTCCTACGGTCATCACATCAACGGCGTTTAGATGGAGTACGTATTTGAAAGTATGGTCTTTCTGTTCTTCGTTGTCTGCAAAAGCGCCTTCGCCCAAGACCTTCATGGCTATCACTCCTTTGCCCGCCTGATACAACTGTTTCAGTACAGGTTCCACCTTTTCGACGGTATCGTCCATGTTGACGCCGTAAGCATTGATACGCACATGCATCACGTCTACCCATGGTTCATTAACGGCTGTTTCTATGGCATTTAATGAATGGCTGCTCAGCCCGTGCGCCCGAATAATTCCTCTCTGTTTCATTTTATCAAGCGCGGTCATATACTCGCTGTGGTCGGTATTCCAACTGCCGGAAAACCCCCAACCATGCAACTGCAGCACGTCTATATAGTCCATTTTCAATTCCTCAAGGAAACGTTTTACTTCGGCTTCTGCTTCTGCTTCGGGTGGCAGTCCATCATCAGCCGGTGTTCGTCTGGGAAGCAGTTTGGTGATGATCACATAATCGCTGCGCGGGTATATTTTGAGGGCTTCGCTCACGTAGTCGTGCGTTCCATACGAATCAGCGAGGTCGAACACCCTAACGCCGCGTTCGTATATTTCGCGAACGAGTTTTACCGCCTGTTCCTGTCCCATGCGCGTAAGCGCCGATTGACGGTTGCCTGCCCTGATACCCGTACCCATGCTCAGGCGCGTGGTTCTGATGCCTGTTTTTCCTATTTCAACTATATCGTAAGGATCGTAATTGCCCGGATCGCAAGCAGAAAACAGCGCTGCCCCCACTCCCGCGATGGCTGTTCCTATAAATTGTCGTCTTGAATATTTCATGGTATATACATTATAATAAGGGTTCATTCATTTCATCGTCATCATCATCATCAAACCATTGATTTAAAATCAACTCCAACGGTTCTTGTGGTAATTTTGCATTCCATTCATTGTTAAACGTTTCGTATAGATTTCGGTCGTATTGCCTGACGATGCTGCATAGATAGATCAGCGCAGTCTTTCTTTGCTGCATTTCGTAGTTGATGCTATTTTGCAAGTTTTTCGGAAAACTCAAGAAATAATCCAATTCTTCGCCTATGCTCTTGAAAAATTCTCTTGCCTTTTCGTTTCCTTTTTCTATGGCTCCCGCTCTGTAATACTGTTCCAGAAAAGAAAGATCGTAAATACTGAATGGCAACTGGTAAGTGGGAATCACCTCTAAGGCGCGGTCGAGCGCTATCACAGCTGAATCCTTTTTGTTTTCACTGATCAGCGCGGCTGCCAATTGTCCGAAATTACGGCGGAAGTGAGAAATCAATCGAGTGTTGGTTTCACAGAGATATACCTTTGGGTCGCTGATGTTGCCCCAACGGAACTGGTTCACCATTTTGTCAAATAACTTGTCAGTATCAATGCCTCCGGTTTCCGAAGATTTTAGAGGAACAAAACGATTTGCCATGCCGTCCATCTGGAAATAGTCTGTCAGGTTGAGGAGGTTTTCCTGTCCCACAGTTACGGCGAAATATATCGGTCGCTCCCAATTGTTGTTCGCCAACATATCCAGCACCATCATCGAATTTTTGTAAATACGTTCGTTCTGTTCGCCACCCTCTCCTTTCAACGTCCAGCGTATTTCATCCACAATCAGCGCCGAATCTTTCAGCGGCACTGTGCCATTAGCCAACACTTTTTCCTTGTCTACCGTTATTTTGAGATTTTTGGCAGGGATGAAATTGGACAGCCGGTCGGCATAATTGTTTATCGACCTTTGAAATTCGTTTCTCAATTCGCCTGTCCACAGATAACCATCTTCTCCTCCCGAATAAATCACTTTGGCTCTCGGATCATCTCTGCGCACAACGTCCATCACTTCTTTCAATTCAATATATTCTCTGTTGAATAAATCCTGAACCGGAAGCATATCCCTTGTGCCGCTAATGTATTGGTTATGTTCAAAGGAAATCGGCAACGGCTTCGATTCGTAAGCCGTTCGTTTCATTTGATCGATGTACCAGTCGGCGGCAAGGTAGCTCAGGTTGCACACCCGTATGTCGGTAGCCATGCCTTCTACTTCCTGCACGTACCATAGCGGGAACGTATCGTTGTCGCCATTGGTAAAAATAATCGCATTAGGTTCGCAGCTCATTAAATAATTGTAGGCAAAATCGCGCGCGGTATAACGTCCCGAACGGTCGTGGTCGTCCCAGTTTTCTTTGCCCATAATTCCGGGTACCAATAACAACAGCGCCAAAGATACGGTTATAGCCATCTGTTTGTTTCGCAACCTTTCGGGGATGGTTTCGATGATCGCCATCACGCCCAGCCCTATCCATATCGCAAAGGCGTAAAACGATCCGGCATACGCATAATCTCGTTCTCGCGGCTGGTACGCATGTTGGTTGAGGTAAATCACGATGGCGATACCGGTCATGAAGAACAGCATCATAGTTACCCAGAAGTCGGGTCGATTACGTTGCCATTGAAAAATCATCCCGATAAGCCCCAAAAGCAGGGGCAAACAATAGTAAACGTTGCGTCCCCGATTCTTCATGCTGTCGGGAACGTCTTGCGGTCCCAGTCGCGCTTCGTCCCAAGCGGTGATTCCTGAAATCCAGTTGCCGTGCAGCAAATTCCCGTGTCCCTGTATATCGTTTTGCCTGCCGGCGAAATTCCACATAAAGTAGCGCAGATACATGTGTCCCAATTGATAGGTAAAGAAAAAACGAAGGTTTTGCCCGAAGGTCGGTATCACGTCGGGCGATTGTCTTTCGGGGATGTTCCCCCATTGCTTGTAAGCGGAAATATGTGAAGATTCGCGACTGTACATGCGCGGAAAAATCGTAGTGTGTTCATCTCTATATATATAGTTTGGTTTATCGCCAATTTCTATATATTGACCGTCTTTCACCGTATATAACTTTTTGCCTTCTTTGTAATCTATTAATTGCGAGTTGTAATAGGGTCCGAAAAACAAGGGTCGGTCGCCGTACTGTTCGCGGTTGAGGTAATATTGCAGGTTGAAGAGGTTTTGCGGATCATTCTGGTCCATGGGCGGTTCGGCTGCCGAACGGATAATGATTGCCGCGTAGGAACAATAACCGATGATGATGACGGTAACTGCCAGCAGGGCAGTATTCAATATTTGTTTTTGATGTTGGATAGAATACCATAAGCCATATACGATTCCGCCCACCAGCAGGATGGCATATATATAAATCCCCGTGTGCATCGGGAAACCCATATTTTTTACTAACGACAGCTCGAACCATACTGCTACTTGAATCACGCCCGGCACAATCACGTAAAGGATCGTCAGCAGGACGATCGATGAAACCAATAAAGCGTAAATGGTGCCTTTGGGGGTTATTTTGTTTTGAAACTTGCGGTGGTAAATCACTAAGCCTATGGCGGGTATTGCCAGCAGGTTCAACAGGTGGACGCCTATGGAAAGCCCCATCAGGTAGGCAATGAGGATCAACCAGCGTGTGGCGTATCGCTGGTCGGCTTCATCTTCCCAGCGCAGTACAGCCCAGAACACTAACGCCGTGAACAGCGACGAACAGGCGTATACCTCCCCTTCGACAGCCGAAAACCAGAACGTATCTGAAAACGTGTAAGCCAGCGCCCCAACTACTCCCGATCCGATGATCGAAACGGTTTGTACGGGCGAAAAATTTTCCATAGCAACGCCCGTTATCTTGCGTCCCAGATGCGTAATCGACCAGAACAGCAACAAGATGGTAAAGCCGCTACACAGCGCCGAAAAAATATTTACGGTGATGGCAACCAACTCCACGTTTCCGCCGGCAAACATGGTGAAAATACGTCCTACCAGCATAAACAGAGGCGCTCCGGGCGGATGCCCCACCTCAAGTTTGTAGGCTGAGGAAATAAACTCGCCGCAATCCCAAAAACTTGCGGTAGGCTCAATAGTGAGCAGGTAAACGGCGGATGCAAGCGCGCACACCAACCATCCTGTAATGCTGTTGATCTTCTTGTAATTCATCAGTTCGGATTATAATTTTTTGAACGGCAAAGGTAGTGTTTTTTTGGAAAAAGAAAAATGTTTGGTATCGGTACCAACAATAAAGTGGGAACCAACTTGGCTCCCACTATATTACCGAATCATTCGGAATTGATGAGATTTTCGCAGATAAAGCAGAATTTGCTACTGCCCGAAATACGAAACCTTCACAATACCGTCATCCGACACGATGATGTACACGCCTTGAACATTCAGGCTGATATCTTCCTTGTCGTTGGTTGCAATACCGCGATACACCAACATTCCGGCAGCGGAGTATACGCTCCAGGGTTTGCCTTCCGTTAATCCGCTGATATATAACCTTCCGTCCTGTACATACGCCTGTAACGGTGCAACCGGCATGTCTTCGCCTAAACCGGTCAGCTGTCCGTTAACGACGACGACGCCGCTTACCGATGGCAGACCGGTGTGGTAATTGTCGTTTTCAATTGAACGGGCATAAAGGAAATAGTTGGTGTTGGAATTTAAGTTGTTGAACGACAATCCCGACTGCCATACCAAACTTGCCGCAAAGGCATAATTGGTCATGCTGATGGCGTATTCAATTTTTTGACCGTTGGAAGGTTCTGTTACAGCGTTGATTATTATGGTATTATGCGTTTGACTAATCACTGTAGGCGCGCGTACAATTGCTCCCGCCCCTTTTTCGATAGAAATGGAAAAAGTTCGCATAGAGATACCCGTGTTGTTGGCTGCCTCCACAGTAAATTCAAATTGTCCTGCAGTTAAAGGTATGCCCGAAATGTTGCCATTGGCGTACAACATCAATCCATCGGGCAGTTTTCCGTCTACAAGTCTCCATGTTATTTGACCGTAACCCGTCGCCGACAAGGTACGGTTAAACGCTTCCTGCACCTTGCCTACAGGTAAGATCACGGGCAATATAGATGGTGTTAATGATTCAAATTCAACTGTTATCGTAACGGCGCCCGTTAAGGCAGGCAATGTATAATTGTTGTTTGAAGCGCCTGTGACTACCAGATCATTGTTTCTCCACTCTTTCACGAAATAGCCAGATTGAGGCGTTGCCGAGAAAACGACGCTTCTGCCGTACCATACCAAATCGCCGGAGGAGACGCCCAACGACCCGTCAATTGTCGCTGTTATGGTTCCACCGCCGCTTATTGTAAAAAATTCGACCGGATAGCTGATTGGCTCAAATTCAACGATCACAGTATGCGCTTCCGAAATATCTCTTATCCAATAACTTGTACTGTTCAAGTTTACTGTTTCT
>Ga0099364_10003497_pt1 | contig 24374 bp, 14 predicted proteins | sample TergutTh196P3_FD_73070 | JGI IMG/M metagenome (GOLD analysis project Ga0099364, IMG submission 73070) | Microcerotermes parvus P3 segment gut microbial communities from Pointe-Noire, Republic of the Congo - Th196 P3 | ecosystem: Host-associated > Arthropoda: Insects > Digestive system > Gut ...
GCAATTTTACGGATTTATTCCGCATTTTAACACTGTCCGATATACCTTTTACCCGTTATCTGTTTAACACAATACTGGTATCAGCAATGGGTACGGCAGGGCATGTATTAGTCGCTTCCATGGCGGCATATATGTTTGCAAAGCGAAAATTCTTCGGCTCTGTATTTCTGTTCAGGATGATTGTAATCGCGCTTATGTTTAACGCAGCCGTAACAGCTATTCCCAACTTTATAATTTTATCCCGTTTAGGTTTTGTAGATACCTATCTTGCGCTTATAGTTCCCGCCTTTGGTAATCCGTTGGGGTTATATCTTATGAAGCAGTTTATAGAACAAATGATTAACGATTCATTATTGGAAGCCGCCCGTATAGACGGCGCTAGTGAATGGTGTATATACAGCCGTATTGTAATGCCCATTGTAAAACCTGCCTGGCTGACTCTTATAATTCTCTCTTTTCAGGGGCTGTGGAATATCGGGGGGACTGCGCTTATCCAAAGTGAGGAACTAAAAACATTAAATTTTGCAATGGGGCAAATTTTAGCCGGAGGTTATGCCCGCGCCGGGGTAGGAGCTGCTGCTGCGGTTATTATGTTAATCGTACCGCTTACGGCTTTCATAGTAACGCAGTCAAACATTGTACAGACAATGGGCAGCTCGGGTATGAAGGATTAGTTGTTAATTGTAAGGAGTGAGAAGAGTGAAATTTGAAATATCTTTGAAACTAACATATATCTCTTTGCTCATCATGTTTGTGTCAATCACAGCCTTTGCGGATGACCCCGCTATGTTTGTTCCTTTTACTACATATACTTACAGCCGGGACGGCTGGACAACAAAAAGCCCTCATGCCTATGTGCCTGTGGCAAGATATACGGCATTGGATCTGGGGGTGGATATCAGGGGAGCCGCCAATATGATGGCAACGCCTGACGGCTGGTTGTACATCGCCAATGCTGCCCGTAACAGTATCCTTGTTTACGATGAAAATATGAATCTGGTGCGGGAGCTGGATGAATTTGTTGACCCAACAGATGGCTCTTTACAGCGGTTAAACAATCCGCAGGGGGTGTTTGTCCATGAGCGTACCGGGAATATTTTTGTTGCGGATACAGGCAGCCGACGTGTATTGGAGTTTTCTTCGGACTTTGCTCTTATACGCCAAATTCACGGGCCGCAGTCGGAAATATTGCCGGAAGGGTTTGTTTTTCTGCCGGCGGATCTTGTTGTAGATACTGTCGGGCGTATGTTTGTACTTGTGCGTAACAACCTGATGGGGCTTGTGCAAATGGACGTAGATGGTAAGTTCATTGGTTTTTTTGGAGCGCAGCGTGTTAACCGCAGCGCCATTGACGCTATACGGGAATTCTTTATGACCGATGAACAGCGGGAACGTATGATTCAAAATGTACCCCGCCAATACAATAATCTGGCGATTGACGACCATAATTTTATCTGGCTTACTACCGATGCTGTTCCCCGGGATCAGCTTAATCATGCCACTATGCAGCGCTCCAGAGACTCAAACTTTATGCCTGTACGCCGGATGAATATGAACGGTAATGATGTATTGGTACGCAGCGGGCCGTTCCCGCCCACAGGCGATGTTGTAGGTTATGTTATGCCGCCTTCGGCTTTTGTGGACATTGCACTAAGGGACAATTTGTATGCCGTATTGGACAGAGAGCGTAACAGGATTTTTACATACGATATTTCCGGCAATCTTCTGTATGCCTTTGGGGGCAGCGGAATGCAGATGGGGGTATTTTCATTAGTCTCTGCCATTACTTACCGTGGTACGGAGTTGCTGATTCTGGATACTAACACAGGCGCTATAACTGTTTTTGAACGTACTGCTTATGGCGCACTGTTAGAGGCAGCCCTGGAAGCGGAACAAAGGCGCGATTTTGAAGAAGCGTATTTGCTGTGGGCGGCAGTATTGCGGCAGAATAATAATTTCGACATGGCCTACACTGGTATAGCCCGTATGATGATGCGCCAGGGTAATTATGCTGGGGCTATGGAAAACTACAAATTAGCCAGAAACATAGTTGGCTACTCCCGCGCCTTTGGAGAATTGCGCCGGGGATGGTTACGTGATTTTTACTGGGTTATACCCTTGGCCGGGATTCTGCTTGTTGCCGGAATAGCAAAGTGGTTTATGTTTGCCGGTAAAATAAATGCCAGAAATTACCATGAGTTTAAACGCTACCATTTAGGGCATGAATTAACATTTGCCTTCCATACTTTGTTCCATCCCATTAGCGGGTTTTGGGATCTTAAACATGAAAAGCGCGGCAGTATGCGTGCGGCTCATATTATTCTGGTCATTGTAATTTTTTCCTTTATATTTTCTGCCATAAATACTGGTTATATTTTTAATCCCAGAGAACACATGGATCTGAATCTTTTGCAGGAAATAATGAATGTGCTTTTGCCGGTGATTATGTGGTGTACTGCTTCCTGGGCGCTTACAACATTGTTTGATGGTCAGGCGCGGCTTAGAGATATTTACATGGTTACTTGTTATTCCCTGTTGCCGTTGGCGCTGACATATATTCCAGCGGTTTTATTATCAAATGTATTTGTTCTGGAAGAAACAATGTTCCTTACATTCATTCGCAGCGCTGGCGCTGTTTGGAGTGTACTGCTTATCTTTGCCGGGGTTATGACTTTGCAGGAATATGGTTTGGTGAAAAACGCTGTAATTTCAATGGCTTCGCTGGTGGTAATGGGTGTGCAGTTGTTTATCGGGATGTTGTTTGTGCTTTTGGGTAACAGTTTATGGCAGTTAATAGCGGGTGTTTATCAGGAAGTTATGCTTAGGATGTAGTAAGGGATGAGGGGTTAGATGGTTAGGGTTTATCGTTTAGGATTGACATTAATATTTTTCGCTTTGTTTGGGGTGGCGGCTTGTTCGCAGAAGAAAGCGGATGTGCAAAAGCCGGTGTACGATGTTTCAATAGACGATATATTTATTCCCGCCGAGGCTTTGGGGGAGGATACGGGGCGGCAATCATTCTATACGGCTGCAGAACGGCTTTCTGCCATGAAACTTGTTGCAGACGACGGGTTTGCGGAATTATGGTATTGTAACAGGTTTCTGGAAATTGCTGTGCGGGATAAGGCCAGCGGAGAGATATGGCTTTCTACGCCTTATGATCTGGAGCGGGATGTCCGCGCTGCGGCAGATACACGGAATAATATACATTCTTTGCTGCGATTAGTTTTTTTTGACAGGCAGCAAAACGAGCGGCGTATGTCCAGCTTTTCAGATACGGTTAGGCACGGCCAGTTTGGTTATCGCAATATAGAAAACGGAATAGAAGTACAAATGCTGGTAGGGCAAAAACCGCAGTTGCAGTTGGTTCCGCCCGCCGCCGAAGCGAATTCCTTTGAAGAATTGGTAATAAACCAAATTCCCAATGAGCGGGACCGCCGCCGTTTACTTGCCTACTATACAAGGTACTCTTGGGGGGACGGGATAAGTCAGGGTACGCGGGACAGCTTGCTGGAAAACTATCCCGGCATTATAGGGCATGACCTGTATGTATTGCGGGCTGTAAACGAACGCGAAATGCGTATGTTGGAAGAATTGATAATACAGACAGCATATACATGGGAGAATTTTTATCAGGATCTGGAAATTGCCGGTGTTTCTGTTGAACTTGCCAGTCCGCCTGTATTTAAAATAACTGTTTCTTTTACTTTGGATAACGGGAGTTTGGTGGTAAACCTGCCCGCCGGAAAAATTGACTATGACGATTCGATGTATGTACTTGGCCGTATTCATCTATTGGAATTCTTTGGCGCAGGCCGGGGCGAAAACTACGGTTATATGTTTGTACCCGACGGCTCCGGCGCGCTCATTAACTTTAATAACGATACCTCAAAATCCGTAGCCCTGACTATTCTGCCGGTATACGGCGAAGACATTGCTTTTGTCAGTACTTACTCGCGTGATAATATTCGCAACTCTGCCAGATTTCCTGTATTTGGTTTGCGCGAGGGGGACAGGGCATGGTTTGCCATTATTGAAGAAGGCGAAGCCATGTCGGATATTGTAGCCCAGTCCAGCCAGTTTTTCAGCGGGTATGAAACGGTTTCCCTGGCTTTGCATTATGGACGGGAACATTTGTTAACCCTGGCAGGAGGCGCGCAAGGCGCAACAGGCGTAGGAGGAAGTTTCCGTTATACCGACAGGAATTTCTTTCAGGGTGATTGGAATATTCGTTATGTCTTTCTTACCGGCGGCGATGCCGACTATAACGGCATGGCGCGCGCCTATCGCTGGTATTTAATAGAACAGAAAGTATTAACGCCTTTGGAAAACCCGAATCCGGCCATACATTTGGATGTATTGGGATTGGTACAGAGGCCGGATACCTTTATAGGCATTCCATATTCCCGGCGCATAAAACTTACTACCTTTGAACAGGCCGGGCGCATTCTCTCTGATATGTATCAGGATGGGGTAGGGCAGGCCATTCTTCGTTATCGCGGATGGTTTAATGGAGGGCTGGATCATACTGTGCCCAGCCGTTTAAGTATCGAACGGGCTTTGGGAGGGAAAAGGGACCTTGAGGCTCTGACCCAAACAGCTTCGAGTTTGGGCTTTGGTACTTTTTTTGAGACGGACTTTACTTTTGTACGGCGGCTGGGATTGTTCAGCGGTTATAACAGGCTTTTTCACAGTTCCCAAACAGTTGATGGTTTCCGTGTGTGGGCGCAGCCTTCCGAGATGGTTAGCAATGCCGGAATCGAAGGATGGAGTTACTATACCGTATCCCCCAATCAACACAAAAGGCTTTTTACCAAATTTGCCCGGAATGTGACAAGAAAAAATATAAACGGTTTAAATATTTCCATAAGCGGTGCAGGTACAAACCTTTTGGCCGATTACCACCGCCGCCGCCCGGTTAACTTGCAGCAAAGCCGCGATATATTGGCAGATAACTTAAATAATTTTACAGGTACTTTGGGAAAAATCATCGTAGACGGGGGGAATGCCTATACGCTTCCCTTTACGGATCATATCATGAACATCCCGATAGCGTGCAGTTCCCATGTTAATAACAGTACCAGTATTCCCTTTATGCAGTTAGTTTTACACGGTTTTATCAGTTATTCCGGGCCTGCAATTAATATGTCTTTTGACCCGCAGCTTGCTCTGTTAAGGAATGTAGAATTTGGCGCAGCGCCCGCTTTCATGCTGGCTTATGAAGATTTTACAGAACTTAAAGATATGCCGTATTCGGTCTTTTATTCCATTGACTATCATGCCTGGCAAAATCTTATGGCGGAAATGTATAACAGTTTTGCTGAAACATACAATGGTTTAGCAAATATACCCATGGAACGGCATGACCGTCTGGCGGAGGGAGTATATATGACTACATTTGCAAACGGCGTACGGGTTTTAGTTAACTACAATGCGCAAACACAGGAAGTAAGTTTTGACGGCATAACGGTAACGCTTGCACCCCGGAGTTATCAAACCAGAGGTCGCTATGAATAAAGAACAAACTAAATTGAAGAGCCGCAAAAGGCTGTCATTTGAAATGCAGCGGCGATTGTCTTATTGGGTAATGCTGATTCCATTCCTGGCCGGTTTTGTATTTATATTTGTCGGTGTGTACATCAACAGCCTGCGTTATTCTTTTATGAATGTCAGATTGCTGCCCGCCGGAGGTTTTGAACAGACCTGGACAGGGTTTAGCAATTTTCTTTTCCTGCTTAGGGAAGAGCCTAACTATTTGATCAATATACAAACCTCTGTTGTGGAAATGATTATGTTTGTATTGTTTATCACTATCTTTAGCTTGTTTATTGCGGTTTTGCTGAACCGTAAAATGCCGGGACGCTCATTCTTTAGGGCTATGTTTTTTGTCCCTGTTATATTGGCTACGGGTTTTATTGCCCGCACGGATATGCAGTCCATGATTATTAACGCAGTACAAATGAGCTTGTCGGCGGAATCTGGGGCTACGGCTGTTGGCGGGGGTGTTTTTTCTTATTGGAATGTACAGGAGCTTTTGTTTGCGCTTAACTTTAGCCCCATGCTTACCGGTACTGTAACAACCGCTGCCAATAGAATTGTTGATATTATAAACGGCTCCGGCATACAGATTCTTATTTTCCTTGCAGGATTGCAATCTATCTCTCCTCATATTTATGAGTCGGCTAACATAGACGGAGCCACCGGATGGGAAATTTTTTGGCTTATCACATTCCCTATGATAACCCCCTTGGTATTGGTAAATGCAATTTATACGATTATCAATTTTTTAACTATGCCCACTAATGCGATCATGTTACAGATAGAAAATTACCGTCTGCGCCCCGGGGGCATGGGTATTGCCTCTGCCATGGCATGGTTTTACTTTCTGGTTGTACTGGTTTGTTTGGCAATAGCCGGCCTTATACTTTCCCGTATTATTTTTTACCAGCAAAAAGGAACGAGGTGAAAGATGTATAATATCAACAAAGCCGCAAAATCTGCAGTACAAAAGAAAGCAAAAAATATTGCAGGTACGGTATTGATATACGGCCTTCTTATTCTGCTGACTTATGTTATTCTGTTTCCCTTTATTGCCAAAATTTCCGCATCTTTTATGAGCTGGAATGATATGTTTGACCGTACTGTAACGCTTATCCCCCGCCAGCCGACACTGGACAATTACCGTGTGGTTATTGCGGTTACAGGTTATCTCAGGGCGCTTGGCGGTTCATTTTTTGTATCCGGCATTGCAGCTATTGCCCAGACTTTTGTATGCGCCATGACAGGTTATGCCCTGGCAAAACTAAAAGGAAAACTGTCAAATATTGTGATGTTTATCGTGATTTTGACAATATTAATTCCGCCTCAGGTAATATTGGTTCCGCTGTTTTTACGGTTCCGCTTTTTTGATATTTTGGGGATTTTTTCCCTGATTACCGGCGGGCCTCTTAATTTAATAGATTCTGTCGCCCCTATGACTATTTTATCCCTTACAGGGTTTGGGTTAAAAAACGGTTTGTATATTTTTGTTATGCGGCAGTTTTTTAAAGGGGTTCCGGAAGAACTGGAAGAAGCGGCCTTGATAGACGGTTACAGTATATTCCGCTCGTATATAAAAATTATTTTACCGATAAGCGTGCCTATGTTAATTACTATTTTTATACTGGCATTCAGTTGGCAATGGACTGACACTTTTTATTCCAGCATCTTTTTCAGCAGTTTTCCTGTGGTAGCCCGCACTACTTTTATTATGCCTTCCCTGGGAGGGTTACATGAAACAGCGTATCACGCGAATACTTTGCTGCATACGGGCGCTTTGCTTGCAATAGCTCCGATAGTAATTCTTTTTGTTGTTATGCAAAAGTGGCTGGTTACCGGAGTTGAACGCAGTGGAATAGTGGGGTGATTTAAGTGGATAAAGGGTTTTATACCTTTTGTTAAAAAACAAAGATTAGGAGGAAAGCAGAAATGAAAATTGTAAAAAGAATAAGCGGGCTTTTGTTGGCAGCGCTTATATTGATCGTGCTTGCCGGGTGCAGAGGCAACGAAACCAGCAGATCTGCACGAGGGCGGGGGCGGGCAGTGGAAACCCGCTGGCCAGGCCCTGAACCCCGGGATCTTGGCGGATTGGTCTTCCGCATTGCGGACTTCCATAGTGATCGGTTTTTCCCTTCCGAGAGTGAAATTGGCACCCCCATTGGCGATGCAAAATTGGCAGCTATGGAAAGTATTATGGAAGACTTTAATATTACTTTCCAGATTATAACTGTTCCGCCCGGCGAGATGATTTACAGGCTTCACCCTGCGGTCTGGGCAGGCGACTTGTTTGCTCACATGGTTATTACTACACAATGGGCATACGGTTCCCTGATTGGCGCGGGTCTTATGGGTGATTTATCCGCCGTTCCCACCTTGAATTTGGACGGTGATCTGTGGATGCAGCCTGTTCACAGAGCCACTGCAATAGGCAATGAAGTGCTTGCTACAGGAGGTATTTTTGAGCATTGGGAGAACACATGGGTGGTGTACTACCAGAAGGCTCTTTGGAACGAGTTAAACCTGCCAAACCCTTATGATTTAGTACGCCGCGGCGAGTGGACATGGGAACGTTTGTTGGAATATTCCATTATTGCACAGCAGGATTTAACCGGAGACGGTGTTGTTGACGGTCCCAATGATCGCTGGGGGCTTGTATCGCCCGGAGATGATTTACTGCGCGCCTGGTACACAAGCATGGGCGGTCTGTATTTTGACTTTAATCCGGCAACGGAGCGGCTTTATTCACCGGCGGCTACCTCAGACGGCATTGCGATAGCAAACTGGATGCGGAATTTTACTGAAACGCCCGGCGTATGGTACAGGGCAAGCGGCCAGACCGGCGAACTGCGCCACGAAATGTTTGCCACAAGGCGCGCCCTGTTCCTTGCTTATGGTCTTGGAGTGCCCGGTGAGTTACGTGAAATGAATGATGATTTTGGCATACTGCCCATGCCCAAGCGGAACGACCAGCAGCAAACATACCTTAACAATGTGAACCACAACGCCCCGCTTATCGGTATAACCAAAACAAACAACCAATTGGAAGAAACCGGAATTATCATGGAAGCCTTGGCTGCGCGTTTTGAACGGGTACGGGAACTTAGGCGGGCGGAATTGACAGACATACTTTTGCGCTCGGATGAGGATAGTGAGATGCTGGATTACATTATTCCCAATACAGTTTTTGATATAGGGCATATTATGTTTACGGCCAGTGAAGCAGGGCAGGGATTCTCGGTTCCTCATGCCAGGCTTACCGATTATGTGACATCGCACAGCATAGGCGACTTTGCCTCGGCAATGGAAGCCAATCGCGATGCTATGGAGCTTGCTGCCAACGAATTATTCATTGGGCAATAAGCAATATAAAATTTAGGAGGATTTTAGATGAAAAAGATTTTAACGTTTCTTTTGGTCTGCATTGTTGCTGCAGGGGCATTTGCAGATTTCAGATGGATTCTGGACATGGATGTTAATACCAATGTATTTGGTACGATTATTCCTACAGGACGGCACGCCGAACTTTACGTGAAGGATATTTCTACAGGAGAAATGGTACTAAATACCAGAGATCTTCTTGAAGGGACTGGTTTACTGCCCAGAAAAAGCAGTTTATTGTTTCTTCCTGATGATGCTCTTACCGGCGCTTATGTTCCAAGTTCTACGGCATTTTTTAACAATCCAATAGTTCCGCTTGGCTGGTTCTGGACGGATGACAGTTCCATGAGATTAACTATGCTCTGGAACGGGGATAATGTTGAGTCGTATGTAAGCACCACTGCCAATAGGCTGATGACTGCATTAATAAATAATACCCGTACTTTTCATCTGTTGGCACTTCAGGAACAGTTTATTCTTGATGAGTACTGGATTAAGGCTAATACCCATGCTTTTACACTCTATTTTGGCAACCGCGGCTTTGGGGGCAAGACCGAAGGCCAGGTGTTTCAGGACTTTACCGACTGGAGCGCCCGTGTCAAAACTGATGGTTTTGGCGTAAACGTGCCACACGAACATGGCCCCATAAATGATACAGAAGGGCACATGAACTTTGGCGGCGTTGACGGCGGCAGTTTCGGTCAGGTTGTCAATGGAAGTAACTGGTCTGTCTTTGAGGTCGCCTATTTTGCGGGGTCCATCAAACTTGACTATTTAATCCCCGATCTGCCCTTCCCCTTAAATATTGATTTAGGTTTTGATATGGGCAGGGGAGTATCTATTTATAATACTGACCCGGATAAAATGGAAGGCCAAACACGGATGCCCGGCGGCGGTATAAGGATAAGCGGGGAAAGAGTTGGGGGCCTGGTAAATTTTGATGTAATGTACAGCCTGAGAGGCGGAGACCCGACAACTGAACATACCTGGGACGAGGAATGGAATCCTAACGGCGATTTTCAGCCTGACGGACTGGGGCAAATGACCCATGTTATCGGCGCTTACTTCAGCTTGCCCAATGCGATACCCGATTTTGGCGTTAGCCTTGGTTATACCGGAATGTTCCGTACCTACGAAGACTTTGTCTTTGGCCTGCATAATCATAATAATGAAGACCTTTATCGCACCATCGAGACAAAAAGCCCCTTCTTTAGCGGGATAGACCTGCGAATGCGTTACACCGGTATTCAGGACCTTCGCCTTACCTTTAACAACAACATCTCTTTCGCAAGCGTTGCCGAACCTACCTATAATGCTAATGGTTATGACATAGTACGAAGAGTTGGTTTGGATGGAAGTAGTAACGGCATTCCCAGGTATCATTCACAGGAATGGTTAGCGATATACAATTCGCTTGCCGCCAGGCTTCTGATAAGCGGCAGGCTTCAATTTTTCCTTGAAGTTGTAAGCAAGTTAGGCATAATCACTGAAAATAACAGCGATGAAGACAGAGCAGGAGGAATAGAAGGATTAGACAGTTGGGGCGCCAGAGTAAGGACAAAACATACAATGTCCGCAGCCCTTTATGCTTCCCATCAGTTTAATGGCCTTATTCTTCTGGAAGGTGGTCTAAGCTTGTATTTAGATAACAACAAAACTGAATTAAGCGGTTTTCCGCCTGGCGTCCTGGGCGAACATGCGCCAACTTCTTATAGCGCAGGCGCTATAGGCTTTAGCGTTCCTATAAGATTGAGATTTACCTGGTAATATGTTTTTTAATACGAGGCAATTACAAAGCTGGAGTTTTGTAATTGCCTTTGCTTTAGAAAAATATAGATTGACATATCAAACTATGTGCGATATAATGATGTTGGTATGTCATGTTTTTAGTTTTATTAGTCAATTTCCCCGTAGTTGGGAAATAAAAAAAACAAGAGGAGTTTTGTATGAAAAACAGAAGGCTTTTCGTTACCGCCTTGATAGCGGTAATCGCATTTGTAATGGCTGCCTGCAGCTCAGCGCCGTCAGCAGCGCCAACGGATCCATTGGTGTTTGACAACGCAGAGCTTGTGGCTGTACAAGCGAGAAACGCAGATTTTGGAAACGCAAATGATGCGCCGGGCGGCGGCTCTGCGTTTTACTTTTCCAACGCAAAAACTACGCTGGAATCGGGCACTTATGAGATTATTATTAGTAGGCAGAGGTCTCTTGATGCCAGGCACTACCAATATCTTGAATTTGATATAACGGCAGACAACCTTGACTTGCTGGACGATGTGATTGGATTTTTCCCGCGTCTGCGGACCGGAGAAACCTATGTGCAGTTTAATGGTTCTGCTCCGATGAATGCTGCGATTTCCAGCATAACCGGCGAATCCGAATGGGTTACGGTAGTCATTCCCATGTCGGACGCTTCGGGCATGGTTCTTCATGAGTTAGGAGAAAACTACAGAATGGTACTGCCAAGAATAGAGAGTATCATGCTGCGGTTTATCCTGAATGATATGGAACCAGTCCCCGGCAGGATTTACCTTCGTAATTTTGTATTTAAATAACAAAGGTTTTACACAGGAGGTTTTATGAAAAAACTAAACTTGGCTTTGGCACTATTGACAAGTCTGGCTTTAATTGTATTTGGAATAGCCGCCTGTGATGTAAACGAACCGCCAAGCGGCCCGAGTGTACTGAGCGGCATAGTTTCCATTCCAGAGGAGCTTGTGGTAGGCATGAATGTAATAGCCGATACCACAGACCTTCGCGGGAGCGGTACGCCAAGTTATGTGTGGGAGACAGGCGCCTCTGAAAACGGCACATTCACTCCCATAGCTAACGCTGTCGGCAGCAGCTTTTTTGTAGAAGAAGAAGGTAATGTCGCAGTAGGCCGCTTTCTTAGGGTAACGGTTACACGCGAGGGGCGGGAAGGGAGCAAGAGCAGTAATGCGGCAAGAATCTTTGAAGCCGCCAGTATTACCGGGGTAGAGATAATCTTTGAAGAAACCGGTGTAGACACAGGTTCAGACTATAGCTTCTCGGCTTTGGTAACTCATGATCGTGTAGTTGCAGGTGAAGATCCTTCCGGTATTTTTCAGGAAGTAAAATGGAGCGTAACAGGCAATACCAGCGTTAATACAAGGTTCAGCAAAGAGGTATTAACTGTAGGCTCTAATGAAACTGCGGCAAGTATCACCGTAACGGCAGCGTCTGTTATAAATCCTGCAGTAATATCTGATCCTATGGAACTGACAGTAACTGTAAGAAGACCGCCGCCGCCATCTGACGGCAGTATCCTGTATCTTAACATTGCAAGTATTGCAGCGTTAATGGCAGGTACTTCTGGAATCGAAGAGAATCCGCCGGATGATGACGGGCCTTGGTATTATATCTCTAATGCTAAAACCGCAATCGAAACAGGTACTTATGAAGTTGAATTTCTGTTAGAAGAACTTATTGATGCCGGTAATTATGATTATCTTGTTTTTGAAATAATGGGCGATTCTCCGTTGATATTCAGAGACATAAGCAACTCTTTCCCCCGGTTAAGAAACAGTGAAGCAGACGGAGATGCCTGGGTGCAGTTCAGGGGCGAATCTCTTAAAAACAGGACTGACGGCCTTATCGGCCAAGCCAATGTATGGGGCAAGGTAGTTATTGATATAACGGCGAGTAACGTACATTCGGGAGGGCCGCACGAAGCAGTCATGCCCAGCATAGACATTGTTTTATTGAGGATTATAACAACATCAACATCGTCTCCCGCCGGCAGGATTTATTTCCGTAATCTTCATCTGACAAATGACAGGCCGTATTATTAGTAGTAATTGGATGTTGTCCGGAAACCTATGTTACCGGACATCTATATAATATTCCCGCTTTTGCGGGAACAAAAAAACAAGGAGTTAATATGAAAAATTGGAAATTTTTCGCAGGTATCGCTCTGGCAGCGATAATCACATTTGCAATGATCGCCTGTGATAATGACACTACGACACCTGGTGGTGATAAAACTGCTCTGGGTGGCAGCGTTTCTATCCCAGCCGAAGTTGTGGTAAACCATGAAGTACAGGCTGATACCAACGAACTTGGCGGAAGCGGGACACGTTCCTATCAGTGGATGAGAAGCGCTTCCGCAACCGGTGACTTTACCGATATAGCCGGAGCTACAAGCCAAACCTTTATGGTTAATCTTGATGTAGGCGCCTTTATTAAGGTAAGGGTTACCCGTGAAAACAACACAGGGCATATAGACAGTAATGTTGCGAGGGTTATTAATGCATCTGAAATGACCGTATCATCTGATTTACCGGACGGCGCCGTTATTATTTCCACTACTCTGCATGAAGCGACAAGTGCGAATCCGGCATTCTCAATAACACCTGCACCTGGCGGCGGAGCTGCATATTTTGTTGAAAACGCAAAAGTTATTCAGGGTCCTGGAGCAGAGGGAGGCAGATATGAACTTGCTTTCCTTTTGGATAAAGCTATCGACCTTTCCGGCTATGAATATCTTGAGTATGATATTATGGGTGATACTATTGAGATACTGAGAGACATTGTAGGGCATTACCCCCGATTCTATAATAGCACCGGTGATGATGCTAACTTTTGGCAATACGAGGCCAATTCCCAATATCGCTTTCATGTTGATCCGACAACTGCCACTGGTCTGACATGGTTTAGGGTACGAGTACCTATATCATCCGGTACGGCTACCCATGCTGGTGATTACAATTTTATGTCTAACGTAGATACAATCAGGCTCAGGTATATTGCAAGCGGTACGGAAATGGAAGGCAGAATTTACTTCCGTAATATTGCGATAATAGGTGATGGCGGCGACGGCCCTGGTACTGATCCTGATCCTGGTCTGGAAGTGGAATACAATTTGGGCGGCGCAAGGATTAGTGAATTTAAGATTGAAGGTGATCCAGCCAATTTAACAGTAGGAACAGAAGAGAAGGACGGTCATAATGGGTTTTTTGTTTCTAACTCACAAGCTGCCAATGATGCGATGTACGAAATACAATTTGCAATGGAGCAGAATTTTAACGCTTCCGGGGCTGATTATTTTGTGTTCGATATAGCTGCTAATTATGACATGCTTGATGGGCTGTCAAATCTTTACCTTAGGTTTAAATCTAAAGTTTCTGATACAGAATGGCGCAGTGACGTAGCAGTCCATTTTGGTATTCGGGGAAGTTTGATTGATGGAATAAGGGGTAATGCTGATATAAGAAATACATGGAATACGGTAAAGGTGCCTATTTCGGAACGTGCTGGCTGGAACTTAAATCAGGGGTCGGAATTAACTCCCGAACAACGCGCAGAGGTTTTAAGTAATATAACAATCTTTATGCCAAGGCTGCAGTTCAGGAATAATGATTATGATTATATATTACAACCTCATGAAGACAGGATTTACTTCAAGAATTTCCGGTTAGAAACAGATGATACTCTGGAAGTAGACCCGGGGCTGTGGGATCAAATAGAATTAAACTTGCCTGAAGATAGGAGAGTCAACCAGAATGAATATAAAGTTACAGGTGCACCGGATGCTAGATGGGGAACTGCATACGCACCGGACAATACAGCTGCGTATTATGTATCCAATGCAGCTAACGGTGACATAGAAATCTTGCTGAATCATCCGGCTATTAATCTTTTTTCTCTTAATACTGAATATGTGCTGTTTGATATACATGCCGATAGCTTAAAGGCTCTGGAAGTAGTGGATGAGTTTTATTTTAGAATCAGGCGGCGCGACCCTTGGAACCATATACAATTTAATGCCACCGAAATTTTTAAGAATGCGGTTAGTGGTGCAAACAATGAATCCCAATGGCTTACGATAAAGATTCCAGTACATTTTCATGAGGGAATACATGAAATTACTGGCAATAACGTAGGAGGAGCAAATCAGCAACAATACAATGATACCATGAGTAATTTCGTAATGTTTGTACCCAGGTTTATCATCAACAACAGCCTTGCTGAATATGAGACTGTTAGAACCCAAAAGATTTACTTCAAAAATTTCCGCTTTGAATTTGGCGATGGCCCCGGCCCTGATCCTGGTCCTGTACCATATGATTTGAATGGTGCGGTAATCTCGGAAGGTGAAATTAAGGCTGTGAATGGCGCTGTAAACGATGGGTCATTTGGAAAGGTAATGAAGGATAGCAAGGCCGCATATCACCTCTCTAATACAAGAGGAGTTTCTAGTGAAACTAACTGGAGTACACTGGAATTCACGATGCAGCAAAATGCTACAATTAACGCTACCGGCTTTGATTATTTATCATTTGATTTTAATGCCGATAGTTTTGACGCTCTAAACATTTTTTCAAACCTTTACGTCAGGCTTAGGGATTCCTCTTGGGGTAAGTTTGTGCAATACAACGCTAACCTTCGAGATGATTATACTGATAAGCAAGGCGGACAAATCAAATGGTTTACTATAACGATACCTTTGGCCCAGGCTGGTGCGCATGATGTAACTGGTGAAGGCGCTGATTACAATGATGTAATTAGTGATATAAGGCAAATCATGCTCAGGTTTGAACTCAGAGATGATGTTGGAGCACCCTCTTATGAATCTATCGCCGACGACAAACTTTACTTCAGTAATTTCAGGTTAGGGAAAAGCGATGGCGGCCCTCAGCCAGATCCTTCCTTGGTAGTAGCGTCTAACTTACCTGGTGATGCAACAATCAATGACGGTGAATTTAAGGTTGTTGAAGCTGCTGGTGCGGTGTCTGGAAAGATACTTGCACCGGATGGTGAACCTGCGTATTTCATCTCTAACGCAAGGTCTGCAGGTAATTTCTATGAGATAGAATTTGCTATAAATGGAACTTTTGATACTACAGGCTTTGATTATTTCGTTTTTGATATGAGCGCTGACAGCTTTGATTCCCTGAACCTGCTGGCAGGGCTTTACTTTAGGCTTAAACAGCCCGGAGTTTGGCACCATATTCAATTTGAAGCCAACGGCGTTCTTAGGGGTGCGATTGATGGGGCAAACGGACAAGCCAACTGGATTACGATAAAGGTGCCTATAGGGTTTAATGGTGGTGATTTCCATGAAGGTAATCCTGATAAAAGTCAGCAAACTTACGATAATGTCATGGCGAATATAGGGCAAATTATGCCCAGATTTGCTCTCAGAAATGACGGTGATGCTCCAGCTTATAATCCTAACGACAAGTATTACTTCCGTAATTTCAGGTTAGAAAACTGAGATTAATGTCTAATAGTTTCCTGCACAATGCTGATTGTGCAGGAAACTCTATTTTTTTATAGCGGGTCCCTCTGTAATGATGGATCGCTGAATTTTGGAGTTAATATGAAACACAGAAAATTTTTAACAATCGCCCTGACAGCAGTAGTCGCATTTTTCTGGATAGTTCCGGGAAATGTATACGGCGAAGTACCGAAGGTTTTACAGCTTGACGGTATGGTATCGGAGTTTTCGGTATTGGAAGCCAGGAACGCGCAATTCGGAACCGAGCCTAATCCGCCGGGCGGAGGCGGGCCCGCATACTTTGTCTCCAACGGGAGAACTTCGGATAGAAGGTATGAGTTTCAATTTGTCCTTAACGAGTTTATTGACGCCACACCCTATAATTATCTCGTGTTCGAAATGATGGGCGATAGTTATAACATAATTAACGACATGAATGAACATTACCCGCGTTTCAGGCGCGACAGCATCTATGTTCAGTTCCAGGGATCGTTTCTTCTACGTGGTTTAATTGACAATGAATTGGACGGCGCTGCCCGCAAATGGCTTACAGTAGCCATACCAATAGCGCCATTTAACGTACATGCTAACCGTGCAAATCACCAGAATATCATGTCAAATGTAAATATTTTTTTACTAAGGTTTATCCTGGAGAGCCGGGATAATCTGCCGGGCAGGATATACTTCCGCAATCTCCGTCTACAGCAAACGTTGGATTAATGTATAACAAGGAGGGATTTATGTTTAAGAAAACAATCACAGGAATTGCTTTTATTATTTCAGCAGTTATGCTGGTAATGGCGTTTACTGCCTGTAATAATAACGGTGACAATAGCAACAACGGCAACGATGTCGTTGGCGATTCAGAGCTTGTTGCAAAATGGTATACCACTCAGGCATTGGCTCAAACCAATGGGGATGACTGGGCTTTGGATATTAAAGCAGGCGGAGTAATCGTATTCCCCGCCGGCGGCAGTGTTTCCGGGCAAAGGACATATACTGTAGAAGACGGCAGAATAATGGTATTCCAGGGGAATGAAGAAATAGGAGCAGCCGATTATACAATTACTGCGACAACGTTAACCTTTGGTATCAGTAAATGGGGAGTTTTTGCTTCTATGACAATGCTTTACAAAACAGGCGATCAAGACGATCCCGGTTTCCCCTGGTCACCCCCGCAAGACCCCAGCAGGCAGTATGTGGGCAACCCAATAGTCACCAGCATATATTCTGCCGACCCGTCCGCTCATGTATGGCCTACACATCCCGACCGTATATTTTTATACCCCTCGCAGGATATTGCCCCGCCGAATGGCTGCGACCTTATGGACAGGTATCATGTTTTTTCCTCGGACAATATGTTTAATTGGGTTAACCACGGCGAGATAGTGCGGCGCATGGACCTGCACGAAAAATATCCCTCTATATGGGGCAATTCAATGTATGAAGGCGCTTATTTCATGTGGGCGCCTGATGCAGCTTACAGTACATCTGCTCCCGGAAAAGGCCCGTATTTCTTTTACTTCCCTGTTGCTCTTGGCGGCACCGGCAATGTCGGGCCCGGTGAGAGCTGGGGCGAAAACTGGCATCTGGGCGTAGCCTGGAGCGACAGGCCCGAAGGCGGGTTTTTGAACAATGAAATAGTCAAGCTAACGTATAAAGACGACACTCCTATCAAGGGTGGCGGGCGTTATATAGATCCCAGCATTTTTTATGATGAAGATACCGATACCCATTATTTGGTAGTAGGCGGTTCACAGGAAATGCGCATAGCCAGACTTAACAAAAACATGGTTTCTCTTGATGAAGACTTTCATGTCTTTACAAGCGCGCAAATTCCCAGATTCCACGAAGGCCCCTGGATGTTTGCCCGCACAAACGATGCCGGAGTAAAGCTGTACTATTTAATGCACGCTTCCCACAGCCCAACACCAGGAACCGGCGGACATTTGGCGTATGCCATCAGCACGGAAGGCCCATACGGCCCCTGGACTTATAAGGATTCCATCTTGGGAGCAGTTACCGGCGATACCAACCACGGCTCAATAGTCGAGTTTAAAGGCCAATGGTATCTTTTCTACCATACTAATGTCAGGTCGGGAGGCAACCTTGCGACTGGAGGCACAGGCGGAGTAAATGAGCTTCGCTCTACATCGGTAGACCAGCTCTTTTTTAACAGGGATGGTACAATTAGGCAGGTGCTTCCTACTTCTTACGGCGTCCCTGCCATTGGTCCGCCCTCAAGCGAAGCTGCTTTAAACGCAGAATTTGGCGCGGGCAATTGGACGATGGAGCTTCCTTACGCAGAGTATTTGCAATACATCGAAGACTTTAAGAATTCATTTAAGATTGAGAATACAACTGGTTATACACATAACGCTGATTACATGGTTCAAGGCTTAACCGTACTTACAGTTGGTAATTTGCATGGCGGATATGTTTATGATTATCCTTCTTTTAATGTAGTTCCCCAAGATGTTCTGGATGCAGCAGGTGTTGTTGTTTATCAGGCTACTCACAGTGCCGCCCAGTCGGCTCTGCAAAACTTTCATAATTCCGGCGCCTATGCAGAATTCCGCAATATTTCCGGCGGTACCGGCGGCGAAGCGCTGCTTGAAGTTTATTTCGGCTCAGATCGTCCCGGCAGTACAAGGCTGGAAGTCAATGATGTTGAGGTAGAATACATGGAGTATGTTGATTTTAACGCCACCGGCGGCTGGGAAACATATACCGGTAAAACCTTGCTCCGAATAAATCTGGAAAGCGGGGATAACAATACTATACGGTTCAGCCGTGTGGTTATGAACATTACAGGTATTAAGATTTATTTTAAAAATTAAACAAGGTTTAAAACAAGGTTTAGTCCACGGATTGGAATATTTTCTGTCCGTGGATTACAATCTTGATATTTCCGGCGGGGTTGTCTGCCATTTTAGACAGAGGTAATAAAATGTATAAAACAAGAGTTGTATTCTTTGTTTGTATTCTTTTTGCGGCGCTGTTAACAGCCTGTACTGATCCGCCGGAACCTATTAGGGCTGTACAAAACTATACTGTTACATTTGAACCTGATGGAGGGTTTCCTGCTCCTGACAGTCCCGTTACTGTAAGAAAGGGAGAAAAGCTCAGCGAACCTGCGGACATGATCAAAGAAGGTTTTGTCTTTGAAGGCTGGTTTACCGAAAGTGTATTTGAAAACAAATGGGATTTTAATAATAATACTGTTACTAACAATATCATTCTTCATGCAAATTGGCTTAGAACGTCGCCGGGTGTTTTGCCAAAGCTAATGGTAAACACGTCGGGAGGGGTTTCAATTCAGGATAAAGTAAACTGGATTCCCTCAACGTATGAGCTTTCTATAGACGGGACTGTATTACACAGCGGAGGGACTGGGATAAGGGGGCGCGGAAATTCCACATGGAATATGGAAAAAAAACCGTATAATTTAAACTTGAATGTCTCAACTCCTATTCTGGGTTTTCCTACGCACAGGCGTTGGGCATTGTTGGCGAACTATGCTGACAAAACATTATTGCGTACAGATTTGGCTTTTAAGATGGGAAATATCTTTGACAATATGGTATGGGTTCCGCGGTCAGAACATATAGAATTCTACCTTAATGGCAATTATCAGGGTTTATACCAAATTACCGAAAACGTAAGGGTTGATCTAAACCGTGTAAATATCAATCCAATTTCGACTGCCAATCCTGATGGCGGTTTCCTTCTTGAGATCTGCCAGCGGATGGAAGACCCGTTCCACTGGTGGTCTACTCTTGGATTTGCGTTTAACTGTTCTTCTCCTGATTCTGGTCTTAATGCTGTTATTCCGGGAACGCAAACGACTTTGTTTGATAAAATAAAATCGTATATTTTTGAGGTGGAAGATACGCTGCGCTCTCATAATCTATCGCAGCAACGCTGGAAAGATTATCTTGATATAGATTCGTTTATTGACTTTTATTTGGTTAATGAAATTGCGAAGGACGAAGATGCGCATGGTATGTCAAGTATTTATATGTATTACAATCCTGCAACGGGCAAGCTGCACAAGGGGCCTATTTGGGACTTTGACATATCTATGGGAAATTATAAAGATAAAGCTGGTGAACATCCTGAGGGTTTTCATATAAAAAATTCTATTTGGTATGAACGGCTTTTTAGGGAACAGGATTTTGTTTTGGCTGTTAAAAAACGCTGGAATGAAAAAAAGGCCGATGTACAAGCTCTTACTCATTATCTGGATGAGCGGATTATCTTTTTAGAGGAAGCTCAAGAAAGAAACTTTGAAAGATGGCCGATACTGGATAGAATAGTGTGGCCGAATGTCGTAGCGCTCGGCAGTCATGCTGCTGAAGTTGAGTACTTGAAAACATGGCTAAACAGAAGAATCGCCTGGCTTGATGCTGAAATAAACAAGCTGTAAAAAGAGGCTCTTGTTTTAAAGGTTCCGTTATTTGCTATTTTGCTGCACTTGTATTTCTCTGCTTAATTTATATCTGAGCCGAAAGCAAAACCCGGCCTTGCATTATTAAGCCCGAGCTGCCTGTTGGTGTAAAAATTGTTTGTAAGCTCTATTGAGTTACCGGTTTGATGCAGCCGCGCATGGGCATTATTCCCTTCGCCGCTTTTGCCCTGAGCAAAGTACGAGGTATAAACATGCGCGCTGCCGCCCAATACATCTATACCGGGATTGCCAACCTGAGAGAAGTTGGCTTGCTGGAAACGCACAATACCGTTATTTATAATAGCGCCCGTTGTAGGATTGCCCCAGAAAGCGCTGTTGTACAATATCAATTGCGCGTTGGCGTCTACTTTTGGAGTATTTGGGACATCGCCAACCCTTACATACGCCCTTACCGGCTGACTCTGGATTTGCGTATTAACCAATTCAGAGTTGATAGCTACTATACGGGTGTTCCGACCCGCTTCTTCCACATAAAGGGCAAAAGTACATCCGTCCGATCCGTGACCTATCACCAGCATTTCGCCGGGATAATTGCCCGTTATCTCGTCCCTTACAAAATGTATACCGTACACAGAGCCGAAAACAAAGTTGTTGAAAATTGTCTGGTTCCTTACATCGCCAAAGCGCAGCGCACTACAGTTACCCTGTATAAACGGATAAAAAGCATTGCCAGGCTGATTGCCAGGCTGGTTGCCAGGATTTGGATATCCCTGACCACCGTGGGGGAACCTAAGAGCGTAATGAGGGTTAAACTGCATATTGCGAATATACCCGCCATCAGCGCCCCCGCCTACCCATATACCAGCCCGCATAAGAGCGCCGGCAAAGTAATCCACATAATGACGGCTCGTATTGTACGAAAAAAGGTCTATACCCTTATCACCCAAAGGTATAGTTACATTAACAATGTATACATCCGGGCCTTGTCCCTGTATAAGAAATGGAGTACGCCTGGGATTAGTAACAGTAAAACCGTCCTCTATCTGGTTAGCCTGTACTACTTTTATTCCCCTTATACCGGCCCCTGCTTGCAGTTGTATAAGAGAGGCGTTATTTTCACTCAGCCTGCCGCCGTCATAGTTTGTAAATATAGCGGAGCCGCCGCTTTGAGTATGATGCTGAACATCCCAAGTCCCCCTAAGCTCAACACCCGTGGGAATAATAACAGGATTGTTTACAAGATACCTGCCTCCCGGCAAATATACCGTGCCGCCTCCGGCTGCTGCAACAGCATCAAGAGAAACCTGAAGTTCCGCCGATACATCAATTGCCGGCCTGTTATTGTTAAAACCTGTTGCCCTTGGCAAATCCGCCCTTAATACATTGTTGGATACCGGCCTTGGGTGTACAGCAATATCCGTAGGTATATTGCCGGGGATAGAGTCAAAGATAAATTCGGCGCCGTTTATAATTTCCACACTGGCTGATGTACTTTCGTCCGTAACCGCTAAAGAACGGGAATACTCCGTAGAGCCGAAACCAGAATTAAGCGATTTAAAAGTACGCGCATTTCTGCCTATATATACATGACCATCGGGCCTGTTGAATTTGCTTTGTGTAAGCAATACACTACCATTGTTTAACTGTATAGTATAACCATCATCATTATTAAAAGTACAATTTTCAAAAGAGACAACACCGCCGCGCCCAGAGCTTGTTATAATAGACCCGGAAAAATCAACCCCGTTAAACTGCACAGAAGTACGGAAATATTGATAAAAATACACAGCTGTACCAGCAGCTATACTGGAGTTTGAAATAAGCAAGCCATAGGGGTTTACATCCTGTATAAAAATACCCGTTTCGCAGTCGCTTATATTTATCCCGTAGAATTGCGCGTTGGGAGAGTGAGTAAAGCCGGGCTCCCTGCCTACCCATATACCTGTTTTATAACCGCTAACATACAAATGTGACACATATTCCCAGTCAGAACGGTGCATCTGGAATCCGGTTCCGTTTGCCATTGTGTACGCACGCACTGCCGCCAGAGAAGGCGCATCGGGAAGACCAGAGTTGGCCCAGTATTTCGGATCTATCCTGACATTTTCAATACGCCCTATATCTGTACATACATGAACTTCTAAACCCGTACTTAAAGCAGTCATGTAGCTGTTAAAGACATAATGCAGTTCACTGGGTTCAGAATAAAAACCATTGTAGGAGTTAACAAGCGTTACATTTTCTACAGTCGCGCTGTTGCCTGATGTCTGGTACAATGTCCAAGGATACTTGGCTATATCATTGATATCTTGTTCAGGATACCAGATAGACAGATTGGTAACACCAGTTCCCTCGTTCATTTCTATAAAACGGTCGGCAATACTGGTATAAGTACTAAAAAGCTGATTGTTTGACTGAGGATCGTTCCACCAGCTTTGTACGGTTCCGTTATAATTTGCAGAATTAGCGCCAGTGCGTACCTCAAGGATGGTACCGAGCACCCGTCCGCCATATTTTTCCGGATCTGCCCAATCGCCGCGCAATTGAACACTCTGGGGAAGGCTTAAAACATACTGGAATCTAAAAACCTGATTTGATTCAGAACCGTCCTGATCGCGTACCCGGACTACCCTTGTTTGTTGCAGCGTACTGCGGAATTCATAATTGCCCGCCGGGACAAACACCACGCCTCCGCCGTTTCGATATGCGGCTTCTATGGCAGCCTGAAAAGCCTGCCTGTTGTCGAAGCCGGGTACGGCCTGCGCTCCGTAATCAGTTACTATAAAATCCGAAATAACCCAGTCTTTTGTAGGATACACGGTTTGGATAGCCTTTTTTATCTGTCCTGCGGTAAAATCGTAAAAAACCTGTTCCTGTGCGCTCAATACGGTTAAAAAACCAAACAGAGCGAAAATTGTTAATACCGACTTTATTCTTAACATTCATATATTATATCAAACATATGACGAATGATCTATCAAAACTTAAGTCAAAGTATAAACAGAATTACAGGTTAGAAAACAAATCATCTGTAGAAAGCTCAAAGTCCGTAAACTTGAACGATTTTACAACATCACCCGACTGGAAAAGGTATGGTACATAACGCCCGTCTTTTATAATGTTTATTTCAACCTGCATTATCTCCGGGTCGACAATCCAGAATTCCGGCACTCCGGCTTTTAGGTAAAGGTTTTTTTTACGGTTTATTTCCGTTGCAGTATTGGAAGGGGAGAGTATTTCTATAACCAAATCCGGCGCACCGCGGCAGCCTTCTTTTCCAAGCTTTTCCGGCGCACAAACCACGATTAAATCGGGCTGGACTACAGTGTCATCGCTTTCATCTTCCTTGTAGAAAAGCCGGACATCAACAGGGGCGGCAAATGGACGACAGGTTTTGCCCTTGAAAAAATTATATAGCGCTCCAGACAGATTCATACTGATACTTTGATGGTTTATATTGGGAGCAGACATTGCATAGACAACACCGTATATCAGCTCAACACGCTCGCCCTCTTTTAGTTCCCAGCCTTTGTAGTCTTTGTATGTCCACTTGACTTCTTTCAAGGCTGTAGTTGGTTTATTTCCGGCCGCTGTTTCATTATAATCATAAGCTGAATCTGCCATTTTTACCTCTTAATTGATTATAAGCCTTTCTGGTTTTAATTCAAGCCATCAAGCGTTTCAATACGTGATGTCTCACGTAAAAACCTAACCATAGACCCTTAAAAATCCCAAGTTAAAAACTAACCATTGAGCCGTCCTAAAGGAGCGGCATAATTTTTACTAGTGATGTAGTCCAGTTCATCA
>Ga0099364_10003498_pt1 | contig 24374 bp, 21 predicted proteins | sample TergutTh196P3_FD_73070 | JGI IMG/M metagenome (GOLD analysis project Ga0099364, IMG submission 73070) | Microcerotermes parvus P3 segment gut microbial communities from Pointe-Noire, Republic of the Congo - Th196 P3 | ecosystem: Host-associated > Arthropoda: Insects > Digestive system > Gut ...
AGGGAGGGGTCCATGCCGCGACAGCGGCTTAAGGGTAAACGTGCCGTGCGTGCACGGTGCGTTTGGCCCCTGACAGGACCCCAGTTAACTTCTTTAGGGCATCCCTTGTCGTGGCTACGCCTTCGGGGGCCACCAGTAGGCAGTGCCTGCGGGGTGCGCACCGTCCAGCACCTAAGTTCTTAGGTGCTGGACGAGTGCTGCCCGCACTTGATACTTAGGGCCTTGGATCCAAGGAAGAGCGTCAAATTATAGCTTGGGATTAATACTGCTCCCAGATATCATCGCCAATGTACATATATAGACCGGATTTTTTTCCGGAATTATTATAATAAACCAGAAAAGATGCTCCATGCGTTCCCAGTGCGGTATCGTTTGCTATTTCAACATCATCACCAATTTTTATCATATCGATTTCATTTTCGAAAAATGCCCCTGTACCAATTGCGGTGATATTCTCCGGCAAGATGATGTCTTTAAGGGAATTGTTGCCGAAAGTATAAGGTTCAATGGTTTTTAAACTGTTTCCTAAAGTAACTTTTGTCAGAGAATTATGACGAAATGCTCCTACCCCGATATATTCTACAGTGTCAGGGATAATTACATTAGAAATTCTGTTTGATGTAAATGCACCAACACCTATTTTATTCAAGCGTGCCGGCAGTCTTACATGTACCAGAGATAAATTACTGAATACATTATCATCTATAGCTACAACAGATCTGCTTGCCAAAGTATTTGGAATATTAACAGATGTTGTAAACTGCTCATTGTAACGGGTGATAATTACTCCGCCAGCCTCTATTCTGTAAGAAAATGGAGTGTTCAATCCATCATCCCAAATGGCATATAAATTAACATCGTCATTAAATATGGTTATTTTATCTCCGGCAAAAAGTATTGTGGAATAATACCGCCAGCCGATAAAATCATAATATTCATTTCTGAGGGTTCCTTTATCAAGAATTGTGGCAATATCACCGTTTGAATAACTTTTGACATCCTGTGGATCCCTTCCTTCAGTTGAGCCGTTGCCATGGTAAAAAATCCGGTATGTTGGCTCTTTATAAAAACAGCCCGTTAATAAAAAGAAAGCCAGGAATAAACTTGCATATTTCATTTTTATCTCCTACTTAAAATATAACACATTTATTATGGATTTCCAGAATTTTCATATCCAAATTATAATTTGTCGAGCAGTCTCAGGAATGGATCTATCTCTACCCGCAGACGTTTAAGGAACGAAAGATCATCAATACCGGGCCTGCGGTCCGAAGCGGCATAATCGGGGAAATGTCCCCACAGATAATCGCATTCATCAATGAGGGTTTCCAGCTCCATATGATCCATCGGTACAGTCCCGGTCAGCAGATCCTTGAGCATCAACAACCGCGCACGCTCAGATGTGATAAAATCATCCAATTGTTTTTCGGAACGCACAGTTTTTTCCCGGCATTCCCGATCCCTGACATTCGATGCCTCCCTGCGGCCGGTGAACGCGTTCCCCCGATCTTCCAATAACCTGAAAGCTTCCTGTAGCGAAAGGGTTGTAATACCAAGGGGGAGGCCGCTGCCGCTCAAGTCAAAAATACGCGAAGGGGCATCCTTGCCGGCAGCAAATTCCCGTTCAAAAAGATCCCGGTAATTCCGCATTGCAGGGTTCGAAAGGACCGGGATGCCGGATTTTGAAGTTGTGTTAAAAACTGCTTCGTTAAAGGCTGCTTCTGTGTTGAGAAAATTGCTCAAACGGTTGTGGCGGATCAGTTTGCTTCTGTGCCCCCCGGTTGATCGGGCATGAGAAGTATCCAGGGAAAACGAAAAATCCAGACCGGCAGTAATGATCACTCCCCGGCTCAGACCAAGGGCAATGGAAACTGCGCTTAAACCGACCGATCCCAGCGGGGGCAGAGTCATGGGTAAAAGTCCGGCAGCTTCCATGCGGGAAAAAATATTCAATTTTGCCCAGGGGGTAAAAAACAGAAACACATTGCCGCCAAGAACCGCTGCCGACCGGGGAAGGGCGGAAAGATCCAGGGCGGCATTTATACCCCAGCCGGACAGACCGGTAAAGCCGATTAAATTCCAATGCTGGCTTTCAAGGATCACCACAAGGTCAGGCTGTATGCCCCGGTCTTTCAGGGCAGTCAGAGAAGAATCGACACAGACAATACTAAAGGAGCGGGTATGCGGCAGACGGTGGGTATCTCCAAAACAAGCGGGCATGGCATCAAGGGCATGGTCAAGCGAAAGTCCTGCGCCCAGAACCAGTACCGGCCGGCTGCCAAAAGAAAGTTCATGAACTGAAGGACAGCGGGGGATGAGGGGAAGATTCCGCAGGGCATTGCGGATATACAAGCGCCCTAATTTTGCCAGTGTCATGGCATTCCCCCAATCAAGGGCGATTTCCTGCTGCAGCGATTCGGTGAGTGAATTGTACAGGGCCGGGAATAACTGCCAGCCTCCGCTCAGGCGAACTGTTTGAATCCGGCGGAAAAAACGCGCACCCCATTCCTGTTTAATAAATGTGCATAATGCCCTGGATTCGCACAGATTGGTCAGGCGCAATTGAGGGTTATCGGTAAGTGAGGGCGGAAAATGTTCCTGTGAAAGAGTGTAAAGTACCGGATCGGTTTCGATGCAGAGCAGAGCGGAATGGGGGAAATCAACCAGGCGGGAAAGCAGGCGCTCCAACCCATAACCAAACAGGGGGGAAGGGCAAAAATACAATGTACCGTCTGCAACAGGAACAGCGTCAGCCGTTTTGTCCGCCCTCCCGGCAGGATTAACTCCGGATAGGAGGGTCTTCCCGTTATGGGAAAAACCCCCAAGCATCGTTAGTTACCCCAAAAGTAACGGAGAAATACATCCATAAAATTATCTTCCATCCTGGGATTAGTAAGAAAATATTGCGGCAGGGAGCGTTCTGTAGTATTTCTCATCCAAAAGCTATTAATATTAGTAACAATATTTTCGATATCGGATTCATCGGCTTGGGTTTCTTCGGTGGGGAAAAGCACAAGGACATTGCTCCCCTGCACCAAAGGCCGGGAAGGAGTATTAACGGGGGTTGTAAAAGCAGTCCGCCAGAAATTTTCATTGGAAGCGGAATCGGAGAGTTCACTGACAGCCTGGCTGGCAAGGGTTCGGAAAAGATCGATATTACCCACATTCACCGGAATGGGGCCAAAATTGCTGCTTGCCATACCCTGCCGGATCAGGGCTGCATCAAACCCCACATCGTTGACAAGGGCAATAAAAGCATCGGCCTGCTCAAGTGCCCAATCTTCCATACGTCCCCGCTGGAAACTGCGCATATGGGAACGAATCCTATCCATAATCATCGGATCGGAAAAGTCTGCTTCCAGGATATTCTCCTCGGCACGGAAGAAAAACCAGCCGTCAGCTGTTGCCATTACATCACTGAGTTCGCCCTGGGCAAGTGCGATGACAGTTTGGCGGGCGCTTTCTTCGGGGATGTCAAAATTAAGGTCCTGCACCATCCGAACCCCCATGTCCCCTCCCCTGTCTGCATAATTATCCCGGGAATGGGCTCGCGCGGCATCTTCAAATGTTATTTCCCCGCTTACAATGGAGTCCTGTATCCGCTGTGCTTCACGCTCGCTCGATCCGATCGTGATCATTGAAAGGTGGACAGAGCGGAACATATCAGCATTTTCATGTGCATAAGCTTCATATTCGGATTCAGGGTAGTCATCAACGGAAAAAGAAACCATTGCAAAGTTCCGTTCAACAAGAGCCATGCCAGCGATAAATTCCGCTTCGGCCCCCGGGCTTAAAATACCCGTTACATGACTATGGAAATGATTTTTGGCAATCTCTTCCTGTACCTGCCGCCACAGGGACAAGCGCCTGTTTTCGTCCATCTGCCGGTACAGAGCCGCAGAGAAGCGCCCGTTTTCCTGGAATTGGGGCAGTTGGGCTACTTCACGATCAACAACTTTTGCCGGAGCCGTATAGCCTGCCCTGTTCATTTCCTGAATCATGGCAATATGAACGGTTGCGGCTTCAAATGATTCGCGCCATATCTGGTAATTCATCATGACATTATCCTGACCCATATCCTGACGCCAGCGGGAAAGCATTTCAAAATACTGCGCAAAATAGTTCCCCGGCACATAGGCGATGGGAACCTTGTCGTAAAACCCAAAAGTTAAGTCCACATTGCCCATACCCGAATCCATCCCCAGGCTTGAGGGCATTACAAAGGCGATAACAACGATGATCAATATAACAAACCCTCCGATAAAAACAAAAGGCTGCTGTTTAAAACGGCGAATCATTTCCGAATCTTTTTTTTCCTGGGCAGGCGCCTTTTTTTCTTTGGAAGCCATAAAAACCTTTCCTTAATTAATGAAATTCAGACAGGAAACAGCATAGCCAATTGCAAGAGTTTGGTCTAGAGGCTATAATACCCCATGGTTCATGACCCCACCTGGTTCAAATGCGACGATGGAACCGTTTTATATTTGCAACGCTGGCTGCCCGACACCCATTCGCTGGCTGTTATCCATATACTTCATGGAATGGCTGAACATTCAGGACGTTATGGACGCCTGGCCGAAAAACTCTGTGAAGCAGGGATCGAGGTTTGGGCTGCCGATCAGCGGGGACATGGGAAAACAACCGATCCCGGGGTAAATGATCCGGGTAAGGGCGGCCTTTTGGGGCATTGTGCTGACAGAGATACCTTTGAACGGGTCAGTACCGATATCCATGCCATTAACACAGAAATACGAACAACACGCCCCGGAATCCCCCTCTTTCTCATGGGCCATTCCTGGGGTTCTTTTATCGTTCAATACTATATTCAAAACCAAGATACCAATTCGTGTATTGACGGTTGTATTTTATCCGGTTCCCGCGGACCCGGCGGGTTTAAGGAAAAAGCCGGAATACCCTATATGGCCCTGCTGGCGGCTGTCTGCGGCAAGCGGAGGGGGGCCGCTCTTGCACGAGCCGCAGCGGACGGCCCTTATAACCGGTATTTTCGCCCCAACCGGACTTCTTTTGACTGGCTTTCCCGCGACAATGCCGAGGTAGATGCCTATGTCAATGATCCCCTGTGCGGCAAACTGTGTTCCACTGGTTTTTACCGTGACCTGACCAGGGGGCTGTCACAGATACACCGGATCGAAGCAATAGCGAGGATTCCCGCCAATCTGCCCATTTATATTTTTTCGGGCAATGATGATCCGGTCGGCGGTATGGGGGAGAGTCCCACCGCACTGGTCAGCGCCTATCGATCCTGCGGTATCAAGGACCTTGAATTCGTCCTGTACCCCGGAGCCAGGCATGAACCCCTGAACGAAACCAACCGCGAGGAAGTGACAGATAATCTGCTTGCATGGCTGTTACGTCACATACCATCAGCAAAAGGATAAGCAACTGCGTTACCGGTATTCGACTGAAGACAATGGCAAACTAATCAAGAAAGCGATCGTTTACGAACGGGACGAGCATGGAATCAATGCTGATGACGTAGACAGCGAGGCGGTAAACATCGTTAAGAGACTGCGGGACTCCGGCTACGAAAGTTATATTGTCGGCGGCGCTGTGCGGGATCTAATCCTTAAAAAAAAGCCCAAGGATTTTGACATAGTCAGTGAGGCAAACCCTGCCAGGATAAAAAAAATTTTCCGCAACGCGCGAATAATCGGCCGGCGTTTTAAACTTGTTCATGTGTATTTCGGCCCGCGGATATTCGAGGTTTCAACTTTTCGTTCGCTCAAGGACGGTCTTACCAGTAATACCTTTGGTTCAATAAAAGACGATGTACTGCGCCGGGATTTTACCATGAATGCCTTGTTTTACGAGCCTGAACAGCAAATTGTCGTGGATTATATCGGCGGGATGAAAGACATTCGGGCAAAACAGGTAAAACCGATTATTCCCCTGGCAAAGATTTTTAAAGACGATCCGGTTCGGATGATACGCGCGGTTAAATACGGCACCGTTACCGGTTTTACCCTGCCGCTTTTTCTCAAACTAAAAATCAAGGCTCAGTCTTCCCTGCTTGCATCGGTTTCTTCGTCACGGCTGACAGAAGAAATTTTTAAGATAATCAATTCATCGCATGCAGCCGGAGTTGTTGAAGCTCTGGATACCATGGGGCTGTATTTGTACCTTCAACCCAATGCGGCAAAACTGATGAAGGAAAAACCACGGTTTCGCAGCAACTACCTGCGAAGCATGGCTGCACTGAACCGGGAAGGTTTTAAGAATCTGCCCGGCGAGGTACTGGGAGCGTTAATAAACGATTACCTTGAAGAAACCACCGACTGGCAACGGGGCATCACAGAAAATTACAAAGCATGTTTTGCAGCTGCCCGAAGTTTTGTCCTGCCGATGAATCCCCCCCGCTTTGAGCTTGGTTATGCAGTCCGTAGATTCTTTGCTGCCCACGGTATTACCATTAAAAAAACCCATGTTATCGACACCGCAGGCCGCAACAGATCGACTCCGATCCGGGAATCATCCGAAGGCAAAGCGGAAGGAGCAGCCCGAAAAAAACGAAAACGCAAACGGAAAGCGAAGGGATCAGGGATTAAAGATCAGGGTACTTAATTTCTGATTACTTGCTTTTTCCCTTTTTCCCCGTTATGATATAATCAGAGAGGAATAGTTTTAAGTGCGTAACTGGTCTACCGATACCCGAAACCTGCAGGCAGACCCTGAAAAATACACGATTTGGCAATTGGAACAACAGCTTAATTATGGTCTGAACGAAGGTGAAAAAATCGAACGTACCCTGCTCGAAAAATATATTCCTTTCCTGAATATTGATCAGGATACCCGTAATTTTTTGGATTACATACTCTATGGAAAAAAGCCTGCTTAATGATCACCAAAAATATTTCCTTGATTTTTTTTGCCCTGGAACTGTTTAAGTGAAAGACCGGAAACTCCGGGGTAAACTTAAAACCGGCAATCGGACCCCATTCCCTGAATTAACTCCAGTTTTAAGTCACGCAGTTTCCCGGTGACAGACACCTTGTACACATGGGGGTTCAACAGGCGCTTGTGGGTAGAATCGAAAGCTGCAAGGTCGGCGGTTGAATGGGCGCGTATTTCTGCAAGAGACGGCTGAGGGAAACACAGGGCACCGTTGTCCAGGCGTTGCTTGAGGAGCATTTGGGGTGGCGCTTCAATATAATGAAAAAAATGCCGGTAATCCGCCGAGGGATGCCAGAATTTCTGGCGGCTACCCGGTTCAAAAGTTTCGCCGGAATTTTCCAGGGACAGAATGTCGGCAAGCGCATAACCTTTTGCATCTTTGAGCCGCCACACTTGTTTAATACCGGGGCTGGTGGTTTTTTCCGGATTGTCAGAAAATTTCATCACCGCAGTCATGCGTCCCTGTGCATCCTGGCAGGCAGCCATTTTGTATACCCCGGTAAAGGCCGAATCGCTGCCTCCGGTGACCAACTGCGTTCCGACACCCCATACATCAACCGGCGCTCCGGAATTTACCAGTGTTTCAATAATGGATTCATCGAGATCATTTGATACAGTAATTTTTGCATCATTACACCCGGCCTCATCCAGTTTTTTTCGCACCTCGGTTGAAAGGTAATGGATATCCCCTGAATCAAGACGGACACCAAAGGTCTTCCCCTGTGCCTTAAGTTTTTTTCCGGCGGTAATGGCATTCCCAATCCCGCTTTTAAGAGTGTCATAAGTATCGATAATAAAAACTGTTTTCTCCGGATACTGTGCGGCGTAAGCGTCAAAGGCCTGTGATTCGCCCGGAAAAGACATGACCCATGAGTGGGCCATGGTTCCCAGTACCGGCATACCGAATACCTTCCCCGCCAGGGTATTGGATGTTCCTACCACGCCGCCGATAAAAGCAGCCCTCGATGCCGACATTGACCCGTCCGGCCCCTGGGCACGGCGCAGCCCGAATTCGATAACCGGTTTTTCCCGTGCAGCAAGGCAGATACGCCGGGTTTTCGTGGCAATAAGGCTTTGGAAATTGATGATATTAAGAAGCATCCCTTCGATAATTTGGCACTCGATAAGGCTGCCTTCGGTTCTGATAAGCGGTTCCTGGGGAAAGACAGTTGTTCCTTCGTCCACTGCCCACAGCGATCCTGAAAACCGGAAATCCTTAAGATATGCGATAAAAGCATCTTCAAAAAGTCCCAAACCTGCAAGATAGGCAAGATCATCATCGGCAAAAGAAAAAACAGAAAGTTTTTCCAACAGCGTACCCAAACCGGCAAAAACGGTATAACCGCCGCCAAAAGGCTGCCTGCGAAAAAACATTTCGAACACCGCTTGGCAATTTTTGTTGTGTTTCCAGTAACCCTGGGCCATGGTAAGAGAGTAAAAATCGGTAAACAAAGCACAGTCCATCAGCGAAGTTCCTTCAGCAATTCTCCGGAAGCTGCAAATGCAATACCGGCAGAACGCATCTGCGAAACAGCTTTTTCTTCTGAGCCTTCCGGGTAGCCCACTGCGCGGACTGCATCAGATGCGATAATGGTAGAAAAACCCAGGCTGCAGGAATCCAACGCGCTGTACAATACACAGTAATCGGTTGCCAGACCGGCGATGATGACCGTTTCAATGCCAAGCCCCTGTATCCAGCCGGCAAGCCCTGTGGAAGTTTTCCGGTCATTTTCAAAAAAAGCTGAATAGGAATCCAGAGCTGGCCGGAACCCTTTACGGACAATCAGGTTGACCGGCCGCAGATCAAGCGCCTGGTGAAAGGCAGCGCCCTGGCTGCCCTGCACGCAGTGATCCGGCCAGAGTACCTGTCCCGGCAACCCAGGCAGGTCGATACAATCCCCCGGTTGCATCCCTGCATGCGATGATGCAAAAGAAACATGTCCTGCCGGATGCCAGTCCTGAGTGGCGGCAACCCAGCCTCCGCCGCAGGCGCAAGCGGCAGCAAGCACATTGATCGGGGAAATAACATCGCAGCCGTCCGGCACTGCCAACGCGCCGTCGGGACAGAAATCATTCTGTACATCAATGGAAAGTAACAGGGTTTTTACAGTATTTATAGGCATTGCTTAGTATACTAGGGGCCAGGGGCCAGGGACTAGGGGCTGGAAACAAGGATGACAAAAAATCGATTTTTGTAATATAATGAGATGTAAGGAGTAAACATGAAAACAATGTATCTGGTCACCGGCGGAACGGGGTTTGTCGGAAATAACGTTATTAAAAAACTTGTTGAGCAGGGAGCTCAGGTGCGTACACTGATACGCAGCGAAGAAAAAGCCCGGGAAGCCCTCAAGGATCTTTTGGGTACTGTAGAGACATGTATCGGGGATATACGCAGCGAGGCCGACATCAGTAAACTTTTCAAGGAATCTGACCAATGTGAGTATATCTTTATACATACGGCAGCTATCGTTGATATCAGCGGGTATGCATTTATACAGGAAATGCACGATGTTAATGTCCAGGGAACGGCGGCGGTACTTAAAGTTTGCCGGGAAAAAAATGTTAAGAGGTTTGTGTATGTCAGTTCGGTTCATGCAATAACCGAGCCAAAGAACAATGCATTAACTTGTGAAATCAGCGAATTTAAGCCCGAAACGGTAGTGGGTGCCTATGCTAAAACAAAGGCAGAAGCAAGCGTTCTGGTCATGAAGGCGGTGCAGGAAGGGCTTGATGCGGTCATGGTGCATCCCAGCGGTATTATTGGTCCGAACGATTACAGCAACACTCATCTTTCACAGCCAATTGTTGACTATAATGATGGAAAGATTCCTGCAGCGGTAATCGGCGGATACGATTTTGTGGATGTACGCGACGTGGCAGACGGCATTATTGCAGCCTGCAACACGGGTAAGCCGGGAAGCTGCTGGATACTTTCCGGTACATACCACACCGCGTGCGAATTCCTGAACGAAATGGCTGTACATCTGCATAAAAAAGAAATAAAAATAACCCTTCCCATGTGGCTGGCAAGGTTTTCGCTGCCGTTTATGAAGGCGTATTTTGCTCTGGCAAAAAAACGCCCCTTGTATACTTCATACTCCCTGTACACGCTGCGATCGAACGGTAATTTCAGCCATGAAAAAGCAAGCAGGGAATTGGGATATAAACCCAGAGACTTTAAAGATACCATACGGGATACCTGCGAATTCTTAAGAAAAACCGGAGCGATTTAGTTATTAGTAAACACTCCCATTTTTCTGAATTTCTGGTAGCGTTTTTCAGGCAGGTTGTCAAAATTTTCCTGTAATAAACGCCCCATTGAACCGCGAAGCCATGTTGCAATGTTTGCAGCTGTCAGGTTGATGTCCTTGGCGGCGCCGCCTTCCGGTTCGGCAATAATGCTGTCGCAGATACCAAAGGAGTGAAGGTCGGTAGCGGTGATCTTTATCAGTTCGGCGGCTTCCCTTTCGCGTGAGCCGTCTTTCCAGAGGATCGAAGCAAAACCTTTGGGCGAAATGACCGAATAGAGGGCATTTTCCAGCATGGCAAGTTCATCGCAGACGCCAATTGCCAGCGCGCCGCCGGAACCGCCTTCGCCCAGGACTATCGACATTATCGGTGTTTTGGTAATCATAAAGTCATGGAGGTTATGGGCGATTGCTTCGCCCTGACCCCGTTCCTCGGCGCCGACACCGCAGAATGCGCCCGGTGTGTCAATAAAGCATACCACCGGCCGGCGGAATTTTTCCGCCTGTTGTACGAGCCGGCGGGCCTTGCGGTAACCTTCCGGGTGGGCCATGGCAAAGTTGACTTTTTGCACTTCGTCAATATCCCTGCCCCGTACCTGGGCAATGATGGTAATGGGTTTATCGTCAAACAAGCCGACGCCGCCAAGCATGGCAGGGTCGTCACTGAAATACCGGTCGCCGTGGAGTTCGGTAAAATCCTTAAACAACAGGGGGATGTAATCGCGAATGGTCGGGCGCCCCAGATTTTTTAACAGGTCAAGGCGCTGCATTATAGTTAAGGGCATTACATCCTCCTCATCTGGTAGCCATGCAGCCGGATCAGCCGTGCAAGGGTTTCGGGCATTTCCTGCCGGCTAACCAGCATGTCGGCAAAACCGTTCTCATAAATAAACTCAGCTGTCTGGAATCTTTCCGGCAGGGTGGCGCCGATGGTGTCCTGGATAACCCGTTTGCCGGCAAAACCAATGGTAACCCCCGGTTCGGCAATGATGATGTCGCCCAGCATGGCAAAGGATGCGGTAACGCCGCCGGTCGTGGGATCACATACAACCGAAATGTACAATTGGCCCGCCTGGCCGTGCCGTGCAAGTGCGCCTGATGTTTTGGCCATCTGCATGAGGGAGAAAATCCCCTCCTGCATGCGCGCTCCGCCGGAAGCGGAAAAAATGATCACCGGCATTTTATTTGCCGTTGCATACTCTATGGCCCGGGTGATTTTTTCCCCCACGACGCTGCCCATGCTGGCCATCATAAAGCGGCTGTCCATAACGCCCAGTACCACAGGGTAACCTGCAATAGCAGCCTGACCGGTAACCACCGCTTCCCGTGTACCGCAGACTTCCTGTGATTCACGTACCTTATCTTCGTATCCCGGGAAGGAGATGGGATTCCCCGAATCCATCCCCGAATCGAACTCGTTAAAGCTTCCCTCGTCAATGGTAATGCGCAGGCGATCCTGCCAGCCAATACGGCTGTGATAGGCGCATTTCCCGCAGACCCAGAGCTGCCGGTTAAAATCAGCCTCTGATGCAGTGGCCTTGCACTGCGGACATGTAAAGTCACTCATGATGACATATTTATTAGTATTGTCAAATAAGTCAAGTAGCAAGCAGGTCTTTGAGCATATCATCAATAGAGAAAAAGCCTTTACGACCGGCTGCCAGCCACTGCGCTGCACGTATTGCTCCCATAACAAAGCCTTCGCGGCTGCGGGCAGTATGGGTTATTTCGATGGAATCGGCGGCGGAATCCAGGAAGAGGCTGTGCGTACCGGGCACAGAACCAAGGCGCAGGCTGGGGTAATGGAGCTCTTCGGGCAAGGGGCGGCGTTCCAGGGTATCCCAAACGGGTTTTTCCTTACGGCCTACCCTGTCCAGAACTCCCTGTACCAAAGTACGGGCTGTCCCTGACGGACTGTCAAGTTTTTTATTGTGATGAGACTCAAAGCCCCCCACATCGTATTCGGGAAAAGGATCAATAAGCTGTGCAGCATGCCAGGCAATACGGTAAAAGATATTCACCCCAAGGGAAAAATTGGATGCCCAGATAAGGGATGAACCAGATTGTTCCACTGCCTGCCGGGCCTCGTCAAGTTTATCATGCCAGCCGGTTGTACCAATAACGGCAGGGATGTTCTTTTCGGCCAGCTTCCTGATATTGGCAAGCGCTGTATCCGGCTGCGTAAATTCAATCGCAACATCGGCATCCCACAGGTTTCCCCCATCGGCAATATCACCGCACAACGGGGCATCACAGTGCAGCACCGTATCTGCAGAATCCATCAAGATGGGATCTACTACAGCGGCAATGGTATGCCCCTGCTCAATGGCCGCCTGTTCAATCATCTTTCCCATTTTACCATAACCAATAATGGCAATATTCATATTCAACCTCCCAAAAGATCCAAATGCAAAGCCCTGACCACTTCCACTGCTTCACAATCATTGACAATAAAACTTATATTTACCTTGCTGGCCCCCTGGGAAACCATCTGCACCGTCACTCCAATAAGCTGGCATAATTCAAAAGCCCGTGCAAGTATCTCCGAGGACCGTTTAACATTTCCGACAATGGTGACGATGGCCTTGCCGGTTTTAACATCAACGCTGGCAATGCGGGAAAGTTCTTTTTTAAGAGTACTGATATCCTGGGCCGCATCAAGGGTAAGCGAAACAGAAACTTCGCTGGTTGCCACCATATCCACCGAAATTTTATGCCGGGCAAAACATGAAAAAACTTCGGCAAGAAAACCATATTGCCCCAGCATCCTGGAAGAAACAATGTCCACCAGGGTAACATCGCGCCGGGAAGTAATAGCGCGCACTGTAGTACTTTTTTTATCCAGCGATGCGACAATCCGGGTTCCGGGCGCATCGGTATTATACGAATTTTTAACCAGCACCGGCGTTCCGGTTGTAATGCAGGGCTGCATGGCGCGGGGATGGAGGACCTGGGCGCCAAAATAGGCAAGCTCGGCAGCCTCTTCGTAACTGACTGCTTCCACAGGCCGCGCTTTGGCAACCACACGGGGGTCGGCGGTGAGTATACCGTCTACATCTTTCCATACCTGGACTTCCCGGGCTTTGCAGGCGGCTCCAATCATCGTTGCGCTCAGGTCTGATCCTCCCCTGCCAAGCGTGGCAATATTACCGCTTGAATCTTTGGCAATAAAGCCGGTTACAATGGGCAATACGCCGTCTTTGAGCAGCGGGGTAATTTTTTGAGGAATTAGATCCCAGCTTTCCTTAAGCAGTTCGGCAGAGGTAAAATTGGAGTCAGAAATAAAGCCCACATCCCAGGCATCGCAGGCAATGGCCTTAATTCCAATTGCATTACAATAAGCGGCGGCAAGTCTCACCGAAAGCCGTTCGCCGAATGAAACAAGGTAATCCCTGGTCCGAGGAGTCAACTCCCTGATTAAGGAAATACCGGAAAGCAGCTGTCTTAGTTCATCCAGCAGCGATACAATATCCGTGCGTACCGCAGCCGGAAGTTTGAGTTTTTTCATTGTTTCCAGGTGATGCTTTTCGATTTTTTCGATGGATACCAGACCCTTGTGCAGGGCCTCATTGCCTGCTTCAAGAAGGTAATCGGTGGTATCACCCATCGCCGATAAAACCAAAACAGGTTTATGCTTAAGGTATGTTTCTACAATCCCGATGACATGGCGAATCCGTTGTGCATCGGCAACAGAACTTCCGCCGAATTTCATTACTATCATAATCTGCACAGTATCAAAAAAAACTACAATGTGCAACAATATGGCTAATATGATCAATGATAACGCTTTGGCTGTGTATAAAAATAAACCGGCGCTGGTAAAGGAACAAACGGCCGATAAAATAACCATTGTCCTTGCGGACGGCGAAACACTAAAGGTCAGAGAAAAAGACATTGAGATAATCCATCCCGGGCCGGTTGCAACCCTGCACGACATGAAAGGCGGCCGCGCCATCGGCGAAGCCGGCGGCGGCACTGTGCGGGAAGCCTGGGAACTGCTGCTTGCAGGCACAGACACGGTTTGTCTTGAAGAACTTGCCGAGCTTGCTTTTGGGGAATACAGTCCCGCAGCAGCCTGGGCCGGTTATTCTCTCCTTGCCGACGGTTTGTATTTTACCGGAACCATCAGCGCCATAAGGGCAAAACCACAGGATGAAGTTGAAGCGGGAGAAAAAAAACGGGAAGAGAAACGGAGATCAAGCGGGGAGCGGGAACAGTTTCTGGAACGGCTGAAAAACCGGCGGCTGCATTCAGCACCGGAGGGCGCCGCAGACGACCATCGTTTTATGCAGGATATTGAGGCGCTGGCTTATGGAAAATCGGCTAAAAGCCGCACAATGAAAGATATTGGCCTGGGCGAAACGCCCCAGGAAGCCCATGCCCTGCTCCTGGAATGCGGTGTATGGACAGCAATGATCAACCCCCATCCCAGCCGTTTTGGTATTCCACTGCTACCGGCAAAACATGTCCCGGATACACCGGAGTATACAGTGGTAAGGCAGGACCTTACCCACCTTGCTGCCTTTGCCATTGACAGCCCGTGGAGCAGCGATCCCGACGATGCCATATCGTATGAGGCCGCCGACGGGGCCGCCGGTTTCGTCGATGGGGCCGCCGGTAAAGCCGCCGGCAAGGCCGCCGGTCATGTGTTGTATGTCCATGTTGCCGATCCTGCCGCTGTTATCGGGCCGGACAGCCCGGCAGAAAAAGAAGCTCGCGATCGGGGTGCAACTTTGTATATTCCCGAAGGGAATTTTCGGATGCTTGCCGACGAATTCCTGCCTCTCTGTGCCCTCGGCCTCGGTGAAACATCTCCTGCGCTGACATTTAAAATGACCATCGACGATAATGGTGAAATTAACCGGACAGATATTTTTCCATCCACAATCAAAGTATCACGCTTAACATACAAGGAAGCTGACAATCTGCTGTCAGATTCAAGTGACAGTGAGGCCGGGACATTATTACATAAGCTGAGCATCCTCGCCGAACGCAGCCTCAGACGCCGTGTTGATTCGGGGGCCGTCACCATCGAAATGCCGGAAACCCATATAAGCCTGAATCAGGGGCAGGTAAAAATTAAACCCATTGAACGTTATCGCAGCGCCGGCATGGTACGAGAGTGTATGCTGTATGCTGGTGAAGGCGCCGGAATATGGGCCATGCAGCACAGCCTGCCCTTCCCGTATATTTCACAGGAAGCAGGGGATATACCCGACGATATTCTGCCGGGTATGGCAGGTTCATACCAACTGCGCCGCTGCATGCGGCCCCGCACCCTTTCGGTTAAACCGGGCAGGCACTGGGGCCTTGGTCTTGATACCTATACCCAGGTAACCAGTCCCCTGCGCCGCTATACGGACCTCCTTGCCCATTTACAAATTCATCGGTTTCTCCGCGGCGAAGAACCCCTGTGTGCCGATGAAGTATCGATACGGATGAACGCAGGAGAAGCGGCGGCTCTGGCTGTTACCCAAACCGAACGTGCCAGCCGCAGCCACTGGACCATGGTGTATTTATCCGATAAAAAAGATTCTGTTTGGGATGCAATTGCCCTGGAAAAAAAAGGAAACCGCTGGGCGGTAATTATTCCCGGCCTTGCCCTGGAAACCCAGGTACCTGTACAAAAAGATCCCGCTCCCAACGATGTGCTCACATTAATTGTAAAATCAGTTAACATCCCCAATGGTGATGCTGTTTTTATCACTCATTAAGCCAGGTAACGTTCAAGAAAGCGTTTCGTACGGTCACTGGCAGGATTAACAAGCACATCCTGGGGCGGGCCGTATTCAATCACCGAACCTTCATCAATAAAGAGAATCGTGTCGGCCACCTCGCGTGCAAAATGCATCTCATGAGTAACAATGATCATGGTGGTGTTTCTTTCTGCCAGAGTGCGGATAACTTTTAATACCTCGCCGGTTAATTCCGGATCAAGGGCTGAAGTCGGTTCATCAAAGCAGAGGATATCGGGCTTAAGCGCCAGAGCACGGGCAATGGCTACCCGCTGCTGCTGGCCCCCGGATAATTGGTAGGGATAAAAATCCCGTTTGGCACTAAGCCCGGTTTGCTCCAAAAGCTGCATGCCTTCACGGTGAATTTCCGCCAGGATGCTTTTTTTATTTTTTTGAAAGTCAGGCAGTTTTTGTGCTGCCAGTTCCCTGGCCAGTACAATATTTTTAAAAGCGGTATATTGGGGAAATAAATAAAATGCCTGAAACACCAGCCCAAAATGCAGGCGTCTGTGCCTGATTTCCTGATCTGTCAGCCGGCGTTTGTCCGTTGCATCAAACAGGGTTTCACCACGGACAATTATCCGCCCGGCATCGGGCTTTTCCAGAAAATTCAAACAACGTAAGAGCGTGGTTTTCCCGCTGCCTGAAGCACCGATAACCGCCAGGACACTGCCTTCTTCCAGTGAAAAACTGATATCATGGAGCACCTCGGCAGAGCCAAAATGTTTTCCGATGTTCTTAACTTCCAGAATAGCCATTCATAAGCCTCATCAAGCCTTAAAAAACCCGAGTTTTTTTTCTGCATACCCGAATAACAGCGTGAGGACTCCCACAAACAATAAATAATACACTCCGGTATAAAACAGGGGCCAGATAAGGCCGGTGGTCATGATATCTTCCGCGACTTTTATTAATTCCATTACCACAATGACACGGGCCAGGGCAGTATCCTTTACCAGGGTTATAACCTCGTTTGCCATGGGCGCCATAATCCGTTTGACTACCTGCAGCAGCACTACCCGAAAGAATATCTGGGATTTTGTCATTCCCAGAACCTGCCCTGCTTCGTACTGGCTGCGCGAAATACTTTCAATGCCGCCGCGGAAAACCTCGCTGAAGTAACATGCATAATTAATTACAAAGGCTATAACCGCTGCATTAAACCTGGTGGCAAAGGGTGTACCAAAAAGAATTCCCGGCACATAGAAAATTATGATAACCTGGAGCATCAGGGGAGTACCCCGGATAATCCAGACAATAATTTTGGAAAAATACCGCAGCGGAAAAAATTTTGACATGGAACCAAAGGAAATTATCAGACCCATGGGAAGCGAAAATAACAGTGTCAAGACAAACAGGTGCAGCGTGGTTTGAAAACCAAGCAGCAGCCTGTAAGTAACTTCCCAAAAACCCAAAATTAGGTCCTTTTAATCCCTTACCAGTTCCTGGATGGGGGTTCTGGTCAGGTAAATGCGTGTTTCCAGCCCGTACTTTTCGGCAATGCTGTATATTTCGCCTGATTCGAATAAATCCACAATGACCTGGTTAACCCGTGCAACCATGGGGCTGCCTACAGGAAAGCCGATGGCATATACTTCTGCGGGCATTTCAATTTGAGCAATTGTCAGGTCTGCCAGATCCCCTGCGCCTGTCATTTGTTCAGCCAGGAGGATATCAACCATGGCAAAATCCACAGCGCCCGAATTAACCTCGATAAAAGAATCTATTTGGGCTGATGTACCGATAAACCTGCCGCTTTCTCCAACTGCGTTTGCGGCAATGGTAGCTCCCGCAGACCCGGCTTCGGCGGCTACCGTTTTGCCAATCAGGTCGTCGGCGGACAGAAATTCATTCATCCGTGCAGAGCGGATAACCACTGCCTGCTGGTTGAGCATATAGGCATAGGTAAAATCTACATCTTCATATCGCTGCCTCCCCGTAACCGAGTCAACAACATTGGCGGTCATGCCGTTCCAGATGGCAGTGATGGTTCCAGCCTGAAGCTCAATAAATTTCCTGCTCCAGTCAATTTGCTGAAATTCAACTTCCAGACCCAGCCTTTCGCCGACAACCAATGCAAAGTCGGTATCAAAACCTGTCCAGTTGCCGTTATCATCAAGGAAATTCATGGGCGGAAAGAGCGTCACCCCGGCAATAAGTTTACCTTCATTCCTGTCCCTTCTGCATCCGGTAAAAAACATACCCGCTGCAAGCAGGAAGCATACAAGCACTAAAGTCATTTTTTTCATCTTTTTCCTCCAAAAAAGTGTGTAAATATAATTAAACAGTACATTAATTAGGCTGCACTGTTCAAGAGGCGGACAGCAAAAGTTTTAGTAAACGGAGGATTTTCCGAGCCTAACCGAGTTTTAGAAAACGCTCAACTGCACGCGGTTTCTTGACAACTATGTCCGGCCTGAACTAAACTTGTACCCTTGTGATAGTAGTAAAAATAAAAAATGATGCATAATAACAGTTTTATTATTCAGGGTGATATTTGCTGGAGTACCGGCCTTACTACCCTCAAAACCATGAGCAGCGCTTTTCTGGTTTGTATTGATGGGAAATCCGCCGGTGTCTTTAGTGAACTGCCCCCGCAGTATACTACCTACGGTAAAGCCTGCGATAACGCAGACATGCGAGCTCTGCCCATATTCGATTACAGGGGCAGGTTAGTTATTCCCGGTCTGGTCGACCTCCATACTCATGCACCGCAGTTTGCATTTCGCGGCCTGGGAATGGATTTGGAACTGCTTGACTGGCTCTCATCATGCGCCTTCCCCGAAGAAACAAAGTATGCAGACTTTGCCTATGCCCGCAGAGCATACCAGGCTTTTACCGAACATCAAAGGCGCGGCCCCAATACCCGGCTTATTGTCTATGCCACTGTCCATGTTCCGGCAACCCTCCTTCTGATGGACCTGCTTGAAGATTCCGGTCTGGTGAGCATGGTGGGCAAGGTCAACATGGACAGAAACTGCCCTGATGATCTGCGGGAATTAAGCGCTGCAGCTTCTCTTGATGCGACAAGGGAATGGCTGGCCGCAACTGCCGGCAAGTACATCCGTACCAAGCCCATCCTTACCCCCCGCTTTATTCCCTCATGCAGCGATGATCTTATGCGGGGACTTGGTGCATTACGGCGGGAAAATGGCCTGCCCGTTCAGTCCCACTTAAGCGAAAACAGGTACGAAGTCGAATGGGTGAGGAAACTATGCCCATCAAGCAATAGTTATGCCGCCGCTTATCGTGATTACGACCTGTTTGGATCCGACCCGCCGGACGAATCTCCAACAGTTATGGCCCACTGTGTTTTACTGGATTCGCACGACATGGAACTTATGGCCGCGCAGGAAGTCTTTGCCGCCCACTGCCCCCAGTCAAACACCAACCTTTCTTCGGGAATAGCACCGGTCCGCAGGCTTCTGGATGCGGGCATTCGAACCGGCCTGGGCAGCGATATTGCCGCCGGCGCAAGCAGCTCCATGTTCAGGGCAATGTCAGATGCCATCCAGGTATCAAAGCTGCGCCGCTGCATGACAAACAACAGCGAAAAGCCGCTTACCCTGGAAGAGGCATTTTACCTGGGTACTGCCGGCGGCGGCGCATTTTTTAACCGGGCCGGCATGGGCGGCTGCGGCTCATTTGAACCGGGCTGCGACCTTGACGCCCTGGTCATTAATGACAGTTCTCTTGCCGCCCCCTTCGAACTATCAATCCGCGACCGGCTTGAGCGGGCCATCTACCTCAGCGACGAGCGTCACATTGAAGCAAAATATGTACAGGGAAAACACATCTCCCTTACCCCTAGCCCCTAACCCCTAACCCCTATACACTATACCCATGACCCCCGGACTATCTGCCATTGCCTTTGACCTGGACGGGACTCTCTACCCCAACTACCGCCTGAACCTCAGGCTTATGCCCTTTTTGCTCAGGAACTGGCGGCTGCTTCTGGCATTCAGCAGGGCAAGAAGTCATATTCGCCGCGAGCAGGAGAAATCCCCCTCGTTATTCCAAAGTAATTTTTATGATTATCAGGCTCATTTAACCGCACAATGGCTGCATGTACCGGCTGAACAATGTAAGGAATACATCGAGAAACTCATTTACCGGGCACTGGAACCGCATTTTCATCAGGTGCAGCTATTCCCCCATGTACGGGAACTGCTTACACAGTTACAAGCCATGCCGATTAAGCTGGGACTGCTTTCGGACTTCCCCCCCCACATCAAGCTGGAAAACCTCAATATTGCCGATTATTGGGATGTTATTATGTGCTCGGAAGCTACCGGCGCGCTCAAGCCTGCACTGCGGCCTTTTACCGAGCTTGCCGGCGCCCTGGGCTGCCCTCCCGGAGAAATTCTCTATGTCGGTAACCATTACCGCTATGATGTAATCGGAGCTAAAAGGGCAGGTTTTAAAACAGCCCTGATTTCCGGTCGTTTTGCCCGAAAAACGGCACAACCTGCCGCTGATTTTATCTTCCATGACTATCGCACTTTACGCGATTTTATGTTACAATAAAACTATGCCTGATGTCGGAAGCCTTATAACCATTGGCACGGTAATTCTCCTCCTCATTTTCTTTCGCCTGCTGGACAGGGGAAGCCGGTCCATTGACAAGGCCCGGAAATACGCAGAACGCTGCAAGGATGATATTACCGCCTTTATGGACGAAAAAGGCGCCATCATCAGAAACTACCGCATTGATCTTGAAGTTGAACGAAAAGCCGCCGCAGAACTGATGCGCCGTATCCAGAGCCTCACGAGGGAAGAACTTGCCCATAAAGTTCATGCGCTGACCCAGATTGACGAGAGGATTCGGCAATACGATTCCTCCCTGGAAGAGCTCGTTCAGATGACGGGCAGGGTGCAGGAAAACCTCAACAGGATTCGCGATGAATCGGCCTTTGTGGAAGGTGTCGGAAAGCGGGTAAGCGACATTAAAGAAAAAGTTGAACATTCAATGAACGAGATAGTGGTCATCAGTGAACAGCTTGAAACGATGGAACAACGCTTTGAGCAGGAAAATGCCGAAGCTCTGGAAAAAGCGGTTGAAATCGTCGTGGCTTCCACCCGTTCAACAGTCATGGATTTTCAGGTAAACGCACAAACCATTGAACGAAAGGTGGAAGAACACCGGGAAGCAGTGGAAAAAATGGAGCGCGGACGGCTGGAAAAGCTGGCCCGGGACGAGGAACGAATTGAAAGGCTCCTGACCGAAGCGGTTGACCGTGCAGGAAGCCGGGCCGATAAAGTCGAAGAAGCCGCGCTGACAAAGCTGCGCGAACAGGCCCAGGATCGGCTGAACCACATTAAAGCTAATTTTGAAGAAAAAGTTAAATCCGTTCAGGATTCCATTAAAATGTATAATGCCAACTGGAAAAAAGATGTCCATGAACTGAACGCTTATGCCAGGCAGTACAAAAACGACTGGGAAAAGGAAATTGCAGAACTTTCCCGGGTAATAACGAAACAGCAGGAAGAATGGAAAGTATCATCTGCGGATACCAAAGAAGCAATTGTTACTGCCGCCCAGGAGCAGCTTGACCAGTACCGCCGGGCCCAGGAAGTGCAGTTCAGGCAATTGGCCTCTTTTGCCGATGACACCACCAGGCTGGAAACTGAACTGCGGCGTTATATGCAGGAAACAGCCAGCCGGGTCAATGCTGACTTTACCCGCTACAGTGACGAAATACGCAGCAGTTGGGAAAATGAGTCAGGTGATTTCAGCAACGATCTGAAAACCGTACAGGATGAACTGGCGGAAATAAACCAGGAACTTGCCAAAATAAAAGAAAGGTCTTTTGAACATGTTTCCAGGAAACTCAAAGGTTTTGAGGATGAATTCCTGGCGAACCTGTCCGGCAGAAGCGCCGAAATGGACAGCAAACTTGCCGCATGGCAGGAAGACCTGGAGCGAAAACTGGTTAAATTAACCGATGATTTCGATGCAAAACGCAAAAAGGCCGAGACCCACGCCAGCGAAGAAACGAAAAAAGTTATCGCTGCCCAGAGCGAAAAAATTGCATCAGACCTGGAACGCCTCAAGACAGATGCATCTGCGCTTGATAAGTCCATGGAAGAAGCCCGCCGCCGTAACCGGGAGCTTGTCACGGAAAACAACGAGGGCATCGCTTCAGTCCGTGCCTCCATGGAAGAGATTCGCAGAGAAATCACCGTCCAAACAAAGCTTTTCGACCGTACGGATATGCTCAAAGCAGAACTTGACCGCCATCTGGAAGACATGAGCAGCAATATTGAGCGGGTTTCACAGCTTAAAAAGGAAATAGCCCGTTTTGAATCCCAACTTGCCGAAATCAAACGTCTTGAAGACGATATCAACGCCAAAATGACCCGTTTCCTTTCGGAAAAACGCCGAATCGAGGTCATGGAAAGTGATTTCAACCGCCTGCTGCAGACTTCTCAATCCGTTGAAGAAAAACTTACCCAGGTTTCCAGCTCCGATGATATACTCCAGGCCATTCAAATTCAAATTCGCCACCTGGAGGATGTTATTAAGGAAACCGAGGAAAAATATCAGCGGATGGAGCGGAAGAACAAGACTCTCCAGGAGATAAACGATGGTATAGACCGGAATTTCCGCACCTTGCAGGAAGACGAACAGGTAATCGCGCGGCTTGATGAAACCATTATAACCCTGAAAAACGACCTGGAATCCATTGAAAATTCCGTCAAAGCCCTGTCTTCGGACAATGAAAAGGCACGGGATGCCGCCGAAAAACTTTCTACACTGGATGACTCCATCAATCTGCTGGAACGGCGCATTGCAGAAATGAATTCCGCCCGCGAAGGGCTGGCACGGCTTGCTACCGAGCTGCAAACCATCGAAAAAGATGCCCAAACCGTCCTCAAGCTTACCCGAACCACTCTGGACCGGGAAGAAGCCCGCCGTTTGGGAAAAACCGAAGACAAGGGTGCACTGCCGCCCAGGGACCGCGAAAATATCATCAAGCTTAAACGATCAGGCTGGGCCGTTAACGAGATTGCCAAAACATATGGTATTTCCATAAGTGAAGTTGAAATGATACTGGAACTTGGTTTAAAAGATACGTAAAATTGCAAAAATCCCTTGACGTACAGGCAAAAAATGCATACAGTTAAGATATGAATATAAAATCAGGACTATACCTTTTTGTACTGTCAGTCTTATTGGTATCATGCGGTACCGCTCCGGCTCCTGTGGAAGAATTACCTCCAATCCAGGTAATTGTTCCGGAAGAGGATCCCGTTGAACCTGTCGAAGAATACACCCAGGAATTGTACGATGAAACCCTTTCCCAGGTAAGAGCTTTCATTGAAGGACTTAATCAGATAATTCAAAACAGAAATTTCGATGAATGGCGATCCGTTGTCTCCGAAGAACGATACGCAATAATTACATCCCGGGAATTTTTGGAAACACAATCCGCCATGCCTGCATTGAGGGGCAGAAATATCGTCTTAAGAACAGTCAATGATTACTTTACCCATGTTGTCGTACCTTCACGGGCATCAAGCAGGGTTGACGACATTGATTTTATCACCGAAGATCATGTTAGAGCATTTTTTATTGACAATAACGACCGGCGTTTAGAGTTGTATGAGTTGATTAAAATTGATAACCAATGGAAGATACTAAATTAATAAGGAGATTTTACATGATGATCAAACGAAGTGCCTTACTCATTATTGCAGTTCTTGTCGTAGCTCCAACGCTTTTTGGCCAGGGCAGAGAGATGACTGTCGAAGAAGCCTATTTGCAGGAAGCGATGGAAATGATGATAATCCGCGAAACCAGCAGGGCAGATGGCCGTGAGCAGAAATTTATCGCCCTGGAGTTCATCCGAAACGCCCTTGAAAGGGGAAGCACGAACGAGGAAATTCAAACCGCTCTGGTAATGCTTGCCAGGGAAGGAACAATGAGCCAGGCCAGGGAAAGAGGCCGCGTTATGAATAACTTCCCCGATATCAGGCGGGAAGCTGCGCGGTACCTGGGCATGGTCAATACACCGGAATCCCAGGCAGCCCTCATTGAAATTGTCCGGCCCCAGCCCGGACCCGGAGCCGAAGCAGAACCGATGGTACTGATGGAAGCGGTCATATCACTGGGCGCCATAACAGCAGGTGAAGACGACAAGGCTGTTGAAGCAATCGTGCATATTACGAACAGGTTTGATCGCAATACCCCGCCCGATAACCTGCTGGCCCTTGCGGCAATTGATTCCCTGGAGAGAATCGCCCAACGAAACAACGGTCAATTGGATGCCGCCGCTGTTCAGCTTTTAATCAGATTATCAATTGGTGATTATGCCCAGTCGGTAAGACAAAAAGCAGCACATGTCCGTAATAATTTACGGGGTTTGCGGTGAGATAACAGGAATTTCTTTCACCATAATTTCTCATAAGCATTGACAAATACGTTATTCACTGTACAATAAGTACACGAGGGATAACTGTGCTGATTGGAATT
>Ga0099364_10003499_pt1 | contig 24369 bp, 17 predicted proteins | sample TergutTh196P3_FD_73070 | JGI IMG/M metagenome (GOLD analysis project Ga0099364, IMG submission 73070) | Microcerotermes parvus P3 segment gut microbial communities from Pointe-Noire, Republic of the Congo - Th196 P3 | ecosystem: Host-associated > Arthropoda: Insects > Digestive system > Gut ...
TTGAGAGAAAAATATCTTGCAGCTCGCGAAGGATGCGATATTACTTTTCATAGTGTAATCCTTGCTGGTCTTTATGATATAAAATCCTTAAAACTTCAAATCAGACCAGAAGCCGAAAAAAAATATAATAGTCCCTGGAACATTGCAGTTGAATTTACAGGGGATATGAGCTTTTCACCGCTTGAAATTGAGTCGATGCTTCTAGATTATGTTGAAACAACGGGTCGGAAAATGGATATAAAAGCTGTTTCTGAGAAAATACATTTTTGGACAAATGGCTATCCCTTTCTTGTTAGCAAACTTTGTAAGATGGTTGATGAAGAATTATTGCCAAAGCGGGAGAATAAAAACTGGGATATTGTAGATATTGAATGGGCAGTGAGTAAACTGATGCAAGAAATGAATACTCTTTTTGAGAGTCTAGCTAAAAACCTTGAAGATATTCCAAAACTATTTGAACTCATAAAATCTGTTCTTGTTGGTCATGAAGAAATTAGTTTTAGTTTAATGGATCCCATTATAAATTTTGCCAAATTGTATGGGATGATTATTCCAGATGAATACAACAAAATTAGAATACATAACAAGATATTTGAAGAAGTAATGACTGAATATTTTGTTACAAAAATCATGCTCTCAAATTACGAAATACTAAATAAAGTCAAAGAACCTTACATAAAAAAAGACGGAAATCTTGATTTCAGAATGGTCATGCTAAAATTTCAAGAAACTATCAAAGAAAAATATAATAGCCATGACTACCTAAAATCAGACAAATTTCTTGAAAACGAACTTCGTATGCTCTTTATGGTCTTTTTAAAACCTATCCTCAATGGTATAGGTTTTTGTTTCAAAGAAGTCCAAACAGGTGCAGAAAAAAGACTAGACCTCGTTGTCCTCTTTAAAAAACAAAAATTTGTGGTAGAAATGAAAATCTGGAGAGGTGATGAATACCATAAAGCAGGTATAATACAACTAAAAGACTATATGCAAGCAGAGTCTGTCCAAGAAGGTTATATGCTCATCTCAAATAAAAATAGAACGAAAGATTTTTATTCTGCAGATGATGATGGGATTTTTTGTGTGTATATTTGATTTTTAAAGGACGCTAAATAGTTCGAGAAAATACGAATAAATGTTTGAGGTTTTTTCTCAGGACAATTATTTTTTTTGAAATATTAAAATTGTTCTTTACAAAAATACCCTGTTTTAAATAATGGTTCAATTGCTAGGTTTTAGCCTGTGATTTGTATTTTGAGTTGTTTAAAATGATTGATATTTGAAGGTTTTATGAAATAAAAACTTCAGAGTCAAGTTGATTATGTTTGGATTATTGGAGGTCGTTGATGCTTGAACTGATGAACAACCATAAGTCCTTAGGAACTATGAGAGTCCATAAATGGAATGAATCTTTGCTGACAAAGAAAATATGTCTGTATTTTAGAAGATTCAAGTTTAATTTTTGTGGTTTCAAAAAATGTTTTACAAAAAAACTTGGCACTATATCTTCTTTTGAATATCTGATTAATTTGGGAATAGAGAACAATATCTTTGATAAAGATTTTGTAAAAAATGATTGTTCTCTTTACGTTAAAAGGTTTAATTTTTAATTATGAATTTAAAATACACAAAAAATAGGTATCATTTATGAAATACACTATTAATTTTGAGAAAGAAATAAACCTGATGTTGAGAAATAACATTGGTTTGTGTCCATACTTTCGCAATAACGGCCATAGGTTTTCTGAAAGATTTTTGGATATTGAATGCTTTTATCAAAAACAAGTTCAGTCAAAATATATTCATAGTTTTTTAACAAAAAATGGCATGTTTTATTTGAGAAATTTATTAAAAAATGAAGTTGCATTTGACAATCCGTTATTTTATATGTTGTTTAAAGCATTTGTTTATGCAGAGATTAAATTTATCTACAATTTTGTTCCTCAAAATAGCCACGAAGAAAGATTAACAGGTCATTTAGTTTCCGAAATTGCCAATTCATTAAGTATTATTAAGGAAACTTTTGAGCAAAAGGCATTTGAACTATACCATTCAAATGTTATTTTAGAATTTCATTATGCTGATTTGTCTGCCAACAATAATGAAAAAAATACTGGAGCTGATTTAGGATTAATATTCCATATTAATTTACCTGATTATCAAGAAAAAGTAAATGTTGCTATTATACAATCGAAAAAATTTAATAATAATGCAAGAATTGATTTAATGCAAATTGATACATTACAAAAATATGCAAAAAACTATGCATATTATTGTTTCTATGATATGAATATGGATGAGCGAAATTCTCCACTAATACAAAAAGCAAATACCATTACATCTTTTATCAATAATGATAAACGGGAATCTTCTTGTGGCATAAAGTCGTTGGACAGAACAGACATTGTTAACGGCTGGGATGGTGGCATCCCATTGTCGATTTTTTTAATCTTTGATATGTTGAATTCAGAAAACGAAAATATAAAATCGTTTGATAGTATATGGGAGGCAAAAAGTATCATAGAAGGCATAAATGACACAAACAGAAACAAGAGTATCAATACATATAATAAAGTATTTAAAGCATCAAGAGTATTAACTGTATCAGTTGGCGGCGTTTCTAATAGCAGCCAAGATTTAAGAGACATCTCTAAACTGTTTAGATTTAATGAGTACAGTGAACATGATTAATTTAACCCACTAATACCGTTAATCTTAAAAGATGAGAATAATTAAACCAAGGAGATAAAATGAGTAGGCGAACCAGATTAATTATATTAGGACTATCATTAATTGTTCTGATATCTATAGGTCGAATTGTGTCAGAGAGTTTTCATTTTATTATCAAAGATTTTTGGTTTACTTCGGGAGTTCTTTTACTGATATTGTTATCGCTGATTGACCAACCCCATTTTTCCAAAGACTCAAACATTTTCATTAATGGGGTTACAGCTTTTATATCTTTATTATTGGTTGAAAATGAGTTTAGAAATGTGATATTTTGGACATTTTTAACTATATCTCTGTATTTGATAATTAGTAGTTATGTAATTATGTGGATAACGGGTAAATCGGTACTTTACGAAAATAAATTCATTAAGTTTTTTTCAAGAATTAATAGGGAAATTGGTAGACCGCAAACTCTATTTTCATTGTTTTTTTTATGGGGAGCAATAAATGAATACGGAGTGAACAGTGGAGGTTTTAGTGCATTAATGATTTATTGGGCAGTTTTTATGATAATCAACATCCCAACTATTGCTTTACATATCGACAAGTTATTTGAAAAACAAGAAATCTCGTACCAAAGAAATGCACTTGGTAAAATATTTGGAGTTCAATCAAAAAACATATTTTTAATTAAGTTGTTTCCAGAACGCAAAGTAACTTCAAAAATTTTTGACTTTGTAGAGTTTGTATATTCTGTAGATGAAAAACATTTGATTAGAAGAGGTCTTTTATTAGATACTTATTTACTTAATGAACAGCAATGGATAAAAGTACTATCAACAAATGAAATAAATCAAATCTTTGAGAATCATAATAATTTAAATCAGCATATTAGTGATATTGTTTATAAAGTTGAAAATGTTCCAGAAAATGATACTTTAAAAAGGTTGATAGGCATTGTGACTGAAAATTCTACAATCCAGAAAATCAAGTTTGTCTACAATTCAAAAAATATCATTAAAGAGGGTTACTTATTTGAAGTAAATATAGGAGGAACTGCCGTATATTATCAAATAATTGATGGTGTAACCAAAATTGAACATTTAGAGAATAAAAATGAAACAAGTTTTATTGTAGGAGAAGCTGTTCAACTAGGAGTATGGGATAGTGAAAAATCGAAATTTGATATATATGGATGGGTTCCTGAAATTAATTCACCACTGTATCTCGCTTCATCAATAAAAGAGGATAGACTTGAAGAACAGGAATTAAAAATAGGCCAAATCCCCAATACAAATTTTCCAGTTATTATCAACAAAGAGCTTGCATTGACTCACCATACAGCTATAGTCGGAGTAACTGGTACAGGTAAGTCAATTTTTTCAAGAAATTTAATAAGAGAATTCATGAAAGATGAAAATATAAAAGTAATTTGTATTGATTTTACGGGAGAGTATAAGAATAAATTTGTTGATTTAAAACCTGTTGATATTGTGGATACGAGTAAAATGCAAGGTATTTATGATGACATTGAATGGATATGTAACGAATTAGAAAAATTTGGAAATCAGCAAAATAAAGCTGAATTAGCAAATAGAGAGAAGAGAATTAAAACTTTACTATCTGAATCATTAACAACTTTTGTACAGAATGAACAATCACGACTAAGTATAATAGAATTACCTGAAGTTTCAAATACAGCAGGAATTTTAGAATATACTCGATATTTATTTAAAGAATTATTTAATTTGGCAAAAAATAAAATTAATCATAACAAAAGAATTTGTGTAGTGTTAGAAGAAGCCCACACTATTGTCCCCGAATGGAACTTTGTTGGGATATCTGAAAAATCAGCACAACCTTTGTTAAATAGCATTGCTCAAATTGCCTTACAAGGACGAAAGCACAACGTTGGACTCGTTGTCATTGCTCAACGAACGGCAAATGTATCCAAAACAATTCTAACACAGTGTAATACAATTATTTCATTTCAGCAATTTGACAAAACTAGCAGTGAATTTCTCTCAAATTATTTTGGTGAAGGAATAGCTAAGATTATACCTACTTTAAAGTTTAGACAAGCAATAATAGCGGGAAAAGCTCTTAAATCAAATATACCTATGGTTTTTGAAGTGCCTGAAATTTATGAGGAGACTAATGAAAATGCCTACAAGTAACACGATTAAGTTAAATCTTTTTAAAATGAGGTGAAAAATGTTTTGGAAACAAAATGGCATTGATATGCTGTGGAATTGTGCTAGCCAAGAAGAGACAGAATTTTACGAACTTGATTGGAATGGCGGCTTATCTGAAAATGAAGATAAGCTTGCAAAACATATAAGATTAAATTTACTGAAAATATGGCTTGACAATAAAATCACTTTGAATATTCTGGTTACGTTATGAAGGAATTAAATATATTAAGTATGCGGAACTTGGCTTTTAAAGAAGGGCGCATCGATGCATCTGTGTTCCCACCATGTTTTTCTTTAACAAAAATTGAAAAAGTTATTACCTGCTATAGTGGGCAGGTTGGGATGTTCTGTTATGGAAGCTCTAGGAAATTAGTGGAAAGATTAATCCATAACTTTAGAGAAAAGTTGAGATTTATTTTTATCAGCTGGTTGCCGATGGATTATGCTTACTTAATGTTTTCACATAGAGAATATGAAAAAACGCATGAAACAAATGAAAAAGAATATTTACATAACAGACGAGAATTAAATTTTGATTTTGACTGTATCAAAATAAAGAGTTGAGGGAATACGTGCCCTCACAGGATTTATAATTTAAATAAAGGATAACTATTTATTATGTTTATATTGTAGTAGGAACAGATAATGGAATTTATTTGGCATCAATTAAAGAATGGTTTCCGTGGGTTTGAAAAGCTTGCTTTTCATTATGTAAAAGAAAAATTTCCAAATTTGACAAATTTATGGGAAAGAACACCTGAAACGCGGGATAAGAATCGAGATGCTTATACAATTGTTTTAGGTTTTAAACCTTATTGGGCAAAAGAAGAACAATGGTGGATGGAAGCAAAATTTTCAAATGAGAAAAAAATACTAACTAGATATCGATTGGATGCAACTATTGTAAGTGCTATTCTTACAGGTAATGTAAGTAAAGTTATTTTCATAACCAATATTCAAGTTGCAGCAAAAACAGTAATGGACATACGCCAAGCTTTAAAGCGTGCCGTCAACTGCAGTGATGTAACGTTTTGTTCAAAAAATACACTTGAATTATGGTTACATAACAATTCGAAAATCCTTAAAGAATATTTCCACAATTTTGAAGAGTATAAATATGTACCTCCAGATTTACTTGTAACTGAGGAAGTAGATTTCTACGCTCAGATAAGTCAACATATGGCGTTCAAAGAGCCTCTGAATTCACTTTATCCAAATCGATATTATACAGGACATTTTACTGTATTTAGTAGTAAATCTAACATTTTAGATTTTATACCAAGTAATAAACAAAAAAACATAATTGATTACAGCCCTAAAAGTTTTACATTAATGCCTGGAGATAATCAATTAGAATTTTCTTTTAAATTCACACAACAAGCTCAAATAACAAATTGGTATCCCAATTTTATGTTAGGGTCTTGCCCTGTTTTGCCCAAAAAACATGTAGAGATATCAAGTAATTTAAATACAGATATTGAAATTCAATATCAAAAATATATATTTAATGATTTTCAAGTTAAATTTAATCTATTTCAAAAAACATTATCTCCGACAATTTATTGTATCATTGGTGGCTCAGGAATAGGGAAAACGTATTTATTAAATAAAATAGTGGATAATATAGGAACAATTTGTAATATTTTTTTCTATCAAGAATTTTCCGATTCAATAATATATAACAATATTGCCTTAGTCGAAATGATATTATTCATTTTATTTCCATTTATTTCACCAAAAGATATTGACTTGGAGTACCTTGAATCAATAAAAAATGATAATTATATAAGCGAGGCAATAAAAAATATTGTCAACTACAAAAATTCGTTGGAAGAGATGGGAAAAATATTACACTCTTTTTCAAATGAAGAAGACATATTCCCGGTATCAATAAGCATTTCGCCACGGTTTATAATTTTAGACGATGTCCAAAAATTAAATTATGCTGAGAAATCTTTTTTAATAAAATTAATTAATAATATAAAGCTAAAAAAAATTCCAATATTTTTTCTTTTATCAGGACAACCTCATTTTTTTACAGAGGACTACACTGTTTACAAAAAACGTTGGTCTATTTATGAAAACAAATGTGAAATCAATAAAAATGATGTCATTAAGTATCTTGAGGAAAATATTTCAATAAATAAGAACTTTGACCTGTCTTCTTTTGATACATCATTTAAAACAGTTATAGAATTGTTCATTTTTGCTAAACATTTAGATAATATAGGGAAAGAAATTAATAGTCTTAAAGAATTATTATTTGCGTGTCGTCAATTCTATAGTGATAAAATATATGAACAGTATTTATTAGACAAGTTTTATAAAATCGACAAACATTATCCAGAAATCAGTGAATTTATTAATGCTATATATTGGGCTGAGAATGGCATTAGTTGTAATTATTCAGATTTACACACTATTGATAAATATAATCTTTTAATTAAAGACGGTTTAGTTGAATTACGTGATGAGATGATTTACCCTTCACATGATTTATATACTCATATTTATCGAGAGAATTATGAACCTATATTAGAAAATAAATATCTTCAAATAGATAAATTTCAAGCTTTGCGTTTTTCCTTATTTTTCAGAAATAAACCTGTGGATTGGAATGAGCTTATCGATACTATAACTCGTTTGAAACAAGAACAAAAACATCATACTATAATGTATATTTTAGAAGATATATTTGAAAATATGGACTTAGCAATAGTTTGTCAGTGGATGGGTAAAGAGGTTTTTTATACAATATTTATGACATACGCTCAAGTGTCAACAAATCTTAGTACAACACGTTCTGGTCGATCACTATTTGAAAAGATACGCAATGAAACAAAAGATTACACTAATCAATTATTGTTAAATATAAATAAAACTGCGACTTGGGAGCTTTTGAATAGCAGTTATGAATGGTTAGAATATGAAAATGCTAAATATTTAATAGATGAACTACTAAAGTTAGTAACTCATCTCCAGCAATATGGAGTTCATGACACAGATATACTTAAATGTATCAGTTATCACGATGCAATGGTAATACAAACTTTAATTGATTCTGATATGAGATTAGATGGAATACATGATGAATTTTTGTTTAGGTATAAACAGATGCAAAAAAACAATTTTGATTATAGATCTAAAAGCTTTCGAGTACGCTATTCTTTAACTCTATTACAAAGCGACCCTGATTTAGCTATAGATTTGTTGCAAAAAAGCATGGTTAGTATAAGTAAAAATTATAGCGAGGATGATAAGTTCTATTTTTGGTCGGGCATGTGTTATTATTTTATGCAAATGGTTTATAAAAAAAATCTTTCTAATATAGATCAAGTAATTATTTTACATGAGAAAATGAAGAAAAACTTTTATAATGACTACAGAAAAAAAACATTGGCGTTAGCTAATTTTTTTTATTCTCAAAATGAACTGGGTACAGGAAACAAATATCTATTTTCAGATGTGCATGTAGAACGAGGGCTGCGTCCAAGACAAGAAGGTTTTTATTACGCCACAATCGCCCTGCATGAGAGTATTTCTGGGAAATATAATGAAGCGGTAAATTCACTAACTGCTTCATCAAAAATTTTTTCTCATATACCTAGCTATCTTAAAATAATAAACCATAATTTATCATTGTTAAAGGCAGAAAAATTTGATAATAAAAGAATAGAATTCTGTTGTGGCGATCAAATGGAAAAGAATACTTTTTATATTGACCCACGATGTATTTGGTAATTTAATATAAAAAAGTATCATTTATATGTGGTTGAATATGTCTACGAAGTTCTTCAGCTGTAATATATTCAAAATACTCTTCAAAGTCTACTACTTGTTTTAGTCCAGCAAAGGATTCTCGTATATATGTCTTTTTATCTTTTTCATCAGCAACAAATTGAAATATTTGGCGAATGATAATATTATAAAAATGAGAGCATAATTTGTAATAATTAAGACAATAGCATTCATACTTATTCTCTCTTTGCAAATATTGTTTTATTAACGTGAATAGCTTGACAAAATCTTTAATATGCTTTGACGAAAACGATTGAATAATTGAATTAGGTCTTCGATAATGATGATATTCAGTATTAGGGATGCATATGATTTTATTACTTTTCATAAAAGTGTGAATTGTGAAAAGAACATCTTGAAAATACATGTTTTCTTCGAAATTAGCTTCGATTGTGTCAAGAAATGATTTTCTATAAATTTTATTTGTGCAAGGAGGGATTACTTTTATTCCTGCATTGAGTTGATATGTTAATGTTTTGAAAGCAATGTCAGGGCTTAGTTCCATAAAGGTATCATAGCGACATTTATAAAGTTTTTCTCTCGTAGGCACGTCAGATTCTCTTACAAAAGTGTACATCCCTATGTCTGCCTGATATTGTTCCATTAAATAAATACCCTCTTGATAATAATTGAAATCAACCCAATCATCACTGTCACAAAATCCTACATACTTCCCAATAGAACGAGCTAATCCCGCGTTCCTCGCACCTCCTGGTCCTCTGTTTTTATCTAATCGTATATAAGATAAACGAAAATCTTTAAGATAATTTTTTATACTAGTAAAAATATCATCTGTAGAATGGTCATCAACCACAATAATTTCTAAAGAATTTAACGTTTGGGCAAGTAATGTGTCCAAGCAGGTTGGTAATTGTTTAATAGTATTAAAAACTGGGACGATGATACTGAGCATAGGTTGACTTTCTTTTTTCATAATCCCTCCTCTTCTGACAGTATTTTTTTTATATTGATTCCGTAGTAGTTTACTAATTTGGCAATGCAGTCATCATTGCCTCCTCCGTGAAGGTTATATTTATATAAAGCACAATCTTGAGTATTTGAAATTGTCTCTAGAGCATAATGAAAGGTTCCTGCATACACAGTAGGTGTTCCTGAAAGCAGTTGCATTGTTTTTAGCCAAATATCATCTGCATACAGACAGAATTTTTTTAACACTTTTACATTAAATACTTCGTCATTCATACATCTAGGTGGATATAAAACTCCGCCAACTCCAGTAGCAAATAAATGAAGAGATGGATTTAAGATTTGTGTGTGTTCTAAATTCCAATTAGCATATTTATCCAAATTGCCATCAGGTCTTAATATCATTTTGTGTGTTCGTATTGCTGAAACGGCATTGGGGAAGTTTTTATATGACATCTTCAAGTCTGCGATGAGGGTGTTTTTATATAGAACATCATCATCCACCGTGATTACTATATCATCAGGAAATTGTCGCATAGCGTAATGATATTTGGTATGTGGCCCAATGTAATTGTCTGTAATAACTATCTCAAGTCCCCTATTCTGTAAATCTAAAGTTTCTTTTGTTAATTGTTGATATTTAGCATCTCTATCAAGATATAAAATAACTTTATCAGGTTCTTCCGTTTGTAAAAATAACGAATGTAGACAAATATCAAGTGTTGAAAATCTCAGCTGATGACTTGTTAATGATAAAATTGTTCTTAACATAATAAATAGTTATCCTTTATTCACGAAGGATACGAATCCTATTTCTTGGATGCATTGATGTCAGTATTTTTCTTTGGATATGCGTTGTCGATGCTGTGTAAATTTGTGTGGTTGTTATGGAAGCATGCCCAAGAAATGATTTTATATGGTTTATATCCACGCCTTCTTCAAGTAAGAGAGTTGCGAATGTGTGTCTGAACATATGCGGAGTCACAAGTTTGTTCAAAACTTTCTTTCCTATATCTTCTATGAAAAAGCGAACTGATTGAGGTGAGATTTGTTTGCCTATCCTATTGATAAACAGATAAGGAGACTCAACCGCTGGTCTGATTTCAAGATAATTCCTCAAAGCTGAAATCACATATGCATTGTTCAAAATGCATAATCTTTCTTTATTTCCTTTTCCCAGTATTGACAAAGTTTGTGTATCAAGGTCAATGTCAGACATCTTTATATTGCACAATTCTGAAACTCGAATGCCTGTTGCGAACATTAGTTCAAACACAGCAAGGTTACGGATGAATATCTTTTTCTTCTGAGGTTGAGAGTATAAAAAAGATAATAGTTTCTCCATGTCAAATAAGGACAACGATTTTGGTAAACGTTGTGGTTCTTTGATACAAATTCGAATTTTTCTAAACGGTGTGACTGTGATGTAATCTTCAAATTCAAGATAATTAAAGAATGCTTTCACAGAAGCTATTTTTCTTTTTAAGGATTTTACAGCATATTTTTTGCTTATGGTTTCTATATAGTCTTGAATGAGTTGCTTATCTATGCTCGATACAGATATTGTCTTCGTACTAACATAAGCACAAAATTGATTTAAGTCAATTCTGTAGGCTTTTATAGTTAGGGGTTCTAGTTTTTTAACATTTGAACATTTGTATAAATATTCATTAATGATTGGTTTTATATTCATTTTTAACATCCTTTGTTCTTTATTCTAGGTAAGTATTTTACATTTAAAATACTCCAACTATTAAAACTGATTCTCTGAATAATATTAATAAAATAACATTTTTTTTGACAATATATCGATAGCTTATATTTTATACCTTCCTCCCCAAGAAAAAAAAAATCACCCCCACAAAAAAAAATAAAAAAAAATGCAAAAGATAGGGTTACTTTTTTATGATTTTTGTCTATATAATATATAGGAGGTTTTAAAGGGAGCCATGGAACTAAAAAAACTGATTGAAGAAACTTTTGAGATAAATGTTTCGAAATTGTTAGGCTGGGCAAATAGAAAAGTCAGCAATAGGGACGAAGCAGAAGAATTGTGTCAAGAAGTTGCAGTACGATTTTGTACGTTAGTTTATGAAAAACACTCTGGTGGTGAGGATATTGAAGATATTAATAAGTTTTTTTGGATAACAGCGAACAATACTTTACATGAACATTTCCGATTCACTAAACAAGAAGAAAGAATGAATGATGGTTTAAAAGAAGAAGCCATTACATTATCAGAACTTGATCCAGACGACAGTAATAATTGTAGTGAACAGCTTAAATATATGAGAAAGTGCATTTCACAATTAAATTATATTCATCGAGAAGCTATGATAATGTATTATGTTGAGAAAAAGTCTTTAGATGAAATAGGATTAGCTTTAGACACAACCAAAAATTATATAAAAAAGCTTATAACAGAAAGTCGCCATAAAATTAAAACTGATTATGAAACAGGTCGTTATGATTTGAATAAAGAATATAGACCAGATAGGTTAAAAATGAGTTTTTCAGGGGAGGCAATTGATTATTCTGATTTACTTGATATAGGCAGTAATTTAAGTAGGCAAAATATTTGTTTATGTTGTTATGAGAAACCGCAAAGCCTTGACGATATTGGACTCAAACTCGGACTTCCTAAAGCGTATCTTGAGTTTGATATGGAATGGCTTTTAAGAAAAGGATTTATAAAAAAACAAAAAAATATGTATAGTACCACGTTTTTCATATATGACAAGACATTTAACACGATGCTCATCAATACTTTTATAAAGCATAAACCCTGTTTAGATTTAATAGTAAAAAAACTGATAGAAAAGCAAGATAGAATTAAGGCTATAAAATTTGTAGGCTGTGAAAAACCGATAGAAAAACTTTTATGGTTCTTGATTTATAGTTTTACAGATACAGCATCCTCGTTAGCTTGTTTTGACGAAAATGGTTATAATTATGAAAATTTATATAGAACAGATGGTGGTAAGTATTATCCTATAGGTGTTTTTGACTCTAAATCAAAAATTCCGATAGACCCATTATATGTTGAACAATACAAAGATTTAGATAGTTGGACTTGTGATGGCACTCATATTTATGAAGATGGGCAAAATGAATTAAGCTGGATAGGTTTATATAATTATCCAACTTTGCAAGATGAGATGGCAGATAAAGTTTCTCCCAAACCATTTATCTTAAAAAACAAAGAAATTTTGTTTAAAATTATTAAACCTGATTTTAGTATTAATGATTTATCAGGCAACGAGAAAGATATTTTGAGTCAGTTAATAGCATTAGATTTTCTATCTATTTCTGAAACGGACGAGAAAATATTACCTAATTTCCTTATATTCACAACAAAACAAAGAAATGAATTAACCGATATTTTTTTAGACATATATATTGATATAAAAACTAATTTTACCAATCTAAAAAATGATTTACAGAAAGAGTGTAAGGCTATTTTACCAGACCAACTTTCTAGTTCTTTGGGTTATTACATTTATTTTGGAATGATGTTCAGTCATATATTTACCACTGGATTTGCATATTATGATGGTAAACTTTATCAACCAAAAAATGAAAATGAAACTCTCGTTTTAACTGTAAATATAACCACGAATGATGAACAAAAAAATGTTAAACCCAAATATACGGTTAGATTAAGGATAGATAATGTTTAAGATTGATAGTTTTTTTGCTTTCAGCTTGTATAAATCAGATGTAAACAAAAAAATCATGAACATTGAAGGAGGTTTAAAAAACGAAAGAATGCGAAATCAAAAGGATATAGGTTTCGCAAATGGGTAGCGATAACCCATGTAGTAAAAGCATTGTTAGAAATGCAAAAAAATAAAAACAATAGGAGGAACAAATAATGTTCTCAAAGTCAAAAAAAACATGGACACTGCAAGGTTGTTCAAAAGCTGTTATGTTAGTGTCAATAGCGATGCTAATTTTTTTAGGAGTAGTAGCTTGTAGCGAGCTTATTACCACAAGTATCTCAGGAGAGGATACCTCAATTATGCAAACACATTCTCAAAACAATTATAACGACCCCGGCGAAGAGAATGAAGAAGTTGCAATGACATGGGTGCTTAAATTAGAAGAAAATCAAAACACCCGAAGCAATGTATCTTTTGAAGACATGCTGGATGAATTTATAGCCACTCATAGCGTGAATGGTGTAGTAGATGTTGATTTATTATCAACATTCATACTAGAAAACATCGGGGATTATGATAATGACGATGATGGCGATATGAACATTCCGTATGGTAGTGTTACCTACAAACTAGTTAACACTAGTAAAGGGATCGTTTGTATAAAAATAGTGCGGCAGTAGGAGAAAAAATGAGTTTTTTACCCCCAAACTCTAAGACCCAAGAACCTAAAATCACTGTTTCACTGATAGACTCTGTAGATGACATCGTCGGCGATGAAATCGAGAATTTACCAGAAGAACAAAGAGAAGCAGTAAAAGCGTCATTAAGAGAAGCATTAGCAAAAATGAAAAAAGCCAAGCTAAATTCTTCTACAATAGTCGCTGTTGATTTCAATTCTGAAGGCATAAAAAGCATAGAGGCTGCTTTAGAAGTAGAGGATGATGAGACTTCATTACCTACATCTAAACATTAAAAGGACAATAAGATGGAAATAATCATCACTAAAACAGTGTCATCTATAATAATAGTTCCTGTACTTGCATCGTCAAAAATAAAACTTTCAATGGAAGTAGAAAAAGAATCAGATGACAGTGGCGGAGAACCTGCCAAAAATCAAATTGCTTCGTCCGATACTACATTTTCTCAAGTAATCAGTAATAAAGATGGCTCTATTTGCATAGAATCTGGCATAAAAAGCCAAGAAGGTTTTGTCGCACCTATTGTTATTCCTCACAAATTTGAAGAAAATGATAACGATGCTTCTGTTTCAAAGATAATCGACTATTTTCGTCTTCATTTTCCAGATAAGGTTAGTGTGATTAATCTTGATTTCGGAGACATTGATGTAAGTGGCAAAGTAGTCACTATAAAAGAAAATGAAAATGTTTGAACTATGTCTAATATTCAAAACATTTAAAAATTTATTTAAACTTTCAAGGAGTAACAATGAAAGATTTTAACACAAAAAAAATAATAAAAGGAGAGGCAATCATGAAAAAAATGATGCTATTAATTGCAGTTTTAATGATAATGTTATCATTAAATGCAAGGACTATCCGAGTGAACCCAGGAAACGGAAATGGAATCGATATATTCGATACCATTCAAGAAGCAATTAATGCTGCACATGATGGATACACAATAGTTGTTTCCAGTGGCATTTTCGAAGAAGGAACAATAGTTGTAGATAAAAATGTCAGTATCGTTGGCGACACCACTACAAGAACTCATTCAATAATTTACGGAAGGCTTGTTTTTCAAAACCTTACTAACGCAACCCCTCTTAACCACATGATGTTTAAACCACATCCTGCCGACCAGAACAACCATGGCCTTGTACTTATAAACTCAACACCTAGAATTGATGATGTCATTTTTGATAACGAGGGAAGTGAGTTTACAACAGATATCGATGTATACGGTTTAACTACCAACAATTCCCTAGTAATCACCAACTCTGTATTTTCAAGTTTTTATGGAATTAACTTCAATGGCGGAACGTTACCTTTTTCTGAATTGATTGTTGATAACTGTAATTTCACTTATAATGCACGCAGAAACTCTCAAAATGGTTTGGGAATTAACTTCATAGGAACGAATATAGAAATTACCAATAGTGAATTCGCCTATCACAACAATGTTCTTAACAGGCCTGCTGTTGTGTCGATTGCAATGCAAAGACCAGCAAGAGAGGGTTATATTGACATTAGTAACAACAAGTTCTTATACAACAGAATTCTTAACTGGGGTGGCAGTGGCTTTCGAGAAGCTCTAAGCATTGTCAATGTTACGGGAATCAATCCTTACGAAATCAACATTGAAAGGAATATTTTTAGAACTGATGGTGATAATACTAATTATTTTTCAATTGAACTTATTCTTTTGTCAGCAACACCTTCAATAAGAGCCATCAATAACACTGACGTTGTGTTTAGAAATGGAATACTTTGCGCTAATTACAGTTACAGTTTTTTACGTCATTCTGGACATTTATTTGCCACAAACAATCTTTTGATGGGAAATATTAGCACCAATTCCAACAGTTCAATTAACAATATCTCATATACATGGTTCGTAAACCAAAGATCAAGTAATTTTCCTGCTAATTCAACCACAACTGAAATATTCTATGGCAATCCACAAATTCGTTATGACACTTTAGAACCTCGCTGGGAAGAATGGGTAAAGTCTGCCCTTATTGATATGGGGCACCCAACTCTTAATGGTGAATTTTGGTATGACGACCCAACCAACCAAGACCCTAATGGCACAAGACAAGATATTGGGGCAGTTCCTAGTTTGCTCGAGGGGCATGGGCAATATCGAATCACTTTACCTAGAGCATTGCCATTGACGGCATCTAGAATGAGAGATTATTCATGGATATGTTTCCCATACTTAGATAAACTCTATAAAGGCCTGATAGACGGTATATATCCTGCTGATAGACTAAATTACAATTTAAATATTTATCAGAATAATAAATTGCTAGATGTTTTACCACCTCCTATTTATTTAGAAAGCATGCATTGGCAATATAGTCTTACAGAGTTTGGTGCACTTTTTTGGAATGACCCTGACTGGAACTTTCATCAATACGCAGCTCTCGATAGTCGTTTTGGTTATAAAGTTGAAATGAAACCCGGCCAATCAAAAGATATCATTACTGGTGGTTTCTTGGCAGGTACAATGTATAACCCTAATATCATTATGACATTGCCTCCAAACCAAAATAATTCTGAAATGGAAATATGGGTTGGATACTTTAAAAAACAAAGTGAAAAACCACTCATAGCGTTACAACAAATTGAGCATGTGTTAACTGAAATAAAAACTCAAGATTGGGCAATGTGGAAGACTGCTAGCGGTATTTGGTGGGGTAACACAAGTGACCCATTATTAAATTTCGGCGAAGCAGTCGCATTGGTTTTTAAAAACAATACAACACCAATTGATTTCACTTGGCAAATTAGTCCTACAGCTCAAGACGAACCATATATTCACCCGGAAGTTCAATATTTTTCTTACGTTGAAGAAATTGACTATACTCCTATTTTTGTATTTTTACCACCCGATCTAGCAATAGAAGGAATAGGTGAACTTGGCATGTACATTAATGATGAATGCTATGGTGCCGAAGTCATTATGGGCGATGTAGTTCAGATAAATGCATACATCATAGATTTAAATTACAATATAACGGATGTGGATTTTCTATTCTATGAGTATGGTAGTAGAGCAGGAGCAAGATCGTTAGGGAATTACATGGTTTTGAATCAGACTCATGATGTTTTCCAATCTAGAACTCTTGATTTAAATAATGGTGATTCAGTTCATGTCATCTCTTTTAAAGGAGAAGAACATCATAATAGCTATGAATCGAACAATAAATCATTCTTGGAAGGTAATTATCCCAACCCTTTCAATCCCACAACAACAATATCTTACAATATAGGTCAAGCGGGAAATGTTAAACTTCAAGTGTTTAATATAAGAGGTCAAGTTGTAAGAACTCTTGTTGATGAAGTTCAAAATGCTGGAAGACACTCAATAGTATGGAATGGTGACGATAGTAACTCAAATAATGTAGCTTCTGGAATTTATTTCTATCGCCTTGAAACAAGTGCTGGTGTAGAAGTGCATAGAATGTTGCTTATGAAATAAAAGTATCGCTTGCTTCTAGTAGGTGTTATACAAAGACATATAATCGTGTGTATTTGTATTTCATCTGCTAGGAGCAGGCATCTTATGGAGCTATAATGAAAAAATATTTTACACTTCTAATGGTTTTGATCTATACAGCTACGTTGTGTTCCGCAATTCTTGAGGTTAGTAAAGATGGAATATATCAGGTTCATTCAAAAAAATACTTTTTTAGTTCTCAATCTAATCCTATATTGCTACCATCAGGTGAGAAAAAAATTGATTTGAATGAAAAAAAGCATATTGAAAAATCCGCAATTTCAGAAACTATAGCAGTTCCTCCGCCAAACTTCAATGAACAAAATGCGGGAAATAAATCTAATCCTTTTCAAATAAATAATTTGGCAAATTTAAGATGGCTTTCAGAATCTCAAGATTTTTGGGGAAGCGTTACTTTTCACAATGACAGAGCGTACATCAACAATTCTTACTATTTTATTCAAACATCAAATATTGATGCTTCTGAAACAATTAGTTGGCATAATGGTTTAGGGTTTTCTCCTATAGGGTTAAATGAAATAAACCACTTTACTGGAAAATACGATGGAAATGGTTATTCTATAAACAATCTACATATCAATAGACCTACAAATGATAATGTTGCTTTATTTGGATATACTATTATGTCTATTTTTGAAAACATCAATCTAGTTAATGTCGACATTAAAGGTTTTAACACAGTAGGTGCTCTCTCTGGATATGCCTTACTACCAACAATAAATAACAGTTATATTTCGGGCATTATAGTTGCTAATGATTGGATTGGTGGCATAGTAGGTGCTGCTAGTGGTAATGTAAACCGCCGTGGATTTATAACAAATTGCTCTTCGAGCGTTAACATAACAGGACATGGTGAAATAACTTTGGGATTGGTTGGTGGAACAGGTGGTATTGCTGGTTCTATATTTGAAATTGAAATAATTTATTGTTCTTTTGAAGGAACAATATACGACATTAGGGGAACTGGTGGCATAGTTGGACTGAAAATGTTTGGATTAGTAGAAAATTGTTTTACTTTTGGAAATATTATAAGTGAAGATAATGTCGGGGGAATAGCAGGTCTAGCTCTTGGTGGATTAATAAATAAATCAAAATCCAGTGGTATGGTTACTGGTAATGAATATGTCGGTGGTTTAATTGGAGAAGCGTTTCATTTTGGAGAGGAAGTAATAGAAAATAGTTTTTCTTCTTGCAATGTAATCGGGAACTATAATGTTGGAGGATTGATAGGATTGCTAGAAACTGGAACAAACATTATTAATTCCTATTTTTTTGGTGACATTGAAGTTACAGGTATTGATAATTCTGCCGGTGGTTTAGTAGGAACTCTAAATGGTGGTAACATTAGATACTGCTATGTAACTAGCAGAAATCATTTTGTAAATAGCCAGGGTTTGGTTGGAAATGTCGGAGATAATTCAAGCGTTAGGAACAGCTTTTTAGACATCGAAACAACGGGAACAACAGATTTATTTGGGCAAATAGGCACAAATACTTTTATTGTTAATAATTTCGGAGTATCAACTAACGAAATGAAAGAACAATCTACATATACAAGTAACGATTGGAATTTTAATGATATATGGAGTATGAATTCTAATACAAACGAAGGTTATCCGTATCATCAAAGCAATTCAACGAACTTTTTTTACCCACCTCGAAATCTAACCTATGTTACAAATACAAACTCAATTACTTTAACATGGGATGCTCCTATAGATGGTGGTACAGAGATTTTAGAGAAGTACCTTATATACAGAGACGATGTTATGATTGATTTTACTTTGGTAGGTTCTCAAACTTTTATAGATAGCAATGTGATAAATGATGTCGAGTATACATACTATGTTACTGCTGTTTATACTGACCCAAATGGAGAATCGGTTCCGTCAAATAGTGTCACTGTAAAGATATTACCTGTAGACTTTCTGCCTCCACAAAATCTAATAGCAAATACAGATAATGATGTTGTAAATTTGTCTTGGGAAGAGCCTATTTTTGATGGTTTTACCATTTTTGATTCATATAAAATCTATAGAGATGAAATTTTTATAGATAATACAGATGCATTGTTTTTTATAGATGATAATATAGAATACAAAGTAGAGTACACTTACTATGTAACTGCTTTTTATACAAATCCAAATGGTGAGTCAATTCCATCAAACAGCGTCACTGTTAAAATAATAGTTACTAATATAGATGAAACAATCTTACCAACTCAAACAGAATTAGTTGGCAACTATCCGAACCCATTCAACCCAGAAACCACTTTGCATTTTAAACTAGCGAATAATTCGAGGATTGTGATTGAAGTATTCAATATAAGAGGACAGATAGTAAAATCACTTGTAGATGAATATTTTTCAGCAGGAGACTACAAAGTTCATTGGAATGGGACTGACGATATGGAGCGTAGTGTTACTAGCGGTATTTACTTTTATAGAATGAAAACTGACGACATTGTTCAAACCAAAAGAATGCTTCTGTTGAAATAGAAACATCTTTTGATAAAAGGTAGCAACAATCACAAAAGAGATTGTTGCTACTTTATCAAAACCATTCTATTTGTCCCTATTACTTCTCCATCAACTATAGCACGATAGAAATATACTCCAGAGCTTACAGCTCTATTGTTTTCATCTCTCATATCCCATATCACACTGTAATTTCTTGTTTGAATCATATCTAAATTTTCCTGAGCCAACCCTGCTTTAATAGCAAGGTCAAAAAAACTTATACCTGTTGAAAGAGTTCTAATTTTTTGCCCTCTGACATTATAAATTTCAATATAGGGGTCATTAATAGCTTTTTCTTTTGTGTCAAACGAAATCAGAGTATTTGAGTTTCTACTGATATTTATAGGATTGGGGTAGCTTTGCAGATTTACACCCAAAAATGGTGGTATAGTTTCATCAATTTCGTCAACTGTAGTATCGATAAAATTTGGTTTTGTAATACTACTTTCACCATTATTTATACTCAAAGTTACCGTATAAACTCCACTTTCAGTATAAATAAAATGAGGATTTTTCTCTGTCGAATCTATTTTTCCATCATTAGTAAAATCCCATTCCCAAGAAACAGCACCAATGGATTGACACATAAATTGAACTCCCAAGGGTATTTGCCCTGACACAGGCTCTGCGATAAAATCGGCATATACAGACTGTCCTATTACTATAAAACTCTCCTTTGTAATACTCCGCTCGCCATTGTTTATAGTCAGTGTCACTGTATACTCTCCATCATTTTCATAAATGAAAATTGGGTTTTGTTCTGTAGAGCTTGCGAGCATTACTGATTTATTCCTATCAAATGCATTTGATATTACTCCAAAGTCCCATTCCCATGCATATACACTACCACCATAGGACAAGTCAGTAAATTGCACTTCCAATGGTGCCATCCCAGCTCTCGGAGTAGCAGTAAAATTAGCAGTAAGTCCCTGAAATTCAAAAACACCAAGATCAATAGATTCTCCATACACTCTTGGATTTCCTGCTAAATCTGCATCAAGTGGCATCATATCAGAAACATCAATACCAAAATCTATCGCTGGTGAACCAGGATTCAAAAAATAGTACTCCCATTTATCTGGTGTTAAAATATTATTAAAATGACCAGCAAATTCAGGTTCCACAAAGATGACGTTGTTTAAGGTTGGTTGCTCGCTCCCCCATATTACATTTATTTTGTTGTTAAACACAAGTGAATTATTTATCGTAACATTACTTCCCAAATCTCCGCCGCCTTGAATTGTAATCGGCACAATTAACAGTTCATGCTGCATTTCTGGGTTATGTAATATCATATTGTTCATAGTGATGTTGTCGCCAGAAACTTGTAATGGTCTAAAATCGAGTTTATTATTGGCAATTGTCCAGTTATTTAGGGTTGTATCTATAAATCTTGTAGTAAGGTAGGCTGTTCCAAAATTGCTCGGTGCAGTATTACCTATATCAAAAGATTCATTATTAGCAATTAATACATTGTTTAATACAGCGTTTCCATGTTGATGAATTGCGAAATGAGAATTTGCCCAACCGAACACAACAGAATGCCTGTTATTTTTTACATTTGTCATTGACATATTATTTATAATGAGATTAGGTACAAAATCTATCATTACACCTAATAACATTCTGTTATATGTCGTGGTATTATCCACAATAAAATTTTCGATATTTACATTCATTAATGAACCAATATTCATAGTTTGATTTTGAGAATTTATGTTGATAATGTTTTTTAAATACAAACTGTCGTCATTATCCCAATCGATACCCCAAGGTGTATAACTAAACACTAATGCTGTATGATATTGATTGTTTTCAAGCTTAATATTTGAAACTATATGCTTTTTTGCTTGTCCATTTATACCGTATACATAAGTTGGGAAACCACTATTTCTTATGGTAAATCCATCAATATTTACCTCACCAGTATAAGTCCAATAGTATAATATTCCACCAATAGCATCTTCAAATATAGTTTCATCTATACCTGCACCTTGTAAATTTGTCCATGCTGGCACAAAAAACGGAAGAATTTGACCATCACCAGCTTTATAAATTCCCGGTGCAAGATGAATTGTTTTTGGGTTTATTGGGTCTGATGTTATTATTGTGGTGGCATAATATATTGTTTTAAGCGGGTCAGATGGACTTAAGCCAGAATTACTGTCATCACCCCAAGGTGCTACAAACAAATCATGATTGACAAGTGGTGGTAAGGTTTCTTGTAAAATATCAATAACCACATCATCAGGATGTATGTGCCCTAGCTGACTGAAAGTGATAGCAATATAGTGATTATCAACTTCTGAAGCAATTCTACTGCCTTTATCAAGGTAAATTTCTACTACAGAATTTGTCTGAAAAATACCAATATCCTTTCCATATGTCCCAATATTATTATAGATACTATTTCTATTATCTTGTGAAAAGATGAAGTTTACTCCAGAGCCTATATAAAGCCCGCCCCCACCTGACCAATATGACCTATTATTAAATATTTTATTGTTTTCAAAATAGGCATTTCTTTGGTCAGTGATAAAAGCACTAAGGCTAATAACAGCATTTCGAGATATGCTTTCAGTAACGATATTGTTTTTCAAGTTAACATTACTATATCGAACAAAAATCGCAAATCCCTCAAATTCAGGCGACATATCAGTTGGGAAAAAATTATTTATGTTGTTGTTTATTGTGAAGCCATCAATAGTTACAGTATTATTTGTATAACCATCGTTGTTTATGTTAATTACTGTCCCGGGGTATGTAAAAAGTAATTTTGTGTTGTGGATATATAAAGTATCACCTATTGTTGCGTATAAACTCTCTAATGTTATACTTTTCATGGTGATAGTTAATTCTTCTATGTATTCGCCAGGGTGAACACGAATTATATCGTTGTTATTCGCTACATTTATAGCGGATTGTATCGAAGTAAAAGGCTTAGTTCCATCTTTACTAACCTCAAGAATTGCGGAACACAACGTAGCTGTATAGATCAAAACCATTAGAAGTGCAAAATATTTTTTCATTATAGCTCCATAAAGTTAACAGGCGGTTCAGCAAGTGTTTCACAGAATAGTGAAACTGTGAAGAGCATCATAACGATGCTTAGTACGATTGATTTGATTAAAATTGCTTTCATTTTTTTCCTCCTATAAAAGCATTAACTAAAATGTGCCTAATTCGTAGGGAACGCATTAATGAGTCCACTCCGAAAAGTCGCATTGTGTAAAATTTTGTTTAAATGTAGTATCTTAATCAATAGCACCACCCGTCATTGCGAGCACGTAACATTGTCTATGACGCACCAAACTATGCCGCGAAGCAATCCAGATTACGCATCCTATATGTCGATTTACATACACATTAGGAGCAGACAAAACGATTTTTAGGTTACGTAATCTGGATTGCTTCGCGGCATAGTTTGGTGTGTCATAGACAAAGTTACGTGCTCGCAATGACGGGTAGTGCAGTAGAAAAAGATAGTGCATCCATGCAAAATGACTTTTCGGAGAGGACTCATTAATGAGTCCACTCCGAAAACCACAATCCGTAGTGCCAATCTCCGATTGGCTTGTTTTTTAGGGATCATCGAAGTAGGGCCAATCTCCGATTGGCTCTTTAAACGCAAATTTAAGCCTATAAAATTAGCCAATCGGAGATTGGCACTACGGATTGGGGTTTTTCGGAGTGGACTCATTAATGAGCCCACTCCAAAAAGTCATTTTGCCCGAATGTACCATCTTTTTCTACTGCACTACCCGTCATTGCTGCACGTATCCTTGTCTACGGCACACCAAACTATGCCGCGAAGCAATCCAGATTTCGTAACCTAAAAATCGTTTTTTCTGCTCTTAATGTGCAATTAAATAGACATTTAGGATGCGTAATCTGGATTGCTTCGCGGCATAGTTTAGTGCGTCATAGACAATGTTACGTGCTCGCAATGACGGGTGGTGCTATAGATTAAGATGCTACTTTTATGCAAAATTTAATTCAATTTGACTTTTCGGAGTGGACTCATTAATGCGTTCCGTACAAAACCCGTAGGGAACTGATTTATCTGTTCCGTATAAAATCTGTGTAAACACATTATATTTCGGAACAGATAAATCAGTTCCCTACGATCGAGGTTCGTTATTCCAAACCAAATGACCTCTGGTATTTTTGTTTTGGATATGTCTTTAATCCTTTTTTTCATTTATTGCGATCACTTTCCCACTTACATCAATGTCTCCGAAATCAAGATTAATCACACTAACCTTATCTGAAAAATGAAGACGAAAATAGTCGATTATCTTTGAAACAGAAGCATCGTTATCATTTTCTTCAAATTTGTGAGGAATAACAATAGGTGCGACAAAACCTTCTTGGCTTTTTATGCCAGATTCTATG